>Ga0137436_1000005_pt1 | contig 71759 bp, 146 predicted proteins | sample EasRivERMGT119_2_FD_102328 | JGI IMG/M metagenome (GOLD analysis project Ga0137436, IMG submission 102328) | Soil microbial communities from meander-bound floodplain in the East River, Colorado, USA - East River MetaG ERMGT119_2 | ecosystem: Environmental > Terrestrial > Soil > Floodplain ...
AAAGTCGCGGCGGTGACGGTAAAAATTTGTGTTCCGATTTTTTCTTTTCCTGCTTGCCAAGTGCCCAAATGAGAGTAACCATTAAAAGTGAATTCACCAATTTTATTAGGAAGATCAATTAAAAATGCGTCGAGTCGCCATAAAGAACCGGTATAATTAACGCCCCGAACATCAGTATAAGACATTACTTTCATTATAATAAATATTACACTTTAATTAATATGTTTAAAATTAATAGTAAAAATTATCTTTATGATTCTGATCATTTGCGTTGGTTGAATATACAGGAAAGCGAAGCATTTGTTTTTAATGAATTAGCAAAAACTAGAGGGGGCCGGAAGAAATTAAAGAAATTATATGGAGAAAGATATGGGCGGGGCGAGCCTGAGGAACAGGCGGCTTGACAAAGCGACGAAAACATATATAGTCTAGCGTATGTCATCTAGGCCGGTAATTAATAGTCTTGGAATTGAAATTCCGGGGGAACGAGCATATTTAAAATGGTTGAAGTCTCAGGAACCGAAAGCATTTATTGTTAATGCAGAAATGAGAAAAAAGGCCGGTTGGGACGTAATACCAAAAACAAGAAGTAAAAATAAGAGAATGAAGTAATTTATGCCTCATACTTATCGTTTGCCCGATTATTCTGAAACTACAGATATTAAATATTTTCTTAGATCGTGGGAAGATATATATAAACCGCTTTGTAAAACTTTTGGGGTGCGCGTGATAGCTTTTGACCCCGGAGTAACGTTTGAATATAAGGGTGTAACTTTTGATTTGCCGGTGGATTTTATTAAAGAATTGAATAAGAAATTATGAAAAGCTTTTGGTTTTCCCCGGACGGTATAGCAATGATTATTTTAGGCTTGTTTTTTATGGTGGCGGTTGTGGCGACTGTACGCGGCAAAATTAACCGCCCTTGACAAACCGGAAGCTTAATGCATAATTCAACCATGACAGCTTACAGAATACCACGAATTGACAGGTTGACTTCCGAGCTTTGCGCCGAGATTGATGATTTGCGAGCGGAAAATGATATACTCAGGGCTGAAGCCGAGGAATGGCGTTTAAAGCACGCTCGTTTGACTAATTCCGTGATTCAGAATAACGAAGTTATGGCGGTAAATATGCTAAAACTTTGTTTAACTAAAAGTATTGTTAATATTGAATAATATAAACAAAAAACGTGTTATTGTTTGCGCGGCGAATCGTTCCATAAAAAGCGGAAAGATTATTTGCGGGGCGCGGCATTGGGATTCTATTATGCGCCAGCAAGTCGTTTTTGTTGTGAGCGAGGGCGGGGTTAAAAGTATGCCTGAAGAATGGCGGGGAGCAGAGCAAGGGTTTATTGATCAATATGGGGTATGGATAACCCGCGAGGAAGCTTGGAAGATTGCGAAAGCGGCGGGGCAAATTATATGGGGCGCGGATCGTCCTGATGGACAACTTTTTAGCGAAGATTTATATTAATTAAAAATTTATGGTTAAAATATCTCATTATTTAATTCAAAAACATCATTTTGTTGAGGGTGTGGCGGGTGGGATGTGTCCTGCTTGGTTAGTTCATAATTATGGAGTTTCTGAATATACTAGTAATTTAGGATGGATTAAATCTATGGAAAGCGACCCGCAGGAATCAAATTTGTATTATGGTATAAACGGTTTAACCGGTAAAAAGATAACATTTAAATTAATTTAATAATAAATAAAAAATTATGACTTTTAATCAACTAATTGAATTTAAACGAGAAAACAAAGAGTTTGGCATGATCGTTCTCGGGGCGGGTGGAGCTATCCAAAAGTGGATTTATAGAATTGAGGAAATTCTCAAAGAACAGGGGGTTGTCGAAAAAGATAAACCAACTTTTTCTGGCGCGAAATTAATTGAAGGAAATATTGCGGGAAAAGATGGGCGGCGGGATTTGTTGTTGATTTTTAACGCGGCGGCGAAAGTAAAGTTGGGAAAGCTGGCAATGTGGCGGTTGGCAATCTATAATCAAATTCAAATTTCTTGGGTAGAAGATTTCATTCCCAACTACGGAAAAGATTACGGCGCGGCTCAAGTGGAAGTGGCGGCGGAAGATGAGGATTGACTTTTGATCGAGGGCGCGGTATTGGTATTTAGTCATAACTTGGGGCGGCAAGCTGTTCTTGCCGTCCCTCCTTTCCCTCTTGACAAAAATTTAGAATTCGGGCAAGATAAGAAGGCAAGTGGCAGAACTCGTCACTTCATACGAAGCATGTGGTAGGGGGTCGGGAATTCCAGTTCCCGGCCCTTTTTCTATTATAATCTATTGACTTATCTTATGCATTCTGCTATTAATCTTTCTATGAATGCATTTGAAGCTAATGAATCGCAGATCGTGAGTCTGCTTAAAGAACAAAATAAAATAAATAAAAGAATAAAACAAATTTTATTTGCTGCTTTATTTTTTGGGATATTCGCTTATGCGAAACAAGATATTAATAATTTTATAAAAAACCTTGAGCCGCAACGATTTAGAATTCAATTCTATGAAAAATCCTAATAAAAAAGTAATTAAATTACTTGAAAAACAATGCAAACAAATTGGCAAAGATAGAGATAAATTGCGGGAAATTTTGGATGATCATCGGGGGACTTTAGAGGATGCGGACCAAGCTATTGAGAGCCTAGAGCAAGCGATTGAGTTGTTGAGCCAAACGACTTGACAAATAAAGGGGCATAAGCTAGGATGTTTTCTGTTGGGTGTATTGACCGTAAGCCGTGGGTGCGGAAGGGCGGTTGCTAAAAAGTTTTACGAAGGACTTTTTAGATCATACTGTGACTAATCGACCGATAGCGTTTAGTGCTCGAAAAACTGCGGCACTATCGGATTTTTAAATAAATAAAAACTATGTATAATAGTAATAATGAAACAGCGGGGCGGAAACCATTAGCCGAAGAAGAAGTTGTTTTAAAATGCGAAACCTGTGGACATAAATTAGTAATGGGACATAAAGAAGGAAACCACGTTCGCGGCGAAAACGATCAGAAATGTGATTTTTGTATTAATAAGTAATATGTATTTTAGAAAAGAGGAATTAGAATGTGAAGTTTGCGGACAAACGAAGGATATTTATTTGAGAAACGGCGGGGTGGTTATGATTTGTAATAATCATACTTTAATTAAAAGATTTTGGGGTTGGATGCGAGGGCTCTTGACAAAGTAGAGGGAACGGGATAGAGTTTTGTTAGTTGATCTTTGAGAAATTTTGGATGCCAGCATGGAGAAATGGCAGACTCAACAGACTTGTAAAAGGGTCGTTATATTGGAAACGGTATAATAGTAAGGTGTAAATTCGGTGGACGGTTTAAAATCCCAATGCCGAGCGAAACCGAGAAATCGGAACGTGTAGAGACTATAATCACCTACCTAATTTAGTTTAATTACTAATATGGTAAAGGCATAGTCCAGACTACAAACTCAAAAGAGGTAGTGAAAACTATAGTAGTAAGTAAAATCTGTTGCTCGTAAGAGCGTGAGGGTTCAAGTCCCTCTGCTGGTACCATTTAATTTAGATTTTTTACGACAATAAGTTCTTGTTTGCGAATGGCAATTAGGACATAATAAACGTAAATTTTCTATTCTATTATCGGTTTGATTGCCATTAATATGATCAAGATGCAATGTAATTGGTTTATTTAACCAATCTGAAAGAGAGCATATCAAACAATTATTAGGTAAAATATTCTCTTTAATCAGTCGCTCTCTTAAATGATTTGTGGAAGTATAATCACTATTTTTAATTAATATTTCAGATAGTGGACGCTTTGGAGCCCAATTATGTGTTTTATTTTTTAAATGACCTTTACCGGTCCAATGAGAATTATCAATATTTAATAATTTAATTAATCTGGTAGTTTTGATATAATTTGCACCACCAATTACTAAATTTAAATCTCTTAAAGTGCCTGCTATTGAATGATTTACAGATACGGCGTGACGAAATTGAGCCTCACTAAAACTATATTTTCTATTTAAAATGGTAAACATACATATTTTATTACACGTATATGTCTACCGATTGCAGAAAAATCGTCACCCTTGACATTCTCCCCGTTCTAGCTCATACTCTCAAACATGAAATTCAAAGCCCCCTGTTGGGTTAAAGTGAAAGGAAACGTGTTGCGATTGCGGCGGATTTCTAAAGCTAATCCCGAGATGAAACGGCGCGGCTGGAAGGGGTTAGTGGCGCACGTTCAAAATGAATGCGGGACTGGATTAGTTGAATATTCTAAATTAGAAGTTGTTACCGCCGAAGATTTAGAAAAATTTAATAATAAAGTTAGAAAAACCTTCGGGGTTTAAAAATATATGGATATTACCGAAACACAAAAACTAATTAATGATCATGCAAAAGTTTTGCGTGAAGGAGGTTTTAACGGAACCGAACAAGACGCTTATCATGTATTCAAGAATTTTTTAATTGATTATACTCTTGCTAATTTACTTCCCTGTCTTACTGATAGCACAATAGATGATATCAGGACGCAATTAGAATATAAACTTTAAATTAAAATGCCCAACTTAAAACCAAACGAAACAATTACTAAACTATTTGAGCCCGTTGTCAATGTGGTTGATTCTGGTTCGGGCGCAAAATGTTGGATTCAAAGATTAGGAATTAAATGCAGGCGCAAGGCCGAGTTTATGATTTTTACTGATGACGGCAAAACAAAATCCAGCCGTTTAGATGCTAATGTTTGCAAATTTCATTTGGCGGACGCTGTGATAGCTGCTAATAAATACAATCGAAAGACATATAAATAATTATGGCTCAAATTTCTAAAGCACAACTCAAAGAACATATGCGGCAAATCGCGGACGAAAAGGATTTGCTTTTCTTGGCTTTAAATGATGTTCTGGATGAGAAAGTTAAATGGTTTAAGAAAAAAGGACTTAAAATGGGGGTGTCGCGAGTAGACGCGGCGAGCGGGCCTATTTTAATTGTTTACGCGCCCTGTTATGCGTCAGCTTATTCTTGGGATAAATATTGGGATATGGAGAAAAATATTAGCGTGCCGCAAGGCAATGAAGATTGGCAAAATAGAAGGAATTTATTAATTGAAATTGATGAATGGGTAAATAAAGAAAAAAGGCGCATATGCGATAATATCGCGTTCGGTACCTAAGACTTGACAAAACTGTGAGTTGGTGATTTAATCCAAACATGATTACTAAATGTCCAAATTGTTTCGGGCGCGGGAAGCGTAAAAAGCTGTTCGCGCACTCTCTTGACAAATGGCAAACTTGCGGTCAATGTCGAGGGGTTGGGCGGATTATAGTTAATAGTAATATTCTTTATGATCCTGCTTTGGGACAAAAATTTGTAGCACGATGAATGATTATGTTTCATTTTTAGTTTGTGATCGGGGCGAAGTCTCAGAACTTTATGTTAATGGATTGAGCATTGGAACGATGCGAAGCGGGAAATTTGAACGGCACGAATTAAAAGATAAAAGATTAGAAGGAATTGATTTAGACCGACTTGAATTAAAAGTAGTTGAATTAATGGAAGAAAGTTTTTTTACTTATGAATCAAAATAAAGAAATTAACGAATTTATGCGGCATATTATATTGTATGCCAAGCACTGGTACCCTAGATCAAGTTATCAAATTAATGATATCCGGGTAATTTGCGCTCATATCGCGGCAATGGATTTTCGAGAATATCGAACGGAAGATGTTTGGGAATGGGTAGCGGAAACCTTTTGGGAATATGCAAATCAAAATACACAAAAAGATTTTTTGCGGCGTTTATTTCGGCCTTTTGGTGAAATGCATTTTCAGGATATGGCTTATTTTACAACTGTGTTTGATAATGTTTTGGGTCATATTGGCAATATTACTGTTGCGGGAAACCCACAACTAGAAGGATTGCTAGGAACAATTGATCCAGAAATTGAGAAAAAACTAGTTGAAATAAATCATGCGGTGCCGCGCAAAAAAGATTAATATGGGAAGACAAACAAATAACGAACTATCAGAAATTCGAAAAACTTGGGATTGGACACAAAACAATTCCATTTTATCGAGGAAATATGGCGTGTCGAGAGAGCGCGTGAGGCAAGTAAGGCGGGCTTTGGGCTTGCCGCCATGCACCAAACAACTCCGAGGGGCTAAAAATACCGAGGGGTTTGAACGCGCCAAGGAACTATCTGATGAAATATGGATTAATAATTCTAATTCTGATATTGGATTAGTTTTAAATGTGAATCATGGGACGGCGGGACGCTGGCGTAAAATATTAGGAAAAAAAGCTTTCATGGGTAGAAGTTATCGTGAACCGGTTTTTGCTTATCATACTGTAAACTGGCACGATTCATTAGATCAAATTACTAAAAAATTGAAAGCGCCCAAACTAACAGTGTGCGCGATGCGGCGGCGGATTTTGTATAAATTAGGATTTACTTTTGATTTAAGATATGCGACCGAGGAAGAAAGAAGTAGGGCGGCGGACGCATTAAACAATTATTTTAAAACATAAACAAACATAAAATATGCCTGCCAAGCATATCAACTTATTATTTATTTGGTTGGTGATTGGGACGGTAATTTCATTAGTTAGTATTGGGTTTGCGGCGGTTCATTTGATTTAACAAAATAATATGAAGTTATTTAATAGAAAATTTGTTATTTTATTGGTATTAATTATCGGGGGGATTATAGGGGGATTGATGGGAAAAATCAATGTAGCAAGTACATGTGGAACTTTAGCTTTTTTTGCTTTTTTGTTTTTAGATGATAATTGGTAGGGCTTGACAAAGCTAAGGACTTGCTATAGCATAACGAGACTATGGAACAAGTTACTATAGATCATGGCAACCCGCCGAAAACTTTAATGACATTCTTGAATCGACACGCCGATAAAGTAATGTCAATTTCCGATGAGCGCGGTTTTGGTGATCCTATGTTTATTTGCTTACGGCGGGGTTGGTGTTGGGATGACGAAGGGTTGCATACTATTTCGGAACGCACCGCAAAAGATGTAATTTATGTTTTTGATCGAGTTAAATCTTGTAATTGTGAATGTTGCCGCATAAAGAATAGTTAATGTTATGAATTTAGAAAATCTTAATGAACGTATCGTTAAAACTAAAATTCGTATCAAAACATTAATTAAACTCAAAGCTCCAAAGAATATTATTAGTAACGAACAAAAACTTTTACAAAACTTAGAGCACCGTAAATCAATTTTCTTAAATTAATATGCCCAAAACTGGTGAGTTTACTATTACTTTGTCGTTAGAAGAATTAGAAAGACTTTATGATGAATTAGATAGTTTAATTATGTTTACTTCGGCACGCGAGTCAGAAGCCTTACAAAGTGTTTTCGGGCAAGTAAAATATAAACTAGAAGCATTTAAGAAAAAATCAGGAATGTATAAAAAACGATGAAACCCTCTCATAAAATAGTTGGCAAGGGCGGGATTCATTGTTATTGTTGCTTGCCGGGGGGATGCTCAAAGAAAGACGCCCGCATACTAATTAATAGATCAAACCGCCGCCGCGATAAAATTAATTTAAAAAAGAATGAAAACTAAATATTTTCTAGATATCTGAGCGGACGGAACTTTAACTATCCGTGAGATAGGAAAAAAACGTTATAATAATGCCGCGCTTCCAGTCGGAGAATTTGAAACTAACGATGACGCGGAAAATATTCGAACATTAATTGGTAAAAGGTATTATGACGGGCGCATGGTTTATTATAATTTCAATGGAACGATTGATGGATTGTTTGAATTAAAAGAAAAAATCGAGAAATTTAAAGAAACTAAAGATGTAAAAATTTTATTCGCATGAAAACTAATTTTCTAAACCGCACAAAAAATCTCCAAAAAGCCAAAAAACTAATGGAAGCCCATTATAAATTGGTGCGCCCAAATGGTATTGATTGGGACGAGTTCAAGGGGGAAGTGGCTAATTTGAGGCGCAAAGAAGGGCTAGAGCGGCTAGATCGGTTTGATGAGGAACTTTGGGGGCGAATTCAGGATTTGGTAAAGGAATAAAATGACTCGTCAGGAACAAATTGATAAAGGAAAACTTTGGCAGGTTTATTTAAAAGCCAATGATCAAATTGTTTTTGAGTGTCGAAGCGAAACAGCGGCTCTTAATTTTATTAAAGAAAAAGATGGTAGTTTAAGACTTTGGAAACGCGGGAAATCTGATTATAGTTTTGGAAAAGTAATTTGGGAGGAAAATGAAGACATTTGTAATTAATACTAATAATAATATTGGTTTTGCTTGGTATTTGTTAAATGTTCTAAAAAAACATCGCACTAATGATGCAAAAGGATGGCTGTATGCAGGGAGCTTGGTTGATCGACTGGATAATTTCGAAACATTTAAAACAAAACATTGGCCTTTAATTGGGAAACAAACGTATTTGTTGATTAAACTGAATGCTACTGATTTTGTTTATGATGTTTATTCCGTGACAAAACCTTTTATATTTAGAAACCAAAATAATTTAAATAATCTGGCCGAATTACTAACTATTTTGGACGCAAAATGCAAAGAGTAAGATGGTCGGATAATATTCTAAGCGAGGGCTCTACTTGCATTCATGGATATTTTACCCGCGAGGATATTGATTTATTATTTAGTTTTGTTCCTGATGGTAGTTTGATTCATACTTTTTGTGATAGTAGATTATCCGTAGTGGGGCGCGGGATTAATGATTTAAAAGATTTGGACGTTTTAAATTGGAATGATAAATACGGAAAAACAAAAGGATTTTATTTTAGTTTTGAAGAAAAAAAGGGCGAAGCCCTCCTTTCCTTTCTTAAGGAAAAATTTCCAATGGTAAGGGGCGAGGGGTGTTGACAAACTGAGCGGGGTAGTGTTTAATACGATCATGAGAACGGAAACCGAAATTAAAGCATGGCATGAGGGGGAAGGACACGCGCAAAGACACATGGCGAGCGAGATTTATAGCAAATATCAGTACGATAAAATTGAGTATTTGAAAACTTTATTTCGCAAAGCTCATGCTTTATCTCAAGACCCGAATGTATCAATTTTAAATAGCGAAAAATGGAAAGCTTATGCCGAGGGATTGCGCCATGCTTTAAATTTAATTGATAATTTAGGAACGGCAGAAGAAGCTTACAAGGGCCAAATCAAAAATTCTATGCCAATGGAAATAACCAAAGAAGATTTAAGTAAATATGGATAAAAAGAAGGATTTAATTTATACTTTCGAGGGGATTGAATTATGGAGTGTGCGGCAAGATTCATGGTGGATGACTGTTTATCAAATTATAAAAGATGGAGTTGTTTTAGAGGAAAGTTATAGATCAAATATTTTTGCGCCGGGATTGGAATTATTCGAAAAATATACGGGTTTTGAGCGTGGGGGCCGGTTGAGTGATTTGGGGCCTTGGATGTATAAAAAGAATAATAGATATTATATGCCTGTTTCTATTGATAAAACTAGTGTTTTTGGACCGCAAACATTTTTAGAAGTTAAAGTAAAAGAAGGATCGGGTGGTTATTTTACGATTGATAAAAGTTAATAAATAAAAAATATGCAATATAATAAACAATGGTTTTTGGAGTTTTTTAAAAATATCCCGGATGATAAATGGGTTAGGGGCGTTTTAGAAACTCGGGCCGGATGTAAATGTATGTTAGGGCATTTAGGATTAAAAGATTATGATTTTAATTCGATGGAACCCGAAGTAAGAGAGAGATTTAATGCTTTAATAAACCTTATTCACTGTAATGCTTATGATTGGGCACCAATTTATAGTATTAATGATAATATTGAAAATTGGGACTACGAAACTCAAGGAATACCCCCTTCCGAAGTGATTAAGCAAAATGTAATTAGTCACATTGAAAAATTGTCGGATTAATTATGATTACTTATATATGGATAATATCATTACAGAATTAACAGAAAAAGAAGCGTGGCTTCGTATTGCGGAAGATTATCGTCGTTCTTACGATGTATATGAAAATAAATTTACAATTAGCGGAATTTGTTTGTTTTTAGATATGTTGAGTACTTCTGATTTGCTTTCTTATGAAACAAGACGGGTTATGATAAATAGACTTTATGATTATATGAGAAATAATAATTATGATGTTGATGATTATATTTGGCCGGTATCGCGAGATGGAAATCATGAATTTCGTTTGCATCGGGCGGAATTAGCGGAACGGTTCGCCAAGGAGCTTGACAAAGCCAAGGATATAGCGTAGGATTTAGACAGTTGATTGAGATAGGGTTTTTAAGGGGTTGCTCGTTATAAATGTTCCGTGGCAACCGGACCTTATAACGCCTTTAGAAACCCGCTCTCAGTTAATAAATCGAGGCCCATAATCCGGTTTGAGGCCCTGAACACCGGGATAAAAAATGAAAGTGGATTATGAGCGTAGAACAAACAAGAGTATCGTGGATAAATGAATCGGAAGGAAATAGAAAATATAAAGTTCTTATTGAAAGAAATGGTGAGCCAGCATCGGCGGGAATTGTTTTCGCCAGAGATAAAAGGGCGGCTCTGACAAAAATTTCAATGAGATTGTTTGACGAAGGATTTACCAAACTAACAATAAAAGAAGTAGAGTGGACACAATGTTGTCAGGTTAGTAATTGGGTTAGTTAATAAAAATTTAACGCGCTGTAGCTCAGATGGTAGAGCACGATGTTATATCAGTAATGGTATAACATTCCCGAACAAAAGACAAAAAAGGATGAAACAAAAGTTAATAGAGGGTTCGAAACCGATATTAATTAGTAGTGGATTTGGATATTGTTTGGCGGACGGGGCACAAAACATGTGTGAGGTCGGTTGTTCGATTCAATCCGGCGCGACCATTTTAAATAATAATCTTATGTCTCGTTCAAAATTACCAGTTGAATTAAGGTGTTTAGATCGTCCCACTAGACGAAAAGTTAAACCCATTCCAGAAATAAGAAGAACATCTTGGGAACGGTATAACGCACGAATGGCTAGAAGCAAAAATGCGTGGCAAAAAAGAAAATATTATAATTCGTTTCGATAATATATGTTTCATTTTTCTAAAGAACAAATCCACGAAGCCGGGGCGGATAAATTTGGTTCCGATTGGTTGTTTGCGAACGAAGCCGCCGTTAATATGGCTTCCAAACTTGGAATCTCTTACACAAGTCAAGAAAACAAACATTTAATTCCCGGTATTGTATTTGCGGTTTTGTTATACAAAGAAAACCAATTACAGAAAAAGAAAGATTATATTGAAAATTACGATCCTCCTGTATGATTGCTTTATTTTTTTATTTGAGCGGAGTAATAGGAGCGGCAACTATTTGTTTTCTTTTGTATTGTTTGGGAGGGCGGGGCTTGACTTTGTTAGAGCTTGGTTGTATGGTTGTTTGCGTGCTGCTTTGGCCTTTGGTTTTAATTGCTTGGGCGGCGAGAATGTTGATTATAATTATATTAATGAAATGAAAAACGAACCGCATCCTTCTCACGAAATGACAGAATGGGAAAGCACTATAGTTACTATTATTTCTACTTCTCGGTTTGGTAAGTTTAGAAAATGTAAGAATTGCGGGGCGGAACAGGCCGAGACGGTGGCGGGAAAAGCGATGCACGAAGAATTGAAAAACCCCTGTTTACTTGAAAACTAAACCATTTCAACTAAGATGGAACGAACCATTAGGAAAGAAAGAATGTCCTTATGCCCGGAGATTTGTTTTATTAGTTTTTGATTTTGGTTTGAGACTTCATATTTGGAAAAGATCAGACGATAAAAGATATTTCCATAATCATCCTTGGGGATTTATTACTATAGTTTTATGGGGCAGATATACTGATGTAAGCAAAAACCCCGAGACGGGTAAAACAACAATAGATAAACTATCATTTTTATCCATTCGTTATCGTCCTGCGAGTCATCTTCACTATGTTGATGTTCCTGAGAGCGGGGCGGTAACGCTGGTTTTGAGCGGACGGCCCTTGACAAATTGGGGCTTTTGGGTTAATAACAAGATCATGCGCCCGTTACGATTTTTTAGTCGGTACGGGCATCCGGCTTGTAACGAACAATAATAAATAATATGGGTTATCTTACTACAGTTATCTTGCATAATGACGCTCTAAGAACTTTCGAGGACAATCCTACGGAGTTCGCACAAGCTATTTTTAAAGGAATTGATCAGGCACAATACGGACACAGGGAAGTTTCTTGTTCTTGCGGGAATTATGCAAACTATATTCATGTTCATCCTTCTCGTCATGCGGACGATGAGACTCTTTATTTGCATTGGGGAAATTCAGTAACTAATTTGGGCGCATATGATTTAGATTTTGTGGATTTGTGCCGTGATCGGCCAGCAATTGCCGAACAATTAATTGAACGCGCCGAAATTCTATTAAAACAATCTAAAAAAGTTTATAACGAATTAAACAAAAGAAAAGTAAATGCAAAAAAATAGATTAATGTTGGTTTTTGCCGCTATTTGTCTCACTATTGAAGAAACGAATTGGGCTGATAGATCAGAAGATATTGATTTAATTGATACTACTTTATCAATACGGAAGATGCTCAAAAATAACCGAAGCAGAAATTAATGAAGTATCTAAAATGACTTTGGCTCAGATATTTGCAAAACTAAATGAATAATATGATAATTACTCAAAAACTAGTAAATAAAATTAACAGTTTAATTAATAAAGGATTGACTCAGGGCTTGGGCAAACCAGAGCCGGGGCGCATGTGCGTTGAGGCGGCAATTTGCTATGCCTTGGGCGAGGAACACGGCGATAGCCCCTCTTGTGTAAGTCGGAGCGTATCAAGTTCTAAAATTGATTTAAACGATTGTAATTGGTCTAGTTCTAAAGCGCGGGGCGCGGGAATGCGTAAATTAGCCGTCGCGCAATTAGGAACAAAAGCATGGAGTTATGCTCAAAACTCTCAATTTGAATATTTGTTAAATGATAATATTCAAGCTACTATTTATCCTTATTTGATCAAATATGCCACCGGAGTTTATCCTAAAGCCAAATTTTTACAAAAAGTAGGCAAATATAAAAATGTTGCGAACGTTGTGAAAATTAGCGCGGAAGATATTATTAATGATATTGACGAAACATATCCAAATAGAGATGTTTGGAGCGGAATTGAAGAAACAATGAGCTTGGGAAGTTATTTTGAATCCTTTGAAGTGATACCTAATGCGTCGGAATATAAGCAAATAGATGAAAAATATTTCGGGGACTCATTTCTTAAAAAATATGCGGCGGCGATTCTTTTAACTCTAAAACAAATGAAAGCGCCCGGAGTAAAATGGCTTTAATTAACAATGAATAAATATAAAAATATGGAACTACCATCGCCCGAAATTAGATATATTATCTTTAGAAAAGACCCCGCGCAAAAAGAAATTATGGAAACTACTTCGTTTTTCTTCACCAAAGAAGAAGCTATAGCTTTTATTAATTATCGGGGCAAAAAAGATTATCCTAATAGTAATTTTATTATTGTGGAAGTAAAAGAGACGATTGTTTGGAGTGTCTAGGGGGGGCTTGACAACCCCGAGCGCTCATGTATAGTAGAGCCAACATGAACGCGACATATCCGCTGGTTATAAAAATCCAAAAGCGCCACCTTGAAGAATTCGTGCAATGCGAGATGGGGGCGCATGAGGACGAAATGACTGGACCCTCAGAGTTTACGACCGCGACAATCCTAGAACGGCACGAAAACAAAATTGAATGTAAAAACGCAAAAGAAGCTGCTCAAATTTTTGAATGCACGCAATACGGAACTTTTCCGCAATTTCATGAAAACGTTGCCGGAAGAATTAATAATGAATTAAGGCAATACCAAGAAATTGTAGATATTTGGGCGGATTATAATAAAGAACAATGGCGGGCCTTGGAAGATGTAGTAAGCGAATCTAAACCAAAAGAATAATATGTTTCCCAAACCTACAATTCATACCTGTTACGAAATCTTTTATAAATATAAGGATCAAGACATTTGGTTTGATATGACGGTGAGCGCGGCGTCAATCGAATCTACAATTAAAGATTTTGAAACTAATAAAAAATGGGAAAACGCGACCTTTAAAATTCTTCAGGTTACTACTATTAGTCAACAAATAATGGAATTTACTAATACCCCTTTAGATCAACTATGACAACTAAACAACAAGAAGCAAAAAAAATCCTTAATGTTTTAGAGAGCCAAAGGTTTGCTGATTTTTATGGCGAGGGCGGGGAATTTGATAATTATGTGAGAATGGAATATCCTAAGGATCATCCTTCTCATATTAGTAAAGAAATGATTTTGGAAAAAATTGCGAGGATGTTTGATTTATGAATACATTATTATTTATTATCGGCGCGGTGATTGGTTTATGTGGAGTTATTTTTCTTTGGTCTTGCCTTATGGCTTGGCCGGTTATGGTACTTTGGAATTGGGTCGGAGTAACAGTATTAGGATTAAATCAAATTACTTTTTGGCAAGCTTTAGGGTTATTGATTTTGTGTGGGATTTTGTTTAAAGGAAATAGTTCTTGTAACTGTAAGAAAAAGGATTAAACCATGAAAGCTTTAGACGAATCAATTGCTCATTGGGAACGGATGCGAGATAACCCGCTAACGTGCGGAGAAAAACCAAACGCTATACATTGTTCCTTATGTGCTTCTTTTTTATATCCTGTAAAATTATCCAGTCAAGAATGTGATGGGTGCCCCGTTTATAAAAAAACCGGTGAGAAATATTGTGATAATACCCCTTATACTGAGGCCAGAGACGCCTTTTTTGAATTAAAAGAGTGCGCCGAGGCTGATGATAAAGAATTATTTAGTGATTTGTTTAATAGATGGCAACGGTTGGCGCAAAAAGAAATAGATTTTTTACAAACATTGTATGTCTAAATTAGATAAATATACTTTTGTTTATTCTTCGGATGGTCATGTTTTTTATGATCATGTGGAAATTGAAGATGTATCTGCTTTTGGTAAAATTCAATTACTAAAACAAATTATAAAAGATTTTCGCAGAGAAGATAAAAAAGTTAGTTATGTTTTTTATGGTCATATTTTCCCGGTTGATATAGGGACTTGACAAAGCCCCGTCATGGGTGTTTAATGAGCGCATGAAAAAGAAACCTATCACAATAGATGAACATTGCGGACAACCGCAAGGCTCATTCAAAAAGTTTCTAAAAGAAAAAGAAGATTTTCTAAAAAAACTAGAAGAAGATCGTAAAACAAGAATTCGGGCGGCGAGGAAAAATAAATGAAAGCGCAAATTTTATCAGTCGAGCGAGATTGTGACGGGCAAATTGTTTTAAGATTATCTACGGGTGTAGATGCTTATTTGCCAATTTATGATAAACAAAATGTTAGTTTAGTTAATCAACTAACTAATAGTTTGCGGGGCGCGGAATATAATGATTTCGCTTGTAATTGTAATGTTTGCACGCAAGATTGTCCGATGACGGATTATTCTTTCGGGCCGAACGAAGAAAGAACCGCTCAACATGAAATTAGATCGGCTAAACCGTGGGACGCTTGACAAAGATAAAGCCGTAGTATAGTATAGCCACAACATGAAAAACAAATATTTTGCCATTGTTGAAGAAGTCGCCAAGTTGTTTCCCGGTTCAACCGTTAAGGAGGGTGGGAGTGATTGCGTCTTGAGTGGCACCATTATTATTAATAAAGAAACAAATTTCGGAATTCATTTTTATCAGCAACATAATGAAACTCGTTTGAAAATCTCGGGAACTTGGCCGAGTCTGAATTATAAAGATTTAAATGGAAAAGATAGTTATGAAGAATATCGACCCTATTCAGGGGAATATCCGGCGTCAATCACGGTTGCGGTTGATCGTGCGCCCGAAGCCATAGCCAAGGCGATTAAAAATCGGTATTTGACTGAATATACCGAAGCTTTTAACCAATGTTTGATTAGAAAACAAAACGCTTTGGAATTTTGGGAAAAGGCTCATGAATCTAAAAATCTTTTGGATAAGATCGGTCAGGTTGCGGGGGTTGATACCCGAATTTCGGGCAATAATGTAAAATTGGAATTTTATTCTATTCCTGCCGCTATAGCGGTAGAGTTAATTAATAAATATAAAGAATTGTGTCCGCATGTGAAAGTTGATTAAAAAAATTATGCAATTATTTACTTTATTTTACGGAAAATCCAAAAAGCGAATGCATCCCATTATGGTAGATGAGCGGCATAAGTGCGAGAACTATCGTAAAGCGCGAGAGCATACGGTACAAGGATGGCATGACATTAAACCCGCCGAGGCTAACGCGAAAATATGGCGGAAAGGTTCTGCTACGGTTGGCGGGAATAAATGCGAATCGGTTCTAAGAGTGGGACGGGGGCCAAGCGGTTACATCGGAAAAAACGGTTTTAACGCGCATACTTAAAATTATGACAAAGAAATTTGTTCCCGGTGATAATTATATTCCTAAAGACAAACAATTTGCTTTTTGGAAATATGATCAGTTTCCTTATTGTTTGGGCGGGACGGTCACTAAAATATTAGATAATGGAAACGTAGAAACTAAAGAATTTGGAGTAGGTTATTATTTTAAACCTTTTCTCTTGACCGATTTAAAAACCGGGCAGAATATTAAAACAAATTTAGGTTATTTAGAAGAAACCCGCCGCCAAACTTTAGAAACAATTAGTAAAGGATTTGATTTACAATTAAAGCAATTCATTCAATTGCCTCGGGGGTATTGACAAGCGGGGCGGAACGTGTATGATCGGTGCCAATGAAAACCTATATCTTGAATCTCAATCATCCTTGGTTGTGCCGTAGCTTCACGCGTGAGATTAGCGCGACTGACTCGCAAGACGCCATTAATCAGTATAAGGCGAGCGCGGAGTATATCGACGGGCCGGATTGCACGTTTGGGGACGTTGTAGAAAAGAATTAATATGCTTTCAAATTTACGGGGCGATATTTTAAAGACTCGCGACCCCAAAAATCTTTCTTTTGAATTAAAAAGAGATGGTTGGGAAGTATCGGAAGCAATTACTGTTAATCGTAACACGGATGGTTTTGATTGGTGTTTTAATGGTATTTATATGATGCATGAGCGAACTTATTTTCCTCATAGTATTTTTAAAGAAATTTCCTCAAGTTATTGGTGCCAAAGAGTTTATTCTGATTTACAATTAGCAGAGAAACATGCTAAAAAGTTTGGGGGTGAAGCAATGAAATGTTTTTATTGCGATGATAACGAGCCGCTTTGGTTTATTAGATTTGATGATTTTGATCGGGCGGCTAAATACTGCGAAACTATTAAATAATTATGAAAACTTTTAAAGATTTCGAGAGTTTATTAAAAGAATTTAATGAATTAAAAGAAATAATTAAAACGTTGTCTGCGGTTTATCAAATTCAATCTAAAGAAGAAGCCGCCCTCGCATTTAATAAACCTTTAAATTATTATTATCATTTCTCATATGAAAAATGGTCCCGCGTCTCGAAAAGATTAGTTATTAAAAGAGAAAAAGTAATGGCGGAATGTAATCAAATGGGAATTCCGGGGAATATGCCTTACAGTGAGTTTCCCCATTACAGGCAAAGGATGGGACTTGACAACGGGCGAGCTTAGTATATAGTGAGCGTATGACAAATAACGAGCTTATCGCGACACCGGTTAGGAAAATGGAAGCCGATGGATATGATAAAGTTTATACATCTTTGAGATTTTTTAATAATAGGTTAAATCAATGGATTGAAATCGGGCGGTTTAATCCCGGTTTTGGATATTATTCGATTGAGCATTTTAGACAGGAAAACAATGGTAATGTTTATAGTCTTTGGTTGATCGAAGATGGAAAAGAAACTATTGTAAAATTAACCGGGCCGGGAACTTAATTTATTTTTCGAACGTGTAGGTTGCCACGTAGAGCGTACCTAAGGAAAATCTGATGACAGAGCGGATAAAACTCCTAAAGTAGAATCAATAAACCTCTGTTTTTGTTTTATGATTAAAATAGAAAAACTAATTGAAATTACTCCAGAAGATGTTGCGGCGGCGGTTTTAGATCGTCCCAAACTACATTGCATTACAACTTGTCCAACGCATCAAGCTTTGCGCCGATATATTAAATCAGAAATTAAATTTGTGGTTAGTTATTTTGGGGCTTTCACAGCAGATCGTTTGGATATTATTGCTAATTTTGAACAAAAGTTAGTAGAAGAAATTGAAAAAAATGGATATTCTCATGGGTGCCATAGATTTACGCCGGGAACTTACGAAATTGAAGTAATTAAACCAGAGTATTTAAAGGACGAATGCAAAAATCAATCTATTTAGATGAACTTTGGCGGCGGGCGCGAGCTTGGGCCGATGATCGGGGTATTAAGAATGATTGCCACCATGTTCAGGGGGTGGGGGCGCTTTGAGGGTACGTTTGCGCGTTCTGGTTCAGAACGCTTAACATTGACTTTGTGAAAGGTTCGCTTATAGTCGATATGAATGAAGCGGGTGAATGGATAGCATACTATGAAACTAAAGAAACTTGAACATATCGAAGATGATATTTATTCCTTTCGTTTAAGTGATCGGTTTGGCTATCTTGATTTTGAAACTAATCAAGAATATTTTTGGATTCTTAATATTAACGTAAAAGAAAAACATCGGGGCAAGGGGCACGCTTCGAATTTATTATTTGAATTTTTTAAACATTTTAATAGAGATGGAGTAAAAATTGACTTTGGATGTTTCACCGATGACGGGGAAAAATTAATTCCTGTGATTAAGAGATTATTCAACTTGTATAAAAACGTGATTAGTATTAATAATGAGAATTTCAAATAAACCTATCGGTTTTATAGATCGTACCGATAATGATAAAGTAATTCCTTTCCCCGCTGGAATGAATCAATACGGGCCGAAGTATTTTATTATTGTTGAATTTGATATTGTTTATTCACAAGTAATAGAAACGGGGGAAAAGAAAGCGGTGGATGGTCTTTCAACCAAAGACGTAGAAAACTATATTAATAATAAAGATTGGGGATTTTTAGCATGAATAAACAAATTGCAGTAACTACAAATAGTCATAGACAAGCCGCCCGATTGCCTAAAGGCGCTACAGGGGGTTACGTTGCTAGTTTGGGTTCAAAAACTCGTATTTGGTATTTGGATGATACAGAAGAAAATCGTAATCATTTAGAACGATTTGGTATTAAAATTAAACCAAACCTAACTAAAAATAGAAACGAAATGTTATCGCGCTACTATTCAATCTAAAGATCATTATTTTTAAAAATGAAGAACATGAATCGTTCGCTTGACAAACAAGAGGGGGCGGGGTATAGTCTCAAAGTAATAAGTAACGGATTAGCCAACTAAGGATAATGAATTTATCGCTATTCTAGTCTGTTCAAGTCGGACCTGAGAGCTTGCTCTTAACTGGAAATCCCGTCTTAAAGACGATAGAACTATAGTTACTTATTATTAATTTTTTAATAAATGAAAACAAAAACCGTCACAATTCAAATCCCTTCTAAATTTAATTTTATGGCGGTTCAACCTTGGGGAACGATTTTGCTCGCAGAAAGACAACCAGTAATTTACGAAGAAAACGAAACGGAAGCTGGTATTGCATATTGGCATTGTACAATAGGAAATTATACTGAATTAGATAATATTTCTGTTAATGAACGGAAAGACTGGCGGAAAACTTTGAAGAAAATCTAATGAAAACAAAAAAAGTTAAACTTAATTTAGTGGGCCTTGATAATAATGCTTTTTCTTTAATGGGGGCATTTCAAAAACAAGCGAGGCGCGAGGGATGGCCTCAAGAAGAAATTAAAGTTGTTATAGATAAATGCATGGAATCAGATTATGATAATTTGTTAGTTATTTTAATGAATCATTGTGATATGTCAGAGGATGACGAGGACGAGGATTAAAGGGGGCTTGATTCTATCAAGCCGGTCGTCTAAGAGACGAGACTTGACAAACCAAACACCTTATAGCATACTCTAAACATGATTATTGAACTTGCGGATACGCGGAAAGCCATTGAAACCTTGCAGCATCACGCGGCGAATATCAATCTTAAGCGAAGCTTGCTACCCCTGATCATTAAGGGGCTTGAGTCAGTCAGGCACCATGCCAAGGTAACAAGTCGCGCCAAGGATGCTATTTCAAAAGAAATCGGCGCGGATTTTGTTATTTCGATGGAAAGTGATAAAATTCGAATTTGGGGCGGGAAAATTAATTATGATGATCGTTTGACAATTTATGGTAATAATTTTGTTGAATTGTTGGAGTGCTGCAATAAAGCTTTAGAACACGGATACGATACAAAAGAAATTGATTTAACTTTAACTAATTTAGCTCAAGCCGAAGAATTACTAAAGAAAGCTAAACAATTACAACAAGAAATCAGGGCAAAACTTCCCGCTTTGCATTATTTGAATGGGACTCGGGGCCTTGGTTATCTTTATGACGTAACTAATACTTATATTCCTGATCGTGTATGAAAATTAAATGGATTAGACTAAATCCCGGCGCGAGCGCGGACGATGGAAACTACTCACGTTCATTGGAGGGGCGTTTCGATATTTCGCCCCGCTTCCGTCATACGATTTACCCTGATTCATATCAAATTGTAGATTACTTAAAAAAAGATGCGAGCGGCAAATCTATTGTGAAATGCTGCAACCGGATTACTGATTGCAAAAATTGGGCCGAGGAAATTGTTTTTAATGAAATTAATAAAGAGCGGGGCTTGACAAGCTGAGAGTCTTAGCCTATGATTGCGCCATGTTGAAATTTTACTGCGATGGAGTGGGATTTATAACCGCGAAACGGCGTTATGGTGTGCGGTTCTGGCGCTCGAAAGATCGGGGTTTTGGAATTTGGCGCGACTACCATATACAAGCGTTTAAAATTGGGTTTTGGAAAGTAATTGTAATTCAATTTTTATGAAATTAAACAAAGCCATAACAGAAGCAATTAAAATTGCTAAACAAAATAAAATTGCTATGGCGATTGTGAGCGAGGGGGTTCATGCCGATGAGTTTGCCGAACGAGACGAGGATGGGGAAAGTTACGGGTATTGTCCTGCGGCGGCAATTTCGACGTTGTATAAACATGGAAAAGTAATTAAATTAATTCCTGTTAAATGTTATGAATAACTACTGGTCTAAAGTATTCATGAGATTGCTTCGCAATCGTTATAAAAATTCAACTTTTCAAGCATATTATCCTTCAGTTCAAACTAAGTTTGAATATTGGGGCGGAAAAAATGTGTTAAATACAATAGATTATTGTGTGGAAAATGAGAACGCCGCGTTTGATTTTTTTGAATCATTTTTTTCTAATCTATCTCATGAAGAACAATTTAGGTTAACGGGGTTTGAGCGAGGAGCTTGGCTTGAGATGGAACGGCAAGAGAGGGGCTTGACAAACTGAAAGCTTAGGTATAGTCTAGTCATTAATGAAACCGCCCACTACTTTCATGGAAGAAAACAATGAATGGTTTATTTATTGTCCCTTGCGTCCCCGGATTTATGGAGGTAAAACTTTATTGGATGCTTTTGAATCAGCGTGGAAATTAATGATAATTAATCGTTCTACATTAGTTCGAATTCAACGTGAGGGAAAAGACCAAAGACCGAAAGACGCAAGTTTTGAAGAATATTCCGAATTTTTAAATCAACAATTAAATAATTTTTTAAATGCGTAAAGGTAGATTATGGTTGCGGAATATGAAATATTGGGGGCACGATGGGGACCATAATGCCCCGGTATCACGGCGCGAAGAAAAGAAATGGGTTCGGTTGGGATTGATCGAAAGAAGTTGTTATTCTAAACGAAAAAAATGAAAATCACAATAATTTATCGCGACGGGTCAAAAGAAGAATTTGTAGAAACACGTTCGCCCGCCCTTCCCTTAGTTTATACTAAAGAAAATAAAGTATTTATGTTTGGTTCAAAACAAATCCGGCGCGAACCTTATTATTATGAATTGTCCCCGGAAGATACTAAGAAATATAATGATTCATTGAAAGTCATGGAGTGTTTGAAATAGTATGATTCCTGAAGCAAAATTTATTTCTCATGTTCAAATGGGATATTATCAAAGAAAAAGTTACCGCGCACGAAAACGTTTGACTTTTTATCAAGATAAATCAGATTATTTTTGGCTGGATGACTATATGTTAAAACAATATGTTGATTTTTTAAATTTATGAAGGGTAACTATTATATTAATCACGGCGGCAATCAAATCCTAGCGGACGGAATTTTAAATATTCTAAAAAAGTTAGGTTATGGGGGCCTTGGAGAAACTTATGTGGCAAGAGGCGCGGAAATAATTACTATTGAATTGGGAAACAACGATAAATATCGTGCATTAGGTTGGATGGAATTTAAAACTGAGAGTGATCGTATTTATCTTACAAATCATAAACAAATTACTATAGAAGATTTTGTTCGTTTGTTTCATAACGAAAAATCAATTAAAGTAGTTTTAAACGAAAAACATACGGCTTTAGTAACTAAAAATGGAATAAAAGTTGGATGCGAATTTTTTCCTTTAACTGTGATTAATGAGTTAATGATAGCAAAACAAGAAGTATTAAAATGATTTTATGACCGATGAATTAAAATCTATTCTCGCGACCATGAATATTCCTGATCGGCGCAAAAATGATATTCTTTGGCTTGGGCGCAATTTACCTATTCAAAATTCAAATCATCCTAAATTGAATCGTGCAATGGAATTAATTAATATTGAAGGGAAGATTTTGATTCAAGAAATGATGAGCGCGGTAAGTAAATTTAGTGATATTGAAAATTTCCCACATTTAAAGGGGGATTGACAAAGGGCTAGGTTGGTATATAGTGGCTCGTATGAACGAATACGGAGCGGGAACAAAGCTGTTTTGCGATTTTCATTTCGGGGGCAAGCCGAAAGCGGTTTGCCTTGAAGTGATCGAGCCGGGAACCGGAAAGGCGAGCGGCGGCAAGATTAAGGTTCGCTTGACTGAAACCGTGGGGGCCTATAAAAAAGGCGAAGAAATGATTATTAATTCCTTCCAAGCCGTTCCAGCGAAACAAGAAAAGTTTAAAACAGGTAGCTTTTTTCGAAAAGTTGACACAAATTATATTTGGAAATAATATGCCAAACATTGTTATTAGAATGGACCCTTGGGAAAAACGGATGATCGAAGGCAAAGAGGAAACTTATATTGCCGAACGAGCCAAGGAAAAACTAAAAGAATTTTGGCCCGATAATTTTTTTGGATTAGTCTGTGCCTATACCTTTAAAAGAGATGGAGAACAAGTCAAAGCTGATTTATTTACTAAAAAGAATTGTCAATCTGTTTGTTTTATTCCGGTTGGCTCGCCAAGTTGGGCTAACGAAGTCGCGGCGGAAGTTTTACCAATTTAATTAAATTATGATTGATTTAGATTGTTTATTGTGTGGCAAACCAACTTGGGATGAAGTTGTTGATTTTTTCGCTAATGGCGAATTTCATGAGGAACATTATTTAGTTGAAGCTATTGAAAAACATTTACAAACTGAGGAACAGAGAAAAAAGATGTTTGATCATAAATTAAGTATTGAAAAGATTTTAAATGGTCGGACGGAACCAAAACATGAAAAGTTTGTTAATAAATTATTTAAAGTGTGGAACGAAAAACTAGGAATTAAACATTTTAATTGTTAAAATTATGAATTGTCCTAAATGTCAATCTTCTTATCTTGGGGAAAGTACTGGTTATTTTTTGTTTACGTGCGGCACCAAATTTTATCAAGAAGAAAATATATTTGTTCGAACAGAATCATGTATGGATCGTCAAGCCCAGAATTTGAATAATACTATTTTACTTTTAATTACTACGCCGCATATTCGTAATTATTTGCAATTAAATGATTTAAAAGCTTTGGAACAAGCGGAACGGGCGGTTAATTTTAATATAAAAGATTATCCGGGGTTTATGAGTTATCCAAGGGCTTGACAAGCCGCAAACTATGGTATAGAGTCGTTAGTAATGAATGTAACAACTCGCAAGCTTATGTTTCACCGGGGCCGGTTGAACGAAAACCCGCGCAATCTTCATTGCACAATGACCTATCAGGGCAAGAATTATCTCGGGGAAATCATTGATGCGCGTTATGATGACGGCTTTTATCGTTTGACTGTTCGCCACATGAACGGCGAGCTTTGGAAAGATAATCAAGGTAAAGATTTTTTTCCTTCGGCAATGAGTGTTGATATTTTATCATAAACAAATTAGAAATATCTGAAACAAAATGAAAAACTTTCTTGTTTTTATCGGAGAATCTTACTCCCCTTGCGGCGGCTGTCGTGATTTCCGAAAGGATTTTGACACCTTAGAAGAAGCTAAACAATATATTGTAAGTTTAAAGCTTAATTTCAACTGCGAATGGGTTCAAATTGTAGATTTAAAAGAAAAAATCGAATACGATCAAAACGGAGTCATTCAAGGGAGATTATAAAAATATGTTTACAGAAAAAGAAGCGTGGATTAGAATTGCCGAAGCTTTTGAAGATACATATATTCAAGAACAGGCATTGATTTGCGATTATTCCTATAAAGAAATCCTTTACATTGATCAATCTATTCATATTAATCGAATCGTAAAATGAAATCATTAGAAGAACATATTAAATTATTGGATGAAACGGCGGCGTTTTATAATACTGGAAATCGTTGTATTGGCGAGCTAGGCGCGTGCATGTATTTCGTTGAAGGCAAGCCGGGGTGCGCCATTGGCCGTTTAATCGCGGATAAAGACCTTTGCCGCGAGCTTGACAAGCTGGATTTACCCGCTGTTGCTACGGTTTACGATCAATTCCCGCCCGAGCTTCAAGAATATAAGAAAGAATTTTTAAGTGATTTACAAGCTTTGCATGATGGTGGTTATTATTGGGACGAACAAGGAATTAATGGATTTGGAAAAAGACAAGTAGAAGTGATTAAATCTAATCTATCCAAATACTTGAATGTGTAAAACAAAGTTTCACGGTATATATAAACAAAGAGAATCATGGTAGTCTAACAATATTGGAAACCAAGCCTATTTATAAATCTTATTAGAATAAATAGAGGTAAGAAATGATATATGCGGTTGTGTTCGGTTTGGGGATCGTTTTGTATTTTATTATGAGGATTTTTAGGAACAGATAATGAATGGTTTTGTTGATAATAATGTTAGTCCAAAATAATACATAAATAATTAATAACAAATATGTTATGTTTCATTTAGGTTTGTTTTTATTTGGTTTGGGCTGTTTCTGGTTAGGCTGGAACCTAGCTAAGTTAAAATATAAGTAAATAGATAAGAGAAGAATAGGATAAATAAGATATGTTTTTTGGATTATTTAATTGGGAGATTGTTTCGGGTGGGTTTTCTCGGTCGAAATAATCAAAATGTTAATCGTAACATTATCAAATAAAATAATTTAAAATATCAATAAACCCCAATAAAATCAATGAATATCAATCAATTTTTAGTTTTTTTATCATTAGGTATTTTAATCACAAATTGGTTTATTTTGGGTGCGCGGCCATTCCGCAAGCGGGAAATAACGCCCTCCAAAGAAATAATTAAAATCATTTTAACGGTGGCGAATGGAGCGATTATGATATTTTTATTAATAAATTGGATCGTTTGGGTGGCGAAATAAAACAAATAATGTTTCATTCGGAAACTGCGTTTCCTGTTTTCAAGCGATTACGAACAAAATAGAAAAAAATAGAATAAGGTTTGGTGATAAGTAATAATAGAATTAAATAAATTGATTTTTTAATTTTGCTCAATGTTTTTAATAATTTGAAATAATAGCAAAAACCTATTTTGTATAATACAAATAATGTAGACTATTCTCTTAAATAAATGATATGAATAATTATTATTGGAGTCTATTGTTCTCTGTAATAGGATTAATTGGTTTAATTATGGGAACAAAACCAAAAAATAAAGCGCATTTAGCTCTATATACGGGGGCAATAATTACGTGTATTTTATTGATTATTTTAACTGTTTTTAAGATTTTTTAGATTATTTTGTCTATTAGAGCGATTTTATTTGATTTTTAATGAATTTTGATTATACTGCGAGTGGCGTGAAATAAATAGAATTTTCCGTTGAGTGACGGAGAAAGAAGAAAATGAAAGCAAATTAAAAAATATAAGGCTCTACTTATTAAGCTCAAGAAGAAATTGTTTTTGTTTTCTTTTTAAATTAAACAACGGGGGCGGGGCGTAAATCCCGCTCCTTTTGTTGGGCTTGACAAACTCCGGGGCTCTGGTATGATGCTGGCGAATGAGTGAAACCAAAATACAATTAATTCATATGCAAACCATTCCCAAACAAATAAACGATTGCAAATCAGGAGATTTAATTGATTTAGAGGGAGATATTATTGCTGATTTTAATCGTAATGATTCTGATTTTCGTAATGAATATTCTGAAATCATTAATATTAAACAATTAGATAAAGATAATGTTTTAGTTGAATTTAAATATAATACGGTTTATAGGGCGGAAGTTTTTCCGAGCGCCCATTTGGTTAGGGCTGTTGTGGGGGGTTGACAAAGCCGGGGCGGTGGTATAGGATGTTGACAGTTGGAACGAGTAACAGAGATGCCGGGGGCGCACCCTTGAAGGGGTTCCCTGTTAAAGAATGCCAGCATGGGCGCTGCGAACTTCCAACATTAATTTTTGGGGGCGTAGCTTAAATGGTCAGAGCAACGGAGTGACTTCCGTATCTGAAATTTAGATTAGAATAATTTAGGGTTAGTCGCCTAGAGAAAAAACTAATTTAAATTCAGACTAAAGCGAATGGGTTTATTTGACTGATAAACGAGATAGCTTTAGGTATAGGTTCAAAGCCTATCGTTCCCACTTTTTAGTAAATAATAAATAAATGAAAACCAAATACATTACTATTGAATTAACTTTCAATAATGGGGGCGGGCGCGTGTTTACAATGCGAGAAAAGGAATTGAAATCTTTAAAGGAATTAACCAATAAATATGATATTGGCGTTAAATCTATTCAAATTATTAAAACTCTTTAAAATATGAACGAAACAACTATCTATCTCTTGGACGGAAAACGAATTCATATCACTGGTCGAGGCAAAACGGCGGCGTTATCTTCTAATTTGCTTGAAGAAAATGAAAAAGATGTAGAAGTAATTGCCGCAATAAATACTTTAGAATCTTTTGTTTTGGCTCTGCATTGTGCGGGATTCGAAGTAAATAGTGAAGAATTTACGGCGGCGGTTCAAACAACTTGGGACGCTATTTATAATAATATTATTGATTAAATAAATGAAAATAACTTTCATTCTCAAAGATTTGAGTCCCGCCTTCTATGAGGGTCGCCCGAGTGAAAATCCTATAATGGAAATCAGAGGATTAAATAATTTAACTACAAAAGAAAAATTCTTTTATTTAAATAAGAGGGCGGCGGAAAAAGAATTAAAAATTACTATGAAAGTAGGTAATTCAGATTCATTCCGAGATAAAGTAGAATTAAATCAATTACTTAAAAAAGATAATTATAATATTGATTATAAACTGGAGGCGCGGCGGGGCTATAAGCTCGTCACTTTTCAAGTGACCCCTTGACAAATGGGCGCGAGATAGTATAAGCTTTTGGCAATGCTGGAATGAGTACCAAATAACTGTTAGCGAAATACCTAATAGGGGGAAAGTTCCAGCAGAACCATTTTAAATAATATGAAAATTTACGATACTTGTCCCGCGTGTTCCCATAATGGAAAATGGATGGTCGATATTACTAAAAATAGTAAAGCGCCCGAATTAAATAATATTAAAAGTTGTTTAAATTGCGGGGCAATATATGGCGTGGCACCCCGCTCGGTAATTGATCCTTCTTTTATTAATTTAACAAAACAAGAAGTAGATTGCGAGCCGGAATTATTAAAGTATTTTGATTTTACTTTCAGCGGCACAAATAATCGCGTTCATGGGTGGTATAATACACAAACGAAGAATGTCATACAGTGGGGTTGACAAACTAGGCGCGACACGATAGTATAGCGGGACTATGAACAGACATTCATTCACTGGTCTTACCCGAGTCTCCAAAGCCAAAGCACGAAAAATTTGGGGGACAAATAAAACAATTTCATTGTGTCCCGTTAAACTTTGTCCTGATGGCCCTTGGCGAGTCAATCTTGATATCTTCCCCGAGGAACAAAAGGCGCGGGGTTTCGAAGAAACTGTGAATAGTTTTGAATTTTATAATTGTAATATGAACGAAACCGGATACTATACGGCGTTTTATATTAGGAGTAAATAATATGTTATACGGCCCCAAAAACGAACAATTTGAATCCTATTATCTTTTAAATCAAAAGATTGTATGTAAATCAAATGAATATGGGGCCGATTGTTTTAATAAGGTAGCGGAGATTATTGATATTCATCAAATTAAAAAAGGGCAAACATTAATTACTTTAAAATTTGATCATGTAACATTTTCGGTGCCTGAGGAATTTGTGGATTGTAATTGTATGGTATTGCATACCCCTTGACAAAGCATAGACTCTATTGTAGAGTCATCACCTATGACAAAAACAGACTTGTTCGAATGGGCCGAAATGACCGGCGAAACTATTGATACGGCGGTGCCTCAGAATTGGGCCGATGCGGTTAACAAGCTCGGTATCGAATCGCGGGAATTCGCGTGGCATTATCCTAAGGACGGCGGACACGGCGGAAAGCCAATTTCGAACGGCGAATTGCTTATCAAGGCAATTTACAATGGTAATTTGGTGCCAATGCGTTTTATTGAGTCGGCAATTGAATTAGCCGCTGAAGGAAAGCCAAAAGAAGAAATAATGGCTTTGATTAAACTTTCTTGCGATGGTCTGTAAGTCATAGGGTAATGGGGGGCGAAAGCCCCCTGTTATTTTAAATTAAATAATAATTTTATGCAACATAGACTTTTAATTAATTCTATTGGGCCGCGTATCGAATACGCACATTATAATAAACATTATCCCATGATAAAGGGAATGAAAGTGTTTAAATATAATTGTAAATATAAAACAGATTATTCTCATGGCGAGCACGATTCAGAATTAATTTGTTGGAGCGAAAAAGATTTTCTTGATTTGATTGCGGTTTGGAATAGAATGAATCCAAATCAATATAATTATACTCCTATTCGTGAAAATAATCCACATCAATTTTTACTTGATTATTGGGTGGCGCGTTACGAAGAAGCTTGGAATGATTATCCTTTTTGGATTGCTAAAAATGTAACTCGCGCTATTAATAAAAGAATTCAAGAATTACAAACTTTAGTATGAATCAATACCCTTATTCTGAAGTATTTGAATATCCGGGCGAAAAACAGGAAAGAAATTCTGTTTTATATAAACGTTTTTTCTTATTTTACTTTGAAAAATTACCTGTTTCTACGGGCGGGTATTATCTTACTTCGTATGAAAGTATAATGGCGGAAGATGTTGGCCAGCTAATGGGGGGAAACTAGCGTTTCCCTGCGGCTAAAGCCGCTCTCTTGACAAATAGAACGCGATAGTGTCTAATAGCGGGACTATGGATAAGCAATTGACTTACGAAGAAGAAAATTTGATCAAAGATATGTTGAAATTCTTTGGTAATAATCGAGAAATCGAAATTCGCTTTCAAGCTTCAACTCAAAGATTGAATTCAGATTATTATAATTTACTTTGCGATGATATTTTTCGCAAATTGCAAAACGGGCGGTTGATTGTAGAGGCTTGACAAAGCCATTAAACGTTGATAGTATCAAGACACTATGAATGAGATTATCGTGGGAAACATCGGTTCGGTCTATCGCGGCCATGACGACGACGAAGCACAATACCATTTTGACGAATACAAAAGGCAATCCGAGTCCGAACATGGGCGGGCGGGGTCCGAGGATGTTGTTTGGCTGCAAAATGATGAAATTTACAAAGAATTTCGCGGGAAATTGAGCCAAACGAATCAGGATTAATCGAAATAACACTAAATAATAAAAAATAGCTTTAGCTAGTTTTTATGAAAGACCCGCCCCGTTAAATTAATAATTGAAATTGTTGAAATGATTTATTTCTAAAGATGATGCTTGGAAATGAATTAAACCACCGGACCAAAAGGAATAACATGAAGAAGAACTAATAGATTATTATTATTTTTTTAGATTTAAATTTTTTAAGTTTGTTTTGAAATGGGCGGGTTGTTTGGGACGGGAACCCTGAGCAACCCGCTCTTGACATATGGCGAGGGTTGCGATAGCATGATTGGACTATGAATTACTTGCCAAATAGACAGCCGGGGCCAATGTGCTCTTGCGTCGAGTCTCGCGACGATTCTTTATACCCGCGCTCGGTTTACCGTTGCGACGAATGCGGCACCCTGTTTCGCTCTTACGCTTTTAATTGCGCGGTATGTTGGTCTTGTCCGCGCACCCATATTTTAAATGATAAATACCATAAATCAGAACACAATCAAACAAAGTATATTGGATTTATTTGTTTGTGCGGCGGCTTGAAACTAAATAATTAAATAGAAAAACTTGTTTTTCTTAGAAAAGGAACTTTTCGTGAATACTAAACACTACGTTGATGCGGGGCATGTTAAGATTGACTTCGAAGAATTGACTGCGGTTGCCAAAATAGCGGTCGCGAGATGCATGGACAATACTTCCCGCCGTTTAAATACAATCCAAACAAGTTTGTATAATAATGTTAAAGAAGATTCGGCGCGGTTTATCGGCCCCGCCCTTGATTCAGAATATCTAATCAAAGCCGCTCAGGAATTAGAAAAATCAATTCAACTTTTGTATGCTCTTGATGCTGCGCGGGAAAGAAATGATTTAACTATTAAGAAAACATAATTCTGGAAGGTGAAATTCACAATTTGTAAAACAAGTTTTACCGCAATTCTTACGAATTGTTTTTGAGAAAGAAAATAAAAATGAATAATAACTATACTTTTGAATTGTATTACAATACGGGCGGGCATGGCGGGCCGCACCCCGATATCATCATGGCCGAAACCTACGCTCGCAATTTGATCGCTGGCGACACTTCGGGGCGTCTTAGCTCGGTCGAGATACGCCCGCGCAATTCGAAAGCGATTGGCGGGTATGCGCCCAATACCCCCGGCTCCACCTATATCGAGCGCGTGTCTGAAATAACTAAAGACATTAAGATTGAAAGGCGATTTGTTTCTCTTTTGTCTGATGTTTGTTACAATTTAGCTGGAATGACTTGAAATAATTCTAAATAAAGTTATTCCGGCGCAAGTTAGAAATAGCTTGCGCTTTTTGTTTTTGTATTGCGAGAGAAATAATCTAAATAATTCCATGATAAAATAAAATAATTCGAAATAAATAATTCTATTCTAAATATTTGATGATCAAATAAATAAAGCCAAAATAACTTGAAATAATCCCAAATAAAACTAAATAATACTATTCAGGCGGGGGGCAGGGGGGGGTGAGGGTGCCCGATGGGGCATCGGGGAAAGCCCCGATAGGGGACTCAGGGTAGTAGGAAAACTTGTTTTCCGTATTAGTTTTATTATGAATTAGTTGGGGTCATTAGGAGAATTGATTAGGTGCCTAACATGATGGTCGAGTCGGAACGGTCGAATTTTGCCCTATATATGGCGAAAAGAATCGAAACAAAGGAAACAGGGAAAAAAAGAATTGTTTGAACTTTTTTTCATTTGTATATTGTTCATTTGCAATGGCTTGGGATAGAGAATGATTTTTTATCAAAAAAAATGTTGCGCTCCTATATGGTTTTGATAGTTTGAAGGCACCGGAAGGCACCGGGGCGCGGGGAACAGCGAAAAGGTTCCGCTTGAGAGTTGACTGGTAACTCTAAAAATTCTTAACGCACTATTCAGAATGTAGTGGCAATCGGTTAAGGCTGTTCGGTTCAAACAAGTATCGAAGTCGGAATGAATCTTTAATCAGTAAAGAATACTGATTGCGGTTAGTATGCCAACCAAGACAAAAAAGGAATATGCATCGGACAAAGGGAAAACTCGACGCGAGAAAACTTAAGCCGATGCCACAAAAAAACGAGAAAAGGAAAACGAAAGTTTTCCCCTTTCTCTTGCTAGTGAATTGAAAATGAATTCAACCCACTAGTAAGCACAAAGGAAAATTCTTATGGGTATTAGACTCTATCCACAAACTACCGATCACGCCAAACTAGAAAAACTGGCGCATGTTCCTGAGGGTACTTGGCAAAAGTACGCTGAACTTGAGAAAGCTTTCCCCGATGCCGATGCATTCTATGATGAAATTTTCAAACCCGAAAACGCTGAAATTCGGCAATTGCAAAGTTTCGATTTGAATGGGTATGGAAGAATTCACATTCCTTTCGAATTGTCTGATAATTCGGGGAAAACAAAAACGCTTTTCGAAGCGCAACTTTTGGCAATCATTCATGAAATTGACCCTGAGATTGCAATTTTGGCTGAGGGTTTTAAATGGTGTTAGTTTGACTTTGAGTATGCGGCAAATTGCCGCATATTCAGGGACGCACTAAACAAAAGGAAAAAAGAAATTTTTTCCCGCGTCAAAAAAAGGAAAGTTATGGCTCACAAAATCGAAATCCACGATGAACAGCATGGAATTCAACAGGCGTGGCATGGTTTGACGAAAGTTTCTCCGAAACTTGACGCAAACGGATGTTGGCTTTCACAATGGGATGTTGAACAGCGCAAGCTTGCGATGTTGGACCCCGATGGAAAAGTTATGTTGGATTCTGAAGGCAAGCCGATAGAAACCAAGTATCGGATTTTGACCTGTTCGGATGTTCCAAGCTTGCAAATTGGCAAGCCATTTGACCCCGAAACTTATTCGGTAATTACAAACAAGCGCTTGCTTGAAATTGTTTCAAAAGCGCTCGCGGGAACAAAGCATCAAATTGTTTCCCTTGGAAGTCTCTGCAATCGGGAAAAAGTTTTTCTAACTATTTCCTTGGAAGCCTTAAAAGATTTTAAGGTTGGCGGTCGCGAATTCGAAGCCTTTCTGAATTTTGGAAATGGCTTGGCAAACGGAACTTCTTTTTTCTGTAACACTTCAAACACTTGTACCGTTTGCGATAACACGTACAGTATGAATTTGGCGCACAAAGGAAAGGCGCTGGACGTACGGCTCAAGCATACCAAAAACATGGAAGCCGAAATTCAGAACCTTCCCGAGATTATTGATGGCGCTGTAGGCGTCACAATGGAATTTCGCGAAACGTTGAACAGCCTTTCAAAAGTTCCCGCGACGTTGATTCAAGCCGAACGAACATTCGCCGGGTTTATGATCGACGATGGCGATGTTAAAAAGGCAAGGGAACTTGGAAGCAAGGCAAGGCAATCCGATGTTCTCTCAACTCGGAGCTTGAACCAAGTAACTCGCTTGACTGAACTGTTCTCGCGTGGCGCTGGAAACAAGGGAAAAGACTTTTTAGATGTTTTTTCCGCTGTAACGGATTATTACACTCACGAAAGCGCTGGCGGGTCCGATAAGCGCAAACAATTCGAAAGTTCCGAAATCGGCTCGGGACTTCGGAAGAAAAACGAATTCTTTGAACTTGTCACGAATGACAAGTCAAGAGATGAACTTGAGAAGCGGGGCGCTTTTGCGCTGGAACTTCCCGAGGTGAATTGATCATAAACGGGGATACGAAAGTACCCCTTTTGCTTATGGTTTTTTGTATTGTGTTCCTTTTGGGGATAGTGCTTTTTGCGCTGTTCTCCAATCGACGTTAAAACGACACTAGCAGAGAGAAAAAAATTTCTGCTAGTGAATTTTAATTTCGAAAAATTCCTTTTGAGATTAAACGCTATCCCTGAAGCGAAAACATTCCGGGGAAAACTAGAATGCAAACACTAGAAAAAAAAGTTCAAGTCAAACTATCTAAAGGCGAAGAATTACGTCTTAGGTTTTTGGCTCGCCTTAAGCGAGTACTGGCGCATACCGAAAACAAAGTTAAAGAGCGCGTAGCGCTGTTCATCGGTTTGACTGGCAATTCGGTTAAACTGGACACAAGCAAAAGCGCATACCGTATCGAGTACGGGGAAAACCTTTTTCCCTGCGAAATGGTTTATGACGGTTTGACAGTCGCGACGCTAACGGTATGCGACAACCCCCTAGCGTGCGACTTGGCATTGCTAAAAGAGGAGTACCCTGAAGCTTATCAGGCGTGCGTCTCTGCTAACGGTAGGCACGTGCGTCTTATCATTAAGAAGTAAGGTACCTTTATGGGTTTGATCATAGTGTGCGCCATTGGCGTAGCATTCGCCTTTAGTGCGTTTTTGATAGTGTTGAACGTAACAGGCAAGGGAAAGGCGAGCGAATGAATATAGAGCCAATAGAGACGCAAGAGAGTACGCTTGAGAGCGTAGAGGAAAGGGAAGCAAACGATTGCTTTTCACCTAAGGCGCTCGCCAAGGCTAAAGCCGAAATTACCGAACAGTGGGAACAGTGGAAGCGTACGCGCAAGCCGATAGCAATTCGATGCATCGGCAAGCGGGTTGTAATTGACTACGCTAACGAGTGAACACAACGCAAGGGGGTACGCTGGTACCCCCTTTTATTTTGGGGTGAATGTACAGTGAACTAGTAGGCTTTGACTTATAGGGCGTTTTGTTTCCAGTACCATATAGACCTAGCGGAAAGGAATTAGTCTACATTTTACATTTGTGTAACATGCTGTCGTTACAGTGGGTTGTACAAATGCAACATGAATACTCAAGAGTCCATCAGAATGCCCTATAACTCATTTAAACGCTTAGAAACAGGTCTATTGTTGGCATGGTTCTTGCCAAGTCTACATTTACCCGCCCCGTCGAATGATGAAAAGTAGAAAAAGTCGAAATTTTTTTGGCCGGGGGCCGGGGTTTATTTCCTGCTCCAAATTAAAATTAATCAAAAACGTTCAGAAAAAATTATCTTTATTTAACTATATTCTCCTATTAGTCTTCTTATCTCTCTCTAGAACCCCCGAATCAAAAAAACCCAAAATAAAAAAAATAGAGTTTCCGTTCAGGAAACCTTATTATCTAGTAATAAATAATTATGTTATTAACTTGTAGGAAATGTAAAAAAGAAAAGGAAGAAAATGAGTTTCCCGTTCAAAAAGATAAAAGATTTGGGCGGGGGAGTTGGTGTTATCTATGCAAAAGGAAAGTGGAACAGGAACGTTACGCTCGCCGTTCAGAAAAGCTATAGACAGCAATAATTAAAATATTGTAATTCAGTGACGGGATTTAGGAATAATTTTTTGCATTGGCCGCATTTTAATTTTTCAATAATTTGTCTTTGGTAAATGCATTTTTGATCATCTTTATCAATTATCTCCCAATCATGAATTACATAATAAGAAATCATCGCATGGGACTCAGAGGGAATATGTTGGCATTCGTCCTTCACTAATTAAATTATACACTTAAATTAGGTGTAATATATAATATAATATTAAGAAAAATATGAAATTTTTGAAATGGTTATTGGTTTTGTTTTGTTTGGGTGCGACAATCTCTAATTTTGCTCAATATGGTACGGGGGTTGGTTTTGATAAAACTACAGGGTTAGTTAATCCAAGTTGGTATTATTATGTCTTCGGCGCGGGGACTCGTTACGCGGACGCGAGCGGCACCACTCCTTCTTTATCTTGGAATTATAATGTTCATAAAATTACTTTGAGCGGTAACACGGTCTACTCTTTTGCTAATGCGCCAAGTTTGGCTAATACTATTCGTCCAATGCATGTAGTTGTAATTGGCGACGGAACTTATACTTTCACAACCGCCGCGAGTATTACATGGGTCACGCCAACGTCTACTCCAATTAGTGGTTATAATGAATATATTTTTGAATATCATGCGGGCGGCACCATTTACGGCTGGCAATTAAGTAGAATTGAATGTTTTGAATTTGATATTTCGGGCGACGAAACGACCGCGTTAACAACTGGCACCGCAAAATATACGTGGCGGACTCCTTGTGCTTTTTATGTTACGAGTGTTCGCGCTAGTTTAACTACTACGTCCAGTTCGGGTAATCCGGCCATTGATATCAATGAGGGCGGGTCTTCTATTTTTACTACAACTTTGACGATTGATTCAAGCGAAACCACTTCTACAACAGCCGCAACCGCCGCCGTGATTGGGGGCGCGGGGCCGCAATTAGCCGACGATGCATCAATTACTTTTGATATTGATACAGCCGGAACCGGCGCGGCGGGTCTGAAAATTAAGATTTACGGTTATAGAAATTAATTATGTTAAAAAGGTTATTGATTTTAGTTTGTTTGTTAAGTTTAACATTTTTTGGCTTCGGGGCCACATATTACGTTCGCACAGACGGGGCGGATACGAATGATGGGTTAGCGAATGTTGCCGATACTACCGGAACATCTGGGCAAGCATGGAGAACAATTGGCAAAGGAACCTCTGCGATGGTAGCGGGAGATACCCTTCGTGTTCAGGCGGGAGATTATAGCACAGAAGGTTTGCTTACCGAAACAACCGATGGCACTTCCGCAAATCGAATTACTTATCTTGCAGACGGGGCAATAGGTACAGTTATTATTCGTGGTTTTTATGTTAACGGCGCGGATAATGTAAGTGTGATTGGTTTTGAAGTTACTCACGCTACCGAACAATCCTATGTTGGGATTCGTGTTAATAGCGCAACTAATGTTTGGGTTCTTGATAACTATATCCATCATACTTCCGCCGCGCAAGATGGTTCTGGTGTTTTTTATGGAAATTCCCCCTTTTTGATAATTCGTGGGAATACAATAGATTATCCGGGTTATCGAACAGTAGAGGCGGGGAGTAGTACAGACGCTCAAGCCGCAGTTGGAGTAGGCTATTTAGCAACTAATAACACCCCGATTTTAGTTGAATACAACACCTTCAGTCACGCAAACGATTGGTTGACTCCGGGCGGAGAATATCATATTTATAGAAATAACATCCTTGGCCCTACAACAATGAATGATTTTGGTGCTAATGGCGGACCAGAAGGAGAAGGGCCGCACGCAGATGGAGCACAACCCGATAACGGATGGAGATATAGTTGGATGTATAGCAATTGGCATTTTAATAATCCAATTATGCATTCCCATTTATATCTGGATGAGGCGGGAGCGGGACCAACTTATAATATAACGCTTGTTAAAAATATCTCAATCCGCTCAGGAGACAGGTTAACTGTTCAATGGAGAGTTTCAGATAACCATTTAGGAGCGCATCAAACTGTTGGCGAGGTTGGAAGCGGTCCAAGGGGTGGGCCGGGGACCGGGGATTTTTATTATATTTGGGGGACTTCAATAGGTAACGTTAGTCGTAATAACTTATTTTACCAAACAACTAGCAGTTCTGGGTTATACACAGTTGAATCAGGAAGCGCCCTGACGTTCGACCATGACCTTTCTTATCCAAATGGAAGTAGCGCATTTATTAATGCGGACCCGCAATTTACTGATTATAGCGCAAATACCGCAACCGGATTTATGCCCCAATCTGGTTCCCCGGCGGTAGATGTTGGTGCGGCATTAACTACCACTTCTTCTTCTGGTTCGTCAACTACCAGTGTTCCGGTTGGAAACGCCTATTGGTTTCACGGAACTTTAAATGGATTTTTGGTGGATAAAATGAAAATTTATGTTGGCGGAAATAACAATGTTGAAGTTGAAAGTATCGATTATTCCACGCATACTATTACCGTTAGTTCTGCGATTACTTTTTCCAGCGGAGCGAGTGTTGGTTATGCCTACGAAGGTTCTGGCCCGGATTTGGGAGCTTTGGAATATCGTTCGGGCGGATATGCATTAAGCGGCACTATAAGTCATAGTGGCAGCGATTATACAGTTACTCCTAATGATAGCGCCCTAGTTCGATATGTAATTTTCTATGAAGATAGAAGGCCCCAAACCCCAGATTCGACAAGTCCATATACATATACAAGTTCGGGCGGAACAGTTACGGCTAATCTTTATGCGTTGAATGCTTCCGATGACCCGGTTGTTGCTGCAACCGAAGCGGCTTCTTCAACTGCTAATCCAAGAATGTTAAATAAAACTGGTGGCAAAATAATTTATTATCAAAAAAAATAATTCGTTAAACTCTTTGAGAACGTGTAATATATATTGAACTTACGTTCTTAAAAATGAACAAGAAGAAAGACGTTTCGCCGGTTGTTCCCCAACGGAACAAATTTAAAGAAACTCTAACCATTCAGCCTTTTGAATGGACGGAAAAACAAAAACAATTCATAAGTTTAGTAACTAATAAAAATACTAAAATTGTGTTTCTCAATGGCCCCGCTGGTACTTCCAAGACTTATTTATCTGTATATTTAGGCTTAGTATTCTTAGCGGAGAAAAGAGTCTCGGATTTAATTTACATTCGGACGGTAATCGAAAGCGCATCTAAAGGATTGGGTTATTTACCCGGAGAAAGTGAAGATAAATTCGCGCCGTTTATGATGCCTCTAGAAGATAAATTACATGAATTGTTAAATGGAGGCGATGTTCAAAAATTAAAAAATGATAATAGAGTTCAAGCTATCCCTATTAATTATTTACGGGGCGCGAATCTAAACGCCAAGTTTATTCTCGCGGACGAATCACAGAATTTTGATTTTAAAGAATTGACTACTTTAATTACTCGTTTTGGGCGCTTTTCCAAAATGATTGTGTGCGGCGATACACGCCAATCAGATATTAATGGAAAAAGTGGTTTTAAAGATATGTATAATTTATTCAACGACGAAGAAAGCCGCAATAATGGCATTCATTGTTTTGAATTTACCAAAGAAGATGTAGTGCGTTCCGAGGAAGTAAAGTTTATTCTCGGGAAGCTAGACCAACACAACGAATTGTTGTTAAAATCTAAACATTCAACTTCGACCGAAAAGATTCAATAATTTTTTTGTCATCTTTATCGGTGGCAATCTTTAATTGCGTGTCCAACATGTCTAATACTTCATCGGGAGTATAGGTTTTGTTGGGCGCGAATTCTTTTTGCTTTTTAAATTCACTTCTTACGTTTCCGATACCGTGAATAGTTGATTCGACGGTTTTTTTACCAACAACCCCCAAGACATGAGCTAAAGACGGAATAGCTGAAATAACTTTTCCGACAATCATGGTAAAAACAGGAATTAACGGCGGAAAAAATACCATTAAAGCCACAATGCTTCCTAGAACCAATGTCCACCCGCCCCATACCCAAATTCTATGAATAATGCTTTTGTTTCTTTCTGCCTCATATTTCTCGCCCATCGCTTGAAGCTTGGATTCCAACTCTTGAGTTTTGGCCCGCCAATTAGTTTCTTCGTTTTCTTTAATACCTTGTTTTTTTTCTTCGGCTTGGCGGACATTTTGATTAGTAGATAATAAATTACTTACTACTTTGGTTTGATCGATAATCGGCAATCCAATAAGATTTTGATTGCGACGTAAAAACTCAGAAGTAATACTATTGGCCGCGTCCGCGCCCTCAATACTTAATTTAGCTTGTTCGTAATCTTGTGCGCCGATTGCTACTTTGGTTTCTCCTATTTTTTGTTCGGTAAATTTAGTAGAAATATTCGCGGCGGCATTGTTTTCCTTCAGGCGTTCTTCAATTTTAACGTCTGTTTTTAATAAGCCCTTTTTGAAATATGTACAGCCGGAAAATGCAATTCCCAAAGCTAAAAGTAAAATATAATATTTTTTCATTTTTTATTCTTTTTCTTGCCGTCAGGTTGCCAGCCAAGGAGGATAATCATTTCTGCTAGAGTCATGGCAAACCGGCGAGCCACTTTCTCTTTTTCCTCGAAAACGAAAGCGTGGAAAATTTCTTCAATTAAAACTTGTAATTTACGCTTATTCTTTAGTCGAGAATCTACAATGATTTTGGGTTTTCCGCCTTCAGGATTTTCACAAATCCCATCTGCGTCCTTGGCTTGACAACCTTTTAAATCGGCCTTGCGAATTTTTCGGTAGTAAAGCTTAAATTTAACACCTTCTGCGTTTTTAAACTCAATCACCGCTCTTTTCACATATTATATTACACAATATCTTTCCGATAAACTGTAACGGTACCCTTTTTACTTGCGGCTATTCGGGCGACTTTATTAGCAAATTTTATGCTTTCAATAATATCTCCTTGCTCTAAGTACTTGACTACCAACCCGGCGAGAGCGGAATCGCCACATCCTACTACATCTCTAACTTCAATGGGATCAATAGGATAGACTTTTCCTTTGAATTGCATTCCTCGTTTTCCTAAAGTAACAATGGTTCCTTTTCGGCAAAAATCGTCGGGGTTTATATTATGTTTTAAATTGTTCTCATATTCGGTTTGATTAATTTTAATAAAATCAATATATTGATATTTTTCAGAAAAAATATCTTTAGAATCTAAAAAAGTAGGTATGTTTAGAATATGGCATTTTTGACTAATTTTAAAAATATCGTCAGACAACAAAAATCCCTTATTATAAGAACTAATCACAACAGCCTTATAAGCTTTCAAATTATCTTTTTTTATTAATTTATCAACAATTTTAGACGAAATACGATCTACTTTGTCGTTTTCGTCTACGCGTAATAAAATATAATTAGAATTTTTGTCTATATAACGAGTTTTACGTATTAGTTTATCATTATATACAAAATCGATGCCTAGTTTGGGATTTAGGCCCTTGATGTTATTATAAACATTTCCGGCCATTCCTTTGGTTGCCGATGTTATATAAGGAGTTATTACTGGAGTTGGAGCTTCGGGATTTAAACGATTACAATCTCCATACATAAACACATCTAGACATTTTTCACCTAATAATAAAATTTTCATAATAATTCTTCTAAAGCCGTAGCGACGATTTTTATTTCTTCTTTGGTGGCGTTGTTTTTAATACGGTTTGCTTTATGAGAAATTACCCAAATGTTATCTTTGGTGTACCCTAATTTTGGATTTTTTCTGTCTAAGGATGGCGAAAATGGTAAACTTTTATTCGCACCAAAAATAAATGGTTTTTTAAAAATTGGACACATTTTGGGAATAGTAATGTCATTAATTTTAATATCGAAAGGGATGTTTTGCTGTTTAGCTCTATGTTTAGCATTATGAAACATGCACCAACGAGGCTCCGTTTGTCTTTTATTTCTTAAATAAAGTTTTGTACTTTGCCTTTGTTTGGCAAGTTGTTCATATAAAGGCACTTGCCATTCTTTTTTACGAAGTTTTACTGGAGATTTTAAATTAAGACGGGAAGCTCTCCATGCTATTCCGTTAATTGTTCGATTTATTAATAGTTGAGTTAGTTCTTGTTGATGTATTTTTTGGTAATTCTTAATTAAAATTTCATCTTCTTCGGGAGTCCATTTTTTATAATGTTGGTCTGACATATATATTATTTTATCCTAAAGAAGATTAAAATACAATTATTTATTAGTTTATTTAAGAAAAAGTGTAATATTATATATTTGATTATGACTTTTTTGTATTGTGATTGCGGGGCAAGAACTGTGCAAGGTCCAACTATAGCAAAGTTTTGCTCGGGATGTGGACAGCCATTTGTTAAAACAAGCACAGCCGAAATTAAAAAACCAGCCATTATTCCTGCCGCTCAACCCAAGAAAAGAAGACCCGTTTATATTGAGCCCGATGAACCCGATGAAAATGACGAAATTGAAGACGAAAACGATGATGATTTTGAAATTGACGAAGATACAAAAGCCGCTATTCGTGCTCAAGCCGCCTCTGAACCCAATCCCCTAGAAGTCGAAATATCGGGGCCTCATACAGTAAAAATTAGCGATTTGGCTAAAGGTAGTAAAGTTGTTCCAGTTAACAAAATGAACCTTCGGGGAACAAAGCCCAAGAAAATATCCGACGCGGAATTTGAGAGAGAATGGCAAGCAGAAGCGGGGACTTCTAGAAGAAAAAATAAATAATGAATCCTCCTAAAATTACATTCGAAGATTCTATCACTATTGTTAATGAAGAAATTGCAAAACGACGCAATAAATGGACGTTAACTGCCATTCAATGGATGGATTTTGATGATATATCTCAAATTATTAGAGTCCATATTCATAGTAAGTGGGACATGTGGGATCAGGCGCGTCCAATTAGACCTTGGCTACATGCTATCGTTTGTAATCAAATTAATAATGTAATTCGTAATATTTATAAAAATCATGCGCGGCCTTGTTTAAATTGCGCGGCGAACGAAGGGGGAAACTTATGCTCTATTTTTAATACTCAATGTAATAGTTGCCCCTTATTTGCCCAATGGTCTAAAACTAAAAAAAACGCTTATGATATAAAACTTCCTTTGGCCTTGGAGTTTCATTATAACGAAATTTCAGAAAAACCTGAAATGTTTTTAGATATGGAAAAGGCCAGCGGGCTTCTTCATGCTAAAATGAAAGGCGTTTTGAAGCCCATAGAATATCGGGTTTACAAATATTTATATATTGATGGGGGCAACGAAGAAGGAGTAGCTAAATTACTAGGTTTTAAAACATCGGAAAAAGGGCGGCAAGCCGGATATAGACAGCTAAAAAATATTAAAGATTCCATTTTAGAGAAAGCCAAGAAACTTATTTATTCTGACGAAATCGATTTATAAAGTGTAAATACTTATAGCGCAAGTATATATGAGTAAAGATAATAACCCTTTAGATGATTTGCCGCCTAACGATGGCAGCAATCTTCCGTCTAAACAAGAGCCCACCGCATTAACTTCCGAACAAGAATTGCAAATTTTACGAGAATGGAATAATCGGCCCAATAACCCACCTAGTTTAAAAGAATTAACAGAAATGTGTTTTGGGGTTGGCGTTGACGGGCGTGATAAAAGAGCCAAACTAATTAAACAATTCCTTGCGACAAGGAAACTAAAGGCTTCGGTATCTTATGAATATCAAAAAAAGGGGGAGTTGGAATTAACTGATGAACAAAAGGAATATATTGCCAACAACTGCCAAACCATGACTTCCTTGGAAATGGCCGAACAATTATTTTCTAAAAAACTTACCAATTTATCTCAAGAAGCTAGAAGTGTTATTAGTTACGTGCGGACTCTCACGGATCGAGTTAAATACGCGGACCCAAGTAATATAGTTACCGATAATTACAAGGTTCCCAAACAAGACGGTTCCATGATTGAGCGTGTTAATAAATATATTGATACTCCTATTGATAGAACTCAATATGATTCTAACGAAAGACAAAAAAAATGGATTCGCTCTCTTTTGGGTTACGTTAATTCCTATCGTTTTGTTCAACAAATTAATACTTATAAAGGAGTAGATGACCGGGAATTGTTTGAATCAAGTTTTATTTCTTATACTTATGGTAAAGATGATTTAACGCCCGAAGAACGGGATCAATATATAATTCTTTGTACGGATGTGGTAATTTCTAAAAATATTCAAGCTACTATAGAAAAGTTTCAGAAAATGGCGGACGAACAATTAGACGGCTCGGAGGAAAAAAAAGTTTTGTCTATGAGTTTGGTCGAATCGATTACCGGGCTTCGCAAAGAATATAATGATTGCGTGAAAAGACAGCAATCTTTATTAGATGATTTAAAAGTAAAGCGTTCTAAAAGATTACAGGACCGAGTTAAAGAAAACGAAAGTTTGGTAAGCCTAGTTGAATTTTGGAGAACCGAAGTAGGACGGCAACGGTTAGCTCAAGCGAATATTGAGAAAAAAAAACTATTAAAAGACGAAGTACACAGACTGGAAACTATGGACGCGTGGAAAATAGAAATATTTGGTATATCTCCAGACGAATCGATAAACTCTTAATTTATATATGGCTTGGCATGTCGGCAATCAGGAAATAAAAACTTACAAAGATTTCAACGAAACCGTTTTAGAAATTAAAGGTGAGTTAGATGAAATTACTGCTAAAATTACTTTAGCCAAATTTTTACGCAGCAATATTGGATTTACTTTAGAAATGCTTTGCGGGGTTAAGCTCATGGCTATTCAAGAGCTTATTTTGAAGTCTATTTTTTTAAGAGACAATTGTTTAATCGTGGCGGGTCGTGGTTTTTCCAAGTCTTATTTGATTTCTGTTTTAAGTATTCTCTATTCTATTTTTTATCCTGATAAAAAAGTTTGTTTGATTTCGGCTAACTTTCGTTCGGCGCGGCGGATTCTAGAAAACTCCGAGAAAATTGTTAATTCGAAAAGAGCCGCTTTATTAAGGCAATGTTTTCCGACTCAAATGCGGCGTTCCAATGATATGTATCGCTGGATACTTCCAAATCAATCTGAAATTTTTGCCTTGCCTCTATCTAATGGTGAGGGACTTCGCGGAACTCGCGCCAACCTTGTTTGCGTAGACGAAGGGTTATTAATTAGCAGAGAAATTCAAGAAACTATCTTGCGCCCGTTCTTGACGGTCAAACAAGACTTCGCGGAAGAATCGGAAATGCGAGACGCAGAAGATTTGCTAATTAAACAAGGTATTATTACTGATGCCGATAGATTATCGTTTCCTAACAATAAATATTGCGTGTTTTCATCGGCTTCTTACGAGTTTGAATATTTGTATGAAATGTATCAGAATTGGGTGGAATTGATCGATAGGCCGGATAAAATAGAAACATTGCCCAATGGAACTAAACCCACTTATTTCGTTATGCGCGGGTCTTATGAATCGTTGCCGCCCAACGGAATTATGGATTTGTCTCAAATTAATTCCGCTAAAGCCAACGGGGGAGAAAGCACAGAGTATTTCAGGCGGGAATATCGGGCGCTCTTTAGTCGCGCCGGGGATGGATATTTTAACGTTGCTAAAATGCATAAATGCACCATTCCTATTAATCAATATCCAGTAGTTCAATTAAAAGGAGAAAAAGACGCAGAATATATTTTATCTATCGACCCCTCGTATTCAGCTTCTAAAGCCTCCGATTATTTTGCGATGGAAGTTCATCTTGTCTTAAAAGAAAAAAGAGAGATAGTTCAGGTTCATTCTTATGCGCGGGCGGGTGGAGACTTGAAGGACCATTATGAATATTTAACTTACATATTAAAACATTTCAATATTGTAATGTTAATTATTGATAATTCTGGTTCGGAATTTATACATGGATATAATGAATCGACCATCGCTAAAGAATTCAACTTTCATTTAAAGTTCTTAGATGTAGATTTAGCGGCGGATAATTATTTAGAAGAATTAGCTAAGTTTAAAAATCAATATAATCGTTCGGGCGGGAAATTTGTTTATGGGCAAAATTTTAGTTCTTTGGCTATTCGTCAAATGAACGAGCATTTACAAAACCAAATTGATAGTGAAAAAATATGGTTTGGGTCTTGTTTGGGGGCGAATGAAAATGAAGTTAAAAAATTAGAATCGTTTAAAATGCCATTTAAACCCAAGAACAAAAACGACACAGAAATGGAACTGGTTGATTTTATAGCGGAACAAGATAGTTGGATTGTAGCAACTAAAAGTCAGGTTGCATTAATTGAAGTGAAAGCCTCGGTATTGGGAACTTTACAATTTGATTTACCGCAAAATCTTAAAAGAGAAACGGGACCAAATCGCCCGCGTAAGGATTTATATACTTGTTTGTTATTAGGGGCTTGGGCGGCAAGATGTTATTTTGATTATTTATTTACCCCGATGGAAAATGAAGTGGCGACTTTTGCACCAATAATTATCAGATAAAATTCTTTCTTTTGGAATTATATTTCATGTTAACATCATGTTCGACCCATTCTAGGTTATTAACCGCATTATTCTCTTTATTAAAATCCTTGTGATTTACTTCGGGGTGTCCTGAAGGGTTATCTATAAAAGCAAAAGCAACCAAGCGATGAACTTTGCATTGTTTTTCTATGCCGTTTTTATATAAAGAAACATGAACATATTTTTGGTCGTTGGGCGGAAGGGCCATTAAGCGTCCCGGTTTAATATAATATCTTACTTTATTGTTTCTTATCTGTTTGACGCGGCGGGTTAAACTTTTGACATTTCCCAAATTACTTATTTGATATAATCCTTCGTATCCCTCTATGTCTTTCCAAATTTCTTGCATAAAAATAAAAAGGAGCCCGGTCATAGACCGGACTCCCATAACAACAACTAGCTTTTACTGATGAGAAAGGGTTTCCAAGAGAAATGCCGCGCTTCTTTAATTAAAGCCGAAGCAACCGTAGGCAATGGAGCCTTAGGTTGACGAATTAACGTCATTCCCGCTTCTTCTAGGGTTTTGTCTCCTTTTTTAAAGTTAATTTCTTTGGACATGAAAACTAGGTTTGTCCATGTATTCTTTCCTCCGCGTGATTTAGGTAATAAATGGTCTACGTTGCCCTCGCCTTTAGTCAATTTTTTACCAGTAACTTGGCAAGTATAATTATCACGCTCTCTTATTGATTGATGATTGGCTTTAAAATGCTTAACCGGCATTTTATTAAAATTACGGTCTATGATAACCGTAGGAGCCCGTAATACCATGCGCGGCGTATGAATAACATCGTCAAATTCCCGAACTGAGAGCTTTACCCATTCTTCCCAAGGACAAGGGTTCATATATACAGGATTTTCGAAATCCCATACGCCATTGGAGTAATCGTATCCAATGTCTAAAGCAACGGCGGGAGCTTCTTCGTCATTTGGGTTTTGACTATTCATCGCCGTCAGAGCTTTTTTAATAGTACAGAATCCAGTGGGTTGCCACGCTGCATTTAATTTAAGACATATTTGTTGATTTATTACTGACATTCTATCCTTTCTAGCCGTATAGTGGTATCGCGCCACTCAACACAGGTTTTGCAGACCTAGCGGTTCAACTTGCTCCGTCACACGGCGTTATTGGGGTAACGTACGAGATTCGCACTCGCTCCGAATCCTTCACAGGGATTGATGCTAACTATTACAACAACGTTACCATTAAATTATTTTTTAAAAAATATCGGAAGCACTACGGTTTCAAGAATAAACCCGATTAAAAGTGACACAACCCAATACAACGGAATTTGAATTTCAAAAAATTTCTTCATATTAATTAAAAATTTGTTCCCATTCCCCGGTTTTCTTGTCTTGCTCCCAAGTATAACTATTACTTGGCGGAATGATGATGCTTTTAATTAAACGCGACCAATCCTTTTGCGAGCCCTTGAATGTATCAGGCTTATCTTCCATGATTTTCCGAATGTCTTTTTTCGTTACTTTCATCTTTAATAATAGTAAAGGGGTTATGTTTATTGATCAAGTCTTATTTTAAATATTTTGTCCATTCGGGTGCATTAGGATTACGAGTATGATTAATTTTATACGTTAAACAGCCGCTTGCCCAAACTAAAAGGACAAATGCTGCGATAAGTAATATATGTTTCATTTTAAATTCAATATTAGTCCGAGTGGGATTTGCACCCACAACCCCACCCTTATAAAGAGCACGCTCTAACTTTGAGCTACCGGACTGTTCATTTGCGGATTGCACTAGACTTGCACTAAACGCCTTTTTAGGGGCGCGATCTGTTTAGCAAACAGTCTCGGCTCGCTTGTCCGATTTACAATCCATTCCATTAATTAAGTCCCAAATGTCTGGAGTCATCTTCTAATCTTGCCATAATATACCAACTAGGGGTTGTCGGCTCGCTATTATATCTCTTATTATAAGTTTCGCAAAATTTAATTGCCGCTTTTTTAGTTTTAAAGGTTTTGATTTCATCTATTTTTTGGCCCCATCCGGCCTCAGATTCAATCATTAAAACTCGAAATTTATTAGTCGCTGCTGGATTTCTGCCCATATAATTTAAGTGTAATATATTTATATCAATTATGCAAGAAAAATGGTATGAAAAAGAATGGTTTATTGAATGGCTTCGTCTTGCTCGGAATCCAGACTATTAAGATAGTCGGCAATAATTTCCCCATGACACCTATTATAAGGCTTACAAAAACATCCAAGTTTTTTATTTTTTAATTTAATTAATTCTGCCACGAATCTTTTATCTTTTAATAAAAAAGGAAACCATTCGTTTTTATATCTTTCAATTACTTCGTCGCGGGTACCGTCGCGTCCAATAATATAAGGATTGCCAAAAATAGACCCGCGCCCAATATAACATGAATTTTTATCGTCGCGCCAATTAACTACAGTAGTTATCATACTAATGAACGAGGATGATATTCTTCTCGAAGTTTTTCGTATTCCTCCTTGCTTAAAACTTTTTCGATTTCGTTTGGATGAGATATTTGAAACCCTCTTATAAACCGATGTTCTTTCGTAAAACCATAATATATGCCCGGACGTTTTGCGTGGGCGTTGAAAAACATGCAATGTCCTATTAAACCATTTTTTAATATTACAGACTTATCCAAATAATCTTTGAATAATTCCATCATGCTTTCCGATCTTTTTATTTTATTTTTACGATGCCGTTCGAAAGAAAATAAGGGGTTATCTCGGCAAAGGTGACGGGTTTTATTTTTGTTAAACATTGCCCATTTTCCGTTTTCCTTTTGCGCCCAAAACAACCCTGATTTATTGCAATATTTACAATAAGTTTCATTATATAAATCAAGTTCCGACATATAATTAATCAGTAAATTCTACCCCCAAAGGATGTTTTATTAAATCTTCTGCCTTGTATGGTTCTCTCCAATTATGTCTAATCCATTTTGCGGCACAATTTTTAGAACAAAAATAATGATGTTCTAAATTATCTGTATGAGATTTATTACATGAAGCGCAATGAGTAGATTTACTAACATTGATAGTAATAGTTTCTTGATTGAATTCTATTAATTGTTTATTGCATTCTTTACATCCAATAATTTGCATCATAAATTGGCGGAGCGCGGAAATCCCGCCTTTCAGTCTCCCCGTAAAGAAAGACCCATCTACTTTCCAAGTAGCGATAGAACCTTGTCTATTTCACGCTCCATTTTCGGTTAATTGTGGTCCTGCCCCACATACCTTTTTAAAGGGTACCGTCCGTTTTCGAAACGGCAACAAACCTTGTTTGTTTAATTAACCATTATTTAAGGGGCGTGATTTCACAATCAGTTACGCCCTGTGTAATTAATTATATGACGGAAGACGTAATTAATCAAATAAAAATTTTGCACACTCAGGGACTTGGATATACTAAAATTTCAAAACAACTTAATGTCCCTCGTTCTAATGTTAAATATTATATTAACCATGAAAAAGAAAAAACAAACAGTGCAAAACGTCAAGCTAAATACCGCAAAACAGACCCAATAAAACATAAACTAATGTTAGTAAAATTTCGCAAAGGAAAAAACGAATTTAATCGTTTGAGTCGCAAACGAAAAACCTTACCACCTAAATTTACATTAGAGGAATTTAAAGAAAAAATTTTCAAAAATCCATATTGTTATTTAACGGGCCGCGAAATTAATTTAGAAAATCGAGATTCTTATTGTTTCGATCATATTATTCCTAAATCAAAGGGCGGCGATAATTCTTTAGAAAATTTAGGTCTTACTTGCAATGATGCTAATGCCGCAAAAAGCGACATGTTGTTAGTTGATTTTTTTGCTTTATGCAAAGAGATTTTGGAACATAATGGTTATATTGTGAATGCGGTTCAATAAGGACTTGCACCTTAGTCCGATTGATTACGGCTCCCATCAATTTTCAAAATTGCGCCGATACGCTTGCTCGGTTCTTGAACCATTATTGCGCCTATCAGGAATTGAACCTGAAGCCTTTTCTTTCGCAAAGAATTATGCAAATCCATTACACTTTAAGCGCATTAAAATGTTATTCTATCACAAACGAATCTTGTGTCATTCCAAATACTAATTCACAATTTTCTCCAGCATAAAGAGTTTTTCCTTTTAATTTTTCTATAAATTCAGAAGCTTTTGTTTGGTCCAAAGGTTCGCCCGTCGCTTCCAGTTCAACCCAATATATGATTTTTTTATGTTTCATCCTATTTTTTTACTTCCTTCAACGCAATTATCTCCATCTGATTCGGGCAATAGCCACATTTTTTTACAACTCCAGCAAACTACTCCATCGGGGTCTATGCCGCAAGTATCATCTAAGTCGCCCGCGTACCAATAATTCTTTTTATTGCATTTGGGGCAATTATCTGCTAGATACATTTCCATATTAGCCGTAGGATGGTTCTGCCCCATCGTCTCATTCTTACCAAGAATATATTCTACTATTGAAATACAACGGCATTATCAAAAAGCTATATCTGATACTTGCAATCAGCACGCTAATTTACGAAATTAGACTAGGTGCTTACATATAGCATGTTGATAGGAGCGACAAAATTAATTTTTAAATCTAAACTAGGAATTTCCATAATCCAAATATCGGCGCGTTTAATTAATTTATATTCAGAATCATTTATTTGTTTAATTAATCTATCAATAATATCAGCAGTAAGTCGCGCTTCTCTAAAAGTTTTACCGGTAATATGTAATTCCTTCATATAATTAGCCGTCTATCGGACTCGCACCGATGTTGGGATTTCTCCGTCAGTTTACAAAACTGGTCCTGTCGCTTCTGAGGCAAGACGGCATTAAATTTGACTCCGTAGGGACTTGCGCCCTCCTGTTTCGTTTAAGAGACGAATCCATCGGCTATCTATGGGTCGGAGCCAGTGTTTTATGGATGTAAATTTTCTAAATTTTTAATTTCTGAAGTAGTTTTCGCGACTTCCTTCTTTTATTTGTTAATTTCCGCCGCGACTTCATAAAGGCCAACCGCGCCCGCGCCGACAAGACAACCGGTAACAGCTACCGCGCCACTAAATACTCCTAAATACAAAGGCCATATAATTGCACCTAATCCAATAGCAATTATTGGCAAATAATGATTTTGAATTTTAGGAAAACCTTTAACAATACCTACAATGATATTAATTAAAGCCGATACTAATAATGCATTTGGGTCCATATTTTTATTTTTAAATTTGTTCTCGGTGGGATTCGAACCTACATTATCCAGTTATGCGCTATCTCTTTAGGAAAGAGTGCCAATACGAGAACGATCATTTTTCTATTAAAATTCCATTATCAAAATAAAGTTCAGGCACGCCTTTTTCATTAGGCCCTAAAGGACGATTCAGAGCAACACAACCAACAAGTCCAATAAGGCAAGCCGCCCACAAACTAAATCTTCCAATAAATACAAGACGCAATTTCATTTCTAGTTAAATAAACTATCCGCCCGTTTTGCGGTTCTATAAATCCCATTCTAACATCGCCCCCCTCTTTATACAAGAAGAAATTAATAGCGTGCCCTCGATTTGTAGATTCTTGAATATAAAAGAATTCCCCGATAGCTAATTGGTAATCATTTAATGAGTTTAAATCGCTCGCGACTTCTTGAGCCCCTAATGAAAAGTTATCACAATCAAAAGATTCTAGTTTATATTTTTTATTATAAAACTTTGACGATAAATAGTTTACGTAAACAGTTTTGATCCAATGTTTGGTTGGTAAATAGTATGTTTTGTCGGAGATAACCGAACCATTCGAAGGGTGAACCCCCACGGTAACATAAATATCTTCTATTTGAATCGTGCCATCCGTTTCGGGCGCGACGTAAGATGTAGAATCAATAGTTTTACAACCAATTACCAAACATAAAAAGAAAGCAATAATTATTGAGCGCATTTGTTATAATTACACTTAGTTTTCTATAATCATGATTCGATCCTCGCTGGCCCCCGATCTTTTAGGCTCGGGCGCGAGCCAAAGAAATATAATACCAAACAATAGAATAATAATCAAAATGGTAGCCACGGTAGGATTCCCACCTACATACAATCGTTTCGAAGACGATGACCTTAATAAATTAGGTGACGCGGCCATAAATTAATAATACTAGGACGAGAGGGAGTCGAACCCTCATTTTCAGCATCCAATTACCGTTCCAAGAGTTAGAAGCTCTGGTGGGCTACCGTCCCATGATTTTTATTTTTAGTTCTAATATTTTATTTAAAACTACCAATAAATAGTAACTTAAAACAGAACAAATCATCAAAAATAAATAACCAAATACTCCCGTATTGATTAAAATCCAGTTTATTAATTTTTTCATTTTTTACTTCTCCATTTATCCAAACAATCTAAATGGCAAAAATGATGGATTCTATTTAAAGGTTCTTCGATATACATGTCAGTCACGGTGTCTGAATGACATGGGATATTTTCGCATTTAAGCACTAAACGATAACCGCAAGAATTACACGTTTGGCTTAAATCAAATCCGCAATTATCGCATTTTACTATTTGCATATTAAATTTCCTCCTGTTGGTACTGCCCCAACTCCAAACGCTTCAAAGGCGCGTGAACCACTTTTATTCGAAGGAGGCTTAAATTGGTCGCTCGCATAAGACTTCTACCTTATAATCTTCGCCCGCTCATGGGCGATGTTCTAGATTTTAAACTATCGAGCGCACTAAAGTTTTAATTAATTGTTAAACCAGTCGGCGGCGACGGTCTTTTTAAAATTTCTTCGTAACGAAAATAATATTCATTAGTTAAATTTACCGCCCCGTTTGGTTCTCCGTTTTCCAAGGATTTAATTACTATATAATATTTACCCGGATGTTGTACTTGAAACATTAATTCTTGTTCTGTAATCCAAGGTTCCAATGGTCTGCTCCATGCAACCCAAACCCATTGTTCATTATAAACTTTTATGTCATAAATCGTAACAGTTGGAGTTTCAAATGGGAGCCAAACTAAAACCGGATTGCTAAAAAATAGCAAAACACTAATAATTATAAGTTTCATCGACTAATAAAAAAACAAGTAATATGATATTCCCATTTAGGAAATGGAGTTAAACCTAATTCTTGGCGAATTTCTTTAAGTCGTTCGCATCGAATTGGAAGCCAATAATATTCATCGTTAGTTTTGATTACATTCGAATATTCAAAATTAATCTTGGCCCCTTGACGAAACGCCCAATATGGAGATTTTCGTACGTCACTAACTTTACCATTAACTATGGTAACATGCGCCCCATGCATAGGCATAGAACCATTTTTCCAAGTTAGTTTTCTTACCCAATTTGCATAATATCGCACAATAGAATTAGGAGTGTCTAAAACAACCCAACCACTATTCGGGCAATAGCGCAAAGTGCCTACTGCATTATACCATTTCAATTTACCTTTCTTCGGGATATGCGAGACTCGCACTCGCTACGAAGCATAGACAGTGCTCCATGATAACTCATTCAACAATACCCCATTAATTAATATTCTTTCAAAACAATCTTATCGCCGCCGTTTACTTGGTTTTTTGTGCCGTCTTTTAATAACACAGCTTCGCCCACGCTTCGTTGTTCCTCGATATCGTCACAATAACAATATTCTTCGCAACGACATGCGATCCTACATCTGTATTGAAAATCAACATCTAAATCTTTATCAAACTCTAATAGTTTTTGAATTAATTCTTTTACTTTCATTTTAATTCTTTCTTAAATAATGCTTCCGTTATTTCAGAAAATTTGCCTTCTTCTTTTAATCTTTTGAAATTAATTTGTCGTTCGTGATTAGAAATTGACTCTATAATAAAATCTTTCAAAGCCTCACATTTATTATAAATTACTATTTCTTCCTCGGTTAAATAATCTTCTACTCTGGTTTTATATTCGTCAAATTCTTTTTGGTCTTTAATACATTCGTCACAGCCGCCGCAACCACAAGACCCGTTATTACAAATAGGACAAATAATATAAGCGGCTCGGCACAAATGGCACCAATTTATTAAATATTTATCTTTCCATTTATCAAGAAATAATTTAGCCGCTTCATTCATAATTTTGGTAGCCTATACGAGACTCGCACTCGTTTCTTCGACTTGAAAGGCCGACGATTTAACTCATAATCTAATAGGCCGATATTATTTTTTCTTCTTTTTAACGGGGTTTAATTTTCCCGTAATTCGGACAGGAACCCCTACTATTTTCAAATCAACGGTCGCCAATCCATCTAGTTCTATTTCCCATTTGATGGCAACAACATGATTGATGGCTTCTCCCGTTACTTTGTCTTTAACATGAGTTCCGATTGACGTTCCGTTACTTACAATTTCAATGTCCATATTATTTATCTGATTTAGATATTTTTTTATTCTTCACTTCCCTTGGTAAACGTAAAATTTTAAGAAATCCCGGTTCTGGATAAACCGAAACGCTAAAATATTTATTTTCAGGAATTTTAAATTCGCTCCGAATCCATGTATCGTCAAGTGGATTTTTAAGATAACGCTCCATTTGTTCGGGCGTTAACTTATCTTGTTCTGGTTTAGTCTCCTTAATGAGATTCGTATTTATCCCCGATTTTGACACTTTCATATTCTTCTTTGGTTACTACAATATTTTGATTTTTATCTAGTGTCAACCAATAAGCTTCGGGAATTTTAGTTTCAATGCGCTCGCCGTTAATATAACGAACCAAAACTCGCGGCGGATCATATTGTTTATTTGTTATAACTCCGTTGCCGGAATTAGAACAGCCTAACAACAAAACACATAAAATACAAACAGATATTAGTTTTTGCATTCGATTAAAAAGGTTGATTCTTGATTTGTTTGATAAAAATTTAATCCATTTAAAGAGTTATAATTCATTTTGTTGTCTTTAATGATAATCTTCGGCAAATCGCCGCCCGTCCAATTATGAATATCGGTCCATTCTTTTTTACCTAAATGGAAGGCAATAGGCTCGTAACCAAGCCGCCGACATAACGCAATACCTTCATTCAAAATAGCAAATCCAAAAGCTTCGTCTTTGTGGGTTTCTTTATAATTAAAAGGAATTAATGTATTTTTAAACAAACTATTAAAAAAATTATCATTAAAAGATTTATAAGTATCTTCGATGAAATTTTCTGCTCCTTTGGCAAGTTTTTCTTTATACGCCGCCGCCATTTCTACCATTTGCATTAATCTATAATCTCCGCTCATAATTCCCGGTTCTACGGAGTCGCGCCGTATCCTTCTCGTCTTCAGCGAGAGTCCAAAACTCTTTGGTAAACCGGATTAAATTTTATTTTTCTCCAGAATTAATTATTCGAACTAAAGTTCCTTTTTCGGGAGGCGGAAGTTGAGCCATTTTGTATTTAAATTCCAGCCATTCAATGCTTGCTGCTAGTTTTTTACGTTCTTCTTCGTCGGATAAATCGAAAATTCTAAAAGGTCTTAATTGGGGCATAAATTAATCCTCTATTCTTTCTAAAGTCCAATATTTTTGTTGGTCTGGTTGCAACGTCCATCCTGTATCGCCCCGGTCGCCCTTTAAAAACAAATTTTTATCTCTTAAAATCACCGTTCCAGTGAATTCAAAAGTTGATTTACGCTTGCCGCGCATAATTAATCTATCGCCCAAACGGACTTGACTTAATTGAATTTGCATATTTTTATGGTAGCCCGAGACGGTACTGCCCCGCCGACTTATCCTTGTAGGGGATTTATTATCCTATTTAACTACCGGGCCATTAATTCGCTCAGAAGGGACTTGCACCCTTAAAGATCGAAAATTTTAAGTTTCCATGCTCTGCTATTCGCTTTTATTCCACTGAGCGGCTAATTTTTCTGTTAACTCGTCGTCGTCTATATAATATAAATCTGTTTTTGTTGGCCCCACAACATTAATAATTAATTGAGTTAACCTTAAATCTGGATTTTGATGCCATAATGAATTAATTAAAGTCATTATTTTATCAATACGTTTGGGGTCGCGTGGCTTATATGTTACTGGTTTGTATCCCATTTTATCATTATACCATAAGTTGCTTCGCACACAACTCTTTTTTCCTCGAAACAATAAAACCATTTCCAATTAACTGTTCTATGGGTTGCTTTTAACCAAGTATAACCATTACGTTTCCAAGGTTTTCCGCGAAATTCCCAAGAAACTAAATTAGGATCGTTGGGCGCGTGAATATTCATTCTAATTCTATTGGTTTGATATACATTAAATATTAGCGACGATAGGGGTTGCACCTACACTGTATTCCTTCTAAGGGAATCGCCTCCTGCTATTGGGCTACGTCGCCATTAAATTTTTAACTTTACGATTTTTTCCTGAATTTGTAGGGGTTTGAGCGTGACAATTTGGACATAATATACGCAAATTATTTAATTTATTATTTGAATGGTTTCCGTCGATATGATCTAATTCTAGAGGAATTAATTGTCCCATCCAGTTTTCGTTTAAACATAATTCGCATTTTTTTTCTTTAAAACCATATTCAATTAATTTTAATTTTAAAAAATGAGATTTAACTAAAGAACTATTAAAATATTCTGTAATATGTTTTTTCCTTGGAGACGGCACTCCGCGATTTCTCGCTTGCCCCAATATATGACTTGTATTTATTCCGAAATCTTTTATACGTTTCGTAATAAACGAGTGAGTTCCGCCGTTTACCGGCTTTCCAAGTTTTTTACATACTTCCGCAATAGATAAACTATTTTTAACTAAAGGCTCAAGAATTTCTTTTGTATATTTCATTACAATATAATAATAAAAAAAATAGTAAACATACAAAACTATTTTAAAATAACTTTACTATAAAATTGAACATAACGGGAGTTGAACCCGCGCTACGAGCTATAACGCCCGTTAATTAATTTTAGTTTCATCTAAAAATACTAAGCTTCCAGAGTCTAGAATTGTCGGCTATTCATTAAAGACTATAATTAATTAGAATTGCTACCGCTACAACATACGCTCAAAACAAATGGTCGCACCCCTTTATTAAATTGTGTGGCCACACAGGGTTTAACAACTATATCATTTCGATGATGATTTAACGGCGATCTTTCCGTTAGGGGTGCTTCTAAAATTGGATTATGTGGGTATCGCGCCCACTCGTCCCGAAGGAATCTGGTTTACAGCCAAACCCGGTTACTTTACCGTCAACTAATCCGAGATTTAGACTAAAGGTTAATCTGAATGTCGCACTTGTTGTTTTTTTCTTTCGATTATTTAAAAATACTCTTAAACATTCTTCATCGCAGAACTGAAAATCGACTTCTTCGCCCATTTTATTATTAAGGGTCGCTTCAATGGCTTCCGAACCGTTCGGATCGTCGGCGCGTAGGGGAGTTTTGCAATAATCGCAAGTTACCGTTGTTTTAGCTTTGTCTTCCATAATATATTATATAGAAGATTACACTAATTTTGATAATTAATTTGGTTCGTACCGGTTCTGCCCCGATGAGAAAGCCTTATCAAGACTCCATTATACTATTTAATTAACGAACCATTATTAGCGGAGATTGGAGTTTCACCAAACATAGTCCACCTAAGGGCATGGGTTATGAGCCCATCTAGCGTCATCCGGCTTGTCCCCGCATTCCTTGTATATTGGCTTTGCACCAATGATTTCGGCATTTACGTGCCGACAGTTTTACTTTTAAACTAATACAAGATTGATTATTTAATGAATTTAGACCTAAAATCAGAAATAAATTTATTGTCTCTTTCTTTTGCAATGTTTTCAGCCATTTTTTCGATAATTTTATCTAGCTCTTTTTTAGACTTCCATTGTTTATATATTTTAAGTATTTTAAGAAACATAATCTGGGCAGAATGGGTTCGAACCATTATACGGTATGGAGGCCGGATGCACGATATTAACAGTATCGCCACTTACCAATTAGTGTACCGCCCAATGAAATTAAATAGCAACAAGTCGATTTCACGTAATGTTCCCTAAAAGTTAGGACTACGTTTGTCCGCTTTCAAGTCTATGATTGCATGTTGCTCTATATTAGAGGATTTCACGTTTAATTGCGCCGTTCAATACGAATGGATTTGCACCAGTACCTACCCCCTTCAACGGGGGTCGCTCTACTATTAAGCTACTAATTATCTATCTCTAACATGGTCAGTATGGAGGGTATCGCGCCCTCTACCTCCTCGTTCCAAGCGAGGCCGTCTACTTTTGACAATACATACTGAAAAGAAAAACCCCGAAAACTTGCATTAATCGGGGCTCGAAAGAAAACGAAAGAAAATATTAAGTCAAAGGATAAGCCGGAATCAAATACCCTGTGCCGTTGAACCTGATTGGCAACCAAAGACTTGGATTTGCTAAACCAGTTTGGGTTGTTGCAGAAGGATCAGCAGTAAATACAGCCCCGGTAGTATTAATAGCGCCAGCCCTTACGCGGACAACGTTTTGGCTCAAAGAACCAGAAAAATTTGTTCCTAATAATGTATTAGTCCCGCTAGAATCACGTTGCACCAAAAACCCACTTGCGTCGGCAAATACCCCGACAACTTCGGCAACTGGAGCATCTGGTACAGTTGATTGTTTCCTGTAATTAGAAAATTTGCTCATAAATTTATGTATTCTTAATTACATTTAAACTTGGCAAAAGTGAATTTTTATTTTTAAAATCGGCATAGAAAGACTTGCACTTTCAAGGCTCACCGCTTTTGAGGCAGGCCGGTCTGCTTAATTCCCGGTTAACCATACGCCGTTAAAATGGTGTCTCCAGCAAGACTCGCACTTGCAACTCTCGTGTTAAAAGCACGATACTCTAACTAATTGAGTTATGGAGACGTAAAATTTAATTTTAATAAAGACGGACATTCTGATTCTTAAGTGGGTAATAAAGGAAATAAACCAGTAGTACTAATAATAAGATCGTCTATTGCCGTAACGCTAGTTAAAGCCGGTCCCCCGTGAGAATCGCATCGACCCAAACGAATAACTCTAATTTGGCTTGGAAGTCCGCCAATAGTTATTGATAATTCTAGTCCAGATTGCAACATAGTCCCGGTATCATATACGCGGGCATAAAATTTATCTCCCGATGCCGCTAAACATGTAACCCAATACGCTCTCCCTGTTACTATAGGAATACTTCCTGAAACGCCAACATTTGAATGAGCGGAAAGAACTTGTCCATTGGTTCTTAATTGCAAAACTCCGAATTGTCCATTTTGCATATCCATTTCAATTTGATCAATAGAAGCAAAATTACCGCCCCCTTCATCATTACTACCAAAAGTCATAAAGCAACCCAAAGAAACTCTATCATAGGTTGGAGTAAAAGGCAGTCGAATTGTATTTAATTGACCGTTTTGGAATCTTAACGCGTTTACTCCGGTATCAGTAAACCCCGTCCCATTAATTGAAATACCGCCGAACAGTCTTCCTTCACCTTCTGTTCCCAAAACAATTGTAGAACCACTTGCCCCAGAAGTAATTACCCAAGGATCACTTGTAATATTTCCAAACGCACTATTTTGTAAAAACCCGCTTGTGACAGGTCCAGACGAAGCAAAATCCATATTTAAATAATAATTTACTGGTAAATAAGAAATCGAAACACCGCTAGTAGTAAAAAAATGTCCAGTTAAAACAGTATCTAAAATAGAAAAATATTTCTTTCTAACTTCATCGGAATATTTTCTTCTTTGGTTTGCTGTCCAATTACCGTAATAACCCGACCCCTCTAATTGAAAAGTTGTCAAATCTAAGCCGCTTCTAGGTAGCTGATGCAATCGATTGCCAAAATTTGAATAATTACCAGTTAGATACATATTTGATATTAATTACACTGAATTATTAGATTTCTTTTCTAAGTCTAACTGTGCGTGCAATTTTCTATGGCAATTTGCACATAAAACATCACATTTAGCTATTTCTGCTTCGATTTTCTCATCGCTGAAAAATTTAGCCATTTTACTTACGTCTTTTATTTTTTGAGCCGGGTCGCGATGATGAAAATCCAAACAACAAAAATCGTTCTCGCCACATTTTATACAGAACAAAATATTTTTATATTTGATTATAAATGCTTCTTTCCGAGTTTGTTTTCGTATTTTAGCTTTGGTTTTATATGCGACTTTGTGTTTTTTATAATATTCGCGAAACCATTTGTTGTAATTTTCTTTGTTACGTGGCATTGGTGAGGGATGCGAGTAACGCTCTCGCTAATTCAGATTGGAAGTCTGACATGTATCTGTCAACATCTATCCCCCAAAATTTGGACCAGCAGGGTAACGCTCCCTGTTCTATACATTGCAAGTGTATTGTGTTAACTTTTAGCACTACAAGCCCTTCAGGTTGTGTGAGACTCGCACTCACCAAGACAAGTTTTGGAGACTCGTCACCGCCTTGCGGACAACCTATTTTAAAATGGAGCGGGTTGCGGTATTTGCAACCGCTTCTGGAGAATGGCAATCTCCCGTTTCACTACATAAACTAAACCCGCATTTGAGTTTTTCAACCATTTCCGCTTGGTAGCATCAATGTCCCCACTGATACCGGCGTCTCCGAGTCTCACGGCCCGCCTCTAGCGAATTGTTTTTTAACGAGTTCCCAATCACAACTCAAACTAACTATTCTTATATTATCCCCCCTTTTCCCTATCGTCAACAAAAACTTTAAAAATCTTTTTAACAAAAAACCCCGCCTGATTTTTCAGAGCGGGGTAAGTATGAAAAACTACTTTTTTACCCCACTCCGCCCCCAAAATCAATAAGACAATTACGTTTCGGCTCTGTATTCGCAGAGCTTTGAACATGTCTATATAACGATTCCCAATTCATCTTCGTTAGATATTACACCGGTTTAAATGAAAAAGTCAAATATTTTTTCTTTTTATCTATTTTATTTTTAATATTTAAGAATGCAATGCGCTATTTGCCAAGAAGAAGTGACAGAAGATAATCATTATTTCAGGAAACACAAACTGAAAATGTCAGAATATTTCTCAAAATATTTCCCAAGATTAGATAAATTTACTCAAGAGCCCATTCCTTTTAAAAACAAAGAACAGTACTTAGAAGCCGATTTTATTAATAAAAATAATCTGCGCGGCTGGCTAAAAGAAGTTTCTTTAAAAGAAGCGCAAACCTATTGCCAAGAACTACTTACACAAAGAAAAATATCCAAGAATTTGCGATTTGCTCCCTGTCAAGTTGAGTTAAGATCAATTATTGCGCCCTCGGTTATATTTTATGATAAGGTTTTCCCTCAGGGATATCAAAAACTTTGCTCGGAATTGAATTTTACAACACGTTTCGAGACTTTGAATAAAATTATTAATTTACCCAACGAAATTCCTCAAAAACGGCTTATTGTCGATACTCGCGAGCAAAAAGTTCTTAATTTAGATATTCCTATTGAAATTAAAAAATTAGATTTTGGCGACTATTATCTTCCGAATAATCAATTTAATATTTATGTAGAACGAAAATCTCTCCCTGATTTCATCGGCACAATGGGGAAAGATTATGGAAGGTTTTGCAGAGAAGTAGAACGGGCACAAACGGCGGGGGGATATTTGATTGTTTTAGTAGAGGAAACTTTAACTAATGCCTTAAGCTTCAATCATTTACCTTGGATTAATCGCCATAATAAAGCTTCGCCGGATTTTATTTTTCATAATGTCCGCGAAATACTTCAGACCTATTCTAATTTACAATTTTTATTTGTTGGGGGACGGAGAAAAGCAGCCGATATGTTAAAAAAAATCTTCTTTTCCAATCAGGATTTTAGAATTTTCGATAATCAATTAGCTCATGATTGTAATATCATTTAATGAAATCAATATCAATTTTGGTGTAATAAAACAAAGAACATGAAACTTAGAGATTTTGCAGATAACTCAGGAATTTCTTATTTAAAGGCTTGGAGAATGTATAAAGACGGGAAGATTCCGGGCGCATTCAAAAATAGTCAGGGCGAAATTATCATTCCAAATTCTACTCCCGAAGTCAATTCCAAGGGGGTTTTAGCCAAAATTACAGAAAACAATGCGAACGCGGGGGAACCTTCTTCGGTTGAATTTTCGTCAACGAGAAGTAATAGATCGGCTTTCATTAATCCTACAGACCGCTTCAAACATATTGATAATTCAATACTTCCTTTTAATTATAACACGGCGGCTTACGGTAATACATCGGACGTAAATGTTAAAGAAGCAATTATTTTATGTCAAAAATGTTATTATTCTTTTGCTATTTTTCGCAGCACGATTGATTTAATGACTGAGTTTTCTGTTAATAATGTTCGTTATAAAGGAGGCAGTCAAAAATCTCGGGACTTTTTTCAAGCATATTTTAAAAAACTCGACCTTTGGGAACTACAAGATATGTGGTTTCGTGAATATTTTCGTTCGGGGAATGTTTTTGTTTATCGTATTGAAGGGCAAGTAAGCAAAGACGAGCTAAAACAATTACAACAAACCTTTGGACTGGAAAAAGCGACGGAAAATCAAGAAATTCCTATTCGTTATATTATTTTAAATCCCGCTGATATTCACGCGCAAGGTTCTGTTTCTTTCGCAAATACTCAATATTATCAAGTTTTAAGTGACTATGAATTAGAAAGACTTCGTAGCCCGCGCACCCCGGAAGACAAGGAAGTATTAGAACAATTTGATACCGAAACCAAAAAACGAATTAAAGATAAAAAAACAGGAATAGTTTTTGTTCCTTTGGATACCAAGCAAGTTATTGCCACCTTTTATAAAAAACAAACTTACGAAGCCTTTTCGGTGCCATTGGGTTATGGAGTATTAGAAGATATTAATTTTAAAAAAGAATTGAGGCTCATGGATCAAGCGATAGCTCGTACCGCTCAACAAGCTATTTTATTAGTCACAATGGGAACCGAGCCGGAAAAAGGAGGGATCAACCAAAAAAACTTGGCCGCAATGACTCGTCTTTTTGAAAATGAGTCAGTGGCGCGGGTTGTGATTGCGGATTATACCACGAAAGCTGAGTTTGTTATTCCTCAAATCGCAGACCTTCTTGACCCTAAAAAATACGAAATATTAGATAAAGATATTGCTATTGGTTTAAACAACGTCCTTTTAGGGCAAGGGGAAAAGTTCGCCAATCAACATTCCAAAATTGAAATATTTGTCGAACGTTTAAAACATGCTCGCCAAGCTTTCTTAAATAAATTTTTAATTCCTGAAATCATCCGAATTTCTAAAAATATTGGATTAAAAAATTTCCCCGAACCTTATTTCGAAGATATTGATTTAAAAGATGAATTAGAATGGGCTAAAATTTATACTAAATTAATGGAAATTGGTGTTCTAACTCCCGAAGAAGGTTTTGCGGCTATTGAAACAGGAAAATTACCAAATCCAGAAAATTCCGAAGAATCTCAAGTTAAACTAAAGAAGAATAAAGACAAGGGTTTATATCAACCATTGCAAAACCAATCGAAAGAGGGCGAGGGGGCTGGAAGACCGGGCGGAAGTAAAGCGCCTCAAACAACTAAGAAAATTTCACCTATTGGAGCTTCGTATTCTTTATCTAGTTTTGCTGATAACATGAAATTGGCCCAAACGGTGCAAAATGAAATAGATAATAGTCTCAAAAAGAAATTTAAGTTAAAGAAATTAAACGAAGGTCAAATTTTAATTAGTAATCAAATTATAGACGCTATTGTAATTAATGAAAACCCCAAACAATGGCAAGAAAAAATTAAAGAATATCTAGAAAACCCCTTGGATAAAAACCCGGAAAGGGTTTTAGAAGTAGAAGCAATCGCCGCCGAACATGGAGTTGATTTATATTCAGCCGGTCTTTTATTAGCTTCTAAAATTAAAGAATAATGGCCACAAGAATTCCATATTTTTCTCAATATGTGCTAGTTGGGCCAAGCCCCGCTACCGGTTATCATTTTTTATTTCACGATGGGGGACTTAACAATGAATATAATAATTTAGGGCCAAATCATAATTTACTATTAGCAATTAATCGAGTTCAGAACGTTACTTTTGCCCTAGAGTCAGAACGTGAAGAAGTTCGACAATTAGGGACGCGCTCTCTCGTAGATAGACCTAATATTAATGCACCCAAAATTAATATTCAATTTGAATATTTGTTAAATGGGCTGGCGAATGATGCTCGCCTTGGGTTTAATGTTAACTATGGAAAATTTCATCATCCCTTTTCGGGCACGCCATATTATTCTGATAATTTTAATGTTAGTTTATTATCGGGGTTTATGGGGCGTCAATTTACTCAACCGAGCGGTGATCCATATTGGCCTATTCCCATGCGCGATAATCGTAATATTTTCTTGGTTCGCGCCCCCGAATTTGAAGAAATTCAACGCTTGGGAGAACATCGTTTAGATAAGCCGGATTTGACTCAAGGCGTAGATTTCCTAGCCCCGCAATATGAAGTTCTAGCATTTGGAACTTGTTATTTGGACTCTTATGAAACTTCGGCGGCGGTAAATTCTTTTCCCAAATCTAGAGTTTCTTTTTCGGCGGAAAACGTTTGTTTTTATTTAAGCGGAAGCGGTTGCAACATTCCGGCTATTAATACCACAACACGCAAATTAGCCAACGCAAACAAATTTAATATTCCCGAAGTTAGAGACGAGGGCGGGCCTCGCGTTCTCTTACCCGGAGATATTGTCTTGGATATTGCGGCTACAGGAGCTTCCCAAATTACTGGACTTGGTTTGAATTTTAATAATATAACAATTACTGATTATAGTATTAGTTTAGATTTTAATCGGGATTTATTAAATTCATTGGGGCATAAATGCCCCTTGGATCGAGAAATTACCTTTCCCGTAATCGCTAATTTAACTTTTGGGACGGTAATGGGGAATTTAACGAGCGGTCATTTTATCGATATGTTGAATCGTGATAGTGGATACAATGTAACGATTAAATTAAGAAATCCGCCAAACCCACCTTTTTACGCACGCAACGAAACCGTTAAACCATTTACAGGATTAGGGGGAACAGCGGGAACATCGGGCGGCACTACAAACTTTGTATCTAGTGGCACGCCGCGCCATTCGGGACCGGCTTTTGCCGATGGGGACGTAGCGATTCGTTATGATTTTCGAGGGGCCAAATTCAACTCTGTAGGCTTTTCAACTGCTATCGGCACAAACAAAAGAGCCGAAGTAAGTTTTAGCGTAGAAGTCGATCCTGATAATTTATCTAAAGGATTATTTATAAGTGGACTATTAAACATAGAAAAGATTGAAGATTATTTAATAGACGAATCAGGTAATTATATTATCGATGAAGAAAGTAACATAGTAGTAGGGAATTTGTTTCCTTTGTTTTAAGTGTAAAAATATACAAGGTATATGGCAAATAAAAATATTAGTAATTATAATCAAGCTCAACCTTTTACGGGAGATTATTTATTGTTTTGGGATGTGTCGGCATCCGGCACTCGTAAAACCACTATAAATCGCTTGGTTGCTTTAACCCCCGAAGAAGCAGAGGTTTTCGCCGTAACGGGTTCAGTAAGTGGAGCGAAAAATGTTGGACCGGGCGCGGGAACTATTTTTCATAGTAATCAAAGCGGGGTTTTAGCTTTTAAAACAATTAATGCCGGTTCTAATATTACTTTGTTGAATAATTCAGGTGATGTTACCATTAATGCCGCCGACGCTCCATTAGTTCCTGTACAAAGCGGACGAAATGTTGGCTTCGGAGAGGGTAGTTTATACCATAGCGTAACAGAAAACGCCTTACAAATCAAAACTATTAAAGCCGGAACTGGTGTTAGTATCACAAATAATACCGGGGATGTAACAATTAATTTTGTAAGTGGCGTAGCTTTTTCCGGTGTTCAAGGTTCGGGGAATTGTTTTGTGGTCCCATTTGGGGGAGACGGAACGACTCAACCGACTTGGACCCCCGTTACATTCACGCAAGGAAGCCCAATTTTAGTAATTCCCGCTGGCACCGCTAATTATATGATTGATTTTATCTATACTATGGAACAAGGGTCAACATGTTCTCATGTATGGGTAAAATTTTCAGGAGTAAACGCGGCGGATATTCCCTTTTCTTATCGTAAGTTCCAAAATTTCCCCGGACAATATCATTTAAGACATGTTCAATCATTTACCGGGCCAATTACCCTTCGTCCTTATGCTTTGCATAGCGGGCAAGATGATACGGCTGGCGATGCCCAACCTAGAATTGCTTCTACTGGCGCAACATTTAGTTATTTAAGATTATAAAAAAGTGTAATTATTAAAGATGGCGAAAGAATTTAAATATAAGATAGATTTCAGTTCTATAATCAAAACTGCCGTTCCCGAAGAAAAAAATAGTTTTTTAGCTAAAGCTTCTTTGGATGAATTGCGTAAATTTATCCCTGATATCGATGAAAAAAATGTCGATCTTCTTCCCTTCTCTACAGATGCGTATGTCGTTAACCATGTGAATCTTAACGGGGCTGTAGTAGATGCGGCGACGGCAGTAGATACAATCGATTTGTTTATTTATAAACAATGTAATTTAGAACATGATCGAAACAAAATCGTAGGAGTTCTTTTAAATGCTTCGTTTTCCGAATTTGGAACTAATAAATTAATTTCCAAAGAAGACGCTCGAAAAATGACTGAGCCTTTCAACGTAACAGTGGGCGGCGTTATTTGGAGAGTTATTAATGCAAATTTAATTGAATATTTAGAAGATACTAATAACCCGTCTTCTCCTAATTATCAAAAAGTCTCGGCTAGTTATGAAATGGGTTATGATGATTTTGAAATCGCGGTTTTACCTATTGGTTCTCGTAATTTAGTAGACGCCCAAATTATTCGTTCGGGCGAGGAAAAAGCTAGATTATCTAAGGTTTTAAAGACTTTTGGTGGTACCGGCAGAACCGATGACGGACAAGAAGTTGCGATTTTATTAAAAGGTGAAGTAACTCCTTTAGGGATTGGTTTAACTGAAAACCCCGCCGCCGCAGTTCAAGGTTTAGCAGTCCCCCAAGCAAATACAGAAAATTTAGATAATGAGGATGATGCAAATATGATAAATATAGAAGAATTCACTCAAAAATTTCAACAAACAATAATCGAAACAATTCAAACAGAGCTTAAGAAACAAGAAGAAAATGTAGAAAAAATTTCACATTTAGAAAATTCAAATGTAAAGAAAAACAACGGAATTATGAAGATAACTAGTTTAAAAGATATTACTGACGAAGCATTAGCTTCTAAAACTATTGTTGCATCCTCTATTGAGACTTTTGTTAATGAAGAACTATTGAAGGCCAATGATCAATGGGTCAAAGAAAAAGAAGAAAAAGACAACGCAATTAAGTCTACTCAGGAAAAAGCAGCAGAGTTGGAAAAAACCAATCTTAAACTTCAAGCGGATTTAGACGCTTTAAAATCTACTGTAAGTCAATTACAAACAGAAAAAGCGGCAAAAGAACAACAAGAAAAATTTAACGCTCGTATGGCGTCTTTCGATGTGAAATACGAATTAACCGATGAAGACCGCGCAGCAATCGCTTTTCAAGTTAAAAATGTAGCCGATGAAAATTTCGAATCCGTTGAAAAGAATTTATCTGTTCTTTTACAAGCGAAAGACAAGGAAGTTATCGCTAAAAAGAAAGAAGTAGTTGCCTCGGTTACAACCACCACCGAAGTTGTAAATACCGCAATCGAAACCGCAGTTCCAATAACTCCCGTTCCAGCGGCTACCACTACTCCAGCGCCGAAAACATTAAAAGAAAAATTCAGCAAAGCTTTCGCGGAAGATCAATTTATTATTGAATATAATCGCGGAAGATAATTTAAAAATAAAACAATAAATTTATAAAATAATATGCCAACACTATTACCATTCAGACAATATGACGAATTTGATGTAATTAATCTATTCGCGTACTCAGGCACTCACCCTGTCGCTCGGGGAACTTTCGTGCGTCCAGTTGCTTCCGGTTGGAGAACCGATGAAACTGACACGGAATTTCTTGGCGCTCCCGGTGCTGCTTTCCCTAACACCGTATCTCTACGTTTCGGCACCATTCCTAAAGTTACAGCAGCGGGAACCGGTGAAAACGTTATTGGAATGCTTCTTTACGATATTAAAGAAACAGACGAAAACGGCGAAAAATTACTTTACAAGCCACAAAAAGCAGCCGAAATGCAAGTCGCGTTGAGCGGTAACACTGTTCCGATTGCAACTGCCGGTATGTTTTTATGGTCTGGTACAATTAACGGAACTCTTGGTGCGGGCGTAGGTTTGTATCCAAGCGGTAACGGTGATTTAACTACTAACCCTATCAATCAAGTAAAAAGCGTTGGTTATACCTTGGGTATGCCTAACGGTCTTGGCCACTCATTGATTCAACTTAACGTTGCAGCTATTAAAGTTAACTAATCAATAATTAATATTTAAAAATAATTACAATATGAAAATCAAATTTACAAATCCAGAACAAGTTGAGTTAGTAGCTCAAGCGGGAAGTAAAAATCGCGAAACCGCGATGCAAGCACAAGAAGCTTTGGCGGCGTTTATTCAACCAATCGCATTTAAAGTTCTTTCTGTTGCTGGTACATCTAACAAACTTTATACGGACCTTTCGTATAATGAAGATGACTCCCCAAGTATTCCATTAGATTTATATTACAACGAAAAGGTTGGATATATTACCGTATGGAGCCAATCAATTGCCGGTGGGTTGCCAACTAACGTTACAACTGGTATCGATGAATTGAAAATCGCGACCTATCGTTTGGACAGTGCCGCAAGCGTGTTGAAGAAATATGCTCGTCGCCACCGTTTAGATGTTGTTAGCAAAACTATTAGCAAAATGCTTAACGAAGTTTTGATCAAGCAAGAACGTAATGCATGGTCAGTTATTTTGAAGGCGTTAGCCGAAGCTCGCACCAATACTTTGGAACACGTTATCGATGCCACCGCTGATAATATTTTCCAATTAGACGACTTGAATCGTTTGATGACTCGTATTCGCCGCATTAATACTGCGTTTGATGGTAGCTCAACTAACGATATCGATAGCAAGGGTTTGACCGACTTGTTCGTAAGCCCTGAAATCGTGGAACAAATTCGGGCGTTTGCTTATCAACCAATGAACACTCGCGGGGTGCCTAATAGCGATGAATCAACCGCTGTGCCGCTTCCTGATAGTATTCGCCAACAAGTTTTCCGTTCGGCTGGCGCTCAAGAAATCTACGGAGTTAGCATTACCGAAATGTTAGAACTTGGTGATAACGAAAAATACAACAGGTTGTTTGACAACTTCTATTCTGGAGCCGTGACAATGGCTCATGGAACCGACCAAATTCTTGTCGGGGCTGATTTAAGCCGCGAATGTTTGCTTCGCCCTATTGCGAAAAACGCTGATAGTGGGTCTTCATTCGAAGTGTTACCTGATGACCAATACTTGACTCGCCAAGACAAGATGGGCTGGTATGGAAGTCTTGAAGAAGGACGTATCTGTATCGACTCTCGCGGGTTGTGCGGTATCGTAGTCTAATCTAATTAAATTCAAAAAAGCCCGGAATGAAAATTCCGGGTTTTATTTTGTACTTATTTTTTCACATTCCGTTTTAATTCGTGTAAAGGCTTGTGACAATAAGGAATTAATTTATGCCTAAAAAACTTAAAACATTAAAACAAGTAGATGGTAAAAAAGAAAATTTTAAACCTACGACTCTAGACCAAGTTTGGGGAGATACAGGTATTAGTAAGTATAACACCCTGCAAGAAACCGAATATACAGAACGTTTGAATAGTTATAATAAAAGTGATTTGCAAGCTCATGCTATTTCAGTGGGATTAGTGCCGGTAGATGATCGAGATAGACTTACTCAAAGATTAGTAAAAGAATTTCGTAAACACGCTAATAATTATCGCATTCCTCAAACGGAAACAAATGTAAGTTCAAAAATTTCTCCAGAAATCAAAAAAATATTAGACGAGGGCCGATAATTCGGTGTAATTAATATTAAGAATTTTTATGGCCGCAACATTTCAATTTTGTGAAGATAATGGGGCTTCGGTTGGTCTTCCAGCCCGAGGCACAACTCGTACTACCGGTGTTACTCAAGTAAACTGGAAGTCCGCCGATGACGTAAACACGGTTTATAGTACTGTTCCTGTAACTGCCGGTCAAAATTCATACGAAAAATTCCAATTTGGAGTTTTTACAGGTAGTTATAACGAACTAAAATCCGGTATTTGGCAACACGTATCAGGAGCTTTTGGCGCGGGATTAACTTTAAAGGGTTATATTTCCGGGTCTGGTATTTATACTACGCCCGCTCAAGCAACAAACGCTAGTTTGTTATTTGATATGACTTCAACCGGTTTGTTATCTACTGGCTATACCGTAAGATTAGGGACGGAAGGCCCAAATTACACCGGAAAAGGCGTTAGTACAACTGGCGCGACCGTAGGAACTTGGGGGGCAACAGCTTATACAGAATATCTTGTTTCTCAAATGCAAACTACCGTGGCAGCATCGGCTGGCGATACCACAACAGCGACCTTTACATTCCAATGGACGGAAAACTAAAATAAAAAAACACATAATAACATACTAATAAATGAAAGAGCCCCAATTTTGATTGGGGTTTCTTTTTTTATCCTAATATTATTTATCATAACATATGAAGTATTTATTCACTGTTTTATTGACCAATGGCGAGTATATTGAACAAACCGTAGAAGACCTTTCCAACAAGGCTTCTTATAAATCCACTTTTTATGATGTTTTAGAGGAAACTAAAACTGGCAACAAACCCGTTATGTTTTGTTTGGTGGGCGAAGGCAACGATTATTTAGTTGATTTGCGCGACGGGCATTTTGAAGTAAATGGCCAAAGCGTCTATTTACACGAACATGATAAAAGATTTACTGATTATCGTTTAATTTATTATAGGAAAATCACTAAGTTTTATAATCTGGTTTTTGAAGAAATTTTAGAGGAAACAGCATTTTATTTCGGCTGGCAGGCAACAATAGACGGAGGAAATATCGAACGAGTCATGTTTATTAAATAATTTGCGTGTAATAATAACTAGCTTCCTCAATACAATGAGGCTGAAAATCATAACAGATTTCAAGCTAATTTTGTATAGAGGAATATAAATCATTTTATATTTCTTTTTATTTTATGGCTGAGATATTAGTAAAAGCAATTGATTCTGTCCATTCGGATTCTGCCAAAGATACTCGGGGGTCTTTTAAACGCGGAATGCCCGTAGTAGTTATGGATGATGGACATACTTGGGGGTCACAAGAAGGATTGCCGAAATTTGTTGTGTTAAAATTTCCATTAATCACAAAATCTCGCATAGAGAAGTATATTTCAAATTACGAATCGGGTACCGAAAAAATCCGCCCTCGTTTATGGCAAATTCGTTGGGCTGATTTGCCAGCGGCGGCAAGAAATAAACTTGCTAATTCGGGAGAGTTAATAATTAAAGCAACCGCATCTTATAATGGACCCTCTGATTATACATGGGCACAAGTAAAAGGATATTTTAGAAATCTTTTAACTAACACGGACGAAACAGCAGACATTTAAAGCATGGCAACGCAAAGACTCAGAACAGTTAAAACGAGCGCGGGTGATTATACCACTCTTGCGGCTGCTATTGTAGGAGAGGCGGACGATTTAGTAGCAGATGATGTATATTTAACTATTGAATGTTATCCTATGTCCGATACTGCTCAAGTGGACGTAGATGGATTCACAACCGATGCAACCCGATACATTGAAATAAATTCGCCAGTTGGTAATAGACACGCAGGGACATGGAATACTTCCGTATATCGTTTAGAATGTACTGATGGGGCAGATAATTTACGTATTCAAGATTCGTTTGTAAGAATAAATAGCTTGCAAATAAGGCGCATCTTGACCGGATCGGGATATGAAAGTGCTATCGTCCCTCGTTCGACTGTTGGTAACACCGCCAGAATTTATATTACTAAT
>Ga0137436_1000006_pt1 | contig 69459 bp, 53 predicted proteins | sample EasRivERMGT119_2_FD_102328 | JGI IMG/M metagenome (GOLD analysis project Ga0137436, IMG submission 102328) | Soil microbial communities from meander-bound floodplain in the East River, Colorado, USA - East River MetaG ERMGT119_2 | ecosystem: Environmental > Terrestrial > Soil > Floodplain ...
CGGGGCGAGCGCGAGGACGTCCTTTCTGACCTCTTCCGCGATGTCACGCGCATCAAGGTCGGCGGGATAGGTGCGAGGTCGGCCGATGTTGACGTCAATGCCCAGGGGAACCGGAACGGCCTCGCCCCGCGGCAGGCTCCGCTCCGCTCCGGAGAGAAAGACGGGGACGACCGGAACACCGGGCATGCCCTTGACGATCTTCCCGATCCCGGGCCGGAACGGGGCGACGACCCCCGGCTCGCCGCGGCTCCCCTCCGGGAAGAAGATCAGCGACTCCCCGGCCTCGAGCGCGTCGATCATCGGCGAGAGCACGTCGCGACCGGCGGGCGCCGTGCGCTCGATCGGAAGCGCGTTCATCCAGACCAAGGCGACCGCGCGGCGCCACGCGGTCTTGCCGAAGTAATCCGCCGCCGCGACGGGATGCACGTGGGGGAGCCGGGAAATCGGGAAGGCGCTCATGAGGATCGCGGCGTCGAGGTGCGAGTTGTGGTTGGCGACCACGATGCACGCCGTGCCGGGCAGGTTGTGGCGGCGGCGATACTGAATGCCCCAGTACCATCGCAGCAGCGGCCGCACGAACCCGAGCTGGAAGGCGTACATCGCCGCCAGCCGCAGGCCGCGGCGCACCGAGATCACGTGCCGACCGCTTGAAAATAGTGGTAGAAGACCGGTGCGGCGTAGAGCGTGGGGAGCGTCCGGTCGAGGAAGGCGCCCCGGCCCATCGTCGCATCCGACGCCGCCCGCGCGAGGTCCTGCGCGACCGCGTCGGAGACGAGCGAGCCGCCGGCGATCGCGAGCGCGGTGATCGCCCCGGCGATCGCCCCGTGCAGCGGACGCGCCGCGGCCAGCGGTCCGAGGCCGGCGCCCGCGGCGGCCGCCACGAGCACGCTGACCGCCACCCCCAGGACCGGCCGGGCCCGCTCCTCCCCCGGCCTGAGGCGCCCGGTCAGCCTCTGCGGCAGGTCCGCGGCCAAGGCCACGATCCCAAACAGCTCGAGGCGCCCCGGCGGCCCATGCGTGAGCAAGCCCAGATGCGAGAAGCAGAAGACGTACACGATCACGCCGAGCAAGACGCGGCCGAGCGAGTCGAGCAAACCCGGCTGACGCGGCACGATCGCCAGGAGGATCGGGATGAGAAGGAACAGCCCGATGCCGGTCGCGGCGGACAGCAGGTCGAACGAGCCCACCCACGCGGGCCACAGCGCGAGCGGAACGGCGAAATAGGCGGCGAACATCGCCCAGCGGTCCTGCGCTCTCAGGGGCGTCATGAAGAACCACTGCTTGAGTCCCGCGAACATCACGAGGCCGAGGACCGGGAACGCGATCCACGGCGCGGCGTACGCGAGGATGCCGAGCAGCACTCCGAACTGGGCCCAGGCGCCGATCCACCCCGGCAGCGCCCGGAATCGGCCTCCGCGCCGCCCCGCCAGAAGCGCGACGGGCGCGATCGCGACGATGGCCCCCGCCAAGACCAAGGCGAGGACGGGTAATGCGGGCATTCCCCCTCCGGGCCGGCCATTATCTCCGGATCAGGCTCTCTCCGAGGGGACGGCGACCCGCGCGAGCACGGAACGCGTCCAGAGGAGCATCGCGGCGGACGAGACGATCGACGCGAGAGTGACGCCGGCCGCGACGCCCAGGACCGGCGAGATCCCGCGGGCCTCGGCCGCGCGCAGCCCCCACCAGGCCGCCGGTGCGGCGAGCAGGACGTACCGCAGGACCGAAAGGATCAGCCCCGGCCTTCCTCGGCCCAGCCCTTCGAAGACCGGCCGGCAAAGGAAGAAAGGCATCGCCACAATGGCTGCGACGGGGATCCACCGCAGCGCCGGAACGAGGATCGCGAACGTCGTCGGAGACGCGGTCAGCTGGCGCGCCAGCGCCTCGGCCGTCAAGAAGAGCAGAGGCGCGGCGATTGCGATGTAGACGGCTCCGGCGGCGTGCGCCTGGCGCAGGCCGGCGCGGACGCCCGAGACGTCCCGCGCTCCGAACCGCCGCGCGGCGAACGGGAGCATCGCCACCGAGGCGGCGATCGCCGGCATGACGACGAACGAGAAGACCCGGTAGTACACCGCGTAGGCGGCGAGGGCTTCCTTCGCGTGCGCGACGCGGGCGAGCAGCGCGTTGACGACCCCCGTCTCCCCCGCCATGAGAACGTAGGACAGGGCTCCCGGCACGGCCAGCGCGAAGATCGCGCGGTACGGACGAACGTCGCGCCCCGGGATCGATGGCTCCCCCCGTTGCTTGCGGGCGCGCTCGTGGGCTGCCGCTTTCCGCAGCGCGTACACGAGCCCGCCGAGCCGTCCGAGCACGGTCGAGAACGCGATCCCGAAGATGCCCCAGTGAAAGACGAAGGTGAAGATCGTGTTGAACACGACGTTGAGGACGTTGGACCAGATCCCCGCCCACATCGTCGCCCGCGTGTCGCCGTGCGCTTTGACGATCGAGTCCGGGATCACCGACCAGAACATCGTGAACGCCGAGCCCGCGATGAGGGTCGTCCCGAAGATCGCGAACTCGCGCGCGACCTCGGCGTCGGGAGCGATCCTCCGGGAGAACACCCAACAGCAGGCGCCGACGGCCGTGAACGCCGGCGTGCACAGGAGCACGAGCCTCCATGTGGCGTCGAGGTACTGGCGCAGCTTGGTTTCTTCCCGCGCGCCCATCGCGCGCGAGAAGGTCGACGTCAGCCCGGTGGACATCCCGACCCATACCGCGATCATGACGAGCTCGAAAGGGTACGAGAGACCGATCGCGGCCACGGAGGCGTCTCCCAGGAACGAAGCGTAGTACGTGTCCACGAAGCTGAACAACGCCCGCATCCAGAAGGACACGACGAGCGGCCCCGTCATCCGGAGCAGCCCTGGAGCCTGCACGGTCAAGCGCTCAGCCCGCCGCGCCGGGTGGAAGCGAGCATGCCGCAGGCGGCATCGATGTCGGCACCTCCGGAGTACCGCCTCACGAACGCGATCCCGTGTGCGGCCAGCGCCTCCATGAAGCGGCCTCGCTCGGCGTCGCCGGGAGGGACGAACCGCCCGGTCGGATCGTTGACGTCGATGAGGTGCACGCGCAGGGCGCGATGCGGGAAGAGCCGTGCGAGCGCGGCGGCTTCCTCGGCTTCGGTGTTGACTCCGCGCATCAGCACCCAGCCGACGTGCACCGGTCCGCCGCGCCGGTCGGCGAGCCGGGACATCACGCGGGCCAGCTCGGGAAGCGGGTTGGAGCGGGACGAGGGGACGAGCCCGTCCCGCTTTTCTTGCAGGGCGGAGGTCAGGGAGAGGATGAGCCGGTGGACGTGCCCCTCGTCGGCGAACCGCTCGATCGCCGGGACCAGGCCGACGGTGGAGATGGTGATCGACTCGCCCCGCACGCGCCCCCCGTTCGGGTCGCGCAGGATCGCCGCCGCCCGCAGGACCGCGTCGTAGTTCTGGAGCGGCTCTCCCTGCCCCTGGAACACGACGCTCGACACCGGGCGCTCGGGCCCGTCCCGCCGCACTGCGAGCACTTGCTCGACGATCTCCCACGGCTCGAGGTGGCGCGACAGTCCGAGCCGCCCCGTGGCGCAGAACGCGCAGCCGAGCCCGCACCCGGCCTGGGACGAGACACAGACGCTCCAACGCGGCTTCTCGAGCGGGATACGGACCGTCTCGAAGTGGGCGCCGTCGGGGGCACGGAACAGGTACTTGACGAACCCGTCCGCCGGGCTCCCGCGTCGATCGACGACGGCGAGCCGCGCCGTCGAGCCGCGCGCCAGGATGTCCCGGGCGAGCGCGCGGGAGACTCCTCGCACGCCGTCCAGATCGTCGCGATCCTCACCGACGAGGCGGCCGATCACCCGGCGGGCGACCGACAGGTCGAGCGCGGGGCCGGACCAGGCCGCGGCGAGCGACTCGGGGGTATGACTGCGGAGATGCACGTCGCCCGAGGGCTCAGGCCCGGCCGAGCCATTCGGCGATCCGCATGGTCGCCGATTCCACGGTGAGTCCGAGCTTCTCGGCGACGACCGGCCCGGGGGCGGACGCACCGAAGCGGTCGATCCCGATCGTAAGCCCGGCCGGTCCCGCCAGTCCGCGCCACGGATCGGTGCGGCCGGCCTCGATCGTGGCCACCGGCACGCCCGCCGGGAAGAGGCTGTCGCGATAGGCGGCGTCTTGCTCCTCGAAGATCTCGACGCACGGCATGGAGACGACGTTGAGGCGGACGCCGCGCGTGGCGAGAGCCGCACGGGCTCCCACCGCGAGGTGCAGCTCGGAGCCCGTCGCCGCGACGACGGCGTGAGGATCCTCGTCGCCGGCCACGAGATATCCGCCGCGACGCAGCTCCCGCTCGCCGATCCGGCCGGGGCGCTCGATGGGCGGAAGCTTCTGCCGCGTGAGGACGAGAACCGACGGGCCGTCCCGCCGCTCCAGCGCCATCCCCCAGGCGAGCGCGGTCTCGACGCCGTCCCCGGGCCGCCAGACGTGGAGATGCGGGATGAGGCGCAGCGACGCCACCTGCTCGATCGGCTGGTGCGTCGGCCCGTCCTCGCCCACGAAGACCGAGTCGTGGGTGAACACGAAGACGACCGGCAGCCTCGAGAGCGCCGCCAGGCGGATCGCGCCCCGCATGTAGTCCGAGAAGACGAGGAACGTCGAGCCGTACGGCCGGAAGGCGCCGTGGTACGCCATCCCGTTCACGACGGCGCCCATCGCGTGCTCGCGCACGCCGAAGTGGATGTTCCGCCCGTCGAAGGCGCCCGGGCTCACGTCGCCTCCCCCCTGGATGACCGTGTAGGTGGACGATGCGAGGTCCGCAGCGCCCCCGGCAAGCCCCGGAACGAGCGACGCGGCCTTCTGCATCACGGCCCGTCCGTGCTCGCGCGTCGCGCCCGCGACGACCGGGGCCGCCGCCAGGAGCTGGGCGAGGAGGTCGTCGGGGACGGCGCGCGTCCAGATCGCGTCCCACTGCCCCGCCTTCACGGGATTGTCGTGCGCCCACTGCGCGAACCTCTGCTCCCAGCCGGTGCGCAGCGCGGCACCCTCGGCGGCGCGCGCGCGGAAATAGTCGCGCACGTCGTCGGGCACGAGGAAAGCGGGCTCGACCGGCCAGCCGAGCTTCTGCTTCGCGGCCGTGGTCTCCTCCGGGCCCAAGGGCGCGCCGTGCGCCTCCGAGGTGTCCTGCTTGTGGGGCGCCCCGTAGCCGATGTGCGTGCGGCACGCGATCAGCGACGGGCGTGCACGATCCGCGATCGCGGCATCGATCGCTCTCGCGATCGCGTCGTGGTCGTGACCGTCGATCGACTGGACGTGCCAGCCGTACCCGGCGTAGCGCGCGGGCACGTCCTCCGAGAAGGAGAGCGCGGTGCTCCCGTCGAGCGAGACCGCGTTGTCGTCGTAGAGGACGATCAAGTTGCCGAGGCCCAAGTGGCCGGCGAGCGAGGAAGCTTCGCTCGCCACGCCTTCCATCATGTCGCCGTCCGAGGCCAGCGCGAAGACGCGGTGGGCGACCGGCTGGAACTCCGCGTCGTTGAAGCGCGTGGCCCCCATCTTCCCCGCGAGCGCCATCCCGACCGCGTTGCCGACGCCCTGTCCCAGCGGCCCCGTCGTCGCCTCGACTCCCGGCGTGTGGCCGAACTCGGGATGACCCGGCGTCTTGCTGCCCCATTGGCGGAAGGCCTGGAGCTCGGACATCGGAAGGTCGTACCCCGCCAGGTGCAGAAGCGCATAGAGCAGCATCGACCCGTGCCCGGCCGACAGGACGAAGCGGTCGCGGTCGGGCCAGTCCGGAGCGGTCGGGTCGTAGCGGAGGAAGCGGCTCCACAGGACGAACGCGACGTCGGCGGCCCCCATGGGAAGTCCGGGGTGCCCCGATTTCGCCTTCTCGACGGCATCGACCGCCAGGAATCGAATCGTGTTGACGGCCTTCCTCGCAAGCAGGAGATCGGGGGGTGGCGACATGGCCACATTATAGGGGTGGGCCTTGCAGCAACTCCGCCTGCGCCGTATACCCCACCGATGCGCCTGAGTTGGCTCGGCACTGCGGTTGCGTTTGGGTTATCGACCGTGGCGCTGGGCGCGGAAAACGCCGAAGACCTGGTTTCCCCGTGCCTCGGCGTTTCGACGACGGCGAATGCCACGCTCACCAGCGTCACGGTGGCGACCGGCCTGAGCTCGCCGCTCCTGGTGACCGCACCGCCCGCCGACACGAAGCGGATCTTCATCGTCGAGAAGGCGGGCCGGATCCGCATCCACCCACGCGGCACCTCCCCGGCGACGCTCTCGACGTTCCTCGACATCTCCTCCCTCGTGGACGACCTCGGCTTCGAAATGGGGCTGCTCGGCCTCGCGTTCGATCCGGGGTACGCGAGCACCCTCCACTTCTGGGTCAATTACACGGAGACGGTGCTCAGCCAGCGCTACACGGTCGTCTCACGATTCACCACGAGCGCGACGGATCCCGACGTCGCCCTCCCCGGGAGCGAGGTACGCGTGCTCCGATTCCCCCAGCCCGAGGAGAACCACAACGGGGGCATGCTCGCGTTCGGGCCCGACGGGTTCCTGTACGTCTTCACCGGCGACGGCGGGGGCGGGGGGGACGTCCACGGCACGTGCGGCAACGGTCAGAACAAGGCGACGCTGCTCGGAAAGATCCTCCGCATCGACGTGCGCGGCATCGACCCCGACCCCGGCGCTCCCGATTGCGGCGGTCCCTCGGCCATCTACGGCGTCCCGGCTTCGAACCCTTTCTCCGACGGACCCGGAGGCTCGTGCGACGAGGTCTGGGCCTATGGCCTGCGAAACCCCTGGCGCTCGTCGTTCGACAAGCTGACGGGAGACCTCTACGTCGCGGACGTGGGCGAGGTCTGCTGGGAGGAGGGCAATTTCGTGGCCGGGGGCACCGGAAGTGCCCGCAATTACGGCTGGCGCCAGATGGAAGGGTCGCACTGCTTCAATGTCAACGACCAGGCGCAATGCAACCCGGTGGGGGCGATTTGCGCCGGCTCGCCGCCGTGCAATGACCCGAGCCTCGTGCGCCCGGTCGTGGAGTTCAGCCACGGAGAGGGATGCGCGATCATCGGCGGCTACGCCTACCGCGGCTGCCGGATGTCGAGCTGGCAGGGGCGGTATTTCTACGGCGACTTCTGCCCGGGATTCGTGAAGACCTTCACGATGGCCGGCGGCGTGCCGACCTCGCAGCAGGACGTGACCGCGCAGGTGGACCCGACCGGGATCCTTCCGGGCGGCTTCGGGAGCTTCGGCGCCGACGCGCAGGGTGAGCTCTACGTCATGTCGCTCGGGGGCACCGTCCTGAAGATCGTCCCTCCCTTCGCCGATCTCGAGGTCTCGGCCCCGGGTGCCGCCAACCGGTTGGTCCTCTCGAGAAACGGCGACTGGACCTGGGAGAATCTGACGAGCGCCACCGACGTCCCGGTCTCCTACTACCGCGTGTACCGCGGAACTCCCGGCGGATCGTTCGCGTGCGTCCGCAAGGCGCTGACCCCCTCCTGGCCGGCTCCTGGCGACCCCGCGTCGCCGCCCGCCGGCCAGCTCTACGCGTACGTCGTCACGGCCGTGAACGGGCTGGGCCAGGAGACGGTGCGCGGGGCCGTCGGCACCTTCAACGCGTCGACTTGCCCCTGAGACCGTGGCATCCTGCGAGCGCATATGCTCGCCACGGTCCTACTGCTCGCCGCGATGGAGATCGGCTCTCCGTCGTTTCCCGCCGACGGGGCGATCCCCGAGCGATTCACCTGTGACGGCGCCAACGTCTCCCCGGCGCTGACGTGGAAGGACGTCCCCGACGGCACCCAATCGCTCGCGCTGATCGTCGCCGACCCGGACGCTCCCGACCCGGCGGCGCCTCGGACGACGTGGGCCCACTGGGTCCTGTACGACCTGCCGCCCGACACCCACGGGCTGCGGGAGGCGATCCCCTCGACGGGGTTTCCGCCGGACACGCTCCCGGGAAAGAACGACTGGGGAAAGACGGGGTATGGCGGTCCTTGCCCCCCGATCGGGCGCCACCGCTACGTCCACACGCTCTACGCCCTCGACGCCCGCCTCCCCGACCTGAAAACCCCCACACGCGAGGCACTCCTCGCCGCGATGAAAGGACACGTCCTCGCCGAGGCGGTCCTCGTCGGAACCTACCAGCGCCGGTAGTAGAATCCCGTCCCTTTCACGGTGGAGGATTCCCCGTTGGCCATCAGAGCGAAGTCGGCACCGGAAGACCTCAACCTCAACAACATCGTGGAGCGGCAGTTCGACAAGGCCGCCAAGCACGTGAAGTTGCCGTCGGGGCTCCTCCACCAGATCAAGGTCTGCAACAACGTCTACTACATGCAGTTCCCGGTGAAGATCGACGACAAGTACGTCATCTTCGAGGCCTGGCGCGCCGAGCACAGCCATCACCGCAAGCCTCTCAAGGGAGGGATACGGTACAGCCGGATGGTCGACCAGCACGAGATCATGGCGCTGGCGGCGCTCATGACCTACAAGTGCGCGATCGGCAACGTGCCCTTCGGCGGCTCGAAGGGCGGCATCAAGCTGCGGCCGCGTGACTACACGCCGGAGCAGCTGCAGAAGATCACGCGACGCTACACGGCGGAGCTGATCGCCAAGAACTTCATCGGGCCCGGCATCAACGTCCCCGCGCCCGACTACGGGACCGGCGAGCGCGAGATGGCCTGGATCGCCGACACCTACGATGCGTTCCACCCGGGCGGGATCGACAATTGGGCCTGCGTCACCGGCAAGCCCCTCACCCAAGGAGGCATCCGCGGCCGCCGGGAGGCCACCGGCCGCGGGGTGGTGTTCGGCCTGCGCGAGGTCTTCCGCGACCCGGCCACGCTGAAGGCCACCGGGCTCAAGGGCACGCTCGCGGGGAAGAAGGTCGCGATCCAAGGATTCGGCAACGTCGGTTACCACGTCGCGAAGATCCTGTACGAGGAGGACGGCTGCAAGATCGTCGCGATCGGCGAGTACGACGGCGCGGCCTGCAACCCCAACGGTCTGGACATCACGAAGCTGTCCGAGTGGTTCAAGCACAAGGGGACGATTCGCGGGTTCAAGGGCGCCACGAAGACGCTCGCCAACGGACGCGACGTGCTCGAGCTCGATTGCGACATCGTGGTCCCCGCGGCCCTCGAAAACCAGATCACGCGCGAGAACGCGTCGAAGATCAAGGCACGCATCGTGGCCGAGGCCGCCAACGGGCCCACGACGACCGACGCCGAGAACATCCTCAACAAGAAGAACGTCCTGATCCTTTCCGACATCTACCTCAATTCGGGTGGGGTGACCGTCTCCTACTTCGAGTGGGCGAAGAACATCTCGCACATGAGGTACGGGCTGCTGCAGAAGCGCGCCGACGCCCACCAGCGAGCGCAGATCGTCGCCGCCACCGAGGAGATCGTGCGCGCGCGGTTCCCCGACACGATCCGGCGCGGCCTCCTCAAGGGCGTGGACGAGGAGGATCTCGTGCGCTCGGGCCTCGAGGAGACGATGGCCACCGGATATCAGGAGATCTCGGAGGTCCTCAAGAAGAACAAGAAGGTCGAGGACTTCCGGACCGCCGCGTTCATCTGCGCGGTCGAGAAGGTCGGCCGGGCCTACCTCGAGCTGGGCGTCTTCCCCTGATCTAGAACAGCCACCGGAACGACAGCCACACCTGCCGCGGAGGCATGCGGTAGTAGGCGGCATCCGCGAACTCGCTCTCGGCGACCGGGTCGCGCCGGTCCGAGATGTTCTCGCCGTCGACGCGCAGCTCCCACTTGTCCGCGCGCCAGCCTATGCCCGCCGACCACGACGTGAAGCCCGGGGCCAGCGCGGTGTTCCGCTTGTTGAGGAAGCGGGCCCCGGTGTACTTGACCTCCGCGTGCCCCGTGAGGCCCGACTTCGGCGCCCAGATGGCGCCGACGGCCGCGAGGTCGTGAGGCGACATCTCGACGCGGTTGCCGTCGAGCTGCGTGGGGACGCCGTCGAAGTCCTGGACGAAATCGCCGAAGGTCGCGTTGTGATAGCTCCACGCCCCGCGCGCCCAGAGCCCGTCGAGGATCTGGCCGCGCACTTCCAGCTCAACGCCCTCGAGGTTCTGCTCCCCGCCATTCTCGATGCCGGGGATGCCGCCCCCGGCGTCCTCGGGGATGACGATGTCCTTGAGCTCCATCTGGAACGCCTCGACCTCGACCTCGAGGCGGCGATCGAGAAGCGCCGTGCGCACGCCGAGCTCGACGCTCTGCCCCTCCTCGGGCTCCAGAATCTCTTGCTCCGCGTCGAAGCCGAAGTCGATCGCCGCCGGCTTGAAGGTGTTGCGATACCCGGCGAACACCTTGAGGTCGTCCACGCCGCTCTTCCAGGCGGTGAACGCGACGCCGGCGCTTCCGGACATGCGGTTTTCGGTCCGGTTGTCGTCCCCTCCGGTGGAGGTCGAGGTGAGCACGTCGAACGACGTGGCGGTGCGCGTCTCATGCGTCAGGTTGTAGCGGGCGCCCAGATCCAGACGCCACCGCTCCCCCGGCGTCCACGCCGCCGAGCCGTACACGCCGCCGAACCGTCTCGTGTCGTCGATGTCGACGCGCGTGTGATCGGCGAAGGCGTCGGAGTCGGGGACGGTCGTCCCCGCGGGCGAGACCGTGTAGTCGAAGATCCCGCCCGAGGCATCGGCCCAGCCGAGCAGCGTGTCGATCCCGGTCACGAAGGTCCACTTCGGCACCGAGGCGATCTGCAGGTGACCGTCCAGGTAGACCTCGTCGAGACCGACGTCCTGCCGCAGGCCGAGCGCGGGGCTCTCCGGATACACGGTGTCCTGGATGAAGCCGCGGATCGATTCCTGCTTCACGTGCGCGTACGAGCCGATCACGCCCCAGGCGCCGAACGACAGCGGCTGCTCGAACGCGACGCTCAGCGTCCCCCGCCGGGGGTCGAGCTTGGCGTCGGAGGGGTTCTGATTCGCGTCGAGCGGCACCGCGGTGCTCAGCGCCGCTCCCTCGCGGGGTGCGGGGCTCGTCGGGAACTGATCGAGGTAGAGGAGGTCGACGTCGAAACGGAACGTCCCCTTCCCCACCGGGCGGAGGTTGCGCCAAAGGGTGTGCGCGCGCGTCCATTCGGCACGCGGGTCGTCGTACTCCTGGTGCCCGGTGTCCACGACGATCCGCGAGTCGAATCCCAGCAAGTGCCCGACGTCGAAGGCCGCATCGACGCCGAAGCTGCCGTTGGTGCCCCCCTGGATCTGGGCCTGCTCGTGGTGGCTGCCCGGCTCGTTGTGGATCACCTGGATCACGCCGACGAAGGAGGTGGCCCCGTACATCACGGGGGCCGACCCGCGGAGGATCTCGATACGCGCCACGTCCCGCAGCGACAGCGCCGGGAGCTCCGGGTTGAACGCCCCACCCCACGGCACGCCGTCCACGACGAGCAGAAACGCGTCGAACTCGCGGAGTCCCCACATTTCAGGGACCGACGAGGCCGGTCCCTGGTCCCCGCCCTGGGCGATATCGACCCCCGCGACGACGCCCAAGGCGGACCGCAGGTCGGTCATGCCACGATCCCGAAGCATCTGCCCGTCGAGGACCGTGACGACCCCCGGCAGGTTCGCCGGATCGTCCGGATAGCGGGTTGCGGTCACCTCGACGTGCGTCTGGGCCTCGGGTGACTCGACCGGCTTCTCCTCGTCGGCGGCCCGGACCCGGTGCCGGGAAGCGATCGAGAAGACCAGGCAGGCGGCGAACGCGGCTCGCACGGGATTCCCCCAGAAAAAACCGCGAGAGTATACGGCGCCGCCCAGGGGCTTGTTATCCTCTTCCCTTCCGATTCGCATGAAACTCGCCACGTCGGTCCGCGTAGCCAATCCCGGAGGTAAACCCACCGTGCTGAAGAAGTTCGTCTGTCTCGTCGCCTTGGTCGCGCTCACCGCCACGGTTCCTCTCACGGCGGCGGAGCTTCCGACTCCCGATATCCCCTTTCAAAAATTCACGCTCGACAACGGCCTGACGCTGATCGTTCACGAGGACCGCAAGGCACCGATCGTCGCCGTGAACATCTGGTACCACGTCGGCTCGAAGAACGAGAAGCTCGGCCGAACGGGGTTTGCGCACCTGTTCGAGCACCTCATGTTCAACGGGAGCGAGAACTTCAATAAGGACTACTTCATGGCGGTGGAGCCGCTCGGCGCCACCGACCTCAACGGCACCACGAACAACGACCGCACGAACTACTTCCAGAACGTGCCCAAGTCCGCGCTCGACACCGTGCTCTGGCTCGAGTCCGACCGCATGGGCCATCTCCTCGGCGCCATCGACCAGGCCAAGCTCGACGAGCAGCGGGGCGTCGTCCAAAACGAGAAGCGGCAGGGCGAGAACGAGCCGTACGCCGTCTCCGAGGATCTCATCACGAAGGCGACGTTCCCGGCGGGGCACCCCTACTCGTGGACGGTCATCGGGTCGATGGACGACCTCTCCGCCGCCAAGCTCGAGGACGTCCAGGAGTGGTTCAAGACCTACTACGGCCCGAACAACGCGGTGCTCGTCGTCGCGGGCGACGTCGCCGCCCAGGACGTGCTCGCCCGTGTGAAGAAGTATTTCGGCGACATCCCGCCGGGCCCGCCGGTCGCACGGTTCGAGCAGTGGGTCGCCAAGCGCGACGGCAACCAGCGGCAGCAGGTCCAGGACCGCGTGCCGCAGGCACGCATCATCAAGGTCTGGAACGTGCCCGGGGATGCGACCAAGGATCGCGTCCTCCTGTCCGTGGCCGCACGCGTTCTGTCGTCGGGCAAGTCGTCGCGACTTTACAAGCGCCTCGTCTACGACGAGCAGATCGCGACCTCGGCGTCGGCGTTTCTCGACACGCGCGAGATCGCGAGCCAGTTCACCCTTCAGGCGGACGCGAAGAAGGACGTGGACCCCGCGAAGGTGGAGGCGGCGCTGGAGCAGGAGCTTGCGAAGTTCCTGGCCAGCGGGCCCACTCAGGAAGAGCTGGATCGCGTCCGTGCGGACTTCTTCGCCGATTTCATCCGCGGGGTGGAGCGGATCGGCGGATTCGGCGGCAAGTCGGACGTCCTGGCCGCGAGCCAGATCTACGGCGGCGCCCCGGACGCCTACAAGCAGGAGCTCGAGGTCTTCCGGTCGTCCACGCCGGCCCAGATCAAGGAAGCCGCGCAGCGGTGGCTGTCGGACGGCGTCTACACGCTCCGGATCGACCCGTTCCCCGCCGAGCTGAAGGCCGCCGCGTCGGGCGCCGACCGCAAGAGCCTCCCGGAGCCGGGCGCGCCGCCCGTCGCGAGCTTCCCGAAGCGCGAGACCGCGACCCTGTCGAACGGGCTCAAGATCATCTTCGCGGAGCGTCACGCGATCCCCGTGATCGATTTCAACCTGATGCTCGACGCGGGCTCGGCCGCGGACGCCGGCTTGATCCCCGGAACCGCCGAGCTGGCGATGTCCATGCTCGACGAGGGCACTGCGAAGAGGAACTCCCTGCAGATCTCCGACGAGCAGCAGCGCCTCGGGGCGTCGATCGGCGCCGGCTCGGACCTCGACACGTCGTACGTGACGCTGTCCGCGCTCAAGGCGAACCTCGAGCCGTCGCTCGCCCTGTACGCCGACGTCATCCTCAATCCGTCGTTCCCGCAGACCGATTTCGAGCGCCTGCGCAAGCAGCAGATCGCCACCATCCAGAGGGAGAAGCTGCAGCCGGTCGGGATGGCGCTGCGCGTATTCCCCAAGCTCCTGTACGGGAACGATCATCCCTACGCGCTCCCGTTCACCGGGTCGGGATACGAGGCCGGCGTCGCCAAGCTGACGCGCGACGACCTCGTGAAATTCCACCAGACGTGGTTCAAGCCCGACCGCGCGACGATGGTCGTGGTCGGCGACACGACGCTCGCCGAGATCAAACCCAAGCTCGAGGCCCTGTTCCAGGCCTGGAAGAAGGGATCGGTCCCCTCCAAGACGCTGAAGAACGTCGCGCCGCCGACGGGCACGACCATCTACATCCTCGATCGTCCCGGAGCGCTTCAGTCGGTGATCCTGGCGGGGCAGTTGGCACCGCCGACCGCCAACCCCGACGAGATCGCGCTCGACGCGATGACCCAGGTGCTGGGCGGATCGTTCATCGCACGGCTCAACATGAACCTGCGGGAGGGCAAGCACTGGTCGTACGGCTCCTACGCGTTCGTCCCGGACGCGCGCGGGCAGCGGCCGTTCCTGGGGTATGCGCCGGTGCAGACCGACAAGACCAAGGAAGCGATGGTCGAGGTGATGAACGAGTTCAAGGGGATCGTCACGAGCAAGCACGTCACCGCGGAAGAGCTGGCGCAAGCACAGGACGGGATGACGCGAACGCTCGCCGGGCAGTGGGAGACCCAGGGAGCGGTCGCAGGATCGATCGGCGAGATGGTGAGGTTCGGCCTCCCCGCCGACTACTTCGACACGTACACCTCGAAGGTCCTGGCGCTGAAATCCGCTGACCTCGATGCGATCGCGAAGAAGACGCTCTCACCAGACCGTATGGTGTGGGTGGTCGTCGGCGATCGCGCCAAGATCGAGGCCGGGATCAAGGAGCTCAACTGGGGCCCCGTCAAGTACCTCGACGGCGACGGAAACCCCATTTAGGGTCAGACCCCATTTCCAGTTTCTAGCGCCCCGGCCGCGGCATCTCGCCGTTGCCGGGGCGTAACTTCGAAGCGCAGGGAAAAACGAATCGGGGGCCTTTAGAATGCCCCCATGACCCCGCCGCGCGCCCCCCGCGAGCCCCGCACCTTCCAGCTTCACGGCGACGTCGTGATCGACGAGTACGCCTGGATGCGCGACAAGGACGACCCCCGCGTCCGCGCGTACCTCCAGGCCGAGGACGAATACGCCGATCAGCGCTTCTCCTCGCTGGCCAGGCTCCGGGAGACGCTCTACGGGGAAATGCTGGGACGCATCAAGGAGACGGACATCTCCGTGCCGTACCTCAAGGGAGGCTATTGGTACTACGCCCGCACCGATCAGGGAATGCAGTACCCGATCCTGGCGCGCAAGCGCGGCACCACCGAAGCCCCCGAGGAGGTCATCCTCGACCTGAACGCTCTCGCGCGCGACCACGCCTACTTCGCGGTCGACAGCTTTACCGTGTCCGACGACGGCACGCTGCTGGCGTACTCGGTCGACACGACCGGCTTTCGCGAGTACACCCTCCACGTCAAGGACCTCCGGGACGACCACATCCTGCCGACGTCGATTCCGCGCGTGAGCTCGGCGGCGTGGGCCGCCGACGGCGAGACGCTGTTCTACGTGACCGACGACGATGCCAAGCGCCCTTTTCAGCTCTGGCGCCACCGCCTCGGCACCGACGAGCACGAGATGCTCCTCGAGGAGCCCGACGAGCGCTTCTCGATCCAGATCCGCCGGTCCCGCAGCGGCGCCTTCCTGTTCGTCGATACGGACAGCCACACGGCGAGCGAAGCGCGGTTCCTCGACGCGACACGGCCCGCCGACGCGTTCCGCCCCGTGCTGCCGCGCCGGGTGGACCTCGAGTACGAGGTCGACGACGGCGGTGGGTTCTTCTGGATCCGCCTCAACGATCGCGGACGCAACCACCGCCTGGTGCGGTGCCCGGTCGACGACGTCCGCCCCGAGGCGTTCGTCGAGTTCCTCCCTCACCGTGCGGACGTCATGCTCTCGGGCATCGAGCCGTTCGCGAATACCCTCATCGCCTTCGAGCGCGAGGGGGGGCTGGAGCGCTTCGTCGTCCACGACCTGCGCGACGGCGGGCATCACGCCATCGAGTTTCCCGAGGCGACCTACTCCGCGACCCCCGACATCAACGCCGAGTTCAAGACGCGGTCGTTCCGCTTCCGGTACCAATCGATGGTGACGCCGCAGTCGGTGTACGACTACGACCTCGCCACCCGCGAGCGCACCCTGCTGAAGCGGCAGGAGGTGCTCGGCGGCTTCGAGCCGGAGCGCTACCGGGTCGAGCGTCTCACCGCGACCGCCCCCGACGGGACGCGCGTGGCGATCTCCGTCGCCGCACGCCGTGACGTCCCCCGCGACGGGACCGCGCCCCTCCATCTCGTCGGGTACGGCTCGTACGGGCACCCGCTTCCGGTGCTGTTCTCGTCGAACCGCCTGTCGCTCCTGGATCGCGGCGTGGTCTGCGCGCTCGCCCACGTGCGGGGGGGCGGAGAGCTCGGGAAGTCGTGGCACGACGCGGGGCGGATGGCGAACAAGACGAACTCGTTCTCCGATCTGATCGCGTCGGCCGACCACCTCGTGCGCGAGGGTTACGCCGCCCGCGACCGGATGGTCCTGGAGGGCGGAAGCGCCGGCGGGCTCCTCGTCGGGGCCGCGCTGAACATGCGGCCCGACGTGGCGCGCGGAGCGATCTTGAAGGTCCCGTTCGTCGACGTGCTCAACACGATGCTCGACGCGAGCCTGCCGCTGACGGTCGGCGAGTTCGAGGAATGGGGAAACCCCACGCAACCGGAGGACTACCGTCGGATCCGCGAGTACTGCCCTTACACGAACCTCGCCCGGCGGCCCTACCCGGCGCTGCTCGTCAAGACCTCACTTAATGACAGCCAGGTGATGTACTGGGAGGCGGCGAAGTACGTGGCGCGGCTGCGGGCGCTCAACGACGGGGCCCCCGAGTCGATCCTGAAGGTCAACTTCGCGGCCGGCCACGGCGGCTCGTCCGGGCGCTACGACGCCCTTCGCGAGGTGGCCTGGGACATGGCCTGGCTGCTCAAGACCCTCGGCGTCGAGGGATGAGCGGCATGCGCCCGTTCCACTACTCGTTCTTCGTGCGGGATCTCGACGCGACCCGGCACTTCTACGGCGGGCTTCTCGGCTGCTCCGAGGGACGCAGCACGGCGACGTGGGTGGACTTCGATTTCTTCGGGAGCCAGATCTCGGCGCACACGACCGGGCGCGTCGTGCCCACGGAGGCGAAGGGCGAGGTGGACGGGATCGCCGTCCCCATGCCCCACTTCGGCGCCCTGCTCGGCTGGGACGAGTTCCACGCGGTGGCAGACCGCCTGCGCGCGTCCGGGGTCGAGTTCGTGATCGCGCCGCGCCTGAGGTTCGCGGGATCCTCCGCCGAGCAGGCGACGATGTTCCTGCTCGACCCGAGCGGCAACGCCCTCGAGTTCAAGGCGTTCCGGCACCCGGAGCACGTGTTCACGGCGTGACCGCGAGCGGCCGGGTCGTCGTCGTGGGCGCGGGCGTCACCGGCGCGTCCGTCGCCTGGCACCTCGCTCGATCGGGCGTGAGCGACGTCGTCGTCATCGACCGGGCGGAGCGTCCCGGGCTCGGGAGCACCGGGGCGGCGACCGGAGGGTTCCGGGCGCAGTTCGCAAGCCCCGTCAACGTGCGCCTGTCGCTGCTCGCGCGCGAAAAGCTGCTCCGCTTCCGGGATGAGGTCGGCGCGGATCCCGGCTACGCCCCGACCGGCTATCTCTGGCTCGCGTCTTCTTCCGCCGCCCTCGAGGCGCTGCGCGCGGCGCGGCGGGTCCAGATCGGCTGCGGGCTCCACGAGGCCGTCGAGGTCGACGCCGAGGACATTCGCCGCCTCCAGCCCGCCGCCGCACCGGACGGAATCATCGGAGGCGCGTTCTGTCCCAGCGACGGATTCCTCTCTCCGCTCGCGATCCTGAACGGGTACTTGGAGGGCGCCGGGCGCGAGGGGGTGCGCCTCCGTTGGGACGAAGCCCTCGAGCGATTCGAGCGGCACGAGGACGGGCGCATCCGGGCCGTCGTGACGCGGCAGGGTTCGATCGCCTGCGACGCGGTGGTCGATGCCGGCGGCGCGTGGGCCGCGGGAATCGCGGCCCTGGCCGGGGTCGAGCTCCCGATCGCGCCGTTGCGACGCCAGGTCGCGATGACGATCCCGACACAGGAGCTCCCACCGGAGGCTCCGATGACGATCTGGTGTGAGGACGGCTTCCACGTGCGTGCGCGGGAGGGCCGGGCCTTGCTCGCGTTTCCTTCCGCGGGGGATGCGCGGAATCCCTGGAGCGTGAGCGTCGAGCCCGCGTGGCTGCGGGAGGTCGCCGCCCACAAGGACGCCCGCGTGCCCCGCCTCGCTTCGGTGCCGATCGACCCCGCGGCCTGCTGGGCCGGGCTCTACGAGATGACCCCCGACCGGCACGCGATTCTCGGCGCGGTGGAGAGCTGTCCCAACCTCGTCGTCGTCGCGGGGAGCTCCGGGCACGGCGTCATGCACGCGCCGGCATTGGGCCAGCTCACAGCCGAGCTGCTCACGACGGGCGCCGCACGGTCCCTCGACGTCCGTGCGCTGCGACCGCAGCGTTTCGCGGAGAGCGCGCCGAATCCGCCGGAGCTGCTTTGACCTCCGCCGCGGACGGGCCTAGATTGGCCGGGTCGCCCGGAGATGCCCCATGTCCGTCCTCCTCGCAGCACTGAGCGCGGCCCAGCTCCTGATCGCGGCGCCGATCGACGCGGTCGGGACGACTCGCGGCGACGCCTTGCGCCGCTTCGGGCAGCCGCTGGGCGTCGGCACCGACGTCGTCGGCACTCCCGGCGAGGCGACGGCCAAGGACCTGATCGTCACGCTCGATTATCCGAAGACGCGGCTCCGCCTCTACGAGTCGTCGCCCGACGGCGGGAGCCGGCTGATCTACGTGGCCACGGTGGACGCGTCGTTCCCGACGCGGGCCGGGGTCCACGTCGGCGTGGACCGTCCGGCCGTTCTCCGGGAGCTCGGCGGCCCGGCCTACGAGGACGACGATCAGATCGTCTACGTGGATCCCCGTGCCGACGATCCGGCGAAGAGCGACCGGGTCCGCATCGTCCTCGAGAACGACCTCGTGGTCGGCATCGAGTGGACGTTCTCCCGCTAGCTAGCGCGACCTCGAGACGCCGATCCGGGGACAGACCCGCCCGACCGTGCAGCTCGAACAGCGCGGGGACACCGGGTGGCATACCGCCTGGCCGTGCCGCACGAGCGTCTCGTTGATCGGGATCCACCACCGGCGCGGGAGCGTCCGGCGCAGCGCCTGCTCGGTCTCGTCGGGGGATCGTGTCGCCGTCCAGCCCAGGCGCCCGGAGATTCGGTGCACATGCGTGTCGACGCAGATGCCCGGCTTGCCGAAGCCGAGCGTGACGGTCAGGTTCGCGGTCTTCCTCCCGACGCCGGGGAGCTCGAGGAGCTCCTCGAGGGTGCCGGGGACGCGGCCCCCGTGCCGCTCGACGAGGATCCCCGAGAGCGCTCGGATCTGACGGGCCTTGGTGCGGTAGAAGCCCGCCGGATAGATCGCCTTCGCGATCGCCGCTTCGGAGAGGCGCGTCATGGCGCGCGGTTCCCGGGCCAGCGCGAAGAGCCGCGCGGTCGCGGGGTAGGTGACCTCGTCCTTGGTGCGGAGCGAGATCACGCAGCCGACCAGGATCCGGAACGGCGACTCACCGTGCGTCCGCCGAAAACGGTCGATGTCGTAGTCCTTGGCGAGGCGGGCCAGCACCCGCCCGTGCTGCGGCGCCTTCACGCGGTCTCGAGGGGCGTGTCGCGCTTGGGCGCGGGATAGGCGCGATCGAGCTCGGCGAGATCGTCCTCGTCGAGAAGCAGGCGCGACACGGCAACGTCGTCGCGGACGTGCTCGCGCCGCGATGCCTTCGGGATCGAGGTCACCCCTTCGAGGCGGAGCGTCCATGCGATCGCGACTTGGTAGGGGGTCACCCCGCGCCGGAGGGCGACGTCCCGTAGCGCGGGCTTCACCACGAGGCGTCCCTGGTCCATCGGCGAGTAGGCCATAATCGCGATCCCCTCGGTCGCGCACCACGGCACGAGCTTTCGCTCCACGCCCCGCCGCTGGAGGTTGTAGAGGACCTGGTTCGACGCGATGCCGTCGCCGCCCTCGAGGCGTACCGCGTGACGCATCTCGTCGATGTCGAAGTTCGAGACGCCGTAGGCAAGAATCTTCTCGCGCCGGCGCAGCTCGACGAAGGCGCGCAGCGTCTCTGCGAGGGGATGCTGACCGGGCCAGTGGAGCAAGTACAGATCGAGCCGGTCGGTGCGAAGCCGCCGCAGGCTCCGCTCGCAGGCCGCGAGCGTCCCCTGGTAGGTCGCGTTCGACGGGAGAACCTTGGAGACGACGTACAGGCCGTCGCGGCGGCCGGCGATCGCCTCGCCGACCACCTCCTCGGCCCCGCCTTCGCCGTACAGCTCCGCCGTGTCCACGAGCCCGACCCCGAGATCGAGCCCCAAGCGGAGGGCGGCGATGTCCTCGGAGCGGGCCGCCGCGTTCTCCCCCATGCGCCACGTGCCCAGGCCGAAACGGGGCATCGTCGCGCGGGGGGGGCTCATCGCGCGGGCCGCGACGCGCCGCCGGGGCCGGCCCAGTAGGGAACCCAGCACAGCACGACGCCTTCGACGACGATGTCGGATTTCCTGGGCTTGATCGAAGCGCTCGTGATCGCCACGCGCTCGGGGGCCGACGCCTCCGACACCGCGTCGATCTCTTTCCGAAGCTCCGTCTCGAGCTCGGCGTGCTTGGCGCGAGCCTCGTCGAGAGAGCCTTGGGCGGCCCCGATGTCGCCTCGTTCCCGGAGGGTCCGCGACATGCCGCGGGCGGCGGTTGTGGCCCGTCCCACGTTGGATGCCGAGAACGTCTTCCGCCCGAACAGGGCCCCCAGCAACGTCGCGCCCACGCTGATGGCCGTTTGCATCGTCTGCTGGCTTGCCTGCGACTGCTCACGCGCGACGCGATCCTCCGCGCGGTGCTCGCTGCCCGAAGCGGCGTCGAGCTTCTGCGCATACTTCTTGCGCAGCGCGTCGATGGCGGCGTCGCGACGCTCGCGCAGGGCGTCCCGGACGCGCACGGTGAAATCGCCCTCGGTCTCTCCGGGCTTCGCGACCAGCCCCAGCGACGGGGCGCTGCGAAGCTCGAGTGTCGCCGTGCGGTAGAGCGCCTCCGCGAGTCCGCGCCCCCAGTCGGCGTAGCTCTTCGCGCGGGACGCCGCGGGGGGAAGGGGATCGAACGTCGCGCCCGGCGCGGGCTCCGTCGCGATCTCGGGTGCGGTCTCGAGGACCTCGGCCTGCTCCCAGAAGGCTTGGTCCTCGTCGAGGGACGCCAGAAGCGCGCGGTCCCGCCACACGTCGACCTTCTCCCGGGCAGCGACGTAGTGGACCTTCGAGCGTCCAAGGAGAGCGGCGCGGTAGCCGAGCGTGTCGCCGGGCTGGGCTGCGGTGGAGGGGCGAAGGAACGCCTCCTTGACCTCAGACGGGACGGGAGGCCGCGCCGACTCCCGCGGCGGAGCAGCCGGGGCGGCCGCGGGCGGTGCGGCCCCCCTCAGCCGCTGGATCTGCGCTCGCGTAAGCGGGCCCCGCAGGTAGGAGAGCGTCCAACGCGTCTCGAAGATCGTGGGCGCGTCCTCGTGCACGTTGTTCATCACGAACACCCGCTTGGCGAGCCCGGCCAGCGTCGCTTCCATCGCCTGCCGGTCGAACTTCTTCCCGGCCGCCGCTTGAGCGCCCTCGAGCCCCTCGATCACGCGCGCCTTGTCGCGCTCGGTCTGCAGGCGTCCGAGAAACCACGTTCCCGCGTTGGAGAGGCCTTTGTAGTCGAGGTCCACGGGGTTCTGTGTCGAAAGGACGCAGCCGAGCCCGAACGCGCGCGCCTGCTTGAGAAGCGTCAGCATCGGCGCCTTGGCCGGAGGATTCGCAACGGGCGGGAAGAAACCGAACACCTCGTCCATGTAGAGCAGGGCGCGAAGCGAGGACGTGCCGGACTGCACCCGCATCCAGGCGACGATCTCGTGCAGCAGAAGGGTGACGAAGAACATCCGCTCGGCGTCGGAGAGGTGCGCGATCGAGACGATCGAGACGCGAGGCTTGCCCGCGGGCGTCCAGAGCAAACGGCCGACGTCGAGGGGCTCGCCGGTGAGCCACGCCGCGAATCCCGGGGACGCGAGCAGATTGTTGAGGGACATCGCGAGCTCTTGCCGGGCCTTCGCCGGATAGAACGACTCGACGTCGACGACCCCGATGCGATCGAACGGAGGCTTTTGCACGTCGCGGACGAGCCCCCCCAGATCCAGATCGGCCCCTTTCGACCAGGCGCCGTGGAAGAGGGTCGCGAGCAGGATGTGCTCGCGGCTTCGGAGCGGATCCGCCTCGACGCCAAGGAGCGCCAGCAGCCCGGAGGCCGTGCCGGAGATGCGCTCGCGCAGCGCGTCCTCGTCGGCGAGGAGCTCCTTCGGGGGCGCGGACAGGGAGCGGAGGATCGAAATCGGTAGGCCGGCCGAGCTCCCCGGCGTGTAGATCGCCATGTCCACCGCGTCGCGAAGCTTGCGGACCCTGCCGGGGCCCTGGTCCCAGTCCGCAAGCCCCTTGGCCCAGCGCGACGCGGCGTCGGCCGCCGCCGTCCCGTCCTCCACCCACGGCTCGAACTCTGCGGCGGACAGTCCCGGAAAATTCAGCAGGAGGTTGCCGAGGTCGCCCTTGGGATCGATCGCGATCGTGGGGATCGCGTCGATCGCCGCTTCCTCGATGAGCCCGATCCCGAGCCCGGTCTTGCCGCTGCCGGTCATGCCGACGATCACGGCGTGGGTGGTCAGGTCTTTCGCGTCGTAGAGCAGCGGCTCGCGCGAGCCGCCGACCGTCTTGCCGAGGTAGAAGACGCCGAGCTTCTCGTAGTCCACGCGAACATTTTAGGGGACAGTTACCGAATTACGACAATTTGGAGTGGACCTAGGCTTGGGGCTAATTCGGTTACTGTCCCCGTTTTAGCGAGCGGATCACGAGCGCCTCGTCCACGACGAGCCGGTGAACGTCGCCGTCCTTCCGGACCTCGGGCTGCGCGAAGGGGTCGAATTCGTATGGCTTGATGATCGTGCCCCAAACCGCCTTGAGCGCGCGGGCGCCGATTCGTTTCGATTTCGCCGCTTCGTCCGCGACCTTCCGCGCGGCGTCCTCGCTGACTTCGAGCTCGATGCCGTACTTGCGGAAGAAGTTCTGGGACGCGCGGAACACGGAGTCGCGCGGCTCGGTGAAGATGCGGGCCAACGTCCCGGCGTGCAGGTCCTCGAGGATGATCGCGTTGTCGAAGCGCGACAGGAACTGCGGCTGCATCCCGTAGTCGAACAGGTCCTCCTGCTTGAACCAGTCGCGCAGCGTGAAGTACTCGCGGATCTGGACTTCGCCGTTCTCGTAGACCGTCTCCGCCGGCAGCTTTACGCGCGACGTCGGGGAGGTGACCCGGCGGTAGACCTGGTCGTAGAGCGTCTCGAAGGCACCCGCGCATAGGAACAGCATCTTGCCGGTGTCGATGTGGACCGCGGCCTTTTCGAGCTGATTGTTCTTGTAGATCGTGATCGGGTAGAGGATCCGCTCGCCCTCGATCAGAGTGAGGAGCCCCTGCTGGATGTTGATCCCGGTCACGTAGGGCTTGCCGCCCACGATCGCCGAGATCTTGTCGATCTCGTCGATGCAGACGGTCGCGTGCTCCATGTAGTTGCCGATCTCCTCCGCCGACGCGGTCTCGCCGAGGATCTCCCGCGCGCGCTCCTCGAGCCGCTCGAGGAGCCGGTTGGGATCGACGATCCCCTCCTCGGTCGCGAACTGGTTGGCGTTCATGATCACGACGACGCGGTTCTTGTGAATGTCCTCGTGCGCCTGGTACAGCCTCTCCATGGCGCGCATGATCGTCGTCTTGCCGGTGCCGGAGTTGCCGATCATGAGGAGATTGCCGTAGCGCTCGCCGGCGAGGTGCTTGAAGATCGCGACCGAGACGAATTTGAGGGTGTCTTCCTGGCCGATGACGTCCGCCTGCAGGAAGTCGTTGATCTCGACGGGCTTCATGGACCGGCCATTATAGCGACGCTAGTAAATGGTCGTCGTTTCCCCCGGTCGGACCACGACCGTGGCCCGGCGCTGGCCGTCGATCTCTACCGTGTAGGGGCCGGGGGGTAGCCCGCGGCAGACGTACGTCGCCGTCCCATCGGCATTCGTGGAGGACGAGCATTCCGGCCATCCCAGGCCGGACGGCTGGTTCCACAGGGTGCCCGCATCGTCGACCACGCGGATCGCGGGAACGCGCGCCCCCTCCGGGAGGGGTAGGGCGAGATCGCCGCCGCGGACGACCTGGACGGTCGCCTGGGTCTCGCCGTGCTCGGGAACGACGAGAGACGTCCGGCCGATGCCCAGACCCGGCACGCGAAACGCGATGTCGATCGGCCCCGGCAAGAGGTTCTCGCAGACGCCTTCCGCCGCCACGGGGCTGCGGCTGCTATTGCGCTGCGGCTGGACGCAGTAGAGCGAGCCCGAGGCGCCGGGGGGCTCGCTCTGAAGGAACACGCGCACGCGCGGCGCGCCTCCGCCCGGAGTCAGCGTGGCGTGGACCTCGACGGACCCGTCCGCGACGTCCACCTTGCCGAGCCAGGGCTCGTAGTCCTGCGCGCGAACGGACAGGGTGTAGGGGCCGAGTGTGGACATCGCGAACGATGCGCGACCGTCCGCCGCGCTGGCACCGAACGCGCACCCGGTGTCGGCGAGCGAAAGGTGCCACCCGCCCTCGTCCGAGTTCGAGCCCATCTCGGAGAACGACTGGCAACGGGCGTCCCGGTGCGTGGCGTAGATCTGAGCATCCCGCAGCGCGTGGCCATCGCCGGCGTCGGTCACCAGCAGTTCCAGCCGGGCGTCCACCAGCTCGACCTCGACCTGAGCCTCGCCGCCCTCGGGAACGTTGACCGACGCCTCACCCCGGCCCTCCGACGCCTGGGCGACGATCCGTCTCGGCCCGGCGGAGACGACCTCGAGTGCGAAGCGACCGTCGTCATCGGTCAGCGCGGTGCCGCTGGACGGAGAGCCGGTCGAGGCCCGCTCGACGCACGCGACGACGGCGCGCGGAACCCCGCGCCCCGCGCGCGTGACGCGCCCCCGCACCGCACCCCCCGAGCGGAAATCGATGAGCGTGGTTTCGCCGGGCACGAGCTGGGCGACCTTGGTCGGCCCGTTCGACAAGGCCACGTGGGCGACCGGCGGGGTCAGGTCTTCGATCGTCAGGTCCGTCCGCGAGCGGGCCGACACGCGCCGCTGGACCGACGAGCCGTCCCGCACGTCGAGCATGCCATCGTCGGCGAAAGAGTCGGGGAGCTTCACGCGCACGGCCGCGGCCGGGCCCAGCCGCAGCTCCAGCGCCCGGCTCTCGCTCGCCTGGGCGTACTCCGCGACCCCGGGGGCGAACCCATGGAAGAGGGCAACGACGTTCTGCCCCGGCCGCGGCTCGGGAATCGTAAACCCACCTTCGTAGTCGGACGTCGTCGCGGCGACCGCGCCCGCCTCAAGAGGATCCGTGATCGTCTTCCAGCTGAGGAGGAGCACGTTGGCACCGGAGACCGGGCGGCCGTCGGGGTCGACAACCGTGCCCTGGACGAGCGTGCGCTCACGCAACTTGAGCTCGAGGTCATTCGGGGGCCGCTCCGGGTCCACCTCCACACGCACCGGCTCGGAGTCGGCGAACCCGGCCAGGCGAGCGAGCACTTCGGCCGCTCCCGGCGCGACATCGAGCTCGAATGTCCCGTCTGGCCCTGACTCCGTTTGCGAGAAGTCGGCTCCAGCCGATCTCGCGACCGTCGCGCCGTCCGCCGGCTGGCCGTCGGGGGTCGTCACCCGGCCACGCAGCGTGCACCCGCGCGACAGGACGATCTTGATCGGCGTCGTTCCTCCGGCCTCGACGCGCGTCTTTTCGGCCGCGGCGAAGTCCCGGGCCTCGACGCGCAGGTCGAACGAAGCCTCGCGGGGCAGTCCCGCCAGGACCGCGAGGCCGGCAGCGTCCGTGCGGGCCTTGCGCGTCACGACCAACCCGTCCCGATTGCGCGCGGAGACGTGCGCGCCCGAGATCGGGCTCTTGGCCAGGTCGCGCACGTCCACCGACATGGACAAGCCCCGATCGACGCGGATGACGCCGAGGTCGGTCACGCTCCCGGGCCCGCTCTCCCCCCGGCGCCGGGCGGGGAGGGCGGCCTCGGAGTGCACCTCGAGCTCATAGGGGCGGGACAGGACGGGTCCCAGGCGAAGCGCGCCGTCCGCCGCACAACTCGCTTCGCGGACGCTTCCCGTAACGGCGCGCGCCGTCCAGCTCTCCAGCCGGTCCTCCAGACCGAGGAACGCCTTGCAGGGAACCGCTGCGTCCCGGTCATCCAGAACGCGGGCGACGATGCGATGTGGCGTGCGCGCCACGAGCTGCATGGCCTCGACGGAGGTCCCCTGCCGGGCGCGGAAGGCGATACCACGCGCGTCGTCCCAGCTTCCCGCCACGACGAGGGTCTCCACCCCAGGATCGACCTTGAGCTGGAAGCTGCCGTCTGCCGCGCTGACCATGGGCTCCGAGCCGGCGAGCGAGCAGGTCCAGGTTCCCTCCACCCCGGTCGGGCGCCCCGTGAGGCCCGCCGCATCGGTCCGCAACGGAATCCCCGACACGGGCTTTCCGTCGACACTCGTGACTCGCCCACGCTGGATCGCGGCTTCCCTCCACGGAGCACGCAGACGCAGGCGCTCGGGCTGGCGCATCGGCGGCGACGACGAGCAGGACCAGGGATCCCCCTGCCGGCCGACGCGGAGCACGTAGGAGCCGGGCGGCACGGGGGGCAGCGGCAGGCCGGACCGTCCATCCCCTTCCCCGCGTAGGACCGCCCTTTCCACCGCTGTCCCGCCGCCGCGGGGCTCGAGGCGGACGACGAAACGCCCCCGCGCGTCTTCCGGCAGCTCGACGGAAAGCGCGACGGCACGCCCCAGCCGGCATGTGTCCTTGTCCGCCTCCGCGCCGAGCCACCGCTCGGACGTGCAGCGTGCCTTCGCACATCCGTCGGGCAGCGCCGCCTCCCGCGACGCGTCGATGGCGACCGGGGCGGACGCGGGCTCCACGCACTCGACCCTCGCGGTGGCGTCGCGAAGTCCATCCGGGGCGTCCACGCGCACGACGCGGCCGGCGGCGTTCACGCCACCGGCCGCGAGAAGGGCGATCAGCCCGGCAGCTCCGGATCGGGCTCCGGATCGGGCTGCGGCGTGGGATCGGGTGGCAACGGCCACAACTCGTCGTGATCCAAGACGCACTTGCATCCGTTGTCGCAGCTGCAGCATGCGTAGTACCCCGACCGGCACGAGACGTTGCACGTCGTCGTCCAGTAGTTGAACACGCGGTGGCAGGCCACCGAGCATGTTTCCGATCGCCACCCCCCGGATTCGCAAACCTCGAGCCAGTTTGCCGGGTCGTTCTCGGTTTGGTCGAACGATGGAACCATCGTGGTCGCGACAACCGCCAGCAGGAGCTCGAACATCGAACGGTCGCACCTCGAGAAGGCGAAGGGGGACGGGTCATAGTCCGGGTTGCTCCGGGCTCCACGGCACCGGCGCGACGTGCGGAGGGTCCTCGATGCAGCCGCAGGTCGCGTTCTGGTGCCAGGTGGGATTGGTGCAGCAGGCGTAGTACCCGGTGTTGCAGGAGATCCCGCAGCCGCTGGGCCACCCCCAGCCGCCGACCGAGACCGTCCACCTCGTCTCGCAGGCGCGCGCGCCTTCGCCGCCGCTGTCGCAGACCTGGAGCACCCGGGCGATCCCTTCGGCGGCCTGGTCGCACGGCCCATCGGACGCAGGCGCCAGCGCCTCCGGCGGGCTGGTGCCGAAGGCGGCCTGCGCCACCCACGCGACGACGAATACGACCGGAATCCATCTCGAACGCCGAGTCATCTCGAACTCTTCCTGAGCGGCGCGGGACGAGGGAATCATCGGGCGCGGCGAGACGGACGTCCGCCGTCCGCACGACAAATCGGGTTACCGATCGGCAACCGTTTTGGCGGCGACGCCCGTGGGATCGTGTGGCACGACGACGGTGCTCGCGCGGTCGGTCACGTTTCCATGACCGTCGTCCGCGCGGTAGGTGACCGTGTAGACGCGTCCGGGTCCCCGTCCGTCGCGCTCCGCGCGCAACTGGAAGGAGAAATCCGCGGTGCCGATCGCCGCGCCCCGGATATCGCGCCCCTGGGTGTCGGGCTCGCTGCTCGTCAGCGATGTCAGGGTGGCCGCGGGGACACCACACGCGTCGTGGGCTCTCACGTCGGCCGTCACCGTCACCCACCGATGGTAGGGAGGCCTCAGGACCGAAGGCGAAAGGCTGACCGAGAGCGTGGGGGGCGTCGTGTCGACGACGAGGACCGCCGCCGATGCGGTGTCGACGAGCTCTCCTCGGTCGGTGACTCGGAGCGTGACGGCATGCGATCCGAGCGTGAACGTGGACGTGAGCGCCGGGCCCGTGCCCAAGGGCGACTGTGCCGGCAGACCGAAGTCCTCGAACCACTCGTAGAGCACGATGTCGTCGCTCGTGCCGCCGGTGGAGTCGGCGTCGGTGGACGACGCACCGCTGAGCGTCACGGTGCGGCCCGCGGGAGACGTGCATTCCTGCGGGCCTCCCGCGCCGTCGATCACCGCGACGGGCGCGGTATTCGGGACACAGCGCGCCCCGTTGATCGCGAGGAACGCCTCCCCCTGCTTGGCGAAGGCGTGACAGTCGCTCCCGGCCTCGGCGGTCACGCACAGCTCGTAGCCGCGGTCCTCCAGCTCTCCGAGATCGATCCGCTCCGGCAGCACGGAGTGGAGGATCGGGATCTCCATCACCGGCAGCGCCTCCGCCACCCGATCCCGTACCGGAAAAGCCTGATCGAAGGGCACGAAGGAGTACCCGGCCGTGCACGCGTTCGGAACCGTGCAGTCGCCCCCGTTACGGTCGATCAAGCACGTGCGCTGCACGGTGTGGGCCTTGGTCGCGGTCACCCGGACCCAGGAGAGAGCGGACGTGTCCTCGACCTTCCGGACGCCGAAGAGGTTCGTGCCCCCGATGACCCAGTGGGCCGCGATCAGCTCACGATCGCTCACGACGAGCGACTGGGTCACCGCCCCGCAGTTGCAGGACACCGGCGGGTCGATCGCCAGCGTGCCGATCGCCGTGCCGTTCAGCTCGAGCTCGAGGGCGCCGGTCGACACGCACGCGAAGCCGAGCGCGTCGAACCGAAGCTCGTCCGGCACTTCCTCGAACGTGCGGCTGATCGTGATCGCGCCGGCGACATCCTCCCCCGTCAGATCGATGAGCGCGTCCAGGCACGCCGTCTCGCCCGGGCGGAAGTCGATGCAGGCGGCCGGCTCGTCCTGCTGCGGGTTCGCGATTTCCGGGCACGTGTCGCAGACGTCGCCGAGACCGTCCTGGTCGCCGTCCGTCTGGCTCGGGTTCGATGCGTCCGGACAGTTGTCCGTCCGCGCGCACGTGCCGTCTCCGTCCGGATCGTTGTAGACGTCCCCGGGGCAGGGGTCACATGCGTCGCCGAGAGAATCCGAATCGCCGTCCTGCTGCGTGGGATTGGCGTCGTCCGGACAGTTGTCCGTGGCATCCACGATCTCGTCGGCATCGGGATCCTGGCACTCGTCCCCGATGCCGTCGGGATGGACCTGGTCGCCCTGGCCGGGGTTGTAGAGCGTCCGGCAGTTGTCCGGGCCGTCGGAAACGTCGTCGTCATCCGTGTCCGGGTCGAGCAGTCCGGTCCCCGCGCTGAGCTCCGCTCCATCGCCGAGCCCGTCGCCATCGCTGTCCGCGTCGGACGCGTCCGTTCCCGCGGTCTGCTCCTCGAGATTGCTCAGCCCGTCGCCGTCGAGATCTCCGTTCGCGTCCCCCGGGACGAGCGGATCGAGCCCTGCGCTCGCCTCGAACCCGTCGAGGAGCCCGTCGCCGTCGGTGTCGGGGTCGTCGGGGTTCGTTCCACGCGCTGCCTCCAGCTCGTCGGTGAGGCCGTCGGCGTCGCGATCGGGAGCGGCACGAAAGCAGATGCCCGTGGGGTCCGGTAGGTCGGAGCTCTCGATGGATCCGAGAAGCCGGCCCACACGTGAGTCGTAAACCTTGATGGAGGATCTCTCTGGGACGAAGAGCTTCGTTCCCGTCGGGTCGAGCGCCATCGTCTCGGCGCCCTCGATGAGGTTGCCCGTGACGGCGTGCAGGGTGAGCCAGGGGCCGCTCGTCAGTGTCGCGGTCGCCGGATCGAAGCCAAACGCTTCCACTCCCATGCCCAGAGTGCGGACGTAGAAGCTCCGGCCGTCGACCGAGAACACGCCGGAAAGGCCCACGGCGTCGTCTCCGAGGCTGCGCTCGCTCGCGAGGGCGAGCCCCGGGACTTGGAAGGAGGTCAAGATCGATGCGCCCTGGGAGACGACGACTCCGGATCGAGAGTCGGGCGCGCAGTGGACGTTGACCGGATCCGCAACGGTCAGACTCTCTCCCGTATCGGTCAGGGTGCCCTCCGCGTCGAGCACCAGCCGCCGGACCTCGTTCGTGAATATCGACGTCACGAGCACCGACCCATCCCCGCACACGTCGATCGAGCTGCAGTCATCGGCGAACGCGCTCGCGCTGACCTCGGCGCGGCTGCTCGCGTCAATCACGGAGATGCCCCCGCCCGAGCCGATCGCGCATGCGAGCAGGAATCGCCCGTCGGGAGTAAGCGCCAGCTCCGCCGCGTAATTCGAGAGGTGGATGGGATTGATCCCGGAGGCGCGCGAGGGCGGTATCGTCGTCATGTCGACGACCCACACGTCACGCGAGTAGTTGGACGTGTAACCCAAGTCGCCGCCGCGCGAGATCACGCAGTCGCCCGCGTAGTAACCGGAGCCTGTGGGAACGGTTGCGACCGTCGACGGCGGGTCGGAATCCACGACCAGCGCCTGCGGCGTAAAAAAGTTCAAGACGAGGCCGAGGTCCGAATCCGGGTCATCGCCGCTGGCGGCGTTGCCGTACGCCGCCATCGCGACGACAGCCAGGAGCACGACGCTCATCTTGCGGCCCATGCGCCCTGAATATACGAGGGTTTGGGTACCGCCGGACCCCCCGACTCGCGGACCCGCGGACCGCAACGACCTCGCCGGGGGGATCTCGGCTATTCTCCCCGGCTGATCGCACGGAGAACCCGCCATGATCCTCCCCGGCCTCCTGTTCGCCCTCAAGGCGATGACCGTCGACGATCTCTGGACCATCGCGCGCGTCGGCGCTCCCGCCCTGTCCCCGGACGGGAAGCTCGTCGCCTTCTCGATCTCGGTGCCGAACGTCGAGAAGAACGCCTCGAACAGCGACCTCTGGCTCGTCCCGGCCGATGAGAGCCGCGCGCCGCGGCGGCTGACGTGGAACGACGGCGCCGACGGCAGCCCGGCGTTCAGCCCGGACGGGCGACGCATCGCGTTCGTGTCCAAGCGGGGCGACGCACCGCCGCAGCTCTATGCGCTCCCGCTCGACGGCGGCGAGGCGGAGCGGCTGACCGATCTTCCCGTCGGGGTCGACGATCCGAAGTGGTTTCCCGACGGAAAGCGCATCGCGTTCCTCGCGGGCACATGGCCCGACCTCGACGACGACTGGGACGCCGTGAAGAAGCGCGCGGACGAGTGCGACAAGGACAAGGTCAAGGCGAAGACGTCCGAGAACCGGCTCTGGCGCTACTGGGACCGTTATCTCACCGATGGACAGTTCCCGCACGTGTTCCAGCTCGACCTGGACTCCGGCAAGGTTACGGACCTCACGCCGGGACTCGCGCGGTACATGGGGCTGATGGAGCTCGCCGGCAGCTACGACATCGCGCCGGACGGGAAAGAGATCGCGTTCTCCGCGAACGCGACCGATGCGCCCTACCGCGAGCTGAACTACGACATCTTCGTTGTGAGCCTGCCGGACGGGAAGCCCGTCAACGTGACCGCCGCCAACACGGCCGACGACACGCGGCCCCGGTACGCTCCGAACGGGCGCTCGATCGTGTACGGCCGGCAGTCACGGCCCAACATCGACTCGGACTTCACGCGGCTCGCGCGGATCGACCGGCGCAACGGTCGGTCGGTGGTGCTCGCCCCCGACTTCGATGCCGGTGCCGCGGATTGGACCGTAACCGAGGACGGGCTCGTCTATTTCACCGCGGAGGACCACGGGAAGGTCCACCTCTACGAGGTACCGCTGTCGGGGGGGAAGCCGCGGGCCGTCGTCAAGGGTGGGAGCATCGGAAGCCCGGCGGTTTCACGCGGCGACGCGATCGTGTTCACGAAGCAATCGCTGACGGCGCCGGCGGAGATCTACCGCGCCCGGCCCGACGGCACCGGCGTGACCGCGCTGACCCACGTCAACGAGGCGCGCATGAAGACGTTCGACGTGGGACGCGTCGAGGACGTGCGCTTCAAGGGTGCCGGTGGCGACGACGTGCAGATGTTCGTCGTGTACCCGCCCGGGCACGACGCCGCGCAGAAGTACCCCCTCGTGCAGGTGATCCACGGCGGCCCCCACAGCTCGTGGAACGACACGTGGAGCTACCGGTGGAACCCGCTGCTGTTCGCGGCCCCGGGGTATGTCGTGGCCTGCGTGAACTTCCACGGATCGATGGGCTCGGGCCAGGGGTTCGCCGACGCGATCGTCGGGGCCCACGGCGACAAGCCGTTCACGGACATCATGAGCGCGACGGATGCGCTCATCGAGCGAGGGATCGTGGACCCCGACCGCATGGCCGCGGCCGGCGGGTCGTACGGCGGGTACCTCGTGAACTGGATCCTCGGGCACACCGATCGCTTCAAGGCGCTCGTCTCGCACGCGGGCGTGTACGACCTCATGGGGCAGTTCGCGTCGGATTCGGCGTTCGGGCGCTCGAACAACTACGGCGCCGAGCCGTGGGTCGATCCGGAGCGCATCGACCGGTATTCACCGAGCCGCTTCGCGTTCCACTTCGTCACGCCGACTCTCGTGATCCACGGAGAGAAGGACTATCGCGTCCCGTACACCCAGGGGATGAACCTCTACGGCGTGCTCACCGCCAAGGGAGTCCCCGCCCGCATCCTGGTCTTCCCCGAGGAGAATCACTGGGTGCTCAAGGCGCAGAGCGCGAAGCTCTGGTACGGCGAGGTTCTGGGCTGGCTGAAGCGCTGGATGTAATAGTTACGCCTGGATGCGCATCCCGTAGAACGACCGCCACACGAAGAACGCCGAGACGACGAAGAACACGAGCGCCAGCACGTGGGTGATCATCGGCCCCTGCTGGGCCGCAATGCTCACGGCCAGCTCGACGGCCAGCAGGCCGAACAGCGTCGTGAACTTGATCACGGGGTTCATCGCGACCGACGAGGTGTCCTTGTAGGGGTCCCCGACCGTGTCGCCGACGACGGTGGCGGCGTGGAGCTCGGTCCCCTTTTCCTTGAGATCGACCTCGACGACCTTCTTCGCGTTGTCCCAGGCACCGCCCGCGTTGGCCATGAAGATCGCCTGATACAGGCCGAACAGTGCGATCGAGATCAAGTAGCCGATGAAAAAGAACGGCTCCACGAACGCGAAGGCGAGCGTCCCGAAGAATACGGCGAGGAAGATATTGAACATCCCCTTCTGCGCGTACTGCGTGCAGATCTCGACCACCTTCTTGGAGTCCTCAACGGAGGCTTTGGTCGCGCCCTCGAGCTTGATGTTGCGCTTGATGAACTCGACCGCGCGGTAGGCGCCCGTCGTCACGGCCTGAATCGACGCGCCGGTGAACCAATAGATCATCGCCCCTCCGGCGATGAGGCCGAGAAGGAACGGCGCGTGCAGGAGGGAGAGCTTGTCGATGTTCTCCGTGAGCTTGTTTGTGAGCAACACGATGATCGAGAAGATCATCGTCGTGGCGCCGACGACCGCGGTGCCGATGAGCACTGGTTTCGCGGTCGCCTTGAACGTGTTCCCCGCGCCGTCGTTCTCCTCGAGGGCGTGCTTCGCCTTCTCGAAATTGACGTCGAACCCGTAGTTCTTCTTGAGCTCTTCCTTGATGCCCGGGAGCTGCTCGATCGTCGAAAGCTCGAAGACCGATTGCGCGTTATCGGTGACCGGACCGTACGAGTCAACGGCGATCGTCACGGGCCCCATCCCCAGGAACCCGAACGCGACCAAGCCGAAGGCAAAGACCGCCGGGGCGAGCATGAGCTCGGCCATGCCGTAGCCGCTCACCCAGTAGGCGATCCCCATGAGCGCGAGAATCGACATCCCGAGCCAGTACGCGGAGAAGTTCCCCGCGACGAGGCCGGAGAGGATGTTCAGCGACGCCCCGCCCTCGCGCGACGACGTCACGACCTCGCGCACGTGGGCGGAGCTGGTCGAGGTGAAGATCTTGACGAACTCCGGGATGATCGCGCCCGCGAGCGTGCCGCACGTGATCACCGTCGAGAGCTTCCACCACAGCGATCCGTCGCCCAGGCCCGGGATCATCAGGTACGAGACGAGGTACGTGAGCGCGACCGACACGATCGAGGTCAGCCACACCAGGCGCGTGAGCGGAGCTTCGTAGTCCATCTTGTCGGCGTCCGCGTACTGGGCCTTGGCGATCGCCTCGTTGATGAAGTACGAGCCGGCCGAGGCGATCACCATCATGACGCGCATCGTGAAGATCCAGACCAGGAGCTGGACCTGAACGTTCTGCTCCTTGACCGCGAGCAGGATGAAGGAGATCAGCGCGACTCCGGTGACGCCGTACGTCTCGAAGCCGTCGGCGGACGGTCCCACGGAGTCTCCCGCGTTGTCGCCGGTGCAGTCGGCGATCACGCCGGGATTGCGCGCGTCGTCTTCCTTGATCTTGAAGACGACCTTCATCAGGTCGGAGCCGATGTCGGCGATCTTGGTGAAAATGCCGCCGGCGATGCGGAGCGCCGCGGCGCCGAGCGATTCGCCGATGGCGAAGCCGATGAAGCAGGGTCCGGCGTACGCCCCGGGAACGAACAGCAGGATGAGGAGCATGAGGAGCAGCTCGACCGAGATCAGCGCCATCCCGATCGACATTCCTGCCTTCAGCGGGATCGCGTAGCAGGGGTACGGCTTGCCTTTGAGGGAGGCGAACGCCGTGCGCGAGTTGGCGAAGGTGTTGATGCGAATCCCGAACCAGGCCACCCCGTAGCTGCCGGCGATCCCGACGAGGCTGAAGAACAGGATGATGAGCACGCGCGCGAGCGGCAGGTGCTGCAGGAAGAAGAAGTAGACGAAGATGATCGTCCCGATGAAGGCCTCGAGGATGAGCAGGAACTTGCCCTGCTGGAGGAGGTACGTCTTGCAGGTCTCGTAGATGAGCTCCGAGATCTCCAGCATCGACGGGTGGACCGGAAGGTTCTTGAGCTGCCTGAAGATCACGAGGCCGAAGGCGAGCCCCAGGATCGAGACGACGATGCCGCTCATCAGAATCGTGCGGCCGCCGAGCCCGCCGAAGAACGTCGCCTGACCGAGATCGGGAAGGACGAGGCCGGCCTCGCCTCCCGCGTGGGGGGCGCCCTCCTGCGCGAACGCCGGCAGGGGTGCCAAGAGCGCGACCGCGATCAGCGCCAAGGGCACCAGGGCCAAGAGTCTCCGGAACCAAGTCGACGTACTCATCCGCCTCATCCTCCGTGATCGGTTTGGAGGGGTTGGCCGCCCGCCGCCCGGCGGACGCTTCAGCGCCCCGCGCCTTTCCGCCCAACCCCTTGTTTCTCCATGTCCTAAGGGCGGAAAGCCGGAGGGTTATAGCATGAGCCGGGTGACCCGTACGAAAGTCTGTGGAATGACCGGCATCGACGACGCGCGGGCCGCCGTGGAGGCCGGGGCCGATGCGGTCGGGTGCCTCGTCGGGCTCGACTACGACGCCCCGGACCGGGTCGAGCCGGAAGCGGCCCGGACGATTTTCGCCGCGATGCCGCCGTTCATCACCCGTGTCCTCGTGACCCATCGGACGACGGTCGGGGACGTGGTCGCGCTCGCGCGCGCGACCGGTGCCGCGGCGGCGCAGCTCCACGGTGACTTCCCCCTCGCATCGATCCCCGAGCTCAGGCGCGCTCTGCCCTACATGGGGATCGTCAAGTGCGTGCACGTTGTGGACGAGGCATCGATCGATGAGGCGCTGCGGGCGGCCGAGGCGGCGGACGCCGTGCTCCTCGATTCCCGCACCGCCGACCGGATCGGCGGCACGGGTCGCGTGCACGACTGGTCGATCAGCGCGCGGATCGTGGCGCGCTCGCCGAAGCCCGTCATCCTCGCCGGCGGCCTGACGCCCGAGAACGTGCGCGAGGCGATCGAGCGCGTCGCACCGTGGGGCGTGGACGTGAACTCGGGGGTCCGCCGGCCGGACGGACGCAAGTCCCAGGCGCGGATCGCGGCGTTCGTCGCCGCGGCCAAGAGTCAGGGGATCCGGTAGATCAAGATCGAGTCCCCGGCACGCCCGATCGGCGTCATCGTCGTGCGCACGCGGTCCATCCACGTCCCCACGAGATCCGCCTCGATGGCGGCGCGCTGCTCGCGCGTCACGAGTCCTTGGGCGACCATGCCGTCCGCCACCCGGCCGCGACGTCCGCGCAGGAACGCTTCGACCCGCTCTCGGGTCGTGAGGCCCCTGCGGATCGCCTCGCGGGCGAACTCGCGCTCCCGATCGAGATACAGGCCCTGGAGCAGCGTGGCGCTGATCGCGACCACGCGCCCGCTTTCCAGCCGTACTCCGGGAAGCTCGGGATAGAAGTCGAAGAAGAACGCGATCTTTCGAAAGGCGATCCCGTACGCCCGCGGATCGGCCGTTCCGAAATAGGCGAGATCGACCTCCGGGACGCCGTGGCGGTCCATCCACGTGCTCAGCCGGCCGAGGTCCTGTCCCCAGTCGAGGTTGGAGTCCACGAGATGATGCATCGCGCCGCGTGTTCCGCCGGCCGCGACGTTGAAGTACGACAAGTAGCCCGGCGTCGCGAGGAGGAACGAGACGCCGCAGAGCCCGAGGAGCGCGAGCAGCGCCAGCCGGCGCACGCCGCGCGCGGCGAGCTGCGAAGCCAGCGGCGCGATCGTGACGCACGCCAGCGGATAGAGCGGTGTCAGGTGACGGTGCCCGATGTTGAAGCGGCTGACGATCGACACCGCGACGAAGCCGAGTGCGGGAAGCGCCACGAACCAACCGTCGAAGCTGCGGCCGCGCGTGCGTCTCAGGCCGTCGGCGACCGCCCAGAGAAGCAACGCGAGGAACGCGAGCGGGGTCTTGAGCGCGAACGCCTCGGGGAAGTACCGCCACCATCCCTCGACCGACTCCTCGCCGTCGAGGAAGGCGACCCGCTCCCGGGACTCGGCGCGCGCGTACGCCAGGCCGAAAAGGTACGCCTCGGGGAGCAGGTGGTGCTCGCGGGCGAAGGCGACGGCGCCGGGGAGCCCGCCGGGGGCTCGCTCGAGGAACCCCCAGCTCAAGGCGCGGCCAGGCTCAGGGGACGCGGCGAATCTAAGGCCGTAGCCCGCCCACACGAGGGCGTACGCGATCCCGAGGGCGATGACGAGCCCGGAGGCCGCATGCCGCCACGCGATGCGGCGGCCCGCGGCGGCGATGAGGACGAGCCCCACGAGCGCGGGAACGAGCAGAACGCAGGAGTACTTCGCCAGGAGCGCGCCGCCCAGCGCCGCTCCGGTCACGATCAGCCTCCGCCACGACGGCGCGGAAAGCCAGCGCCACGCAGCCCAGAGGGTCCCCGCAGCGCCGAGCGCGGCGGCGAGGTCGGTCGTGACCAGCCGGGCGTGGGCGAGCAGCGTCGGGCAGGTCGCCGCGAGCGCCAGGGCGAGGAGTCCGGCGTCGGGTCCGTGGATCTCGCGCGCCCACCCATAGACGACCAGCAGCAGGATCGCGCCCAGGGCGAGCACCGGCAGTCGCGCCGGCACGAGCCGGTCCGCGGGGTCGCGCCGAGCGGCGCTCTCCGGTGGGCCGTTGAGGAGCTCCCAGCCGAGCGCCCAGGGGTCGCCACCGGCCCAGGCGGGGCTCCCGTAGTCGAGGCCTGCCTTGCCCACGACGGCGAGCGACGCCCCCGAGAGGTACTTCACGAGAGGGGGATGCTCGGGGTTGAGCCGGAAGTCGCCGCGCTCGGCGTAGGCGACGCCGGCGGCGATGTGCGCCGTCTCGTCGAACGTCGCCGAGTCGCCCCTCAAGGAGAAGAATCCCGCCGCGAGGAACAGCGCGCAGAGGGCGGGGACCGCGATGCGGTGCGACATGAAAAGGGGTCTGACCCCTAATCCCTCAGGTGATAGGGGACGGAGGTGACGACGACGTTGTGACGGAACAGCAGCGCGCCCTTGATCAGGAGCGCCCTTTGGTTGTGCAGCAGGTGGTGCCACCAGCGCGCCGGCACGAACTCGGGCAACAGCACGGTGATGAAGTCGTCCGGCCGCTCCTCGTTCGTGATCTCGATGTACTCGAGGAGCGGCTCCATCACCGAGCGGAACGGCGAAGCGAGGATCTCGAGCCGGACGCCCCGGCCCCATTGCGACCACTCGCGCCGGATCTCCTCGGTCGCCTGGGCGTCCACGTCGACGTAGATCGCCCGCACGTCGTCCGAAAGGGTGCGCGCGTAATCGAGCGCCTGGACGACGGCCCGGTGGACGCCGCCGATCGGGACGATGACCGTGTTGTGCTTCCGCTCCGCGATCTCGAGCCCCCGCAGGGAGAGCTGCTTGGCGACGCGCGCGTAGTGGCGGTGGATCGCGAGGAAGAACGCCACCAGGATCGGGATGAGCAGGACGATGATCCACGCCCCCTCGGTGAACTTCGTGATCGACACGATGACGAGAACGACCCCGGTGAGCGTGGCGCCGACGGCATTGATCACCATCGAATGCCGCCACCCCGCCTTCTTCTCCCGCCGCCACTTCAGGACCATTCCGGTCTGGGAGAGCGTGAACGATACGAAAACTCCCAGCATGTAAAGCGGAATCAGCCGGTGGGTGTCGCCGCCGAAGGCCACGAGGAGCACGCCCGCGAGCAGCGACAAGACGAGGATCCCGTTGGAGAAGGCGAGCCGGTCGCCCTGGTTCGCGAACTGCCGCGGGAGGAAGCGGTCCTTCGCGACGATCGACGCCAGCCGGGGAAAGTCGGAGAACGCGGTGTTCGCGGCCAGCACGAGGATCATCGTCGTGGCCGCCTGGACCATGTAGTAGATCGAGCCCCGGCCGAAGATCGCCCGGTTGAGCTGGGAGACGACCGTTTCCTCGGTGCGCGGGATGACGTGGTAGGCGTCCGCCAAGAGCGTCGTGCCGAGGAAGAGGGTGACGCCGAGCACGGCCATGATGATCAGCGTGGCGCCTGCGTTTCTCGCCTCGGGGGGCTTGAACGCGGGGACGCCGTCGGAGATCGCCTCGATCCCGGTCAGCGCGGTGCAGCCGTTGGCGAAGGCGCGGAGTATCAGAAAGAGCGAGAGGGTCTCCATCTGCTCCGGGACGACGATGCTCGCCGCGGAATGGATCGGATCGATCTGACCGGTCAGGGCGCGGAAGGCGCCGACGGCGATGAGCATGCCCATGCAGCCGATGAAGAAGTACGTGGGAAGCGCGAAGATGCGCCCCGACTCGCGGATCCCCCGCAGGTTCCCGATCACGAGCAGCGTCAGGAACGCGAGGGCGAGCCACACGCGGCTGACGTGCCACTCCGGGAACGCCGAGGTGATCGCAGCCACTCCGGCGGCGACCGACACCGCCACCGTCAGCACGTAATCGAGCAGGAGCGCCGCGGCGGCGATGAGCCCCGGCACCACGCCGATGTTCTCGCGCGCCACCCGGTACGCCCCGCCCCCCGAGGGGTAGGCCTGGATCGTCTGCCGGTAGGAGAACGCGATGATGAGCATCAACCCGGCGATGACGGCGCCGATCGGGGTGACGAGCCAGAGGGCGGCCGTGCCGGCGATGAGGAGCGTTCTGAGGATTTCCTCGGTCGCATAGGCGACCGAAGACAGCGCGTCCGAAGCGAGGATCGCGAGACCCGTCGACTTCGTGTAACGCTCGTGGTGCGCGAGGTGGGAAGGGATCGGCTTGCCGACAAGCAAGTGCTTGAGGGCACCGACGGCGAATCCCGGAGACACCTAGGTTACCCCCGCCCGGGTTCTGGTCCCCGGGCCGCGGGACGTTCTAGCAATGCCTCCGTGGCCTGTCAATCACGACGTGCACGCGTCATGTTCCCGTGGGAGCGGCGGCCGGGGCGGCGGCCGCCGGGAACGCCAGCTTCTCGTCGCTGACGATGCCGACCTTGAGCCCCTCGTCACCCTTCTTCGCGAGGTCGAGGATGCGGATGATCCCCTCGTAGTTCAGCTTCTCCTCGGCGGCGAGGAAGAGGATCTTGTCGGTCGACTTCCGGTTCTTGAAGAGCTCGCCGATCTTCACGGGGAGCGTGGAAACGTCGATCTGCTCCTTGTTGATCCAGACACGGCAGCCGCCGGGGAGACCCGGCATGTTGAGGACGCCCGTGATCGGGCAGTCGGCCGCGTTGATCGCCAGGATGACCGGAGGCTTGTCGGGATCGGGCGGGACGATCGACTCCGACTCCTTCGGAATCTCGATGTCGTACCCGCGCTGCGCCAAGGGGACGAGCACCATGAAAATGATGAGGAGCACGAGCACGACGTCGATGAGCGGGGTGACGTTCATCTCGGCGTTGAGCCCGCCGCCTCCGCCAACTGCCATCGCCATGATGCAACCCCCTCGCCTATTCCTGCTTCTGAGAGATGAGGCCGACCTGCTCGAAGCCGACCTCCTTCACCTTGAGCAACGCCTTCTTGATGTCCCCGTAGGGGAGGCGCGCATCGCCCTTGATGACGATCGACGCGTTCTTGTTGCGCTGATATTCCTCGCCGAGCCGCGCGTTGAAGGCGGCCTCGTCTCGCATCTCGTCCTTCTCGATGAACAACGGCTTGTCCTTCGCGACGACGATGAGGATCTGGCTCTTGTCCTCGGGCTTCTTCGGCGGGTCCGAGGCCCTCGGGAGCACGACCGGCGGCCCCTTCTGGAGCATCGGCGTGACCACCATGAAGATGATCAAGAGCACGAGCACGACGTCCACCAGGGGTGTGACGTTGATCTCCGAACGAACGCTCTCGACCTTAACGCTTTGCATTCAGGGCTTCGTGCTTCTTGAGGAAGAAGTCCATGAGCTCGGCCGACGAGTTCGACATCTCGATCTGGAACCGCTCGAGCCGCGTCGTGAAGTAGTTGAACGCCATGACCGCGGGGACGGCGACGAAGATCCCGAACGCCGTCGTGATCAGCGCCTCGGCGATTCCGGCCGAAACCGCCGCCAGACCGCCGGAGCCCGAGGTCGCGATGCCGGTGAACGCGTTGATGATCCCGACGACCGTGCCGAACAGCCCGACGAAGGGTGCGGTGGAGCCGATCGTCGCGAGGCCGCCCGTTCCCTTCTTCATCTCGGCCGAGGTCAGCGAAACCGCCCGGTCGAGGGCCCGGCCCACCGCGCCGACGAGGTCGTGCGAGTCCTTGATCTCGACCTTGTCGTTGTCGTACTCGATCAGCCCGGCCGCGACGACCTTGGCGAGGTGCGACTTGTTGTGCCTCCGGGCCGCGTCGAGAGCGCCCTGGAAGTTGTTGTCCTTCAGAGCCTTCACGAACAGGGGGAGGAACTTCATCGACTCGGCCCGCGCCGCCTTGAAGCTGCGCCACTTGTCGATCATCACAGCGATCGAATAGATCGACATGATGAGCAGAACGATGAGGACGCCGAGGGCGATCCCCCCCATGTGGGAGAACATCTCGGTCAGTGACATTTGCATGAATCGGCTCCTTGGTTCGGCCCGCGCGGCCTTTGGCTAGCGCAGCCGGAAATCCACGCGAACGGTATAGAACACCGACACAGGCCGGCCGTTCTGCGTGGCCGGCTTGTACTTCCACTGCTTCACGGCCTGGATCGCCGCGTCGTTGAACATGGGATTGTTGGAGGACAGGACCGTGACCTCGTTGACGTTGCCGTCCTTGTCGACGACCGCCTGGAGGATGACCTTCCCCTCGATGCGGGCCCGTCGCGCGACGTCGGGGTAGGACGGCTCGACCTTCTTGACGAGGACCGGGAGGACCATGTCGGCCGTAGGGAGCACGGGCTCGTCGCCGACACCGCCCTCCACGCCGCCGATGACGCCGCCGACCACGCCGCCGACGACACCGCCCGGCACGCCACCCGGCACGCCGCCCTCGACGCCCCCTTCGACCCCCTCATCCTCCGGCGCGGAGGGCGCTTCGGGAAGGACCTCGGGGGTGATCTGCGGCTGCACGACCTCTTGCGGGGTAGGCTTGATCTCTTCCTTCTTGGGCTTCGACGAGCCGGCGGGGGGAGGCGGAGGAGGAGGCGGCGGTGGCGGGGGTGCGGCGCCGATGAAGGCGATCGAGAAGTCCGGATCTTGAACGGCCTGCACGATCAGGTACGAGATCCCGACGATGGTGCCGATGATCAGGACATGGGCGCCGGCCGCGATCCAGAACGACCATCGGCTCCGGTCCCCGACCCTCGCATCGGTGCTCTCGAGCATCGTGTCGAACATCAGCTGGCCTTCTTCGCGACCTGTGCAGCCCGCGCGTCCGTCGCCCGCTTCTTGTACTCCTCCGCCTTCTGATAGGCCGCGTTGGCCTCGTCGATCTTGCCCACCGCCGCCAGGGTCTTCGATTTCTCACGGTAGGTGAGATTGATGTAGGAGAGCGCGTCGAAGTAGTTCGGGTCGAGCGCCAACGCCTTCTCGAAGGCGGCGATTCCGCGGTCGACGACGCGCTCGCGCTCTTCCTGGGAGACGGCCACGCCCCCGTGATAGGAGCGGGCCCAGCAGTTCACTCCGAGCGTGTACCAGGCTTCCTTGCTCTTGGGCTCCATCTGGGCGCGCTTCTCGAAGTAGTTGAGCGCGTTCTCGAAGTCGCCCTTCTTCATATAGAGGTTGGCGATCTGATTGACGAGCGCGAGCTCGTTGGGGCGTTGCTTGAGCTGCTCCTCGAGGTACCCGATCGCCTTGTCCTTGTCGCCGGTCGAGTCGAGGAAGCCGAGGTAGAACTTCTCGGTCTTCTCCCGCGCCTCGGCGCTCGGCGCGGTCAGCTTGAGGGTCCTCTCGAACGCCGCGATTCCCTTCTCGGCGTACTCCTTGTCCTTGGGGTGCTCCGAGTTCGGGTGATACAGGGCCAGGTAGGAGACGGCGGTCAGATAGTTACCGTCCCAGCTGTCGGGATTGATCGCGAGGAGCTTCTTGTACTCCTCGATGGCGGGCTCGTACTTCTGGGCGGTGTAGAGCTCGTTGCCCCGCTTGAGGTGCATGCGCTCTTGAAACCGGCAGCCCGAAGTGCCCGAAGCCACGACCATCATCGTGACGGCGAGAGCCACTACGTGACGACTCGTCCTCATCGCGTCTCCTCGAGACCAGCATCTTCCCGGCAGCGGGATCGACCTGCCAGCATCAGCGATGCCCCGGCGCGGTGTCGCCTCAGCACCGCCGGGACCTATCTCGCCGAAGCCCCGTGCGAAACCGGCGCATGGTATCCCATGGTCAGGGGGGAGGCCAAGCCCGTCAAATTCAGATTGACGACCCGTGGCCGCGCTCTGTATACGGACCTTGCTGCTCATTTGGATAGGGGGAAAGCCATGCGAAGAGCCGGATCGTGGGTCTTGGCGACGCTCGCCATTCTCGGGGCCGGATCGGTCTCCGCCAGCACCGTGCTCGGGCTGACGGTCGAGGATCAGGCACGCCTGTCCCGTTACGTCGTCATCGGCGTCGTGACCGGTCAGCAGGGGATCGATCACCCGGAGAACGGACTGGAGACTGCGGTCACGCTTCGGGTGACCCAGGCCCTCAAGGGGGGGTTGCGCCCCGGATCCAGCGTGGTGTTCCACACGCGGAGCGGGGAGCTGAACGGCGAGTCCTCGATCGCCGTGGGGGAGACCGTCCTGCGCACGGGGCAGCGGATCCTCGTCTTCGTCGACGACATCGACGGCCGGCTATACAACCTCGGGCTCTCCTACGGCGTGTTTCGCACGCTTCAGGACGGTCGGGGTCGCGAGACCTTCGTGCGTGCCCTCGAGGACGACCTCCAGGTCGTCGACGACGCGGGCGCAGGCCTGGGGCCGTTCACCCTCGAGGACATGCGGACCCGCGTGTCGTGGGCCCAGAGGCATCCGCGGTTCGACAACCCCAATGTCGAAGCCGCGTTCGGCGAGGGGAGGTAGCCCATGAATCGCAATCTGCGACGGACGATCCTGGTGGCCGCGGGGACGCTCCTCGTCGCCCCGGCGGCGCTTCCCTACTGCTTGACCGGTGTGCGTTGGCCGTCGGATGCCAACGTCTTCTACAACCCAAACGGGAAGGTGACTTCCGGACAGTGCATCAGCTCTTCTCAGATGGATTCCGCGGTCACGGGCGGGATCTCGCCCTGGAACGCCATCCACTACGCCGGCACGACGACGAAAGCGCCCAACAAGAGGGACGGCCAGAACACGGTCGGTTGGGCCAAGCTCGGGGGAGGCACGCTCGGCGTCACGAATTACTTGAACAATGACCGCTTCAGGACCGTGTCGTGCGGCGGGAACCTGTTCGCGAACCTCTACGAGGCCGACGTTCGGATCACGACGACCTACCGCTGGACGTCCGGAGGCGGGCCGTGCCCGTGCGCGGCGGGGGCGGCGTTCTACTTGAACGCGGTGTCGGAACATGAGTTCGGACACGTGATCGGGCTGTGCCACACGAACAACCCGTCGTCGCTCATGTACCCGTCGTTCGGCACCTGTGAGAACAAGAGCTCCAGCGGGGATGAGAATTCGGGCGAAAACGCGCTCTGCTATTGAGGCGACGGGGTCAGGACTCCTGACCCCGCCGTCGCGCCCCCGCACGACGATCCGGCGCCCGCCGTGCACCCGAAGCAATGACGGTCCGTGCGGACGTGCCGGGCCAGACGCCCGTCGTGGAGGAGCGCGTCGAGCGTGGCCGGCGCTCCTTGGGCGACCGGTAGCTCCAACATCTGGTTGAAGTCGCAGTCGTAGAGGCTCCCGTCCCAGCCGACCGAGAGGTGCGTCCGGCACATCACGCCCGGGACGGCGGCGGGATTGAACGAGCGCACGAGAAGGTCGACGTACGCGCGGGTGTTGCCGGTCCGCTCGAGGAATTCGAGGAAGCGGCTGATTGGCATGTTGGCGATCGTGAGCAACCGGTCGAAGACGATGCCGTGCCGGGCGCCGAGCTCCCGGCGGTAGTCGCGCTCCAGAGAGGCCTGGCCCCCCGGAAGGAAAGCTCCCACCGGGTTGTGGATGAGATTCAGCACCAATCCGGTGCCGCACCCGTACCCGGCGGCGTTCAAGGCGCGAAGCCCGGCGACGCTCCTCTCGAAGACTCCGTCGCCTCGCTGGGCGTCGGTGCCGGCCCGGCGGAACGACGGGAGCGACGCGATGACCTCCACGTGGTGGGCCGCCAGGAAGCCGGCGAGGTCCGCCTGCCCCGCGATGCCGAGAACCGTGAGGTTGCAGCGGTCGATCACCCGCCGGCCGAGCGCGCGCGCCTCGCCCACCAGGAACCGGAACTGGGGGTTGAGCTCGGGAGCCCCGCCCGTGACGTCGAGCGTCGGGATCGGGTGCCGGCGCAGGAGCTCAACCACCTTCTCCGCCGTCTCCCGCGACATGATCTCCCGCCGGTCGGGTCCCGCGTCGACGTGGCAATGGGCACAGGTCTGATTGCACAGCTTGCCGACGTTGACCTGGAGCACGTCGATGTGATCGGCATGGAGCGGAGCCAGCAAACGCTCGCGCAGCACAGCTTCGAACTCCGGCGCCCCCGTTCGCGCCAACGCGACGAGCTGCTCCTCGGGCCGGGAGAGCGGGTGTCGGGCGGCGAGGAGCGACGGCACCGGGCTACATCCCCAGCTTCTCGGCGATCGTCCGCATCTGAACGCCGTGCACCAGCGACGATCCTCCGCGGATCGCGTTGGCCACGTGCACCGCTTCCGTCATCTGGTCGAGGTCGGCACCCTTCTCGAGGCAGGCGTGGCTGTAGGCGTCGATGCAGTACGGGCACTGCACCCCGTGAGCGACTGCCAGCGCGATCAGGGCCTTCTCCCGCTCGGTCAGCGCACCGTCCGCGAAGACCGCGCCGTAGTAGTCCATGTACTTCGCCCAGAGCTCCGGCCTGTTCTTTCCCATGTCCGCGAATCGGGCCAGGTCGTGGGGGCAATAGTAGGTGTCCATCGCACGCGTCCTCTCTCCGGCTTGAACCGGCCGATATCGGAACCTAGCATGAAGCCGGTGAGCGCTTCTCCCCAACGGTCCCGGTCCCCGTTCCTCGCGGCGATGACCTCGTGGCGGACGGCCTCCGTCGCCCTCCTGTCCTTCGCATCGGGCCTTCCGCTGGGGCTCGTCTGGATCGCGATCCCGGACTGGATGCGTTCCATCGATGTCGACATCCGGGTGGTCGGCCTGATCACGCTCGCCCAGGCACCGTGGTCGTTCAAGATGCTGTGGTCGCCGCTGATGGATCGCTATGCGCCTCCGTTCCTCGGGAGACGGCGCGGCTGGATGCTCATCGCGCAGGTCGCGCTGTTCGCCGGAACGCTCGCACTTGCCGGCGTCGGGTCGCGCCCCGAGGTTCCCTGGGTCGTCGGCGCGCTCGCGCTGGCGATCGCGTTCGCCGCCGCGACTCAGGACATCGCGGTGGATGCCTACGCGGTCGAAGTCCTCCGGAAGGAAGAGCAGGGAATGGCCGTGGGCGCGCGGATCGCGCTCTACCGCGCCGCCATGCTCGTCGCGGGCTCGATGTCGATCACCTTTGCGGCGCGCTGGTCGTGGCCCGCTGTCAACGTCGCGCTCGCCATCGTCTTCATTCCTCTGATGCTCGTCGCGTGGAAGGCGCCGGAGCCGGAAGTCGCGATCGCCGCTCCCCGGACCCTCCGGGAGGCCGTCTGGCAACCCTTCATCGGACTGCTCGCGCGTCATCGCGCGCTCGAGATCCTGCTCTTCGTCATCTGCTTCAAGCTCGCCGACAACCTCGCGGGCGCCCTCCTGCGCCCTTTCCTTCGCGACATGGGGTACGACGCCTCGGCGCGGGGGATCGGAACCGGGCTGTGGTCGCTCGGCGCCATGGTCGCCGGGACCTTCCTCGGGGGTGCGATGACCCAGACGGCGGGCATCGGACGCTCGCTGTGGATCTCCGGCATCCTGCAGGTCGGCTCCAACCTGGGCTACGTGCTGGTCTCGCGCACGGGCGTCAACCTCCCGCTCATGTACGGGTCGGTCGTTTTCGAGAGCTTCACGACCGGCATGGGTACAGGGGCGTTCTCGGTCCTCCTGCTGCGGCTCACGCAGAAGCGCTTCTCGGCGACCCAGTACGCGGTGCTCTCGAGCATCTTCAGCCTGCCGCGGGTCATCGCCGGCCCGATCACGGGGTTCCTCGTGCACTCGATCGGATGGACGAATTTCCTCTGGCTGACGATCCTCTCCGGGCTTCCGGGGCTCGCGCTGCTGTATCGCATCTGTCCCCCGGGCGTGCGTGACCCGGAGTTCGAGATCCTCCCGCCCCGTGAAGGCCAGCCGGCCAGCGCGAGGACGCTCGCGACGAGCGGCGCTGCGGCGGCGCTCCTCGTGGGGGTTGGGACCGCGCTGCTCGCGGCGCTGCTCGATGCGATGAACGGCTTGCGCGCGACCCCGCCCCGGCCGTTTGACTTCGCCGCGTCGCTGCGCGCGCTCACCCAGCCTCACGACCTCGGAGGCTGGACGACCCTGGTCGGTGTCGTCGTCATCGGTGCGCTCGGCGGGCTGTTCGCGGCGGCGGTTACGGCGGCCCGCCACGGCACCGTGGCTGAGAAAAACGCAACGAACCTTTGACTTCCTCCCGACGAGTCCCTTAACTACCCCGACATGCCTGCCTATGCCGTCGCCGTGGTCACGGGCGCATCCTCCGGGATCGGGGCCGAGCTCGCCCGTCAGCTCGCCGCGGGCGGCACCAAGGTCGCGCTGCTCGGGCGGCGGGTGGACCTCCTGGCCAGCGTCGGTGACGAGATCCGCGCCCAGGGCGGGATAGCGCACGAGGTCGAGTGCGACGTCCGGGACCGACTCAACGTCAAGGCCGCCGTCGGCGAGGCGACGAAGGAGCTGGGCTCGATCGATCTCGCGATCGCGAACGCCGGGGTCGGTCACGTGATCCCCGCGGAGGAGTTCGACTCCCAGCTGTTCGAGGACATCATCCGAACGAATCTGATGGGGACGGTCCACCTGGTCGAGGCGGTGCTCCCCGACATGCTCTCCCGCCGGCAGGGTCAGATCGTGGGTGTGTCCAGCTTGGCCGCGTACCGTGGGTTTCCCCAGACGCACGCCTATTGCGCGAGCAAGGCCGCGATGAACACCTTCCTCGAGGGACTCCGCGCGGAAATCGCCGACCACGGGATCGCAGTGACGACGGTTTGCCCGGGCTTCGTGCGCACGCCGATGACCGCCAAGAACCGGGGTGCGATGCCGTTCCTGCTGGACGCCGACGAGTGCGCGAGGCGCATCCTCGGCGCGGCTCGCGCGCGCCGCCGCGTCTACAACTTCCCTTGGCCGATGGCCACCGCGATGTGGATCGTCCGCTGGCTTCCCAGCGGCCTCCTCGACAGCGCCGTAAGATCGGCGCGGGGATTCGAGTGACGCTTCGATGGCTTCCACCCTGTCCATCCATCCGCTGACACCTTCGCGCTGGAAGGACTTCGAGGCCCTCTTCGGAAAAAACGGCGCGTGCGCCGGATGCTGGTGCATGTGGTGGCGGATGGCGTCGCAGAAGGAGTACGTCGCAACTAAGGGCACGGGGACGAAGCGGGCTTTCAAGAGGATCGTGGAGAAGGGCCCTCCGCCCGGCCTGCTCGCCTACGCGGGGAAAGAAGCGGTCGGATGGTGCGCCGTCGCGCCGCGCACGGACTATCCCCGCCTCGCGAACTCCAAGATCCTCGCCCCCGTCGACGATGACCCGGTCTGGTCCGTCACGTGCTTCTTCGTCCGGCGCGACTGGCGGAAGCGCGGCGTGACCGTGGCCCTGCTCGACGAAGCCGCCCGCTTCGTCGGCAAGCGCGGGGGAAGCATCCTCGAGGGGTACCCCACGGACACGAGCTCTCCCCAGCCAGGCGCCTTCGTCTTTCATGGCTTGCTTCGCGGGTTCGAGCGTGCAGGCTTCCGCGAGGTCGCTCGCCGCTCCAAGACGCGCCCTGTCGTCCGGCGGAAGTCGGCGCGTCGATGAAGCGCGTCAACATTTCCTCGGGCGCGCCCTGGGAAGCAACGGTCGGGTACTCCCGCGCCGTCCGCATCGGCGACCTTGTAGAAATTGCCGGGACGACCGCGGTGGACGACGAGGGGCAGGTCGTCGGGGCGGGGAGTCCTTACACGCAGGCGCAATTCGCGCTGGTGAAGATCGGCCGTGCGCTCGCCCAGGCAGGTGCGGGATTCGAGGATGTCATTCGGACGCGCATTTTCGTCACGGACATCGCCCGCTGGGAAGAAGTGGGGCGGGCGCACGGCGAAGTCTTCGGCGACGTCCGGCCCGCGTCCACCCTCGTCGCGGTGGCATCGCTCGTGCGTTCCGACCTGCTCGTCGAGATCGAAGCGACGGCCGTCGTTCCCGGCGGACGGGTGGGCGGGGTGCACAAATCGTGAGTGGTCCACGGATCGCCTACACGTTGGGCATGTCCAAGCCGCACTCGCACCTCTTCGAGGTGACGGTGACCGCGGACGGCTGGACGGAGCCCGCTCTCGAGCTGGTCATGCCGTCGTGGACGCCCGGCTCTTACATGATCCGCGAGTACGCACGGCACGTGCAGGACTTCGCCGCAGAGGCCGACGGCAAGGCCGCCCGCTGGCAGAAAACCGCCAAGGACACGTGGCGGATCGAGACGCCGCTCCAGGGGCGCGTGCGCGTCAGCTACAAGGTCTACGCGCACGACCTGACGGTCCGGACGAGCCATCTCGACGGAACACACGGCTTCGCCACCGGTGCCTCGGTGTTCATGTACGTCGCGGGACGCCTGAAGGAGCCGGTGTCCCTCGAGGTCACGGTCCCGTTCCGGTGGCAGGTCGCGACCGGCCTGGACCCGCTCGGAGGCGGAAACAACATCTTCAGGTTCAAAGCGCGGGACTTCGACGAGCTGGTCGACGGGCCGATCGAGTGCGGGACGCACCGGCTCTTGCCCTTCGACGTGGACGGCGTGCCGCACAAGATCGCGCTTTGGGGGCGGGGCAACGAGGACGAGACGCGGCTCGTCGACGACACGAAGGCGATCGTCGAGGCCCAGAAGCGCTTTTTCGGCGGCCTCCCCTACCGCCACTACACGTTCATCCACCACCTCGCCCAGGGGCGCGGGGGGCTCGAGCATCGCAACAGCGCGGTGTTCTTGGTGGATCGATGGGGGTTCCGGCCCCAGGCGGCCTACGAGAGATTCCTCGAGCTGCTCGCACACGAATTCTTCCACGTCTGGAACGTCAAGCGGGTGCGGCCCAAGCCGCTCGGACCGTTCGACTACCGCGCGGAGAACCACACCCGGCAGCTCTGGACGATGGAGGGGATCACCTCCTATTACGAGAAGCGCTTCGTGCTCGCGGCGGGCCTTTACGGGAAGGATCGCTTCCTCGAGCGGATGGGCGAGGCGGTCGCCCAGCTCCAGGCCCAGCCGGGCCGCACGCGCCAATCCCTCGAGTCCGCGAGCTTCGACGCGTGGATCAAGCACTACCGGCCGGACGAGAACACCGCGAACTCGAGCATCTCCTACTACCTCAAGGGCGAGGTCGTCGCGATGCTTCTCGATCTCGAGATTCGCGCCCGCACGTCGCGCAAGAAGAGCCTGGACGACGTGGTCAAGCATCTGACCCACCAGGCGACGCTGGACGATGCCGGGTTCGCCGAGCCCGACGGCTATCTCCAGACTGTCGAAAAGGTCTGCGGTGAGCACGAAGGAGCCTTCCGCAGGTTCTTCGAGCGCTACGTCGCCGGCACCGACGAGCTCGACGTCGAGCAGGCATTCGGGCACGCCGGCCTGGCGCTTCGGTGGACGCGCAAGGGTCCCGAGGCGGCGGGAGGATGGCTCGGGGTTACCACCCGGCCGGGTCCCGCGGGGGCGGTCGTCGCCGCTTCCCGCGCCGATGGCCCCGCGTACGGTGCGGGGATCTATCCCGGCGATGAGATCGTGGCCGTGGACGGACACCGCGTGGACGACGCGCGCCTCGCGATCCGGCTCGCCGAGCGGCCCGCGGGGGCGACCGTCAGGGTCGCACTCTTCCGGCGTGACGAGCTGCACGAGGTCGCGGTCCCTCTCGCCGACCCTCCCCCCGACGGCCTGGAGATCACACCGAAGAACGGGGCGACGGGGGCCCAGACGGCCCTCCGCGACGCCTGGCTCACGCCGTTCCAGACCTGAAATGAAAAGCCCCCGCAAACCTCGCGGGGGCTTTCCGAGACCGGCGCGAGCCGGCCCCAACTCGGGCTCGCTTTACCAGCGGAGCTCGAGGCCGGCGTTGATGCGGATGACCGGATCGCTCTCGGTCAGTCCGGCGAACTCCTCGAGGCCGGTGTCGGGGCTGAACTCGCCCGCGAGCACGGAGAACGTCAGGTTCTTGCTGTACTGGTACGCGTAGCCCGCGTTGATCTCCCAGCCCAGCTTGTCGTCGGTGAACCCGGTGTCCTCGGTGAGCATGTTGTAGTGCAGCGAGGCCATGATCGAGTGCGCCTCGCCGAACCAGTGCTGGTAGCCCACGTTGACGTTGGTGATGTTGTGCGGTCCGACCGCGCCGTCGATGAAGTCGAGATCGCCGAGGCGGTTGTTCGCGTGGAAGTCGCCGTAAAGACCGATGAAGTCCTCGACCTCGTCGGTGGTGTCGGGGTCATCGCCCGACGAGACGAAGAAGCCCGCGTGGATGCGGCCGTGGCTCTTGCCGCCGCGGCCGAAATTCCACCCGAACCAGCCCTCGCCGACGTAGCCGGACAGATCGGCCTCACCGAAGGTCGTGTCGGGATCGCCGGCGTCGCCGGACTGCATCGCGAGCTCGACGTTCCAGTCGAAGGCGTTCATCGTGCCTTCGCCGTCCTCCATCGGGCGCATCCAGTGCGCGCCGACCGTGTACAGCTTGGAGTCGGGAATGAAGATCGGTCCGAGGCCGTCATTGTCCTGCGCGACGAGAACGTAGCCACCGACCTTGCCCCAGCCCTTTTCGAACCCGAAGTCGTAGGTGACACCGAAGAGGTTGCTGTCCACCGCGCCGGCGTCGAAGATGTTGTCTTCCGCGATCTTGTAGTAGAAGGCGTTCAGGTCGTTCCGACCCGCCTGCCACATGCCGCGAGCGCCGTCGAACGACGTTCCGTTGTAGTAGTCGTTGTCGCCGAGGAAGAGCTCGGTCCCGTAGGTGTGCTCCGCGCGGCCCACGCGCACGCTGATGTTCGAGCCGCCGATCTTGCTCACGTCGATGTAGCCCTGGTAGAGCTGCACGCCCTGCGTGGCGAACAGGTAGGGCGTGAATCCCTCCCCGATCGGCAGCGCGATGTCCTTTTGCGGCTGGAACTCATCGCCGAACACACCCGCGTACTGAAGGTCGACGTGGGCACTGACGTTCTTGGTGAACGTGCCCGTGATGCCGACGACGGCGCGATACGGGGCGAACGCGATCGAGTCGTCGTTGATGTCTCCCGACTCGTCGTTGTCGGTCAGGTCGAAGTAGTTGTTGAAGTACTCGTACCGCCCTCGAACCATCCCGTTGAACACGAACTTCTTGTCCGCGTCGTCCTGCGCCAGCGCCGGGGCGAGCGGCGCGGCCAGAATCGCCGCTGCGACGAGCATCAGTAAACCCTTCTTCATTCCGAGCCTCCCAGCTGGCGAGACCGTGTCCGTGGCGCGGGGGTTCGCGGCCCGGGGACTATCCCCGGGATTCGGCACGTATCTCGAATCTCTGTAACGTCCCCCTAATCGATGGGCTTTGCCCCGCGGGGGAATCACAGCAAGCGATGTGCCCTGATGCTAGAGGCTAGATAGGAATGTGTAAGTGATTGATTAGGCTGAGGTTCGGAGCCGGACTGCCCAAAACTTAAGGAGCCCTATGGGGGTATCCGGGGATTCGAGTTCCAAATCCTCGAATCCTCCAAGGCCCCGGATGCCGGTCTAGTCCTGGACCGGCGCGTAAAAGCTAATCCCCCGGACGTTCTCGTCAACCCTGAGCGGGTTCTGAAGGGCGGGGAACACGCGTTGCTCGCAGTCCATCCTCTCGCAGAGCCGGCAGGTCACACCGACGGGAACCGCGGCCGCCACGTTGCCGAGGTCCACGCCGTCGGAGTAGACGAGCTCATGGGCGTGCTCGATCGGGCACCCGAGCTCGATCGCGTGCGCTGCGTGGGGGCCGTGGAAGCCGGCGCTCTCCTTCTCGATCGTGCGGGAAATGCAGAAATAGCGGGTCCCGTCCGGCATCCGGGAGACCTGGCGCCGGAACATCCCCGGAGTCAGAAAGGCGCTGTGGAGGATCCAACGCGGGCAGGCGCCCGAGAAGCGAGCGATCCGGATGCCCGACGCGGAGAACCGCTTCGAAATGTTGCCCGCCACGTCCACGCGGACGAGGTGGAGGGGCACCCCCTCCCGCTGAGGGCGCCGGAGGGTGGTCAGCCGGTGGCAGACCTGCTCGAAGCTCGTGCGGAATCGATGCCCGAGAAGCTCGATGTCGTAGCGCTCCTCCTGGGCCGCGCGCAGGAACGGCTCGTAGGGCATGAGGACGGCGGCGGCGCAGTAGTTCGCCAGCACAACGCGGCCGAGCGCGCGCGAATCGGGAGTGATCAGGGTCGGGTCGTCGGCGAGGCGCTCGATCGTGCGCCGCTCGGTCAGCATCGATACCTGATAGGCGAGCTGGAAGTTGCGGCTTCCACGACGAAGCACTTCGGACAGCAAGAGCTCCCGCCGGGCCGGGTCGAATCGCCGGACCGCACGGCGCATCGCCCCCACTTTCTCGATCCGGACATCGACCCCGTGCGCGTCGTGGAGGAACCGGGCCAAGCCCTGGAACAGATCCTCCCCTTCCAGGCGAGCGTCCCGGCGGATCCGCTCGGCTCCATCCTCGAGGTCGCCGAAGTAGTTGCGGTGCCGCTGAACGAGGTCGCTGACCTCCTCCGAGGGCTGACGAAACGGTGCGACCCCGCCCGCCAGGTCGGCCGCTTCGTGCGAGCGCTCCGCCAGCGATCGCGCGGATTCCGTGGCGCCTTGGAACGCCCGGTACAGCCCGAGCATCGCGCGCGCGGCCGACGGGGTGTGAGCCACCAGGGTTCTGAGGTCGTCGGCGGAGAGCGCATACGGATCGAACAGCGGATCGCCGCACGCTTCGAGGAGGTCGGCGAGCAGCCGGGTCTGGTCCTCACCGCCGAAGGCCTTGAGATCGACGTTGAAGGACTGCGCCAGCTTGATCAGGAGCTCGGCGGACAGCGGCCGCCGGCCGTGCTCGATCAGGTTCAGGTAGCTGGCGGAGATGCCGAGGCGCTCCGCCATCTTCGCCTGGGTCATCCCCTGCTGCCGGCGCAGCGCTCGAATCTGGGTCCCGAGTCTCGCGCTTTCCTTCATGACCGCAATTTACGAGCATTACAAGTTTACAGCAACCACTTTACAAAATGGATCGAGCTTAACGCTTATGAGTGAAGGATTTAGTGGCGACGGACACGGTTGTTAGGAAAACTTGTTGGTGCATGACCCCCAGCCAAGCCGCCGCTCAATCCGCCGCCGTTTCCGGGCTACGTGTGCTGCCGGCCCGGCACGTCCAGGGGGAGATCCTGACCCCCGGCGCGCTCGCCTTCCTCGAGGGGCTGGCGCGGCGGTTCGCCCCCCGAGTGGACGAGCTCGTCGCCCGCCGGAGGGTTCTCCAGGCCGGCTACGACGCGGGACAGCTTCCAGCGACCCTCTCGTCGACTCGTGAGGTCCGCGAATCGGCGTGGACCGTTCGTCCGCTTCCGGCCGATGTCGTCGATCGCCGCGTGGAGATCACGGGCCCCACGGACCGGAAGATGGTCATCAACGCGCTGAATTCGGGCGCGTCGGTGTTCATGGCGGACTTCGAGGACTCGTGCGCCCCGACCTGGGACAACCTCCTCGAGGGCCAGCTCAATCTCCGGGACGCCGTTCGGGGAACGATCTCCTTCGAAGACGCGGCCTCCGGCAAGACGTACCGGCTCGCGGATCGAACGGCCGTGCTGATGGCACGCCCGCGCGGTTGGCATCTCGTCGAAAGACACGTCGAATTCGACGGCCGCCCTATCCCCGCGGCGCTGTTCGACTTCGCGCTGTACGCGTTCCACAACACCGCCGCGCTGCTCGCGAAGGGCTCCGGTCCTTACTTCTACCTTCCGAAGCTCCAAGGCCACCTCGAAGCGCGACTGTGGAACGACGTCTTCGTCGAGGCGCAGCGAACGCTCGGCGTGCCGATCGGGACGATTCGCGCGACCGTGTTGATCGAGACGCTCCCCGCCGCGTTCGAGATGGAAGAGATCCTCTGGGAGCTCCGGGATCACGCGCTCGGGCTGAACTGCGGGCGGTGGGACTACATCTTCAGCTTCATCAAGGTGCGCCGCGCGGATCCGGGCGCGGTTCTCCCCGACCGGTCGCAGGTCACGATGGATCAGGGCTTCCTGGCGGCCTACGCGCGACGCCTCGTCGCGACGTGCCACCGCCGGGGCGCCTCCGCGATGGGCGGAATGGCAGCGCAGATCCCGATCAAGAACGACCCCGAGGCCAACGAGCGCGCGCTCGCCAAGGTACGGGCCGACAAGCTGCGCGAGGTCCGAGCCGGCCACGACGGGACTTGGGTGGCCCATCCCGGGCTCGTTCCCGTCGCGCTCGAGATCTTCGACCGGCACATGCCGCAGCCGAACCAGATCGAGTCGGCTCGCGAGACGACGCTCCCTTCCGATGCCGAGCTGCTCGCGGTCCCGGGTGGGACCCGCACCGAGGCGGGTTTGCGCTCGAACCTGAGGGTGGGCGTGCGCTACCTCGAAGCGTGGCTGAGGGGGCTCGGGTGCGTGCCTCTGGACCACCTCATGGAGGATGCCGCGACGGCGGAGATCTCGCGCGCCCAGGTCTGGCAGTGGATGCGCCACGGGGCCGCCCTCGACGACGGCCGGACCATCACGCCGGAGCTCGTTCGGGAGCTCCTCGACGCCGAGATGACCTCCTTCCCTCACGGGAAATTCGCCGAGGCGCTCGCCCTCTATCAGGCGCTCGTGTTTTCCACTCGCTTCGAAGAGTTCCTCACGCTCCCCGCCTACGAATTGCTTCTCGATCCTGCCGCGCCGCGGCAGGCCTAACGGAAAGGAACGACCCAATGCTCGAGTCGAACGCCCCCGCCGACGTCCCCGCGAGGAGAGCCGCGAAGGCTTCCCGCAAGAAGCCCAGCTTGAAAGCCGTCGGCGACGGCATCCTGCGGCCGTACTCGCCCGCGGACGTGGAGCGGCTCCGGGGCACGGTGCGCGTCGAGCACACGCTCGCCCGGTTGGGGGCCGCGCGTCTTTGGGAGCTCCTCAACACGCGAGACTACGTCCACGCGCTCGGTGCCTTGACCGGAAACCAGGCGGTGCAGATGGTGCGGGGCGGTCTCGAGGCGATCTACGTCTCGGGCTGGCAGGTGGCCGCGGATGCGAATTCCGCGGGGATGACCTATCCCGATCAGAGCCTCTACCCGGTCGATTCGGTCCCCCGCGTCGTGCGCCGGATCAATCAGGCGCTTCTACGGGCCGACCAGATCGAGCACGCCGAGGGGGGCGTCCGCCACCATTGGCTGGCACCGCTCGTCGCGGACGCCGAGGCGGGCTTCGGCGGCCCGCTGAACGCCTTCGAGCTCATGAAGGGGATGATCGAGGCGGGCGCGGCAGGCGTCCACTTCGAGGACCAGCTTTCGTCGGAGAAGAAGTGCGGGCACCTCGGCGGAAAGGTGCTCATCCCCACGGGCCATTTCATCCGCACGCTCGTCGCCGCGCGGTTGGCCGCCGACGTCATGGACGTCCCGACGATCGTGATCGCGCGCACGGACGCCGACTCCGCGAGGCTCCTGACCTCCGACGTCGACCCGCGCGATCGCCCGTTCTGCACCGGCGAGCGCACTCCGGAAGGCTTCTTCCGGATCAAGGGCGGGATCGACATGGCGATCGCGCGGGGCCTCGCCTACGCGCCCTACGCCGATCTACTCTGGTGCGAGACCTCGACACCGGACCTCGCCGAGGCGCGCGCCTTCGCCGAAGGTATCCATGCGCAATTCCCCGGGAAGCGGCTGGCCTACAACTGCTCGCCGTCGTTCAACTGGAAGAAGCACCTCGACGACGCCACGATCGCCACGTTTCAGCGGGAGCTCGGCGCGATGGGCTACAAGTTCCAGTTCGTCACGCTCGCCGGATTCCACGCGCTCAACCACGCGACCTTCGAGCTCGCGCGAGGGTATCGCGAGCACGGCATGGCGGCGTACTCGAGGCTGCAGCAGGCGGAGTTTTCGGCGGAGTCGACGGGCTATACCGCGACGAAGCACCAGCGCGAAGTCGGGACCGGCTACTTCGACGAAGTCGCGCAGGTCATCTCGAGCGGAACCTCGTCCACGATCGCGCTGAAGGAGTCGACCGAGTCCGCTCAATTCTGATTCGTTCGTCCGGCCGCTGGAAGCCGGCGCAGAGGGCCCCGGGGCGCTGGATCCCCGGGGCCTTCGTCCTTTTTGGGACGGCCGTCTAAACTACCGCGCTCGCGCGCTCGTAGACTCCCCCGAACGCCGCACCGGAAAGGACACACGATGAACCGCAGCATCGTTCCGCTCGCCTGCTGCCTCGCCGTCCTCGCCACGCCGTCCCGCGCCGCCGACGCTCCCTACACCGCGCTGCCCTACACGCCGAGCCTCGACGTCGCGGCCATGGATCGGAGCGTCGATCCCTGCGAGGACCTCTACCAGTTCGCCTGCGGCGGCTGGCAGAAGTCGAATCCCATTCCGCCCGATCAAGCGTCGTGGAGCGTTTACGGCAAGCTCTACGTCGACAATCAGCGCTACCTGTGGGGCATCCTCGAGGAGGACGCGCGCGCGGACGCCTCGCGCACGCCGGCGGCGCAGAAGATCGGCGATTTCTTTTCCGCCTGCATGGACGAGAGCGCCATCGACGCGGCGGGGCTCGGTCCGCTCCGGCCGGATCTCGACGCGATCGGGTTGATGAGCTCCAAGGCCGAGCTGGGGCGGATCTTGGGGGCGATCCACGCACGCACCGAGGGAGCCGGGATGTTCTTCACCGGCGGCTCCGAGCAGGACGCCAAGGACTCGACCAAGGTCATCGGCGCGATCTACGCCGGCGGCCTCGGTCTCCCGGATCGCGACTACTACGTCAAGGACGACGAGAAGTCGCGCGCCACCCGGGACCGGTACCTCCAACATCTGGGGACGATGTTCGAGCTGATAGGCGACCGGCCCGAGATCGCCAAGGCGAACGCGCTCACCGTAATGCGGATCGAGACCGCCCTCGCGAAGGCGTCGCTCACCCGCGTGGACAAGCGGGACCCCTACAAGCTCTACCATCCGATGACGGTCGGAAAACTCGCCAAGATCGTCCCTTCGTTGGACTGGAGCAATTATTTCGCCGCGTTCGGCATGGGCACGCCGGGCAAGCTGGACGTCACCGAGCCCGCCTTCATGACCGAGGTGGAGGCACGGCTCCGCGAGGAGTCGCTCGCCGACCTGAAGACGTACCTGCGCTGGGGGCTCGTCAACGCGACCGCGGACTACCTCGCCAAGCCGATCGCCGAGGCGGACTTCGATTTCTACCGTCGCTATCTCCGCGGCGTGAAGGAACAGCAGCCGCGTTGGAAGAAGTGCGTCGGGCTCGTGGACCGCAATCTTGGAGAAGCGCTGGGCAAGGAATTCGTCGATCGTGCGTTCCCGAAGGAGATCAAGGCGGACGTGCTGACGATGACCCAGGCGATCCAGGATGCGATGAAGGCACGCATCGACGCGCTGGACTGGATGAGCCCCAAGACGAAGAAGCAGGCCGTCGACAAGCTCGCCAAGATGCGCAACAAGATCGGTTACCCCGATGCCTGGCGGGATTACGGCACCCTCGACGTGAAGCGGGGCGACTTCTTCGGCAACGTCGCGCGTTCGGTCGGGTTCGAGACGAAGCGCCAGCTCGCCAAGATCGGAAAGCCCGTGGACCGCGGCGAGTGGGGGATGACGCCGCCGACGGTGAACGCGTACTACAACGGCCAGATGAACGACATGAACTTCCCCGCCGGGGTGCTGCTCCCGCCGCTGTACGACCCGAAGCTCGACGACGCGCCCAACTACGGAAACACCGGGGGCACCATCGGGCACGAGCTGACCCACGGCTTCGACGACGAGGGGCGGCAGTTCGACGGGGACGGCAACCTTCGCGACTGGTGGACCAAGAAGGACGCGGAGGAGTTCGAGGAGCGCGCCCAGTGCATCCGCGACCAGTACTCGCAGTACGTCATCGTGGACGACATCAAGATCAACGGGAAGCTCACGTCCGGCGAGGACATCGCCGACCTCGGCGGCCTCATCCTGGCCTGGGAGGCGTGGAAGGCGCAAACGAAGTCGAAGTCCTTGGAGCCCGCCGACGGCTTGACGCCCGGACAGCGGTTCTTCGTCGGGTTCGCGCAGTGGGATTGCGCGAACGACCGTCCGGAGAACCTGCGGGTGAATGCCGTCGTCAACCCGCACTCCCCGCCGCGGCCCCGGATCAACGGGGTCGTCGTCAACATGCCGGAGTTCGCGGAGGCCTTCCAGTGCCACGAAGGCCAGGCCTTGGTGAAAAAGCCCGCCGATATCTGCCGCGTCTGGTAGCCGAAACCCTCCGCCCGAGACCGCGTAGTCTCGGGCGGAGGTTGTCATGAAGCTCCGCAGGCCATCGATCCCGCCCTCCCGCCCGTGATGCACGCGCGAGCCTGACTCGCCGCCGGCTCGACCGGCCCGGCTCCTTCCCCGTGAACACCATCTCGATTCTCAGGGCGGCGTGTCTCGCCGCCCGAAAGGGGGGCTCCGATGATCTCGTGGCTGATCGCTCACCCGCTCCTGGCCGCCGGTGCGGCCGTCGCGGGTCTCTTCCTCTTCTCACTCCTCTTCACCTGGATCCGCTTCATCCCGAACACGCGGGTCGGCATCGTCGAAAAGCTCGTCTCGGCCAACGGCTCCGTGCGCTCCGGGCTCATCGCCCTCAGCGGGGAAGCGGGTTTCCAGCCCTACGTGCTGCGCGGCGGCTGGCACCTGCTGACGCCGTTCCAGTACCGCATTCATCGGATGCCGCTCGTCACGATTCCACAGGGCAAGATCGGATACGTCTTTGCGAGGGACGGCCGCGATCTCCCGCCCACGCAATCGCTGGCCGGCAACGCCACCACCGGCGATTTCCAAGACGCCATGGCGTTCCTGAAGGGCGGCGGACAGAAGGGCCCGCAGCGCGCGATCCTGCGTGAAGGTACCTACGCGATCAACCTCGCGCAGTTCGTCGTCTTGACCCCCGACCACGTGCTCGCGCTCCAGCTCGACCGGTCCGAGACCGAGATCTTCGCGCGCATGGCCGCGCTGATCGCGGAGCGCGACGGATTCCGCCCCAAGGTCATCAAGGGGACCGACGACGAGGTCGGGATCGTGACCGTGCACGACGGGCCGTCGCTGCCTCCCGGCGAGATCATCGCGCCGATGGTCGGCACCGATCCCAAGCAGGGCTCGACCTACCACAACAACTTTCAAGATGCGGACCGCTTCCTCGCCGCCGGCGGCTCCCGCGGCCGCCAGCTGCAAGTGCTCGTCGACGGGACCTACTACATCAATCGGCTGTTCGCGACGATCGAGATGATCCCGAAGACCGTCGTCGAGGTCGGCACGGTCGGAGTCGTCGTCTCCTACACGGGCGAGGCCGGTACCGACATGTCCGGCGAGCAGTACCGGCACGGCGAGCTCGTGGAGAAGAATCATCGGGGCGTGTGGAACGAACCGCTCCTCCCCGGCAAGTACGCGTTCAACACTTTCGCGGGGCGCGTCCTCCACGTCCCGACGACCAACTTCATCTTGAAGTGGGTGCGCAACGAGGCGGGTGCGCACGGATACGACGAAAATCTCGCCGAGGTCAGCCTGATCACGAAGGACGCCTTCGAGCCGTCGCTTCCTCTCTCGGTGGTCGTCCACATCGATTACCGGAAGGCTCCCCTCGTCATCCAGCGGTTCGGCGACGTCAAGCGCCTCGTCGAGCAAACCCTCGATCCGATGGTGTCGGCCTACTTCAAGAACGTCGCGCAGACCCGAACGCTCATCCAGCTCATCCAGGACCGGAGCGCGATCCAGCAGCAGGCGGGCGACGAGATGAAGGAGAAGTTCTCGCGCTACAGCCTGGAGCTCCTCGAAGTGCTGATCGGTACTCCGACCTCCGGCGTCTCCGGCACGCAGATCGAGCAGATCCTCATCCAGCTGCGCTCCCGGCAGATCGCGGAGGAGCAGGTCGAGACGTACTCGCGGCAGGAGCGTGCGGCGGCGAAGGAACGCGAGCTTCGCGAGGCCGAAGCGCGAGCGAAGCAGCAAACGCTCCTCACCGAGTCCGAGATCTCCATCAGCGTGCAGTCGAATCAGGGCAAGGCCGACTACGCGCGCGCGCAGCAGCAGGCTGCTCAGATCCAGACCCTCGCGCAGGCGGAGGCGGAGCGGATCCGGCTGGTCGCCGAGGGTGAAGCCAAGAAGATCCGCGTGCTGGCGGAGTCGGAAGCCGAGCGCGCGGCCCGGGTGGGAGTCGCCCAAGCGATGGCGATCGAGGAGCAGGTCCGTGCGTACGGCGGGCCGCAGTTCCAGCTGGTGCAGCAAGTCATGAACCGCTTCGCGGAGGCCGTCGAGCAATCGAAGGTGGACGTCGTCCCCAAGATCACGATGGGCACGAACGGCCACGGCTCCGGGCTGATCGACGGGCTGCTCGGCGCCATGCTCACCGAGAAGCTCACCGTCCTCGCCGGGGAGGCTTCGAAGGCTCCCCGCGATCCCCACGCGCAGGCGCTTCGGGACGAGCTGTTCGGCCGGATGAAGGAGAAGGGCGGGGGTCCGGCGAAGACCTAGAGATCGCATCGGTTCGCGGGCCGTCCGATTCCGGGCGGCCCGCAGCACGTCACGCGACTTGCAGCTCGCCCGCGTCCTCGTGACGCCCCAGGGCGAGGATGCCCTGAATCGCCTCGAGCGTCCGCCGATACCGCTCTTGGTCCCGGCGGTTCGACTCCGTCCGGCGGAAGCGCAGGCCGTGCGGCGCCTGGCCGGGCGTGCAGAAGAAGACGTCGAGGGTCGATCCCATGCCCTCGAGAAGATCGCGAAGCTGGAAGAGCCGCCTCCGGCGCGCCCCGGCCGTGGGAGCGATCCGGATCGCACGTAGGTTGTCCCTCAGGCTCTCGGCGGCGAGGGGGAACCCGTTGTCCTCCAGCAACCCGATCGCGTCTCTGAGCAGCCCTTCGACATTTCGCAGTTCGGGCATCGCGTCCTCCGTGTCGAGGTTAGGGTGGGCCTCAACCATGACAACGGAGTGTCGCGGCCGTTAATTCCGGGTTGCTTTCGGCCGATCCTTCAATCGATAGACGAATTTCAGCCCGCTCCAGACCTCGTCGACAGCGCAGACCTTGACGTCCACCACGCCGTGGGCGAGGCCGATTTCGCGCACCTGGTCCTCGCCGAGATCGCTCGCGACGCCGGAGGCGCGCTTGGGCCAGCTGACCCACAGGGCCCCGTTGCTCGCCAAGGCGCGCTTGAGCGCGGGAAAACGCCGCGCGAGCTCTCCCCGGCGGGTCACGAACACCTGGATGAGATCGAGAGGTCCCCGCAGGGACTTCACGCGGACGGTGCCGGGGGGGAAAGGACCCAGCGTCGCGTCATACCCCTCGGGTGCACCCAGGACGGCGATGCGCGCGCCGGGCTTGATCCCGAGCTTGTCGAGGAGGGAGCGCGTCGAGTACCCGGCGGGCATCCGCGTCATTGTAGGAAGCTTTCCGTACAATGCGCGCCATGAAGCTCATCGAGTGCGTTCCCAACTTCAGCGAGGGCCGCGACCGTGGCGTGATCGACGCGATCGCGGCGGAGATCCGGGGGACGCCGGGGGCGGTGCTCCTGGACGTCGATCCCGGCGCCGCCACGAACCGGACCGTCGTCACCTTCATCGGGACACCGGATGCGGTCGAGGAGGCGGCGTTTCGCGCGATCCGGAAGGCGGCCCAGCTCATCGACATGGCCGGCCACCGCGGCGAGCATCCGCGACTCGGCGCGACGGACGTCTGCCCGTTCGTTCCCGTTCAGGGCGCGACGATGGACGATTGCGTGGAGGTGGCGCGGCGACTGGGCCGGCGCGTCGGCGAGGAGCTCGGTATCCCCGTGTACCTGTACGAGGCCGCGGCGACCCGCCCGGAGCGCCGCTCGCTCGCGGACATCCGCAAGGGCGAGTATGAAGCCCTTCCGATGAAGCACCAGGATCCCGCGTTCGTTCCCGACTTCGGGCCGAACACGTTTCACGCGTCCGCGGGCGCGACCGTGATCGGCGCCCGCGAGTTCCTGATCGCTTACAACGTCAACCTGAACACCCGCGACAAGAAGCTCGCGAACTCAATCGCGCAGGAGATCCGCGAAGCGGGGAAGACGAAGAAGGCGCCGGACGGCACGCGCCAGACGGTGCCCGGCCGCTTCGCCCATTGCCGCGCGGTGGGCTGGTACATCGAGGAGTTCGGGCGCGCGCAAGTGTCGATCAATCTGACGAACTACAAGGTCACGCCGGTTCATGCGGTGTTCGAAGCGTGCCGCGAGGAAGCGGAGCGGCGGGGACTGCGCGTGACGGGAAGCGAGCTCGTCGGGCTGATTCCTCGAGAAGCCCTGCTCGCTGCCGGGGATCATTTCCTGGCGAAGCAGGGGAAGACCACGGGCGTCCCCGAGAAAGAGCGCGTGCACGCCGCCGTCCTTTCTCTCGGCCTGTCCGATCTTGCCCCGTTCGATGCCGCCCAGAAAGTCATCGAGTACCGGTACGCGGGCCCGCCGAAGGGGCTCGTGGCCTCCACCCTCCGCGCGTTCGCAGACGAGCTGTCGAGCGACTCTCCTGCCCCCGGGGGCGGCAGCGTCGCTGCACTGTGCGGCGCGTTGTCCGCCGCTCTGTCGGCCATGGTGGCGGCGCTGACCTGGGCGAAGCCCGGAATGGAATCGGCCCGGCCCGCCATGGAGGAGCACGGGAGGCAGGCGCAGCGCCTCAAAGAGGCGCTGCTGGCCGCCGTCGACCGCGACACGGAGGCGTTCAACCAGGTGATCGCGTCGAGGCGTTTGCCGAAGGCGACGCCGGACGACGCCGCGAGACGCTCCGCCGCGCTCGAGAGTGCGAACCAGGGAGCCGCGTTGGTCCCGCTCCAGGTTTTGGAAGCGAGCGTGGAAGCTCTGAGGCTCGCGCAGTCGGTCGCGCGGGACGGCAATCCGAATTCGGTTTCCGACGCGGGGGTGGCCGGCGCGTGCGCGCTTGCCGCGGCCGAAGGGGCCTCGCTCAACGTGCGCATCAACCTTCCGGGTCTCACCGATCACGCGATCGCGCAGGACTACGAGGCGAGACGGCAGCTCGCGCTCCGCCATGCGAGGGAGCTCGCGCTGGAGGTCGCGCATGCGGTAGATGCCGTTTTGGACGCGACCGCGAGAAGCGGCTAGGCCTCGTCGCCTGTCGCAAGCGTCACCGGGGCCTCCCCGGTGGCGATCCGGTAGAACGTGCCGCGCTTGCTGCCGATCCGCTCGAGCAGCCCGCGATCGACGAGCCTCCGGAGGTTGTCCTTCAGGGTATTCCGGTTGGCGCCGGTGGATGCGAGCAGGAGCGATGCGGCTCCCGTTCCGTGCTCGCGAATCGTCTCGACGATCGCCCGCTGAAGCGGCGGCAGCTCGCGGGCTTGGATCTCGAGATCCACCTTGGCCTGCAGCCGCGTGGACATGACGCAGAGGGCACGGAGGAAGAAGGTCAGCCACGGCGTCAGGTCGGCTTCCTCGGTCCACAGCTTCGTTTGCGAGGCGTCGATGGCGTCGTAGTACCCGAGTCGCATCTCGTCGAAGACCCGCTCGAGGCTCGCGTAGTCGGCGAATCCGTACCCGCTGCGCCGCAACAGATGCGGCACCATCGCGCGCGCGGTCCGGCCGTTGCCGCGCTCGTACGGGCTGATCGCCGTGTAGAAGATGAACACGGCTCCGACCACGAGGAGCGGATGGTGGCGCGAAGAGCGCAGCTCGAGCTCGAGCCACGTGACGAGGCTCTCGATCTTGTCCCGTAGAAGTCGGGGGGGTAGAGTCTGAAGCACACGTCCCAGCGCACGACCGTCCGCGTCGAACACCTCCAGATGGAGCGGCGCATCGCGGAGGGGACTCGGTGATGGGGGATCGCCCGGCTTGCCAAGAAGCACCGCGTTGAGCGTCCCGATCTCGTCGCCGGTGACGAGCGGGCCGAGGTGCGGAAACGCTCGATCCATCGCGGTGGCATACCCTGCGATCTCCAGCTGGAGGGGCGTCATCGTCGTCGCGCCGGAGAGGACTCCTGCGACCTCGGCCTCGGCGACCCGGATACCCGCGATCCTGCAAGAGGCGGCGACCGACTGGACCCGGGTCGCCTCGTGCAATCTGGCGAGTCGGTCCGGGGGAACTGCGGAACCGCTCGCCCAAAACCCTCGAAATTGGTCGACCTGCGATACCAATTTAAGAATTTCTGGATTAGTCGGGAGAGTTATGTCCATTTGCACCCAAATGTCGACCCAAACGCGGCCATTCTAAGGGCGGCGGACCAGCACTGCCAGCCCGATTCGAGTTGACGGCTAGACCACATGGACGACGGCAACCACATTCCACCTGGTGAGCTCAAGCGGCGTCCTCTGTCCCGGTGGCGGAAGATCGTGAGCGGTCATTCCGAAGAACCTCCTCGACGGGGCTTCCGCTTTCCTGCCGGGGTCCAGGCGGAGCTTCACGATGAGAGCGGGACGTTTGTCTGCGCCGCGGAGAACTTGAGTCGAACGGGCGTCTTGCTGGTGGGTCCGCTTCCCCCTCCCGCCCACGAGCAAGTCGATATTACCCTCAAAGATCGCAGCGGCAGCCATCAGACTCGCCTCACCGGCCGGGTGATACGCGCCACGTCCGACGAGGACCCGTCGAGCCTGCGCATCGCGATCGAGTTCATCGATCTGGACGACGCCGGACGCGACGGTCTCGAGATTCTTTTGGCGCGCCTCCTCGAGGCCGGTGCCCCGCCCGGGTCCCTCGATCTCCTGAAGCCCGGAGCCTCCCCCCTCGAGGTCAAGAAGTCCCTGGAGGCGATTCCCCTTCCGCAGCGGCTCAACCTCGCGAGCCGGGCGGCGCTTCGAGAGCGCGAGTTCCTTCGGCTGGACGCCAATCCGGCGGTTCTCGACGCGCTGGTGCGCAATCCGAATCTCACCCTGGTCGAGGCGCGGGCGATCGCCGCCTCGCCGTTCCTCACCTCGGGAACCCTCGACGTGCTCGCCAACGACCCCCGATTCGGTGCCGACGAGGAACTGGTCCTCGCGCTCGCCGTCCACCCGAAGATCGCCCTCCCGGTCGCGGAGCGGATCACCTCCCAGCTCAAGCCCCCTCAGCTCCGTCGCCTTCTCGCCAAGCCGGGGCTCAGCGGCGCGCTTCGCGACCGGCTCCTCAAGCGATTGACCCGGGGTTGAGCTAGGCGTCGTCCGTGAGACGGACGACCATTCCGGAGCGCAGTTTCGGCTCGAACCACGTCGACTTCGGTGGCATCACGTGTCCGGCATCCGCCACGTCCATCACCTCACCGAGGGAGGTGGGGAACAAGGCGAACGCGGCGGCGTGCGCGCCGGAGTCCACCCGCCGCTCGAGCTCCTCGACGCCCCGTCCGCCGCCGACGAATGCGAGGCGCGGATCGGTGCGGGGATCGCCGATGCCCAGGATCGGCCCCAGCAGCCGGTCCTGCAGGATCGACACGTCGAGGTCGGGAGCGCCGTTCCACTCGAGCAGGCGCCACGCTCTGTCGAGATAGAGGCCGAACGTCTCTTTCCGTGGTGCGCGCTTGTCCTGCCAGGGGCTGACCACACCGAACCCCGCGCCCTGAACGTCCAAGAGAAACCGAGCGACGTCCCGGCCCCACAGGTCGCGGATCAATCGGTTGTAGTCGAGGATCCGCAGGTGGCTCGCGGGGAAGTGCACGGCGAGGAATCGGCCGTTCGCACCCGCCGCCCGCGCGTAGGCGGCCGCCCGGTGGTGTCCGTCCGCGACGTAGGTCGCCGGAATGCGGCCGAGCGCACCCTCGAGCTCCTCGACATCGTGCGAATCATCGACGAGCCACAGCGCATGCTCGACGCCGTCGGGTGCGGCGAAGCGCGTCTCGGGCGGCCGCGCGGTCAAGCGCGCCACGATGCGATCGATCTCGTCGCGATCCCGGTAAGCCAGGAAGACGGGTCCGGGCTGCGCGGCGAGGGCCTCGGTGTGGTGCGTGCGGTCGTCCTCCTTGTCCGGACGCGTATGCTCGTGGCGCTTGATCCGCCCGGCCAGATAGTCCGCGACAGCCGCCGCCCCGACGATTCCGGTCTGGGAGTGACCGCCCGTGGTCAGGCGATAGAGATAGAACGCGGGCCGGGGATCTCGAACGAGCCATCCCGCGTCGCGCATTCCGTCGAAATTGGCTCGGGCCCGGGCGTAGACCCGCGCATCGTGGGGGTCGATCGACGGGTCGAGGTCGATCTCGGGCTTCACGACGTGGAGGAACGTGTAGGGATCTCCGGCGGCGAGCGCCCGCGCCTCGTCCGAGTCGAGGACGTCGTAGGGAAGGCTGGGAATGCGAGGGGCAAGATCGGCGCGAGGCCGCAGGCCCCGGAAAGGACGGATGTCCATCACGCGATGCTAGCATCCGCGTTCGCCATGCGAGGCGCCGCTGCTGCCATCCTGGTCCTCATCCCGGCGCTCGCCTCGGGCGCGCCGGCCGCGGAGCGCGATGAGACCGTCGATCGGCTCATCGGCGTCGGCCTCGAGAGCGACGGCGCCTATCGCAAGCTGGCCTTCCTCACCGATCGCATCGGGCCCCGGCTCTCCGGATCCGAGAACCTGCAGAAAGCCGTGCGATGGACCGCGGAGGAGATGCGGCGGGACGGCCTCGATCGTGTCTGGACGGAAAAGGTGATGGTGCCGCACTGGGTGCGCGGCGCGGAGACGGGGAAGATCCTCGCCCCGGCGGAGCATCCGCTGATCGTGATGGCGCTCGGCATGAGCGACCCCACGCCTCCGGGTGGGATCACCGCGGAGGTCGTCGAAGTCTCGAGCCTCGAGGACGTCAAGGCCCTCGGCGATTCCGCGAAGGGTAGGATCGTCCTCTTCAATCGAAAGATCTTTCCGAACGGCGGATCGGAGCGGGGCTACGGCTCGGGGGTGGGGCTCCGGTACAGCGGCGCGTCCGAGGCGGCGCGCGTGGGAGCCGTCGGGATGTTGATCCGCTCTCTTGCCACGGCCGACCTCAGAACCCCGCACACCGGGGCGATGGCGTACATGGACGACGCCCCGCGCATTCCGGCCGCCGCCATCACCCCCGAGGATGCCGAGCTGATTCACCGGTTCCTCGCCGCCGGCGAGCGCGTCAAGGTGTCGTTCACGCTCGGCTGCAAGAATCTCCCGGACGCACCTTCGGCGAACGTCCTGGGCGAGGTCCGGGGAAGCGAGAAGCCGGACGAGATCGTCGTCATCGGCGGGCATCTCGACTCGTGGGACGTGGGAACGGGGGCTCAGGACGACGGGGCGGGGTGTGCCATCGCGATGGAAGCGATGCGTTTGATCAAGGCTTCCGGGCGACGCCCTCGGCGGACGATCCGCGCCGTGCTGTTCACGAACGAGGAGAACGGACTCCGCGGGGGCAAGAATTACGCCGAGGTCCATGCCGCCGAGCTTCCCCGGCACGTGGCTGCGATCGAATCCGACTCCGGCGGCGCACGCCCCCTGGGCTTCGGGGTCAGCGGCGGGCCCGAGGGTCTGGCGGCCGTGAAAAAGCTCGCCGAGGCTCTCGCCGTTTTCGCCGCGGATGAAACCACCGACGGTGGTGGCGGCGCGGACATCTCGCCGATGGCCGACGCGGGCGTCCCGCTGCTCGGCCTGCGACAGGATGGAACGCACTATTTCGACATCCACCACACGATGGCCGACACGCTGGACAAGGTGGATCCGCACGATCTCGCGATGAACGCGACCGCGATGGCCGTGATGGCATGGTCGCTGGCGCAGCTCGAACCGCCGCTGCCGCGTTACATCCCTCCGAAGGCCGAGGACACGAGCAAGCCTCCGGGCATCCGCCGTCCCTAGACCATATGGAGTGACCGCTCCCTGCGTAGACTCGCGGGTTGCTGACGACCTGTGAGAGCGGCCAGCAGAGCCGCATACGGAGGGAGCGGTCATGGAAAAGCCTAGCGCGATTGCCGACGTCACGTGGGTGGGGATGGATGCCCACAAGAGCACCATCGAGGTGGCACGGTTGACGGGGAGCTCGTCCCAGGTCGATGCCTGGCAGCTCGAGTACACGCCGCAAGCAGTACGGCGGCTGACGAGGAGGCTGCGCCGGGATGCTGGGGCCGGCGAGATTCGGTGCTGCTACGAAGCGGGACCGATCGGATTCACTCTCAAGCGTCTCATCGAGGATTCAGGTCAGGGGATCGTCTGCGAGGTCGTCGCCCCGTCGCTGATTCCCGTTAAGCCGGGGGAGCGTGTCAAGACCGATCGTCGCGACGCGC
>Ga0137436_1000007_pt1 | contig 68278 bp, 61 predicted proteins | sample EasRivERMGT119_2_FD_102328 | JGI IMG/M metagenome (GOLD analysis project Ga0137436, IMG submission 102328) | Soil microbial communities from meander-bound floodplain in the East River, Colorado, USA - East River MetaG ERMGT119_2 | ecosystem: Environmental > Terrestrial > Soil > Floodplain ...
GGGGACCCGAGCTCTACGACGTCATGCGCCGGGTCAAGGCCCTCATCGATCCCGACGGGATCCTGAGCCCCGGGGTGATCCTCAACGACGACCGCCGCATCCACCTCAAGAACTTGAAGGCGCTTCCCGATGTCGAGGACGCGATCGACCGGTGCATCGAGTGCGGATTCTGCGAGTCGAGATGTCCCAGCCGCGACCTGACGACGACGCCGCGGCAGCGGATCGTGCTGCGCCGCGAGCAGGCGCGGCTGCGCGCACGCGGAGACCACGCGGGGCTCGCGGCGCTCGAGGAGGGCCTGCTCTACGCGTCGTACGAGACGTGCGCGACGGACGGCCTGTGCGCCACGGCCTGCCCCGTCGAGATCGACACGGGCGCCTTCGTGAAGCAGATGCGGGAGCAGGGGCACGGGTCCATCGCCCGGGCTGCCGCGAAGCTCGCCGCGCGTCACTTCGGGGCGGTCGAGGGATTGACGCGGGCGGCGCTGGCGCTTCCGAGACCGGCCCGATACCGCGACCTGCCGGGGCCCGCGCGCGCGCTTCCTCGGCTCGATGCAGCCGAGGCCGACGCGGTCTACGTGCCGAGCTGCATCACACGCGTTCTCGGCGCCGACGGGCTGCCGGAGGCAATCGCGACGGTCGCGAAGCGCGCGGGGATCCGCCTTCGCATCCCGCGTAACGTCGCCGGCACGTGCTGCGGCATGCCGTTCTCGTCGAAGGGATTCCACGAGGCCCACGACGAGGCGCAGGCGCGGCTAGTCGAGCGGATGCGCGCCTGGTCCGAGGGCGGGCGCCTGCCCGTCGTGATCGACACGAGCCCTTGCGCGTGGAGTCTCGGGCCCGCCCGTGTGCTCGACGGCATCGCCTTCGCGCACGACGTCGTGCTGCCGCGCCTTCCGATCGTGCGTCGCGTTGCCAGGCTCGCCGTCCACCCGGTGTGCTCGGCCGTGAAGCTCGGCCTCGCTCCAAAGCTTGTCGCGGTCGCCCGGGCCTGCGCGGACGATGTGGTCGTCCCGCTCGCCGGCGGCTGCTGCGGGTTCGCCGGGGATCGCGGCTTCACCCATCCGGAGCTGACCGCGGCGGCGACGCGCGCCGAGGCGGCGGAGCTCGCGGCAGCCGCCCCGTGCGACCTCTACGTCTCCTCGAGCCGTACGTGCGAGCTGGGCCTGGCACGGGCGACGGGCAAGCGCTGGGTCTCCTATTGGAACCTTCTCGAGGAGGTGAGCCGGGCATGACGCCACCTGTCGCCGACCCCTTTGCGGATCTTTCCGAGCTTCCCCGCCTCGCGACCCGGCGCCTCGTGCTTCGCGGGATCGTCCGCACGGATGCGCCGGCGCTGTTCGACGTCTTCTCCGATCCGCAGGTCATGCGGTACTGGTCGCGCCCTCCGATGGCCTCGCTCCAAGAGGCGGAAGCGCTTTTCGAGGAGATCGACGCGCACTGGCGGGCGCGCACGTTGTTCCAGTGGGCGATCGTCGAGTCCGGAGCGGTCGTGGGGACCTGCACGCTCTATCAGTGGAACCGGACGCACGCGCGGGCGGAGCTGGGCTACGCGCTCCGCCGGGACCGATGGGGGCAAGGGCTGGCCACCGAGGCGGTCGCCGCGGTGCTCGGCTTCGCTTTCGAGCGTATGGGCCTCCATCGGGTCGGCGCCGACAGCGATCCCCGCAACGCCGCCTCCGCCCGGGTTCTCGAGAGGCTCGGCTTCGTGCCGGAAGGGCGCCAGCGCGAGACCTACCACCACCTCGGAGAGTGGGCCGACAGCGCGCTGTGGGGGCTCCTCGCCGGAGACTGGAAAAGGGGCGGATATACTCCGAAGACCATGGGCGAACGAAAGGCTCACACGATTCTCCCCGCCCGCCTGCGTCCCGGCGTCCGGCTCGAGGACGTCCCGGGACCTAAGGCGAGCGATCTCGCCACGGCCGGCGGCGAGGGCGCAACCCGGACGATCCGGGGCAAGGCGCTGATCTTCTGGGATCCGAAGCGGCCGGGCAAGAAGCGCGACGCCATCGACACGGACCAGATCACGCCCGCGGTCGATTGCGTCTCGGAGAGCCTCGACACGCTCGACGAGCGATGGAAGGCGGGCTCCTTCCGCTTTCTCATGCCCGACTTCCGGGAGCGCGTGCACCGGGGCGAGACGTTCGTGATCGCGGGCGAGCGGTTCGCGATCGGCTCGTCGCGGGAGATGAGCCCCGCGGGGTTGAAGGGGGTCGCCGAAGAGGCGGGCCTCGAGATGGTCGTCATCTGCTCCCACAACATGGGAGACATCTTCCGCAGGAACGCTTTCAATCTGGGGCTGCACGTCGTGCAGAGCCCCGACGCGGTGGAGGAGGCGCAAGACGGCGACGCCTTCGCCTTCGAGCCCTCGAGCCGGAAGCTCGTCAACGAAACGCGCGGCAAGAAGTACGCGCCGACGCCGCTCACCTCCAAGGAGGACGAGATACGCCGATCGGGAGGGATCTTCGCTCTCGGACGGCGCGAGCTGCGCGAGGCGACGGCGCGCGTGCCGGACATCGTCTGGGCCGACGCGAAAACCGCCTCCACGCTCACGACGACCGAGCAGATCCTCTGGTCGCACCGCGTGGATAAGGATGCGGCGGTGGCGCCGGGTACCACCGTGCGCGTTTACGCGGATCTCCTTCCCGCCTCCGACGGGACCGCGCCGTTTTCCATCCACACGTTCAACCAGATCACCGGGGGATCGACGATCTTTCCGCGTCAGGCGGCGATCGCCAACGACCATTTCGTCTTCACCGGGAAAGACGCCGACGACAAACAGACCGGCATCGGCCGCGCGTTCGCGCAGGCCATGGGGTTGGAGCGTCCGTACTACGCAACCCCGGGCGACGGGATCTTCCATTTCTACTTCCCCGAGCAGGGGCTCGTCCATCCGGGGCAGCTCATCCCGGGCGCCGACTCCCACTCGCGCGCCTACGGGGCGTACGGCGCGATCGGCATCGGCGTCGGGTCGACGACCTTGGGGTTCGGCTGGTCGACCGGGTACGTCTACGTGACCGTCCCCAAGGCACGCCGGGTCGCCTTCACGGGCCGGCTGCAGCCGTGGGTTTCGGGGAAGGACATCGTCCTCAAGCTCCTCGAACGCTGGGGCACGAAGCAGTCCCAGGGGATGTCCGTCGAGCTCGTCGATGCGTCGGCCCAGCTCCCGATCGCCTACCGCAACACGATCGCGAACATGATGGCGGAGGCCGAGGCGTTCAACGGGATCTTCGCCCCCGACGAGATCACCCGCGCGTGGTTCCGGTCGAAGGGATTCGTGGACCTCCCCTATCCGCCGCTTGCACCCGGGGAGTTCGCGCGGTACGAGATCGACGAGACGCTCGACCTCTCCGGGGTGGTGCCGATGATCGCGAAGCCGTTCTCACCGGGAAACGCATTCCCCGCCGAGGAGGTCGCCCGAGAGCGCATCGACTTCGACAAGGCGTACATCGGCTCGTGCACCAACGGGAGTTACGACGACCTGCTCGCGGCGGCGCTCGTCGTGCGGGCCGCCAAGCGAGCGGGGCTCTCGCGGTCCGTCAAGGATCTGGTCATTTTCCCCGGCTCGGGAGGGGTCAAGGCGCTCATCGAGAACGCGGAGCCCCGCCTGGGGGGCGAGTCGATCGCGAGCGTTCTGCGCGGCGCCGGCGCGGCCATCCGCGACTCGTGGTGCGGCCCCTGCTTCGGGCAGGGGCCCGACGCGCTCGAGCCGGGACAGCGCGCGATCACCTCGTTCAACCGGAACTGGCAGAACCGGATGGGCGTCGGTGGCGAGGGCTTCCTCGCGTCCCCGGCCGTCGTCGCTGCCTCGGCGCTCGCCGGCTACATGGCGCCGCCCTCCGAGCTCGGCCTCACGTGGAAGGCCGAGGAGTTCGGAGTGTGATCCGAGCCCTCGCCGCGTGCGTGCTGGTCCTCGTTACGACCACGGCGGGCCGGGCGGCGCTGCCTTCGGGGTTCACGGAGACGATCGTCGTTTCGGGTCTCGGGGACATCCGGTCGTTCGACTGGACTCCTTCGGGCGATCTGTGGATCGCCACCGGCCAGGGCGCGGTCTGGATCTGGCGCGGCGGCTCGCCCATCCTCGCGCGTCAGATCCCCGTCGAGTCGACGTTCGAGCACGGGCTGAACTCGCTCGAGATCGATCCGGATTTCGCTACCAACCATCACATCTGGCTCTATTACACGGCGCCGTCCCCGGTCCGGAACCGGCTCTCGCGGTTCACGGTCTCGGGGGACTCCTTGGTGTCGGAGACCGTGATGCTCGAGGGGCCCGTCCTCTCCGACCTCGTCCACACCGGCGGCTGCATGCGCTTTTCGCCCGACAAGAGGCTCTTCCTCGCCATGGGCGAGGATGCGCAGGGCTCCGCGGTCTCCCAGGATCCGCACGAGCTGCGGGGCAAGATCCTGCGGATCCAGCGCGACGGAACCCCCTCGCCCGACAACCCGTACCTCGATGGGGTCTCGGGCGACCCGCGCGTTTGGGCGATGGGGCTGCGCAATCCGTTCCGCTGCGACGTCCACCCCGTAACCGGGGACCTTTACGTCGCGGATGTCGGCGCGGGCTCCTTCGAAGAGATCGACATCGGACTGCCGGGCGCCAACTTCGGCTGGGCCGCGATCGAAGGTCCGTCGCCCGCCGCCGTTCCCGGCTACGTCTACCCGATCTACAGCTACGACCACAGCGCGCCGGGCGCCGAGGCGATCATCGGCGGCGACCACGCGGGTCCGGGAGACTTCGCGCCGGAGTACGAGGGGGACTACTTCTTCGCGGACTGGGCGCTGGGAAGGCTCTGGCGCATGCGGCTCGACGCCACGAACGCCGTCACGACCGTCGACCTCTTCACGGACACGATGCAATCTCCCGTCGAGCTGCGCTTCGGCCCGGACGGCTCGCTCTACTACGCGAGCCAGAGCACGGGATCGATCCGCCGGATCGCGTACGTCGCCTCGGGAAACCGGCCCCCTGTCGCCGTCGCCACCGCAAGCGCCGATCAAGGCGCGGCACCGCTCCAGGTCACGCTCGATGCCTCCGGCTCGAGCGACCCGGAGCTCGGCGCGTTGACGACGGCCTGGGACTTCGGCGACGGATCGATCGGTCAAGGTGCGATCGCCGGTCACGGCTACGCCGCGGGCGTGTGGATCGCGCGGGCGACGGTGACCGACACGACCGGCAGCTCGGCCCAGTCGCCGTCCCTGCGCATCGTCTCGGGGAACGCCCGGCCGACCGCGGCGCTCGCCGCGCCGCCGGCGTCCACGCCCTACACGGCGGGCCAGACGATCCCCTATCAGGGCACGGGATCCGATGCCGAGGACGGCACGGTCCCCTGCGCGGGGTTTACCTGGCGTGTCGTGCGGAATCACGCGGGACACTCCAAGGCGCACCAGGGGCCTCTCCAGGGCACGTGCCAGGGGTCGTTCACGACCGCCGATCGCGGCGAAAGCTTCCCCGACGAGACCTACGACGTGATCCTCACCGTCCAGGATTCGGGGGCGCCGCTCGGAAGCGCGGGGCGTCTGTCGGGCTCCGCCGCGACGCGGATCACGCCGACCACGGCCACGGTCACCTTCGCGACGCAGCCTCTCCCCGACCTCTCCCTGGCGCTCGACGGCGTCGTGATCGCGCCGCCCCACACGGACACAAGCGTGGTCAACTTCGCCCGCACGGTCCGCGCGCTCGAGCCGCAGGCACGTCCCGACGGCCACACCTGGCGCTGGGTGTCGTGGTCCGATAGCGGCGCGCGCAAGCACGAGGTCCGCACGCCGGCGGGCGGCGGGACGTTCGTGGCCACGTTCGGCTGCGACCTGCTCGAAGCCGTCCATGGACTCCAGGTCTCCAAGGCGAACGGCGGCGCGGTGGCGCTCAGCTGGCAGCCGGTGAACGACACCTGCTTGCGAAGCGATTCCCAGCGCTATCAGCTCTACGTCGCCCCCACGCCGGTGCCGGCGTCTCCGCCGGGAGCATTCCCAGCCGATCCGGCGTTCGCCCTCGTCGGAAGCACGTCGGTCAACGCCTACACGCGCCAACCGGGCGCCGCCTCCGAGTTCTACCTCGTCGTGGGTATGGGGACCGACGACCACCGCGGGCCCGTCGAGCACTACGGGTTCTAGAAGCTGGCCTTGCCGAAGCCCGCGGCGAGCGCCGCCAGGTCGCCGCCGTCCACCTGCCCGTCGCGGTCGAGATCGACGCGCGTGTCGTACCGCCCGTCCCCTGTCACCGCACCGAAGGCGCGGCCGAGGGCCGCCAGGTCCACGCCGTCCACGAGGCCCGAGAGGTCGAGATCGGCCAGGAGCGCACCGGTTTCGCAGGCATCGCCGAAACCGTCGGCGTCGAAATCGGACTGCGTGGCGTTGGACGTCGCGGGGCAGTTGTCCACGTCGCTGCACACCCCGTCCGCATCGGCATCGGGGCATCCCTCGCACGCGTTCCCGATCCCGTTGCCGTTGTCGTCGGCCTGCCCGTCGTTGGAGACGAGCGGGCAGTTGTCGATCGGGTCGGCGAACGTGTCGCCGTCGTCCGTGCACGTGCCGGCGTCGTAGACGCTCGCGGACGAGCCGCCCGAGGGGGTGTGGAACGCCTGGCACGCTGCCGCCTGCATGCCGTTGTTGTTCCCGTTGTCGCTCCCGAACATCAGGTCGCGGTTGTCCGAGGAATGGTCCAGGCCGAGGTTGTGCCCGTACTCGTGGATCCAGAGGATCGCCTCGGTGGAGAGGCTGGACAGCCGTACGAGAATCATCGCGTCCCCCGGCGTCGTCGCGCACCCGATGATGTTCGTCCCCGACCCGGCGCAGTAGTTGATCGCCGTGACGATGCGCGCGCGGGCCCCCGACAGCGACAAGACGCTGCTGAGCTCGGCGGCCGAGTCGATCGTGTCGAGCCCGTCCCCCGCCGACCCGAACGTCACGGCGAGGCCGGATCGCGTCAGCTCGGTGCAGCACGCGACGTCCTCGCCGTAGTTCGACCGTGCCGCCCGCTGGGTCGCCTCGGCGAGGACGTCCTCGAGGCGGGTCGTCGTCATGGGGCTCGCTACTGCCGCATGATTGGCGAAGGAGATCGAGTGGCCCTGGCTTCGGGACGCCGGATCGGCGCTCGCGGGGACGGCGGGGACGGCGGGGACGGTGACCGAAGAGCCCGCCGTCGCGAGCTGGTCCATCAGGACGACGGCGTCCTTCGCGATCGAGGCGAGCGCCGGGTCGTCCGGATCGCGCGCCAGCGCCGCGAGCCGCCGGCGCGCCTCGAGAGAGCCCGCGTAGGCCAGACCCGCGACCGCCGCGGCGCGCAAGGGGCCGTCGCGCTCGGTGAGGCGCAAGAGCAGCTCCAGCGCGGAGCGATCGCCCCGGCCCGCGATCCGGCCGAGGGCGTGCGGGACGAGGAAGCGTGCGCGCGCCTCCTCCGCGACGTCGAGGGAGGCCGGCGGGTCGTCGAGAAGCCGCTGCAGCGCGCCCGTGGACTCGGATCCTCCAAGGTAGGCCAAGAAGGCGACGACGTTGTCGCGACGCGGAAACGTGGGATCGCGCAACAGGGCGAGAAGCGCGGGAACGGACTCGCGCCCGGCCAATTGCTCCGCGATCTCCCGGGTCATGCCGTGGAGGTACGTCGCCGTCGCGACCTCCCGAAGCCGATCATCGGAAGCGGCGGCGATGGGCAGCGGCATCAACCCGAGGAGCGCGAGCAGCGCGTAACGACGTAACGGCATGTGCACTCCCGGCGTACGAACGTTATGTCGGTCCCCCGGGGTTGGCAACCAAGCCGCCGGTTGGCATAATCCGGCTCCACGCTTCACTCGCCCGCGCCCCACAACTGAAAGGAAGGGAACGAGTCATGGGCTCTGCTGCATCGCGCGATGCCATCAAGGCGATCCGGGACTGGTCGGTCGGCGAAGGTCACGGCCGCAAGCTTCCTGCGATGACTCCCGAGAGCTTCGGCTCGCTCGTCTTCGGAGACGACGTCCAGCGCGATCGGCTCCCCAAGGCCGCGTACCAGGCCCTGCGGCGCACGATCACGAAGGGCGAGCCGCTCTCGCTCCCCGTCGCCGATGCGGTGGCGTCGGCGATGAAGGACTGGGCCGTCGAGCACGGGGCCACGCACTACACGCACTGGTTCCAGCCGATGACGGGACTCTCCGCGGAGAAGCACGACTCGTTCTACTCGCCGCAGGACAACGGCCGCGCGGTGGCGGAGTTCTCGGGGAAGGAGCTGATCAAGGGCGAGCCCGACGCGTCGAGCTTCCCCTCGGGAGGCATGCGCTCCACTTTCGAGGCGCGCGGGTACACGGCGTGGGATCCGACCTCGCCTCCGTGGCTGCTGATCAACCCCAACGGCGTCACGCTCGTCATCCCGACCGCGTTCGTGTCGTGGACGGGCGAGGCGCTCGACAAGAAGACCCCGCTCCTGCGCTCGATCGAGGCGCTGTCGACCCAGGCTATCCGCATCCTCAAGCTGTTCGGCTCGAAGGCCGAGCGGGTCATGACGACGTGCGGCCCCGAGCAGGAGTACTTCCTGATCGACCGGCATTTCTACTTCGCGCGTCCCGACCTCACCATGACAGGACGCACGCTCTTCGGCGCCAAGCCTCCGAAGGGCCAGGAGATGGAAGACCAGTACTTCGGCCACATCCCCGAGCGCGTGCTCGCGTACATGATGGAGGTGGAGCAGGAGCTCTACCGCGTCGGCGTGCCGGTGAAGACGCGTCACAACGAGGTCGCGCCCAGCCAGTACGAGGTCGCGCCGATCTTCGAGAACGCCAACGTCGCGACCGACCACCAGATGATGACGATGGAGGTCATGAAGCGGGTCGCCCCGAAGTACGGCCTGACGTGCCTCCTCCACGAGAAGCCCTTCGCGGGGGTGAACGGGTCCGGCAAGCATCTCAACTGGTCGATCGCCGACGATCACGGGAACAACCTCCTGAACCCCGGCGACACCCCGCACGAGAACATCCAGTTCCTCGTCTTCTGCACGGCGGTCCTGCGCGCGGTGGACACGTTCCAGGGGCTGTTGCGGATGTCGATCGCGGGCGCGGGGAACGATCACCGGCTGGGGGCCAACGAGGCGCCCCCGGCGATCCTGTCCGTGTTCCTGGGCGACATGCTCACCGACATCTTCGATCAGATCGCCAAGGGCGGGGCGACCGGGACCAAGCAGGGCGGCATCCTCCACACGGGCGTCTCGGTGCTCCCGCAGCTCCCGCGCGACGCCGGCGACCGCAACCGCACTTCGCCGTTCGCGTTCACCGGGAACAAGTTCGAGTTCCGCGCCGTCTCCGCGAACCAGTCGATCGCGTTCCCGAACATCTGCCTCAATCTCGCCGTCGCCGAGTCGCTCGATCACGTCGCCGGCGAGCTCGAGCGGGCCGTCAAGGGCGGCGAGAAGCTCGAGGACGCGGTCGCGAAGCTCCTCACGAAGCTCCTGAAGGAGCACAAGAGGATCGTCTTCAACGGCGACGGCTACTCGCAGGAGTGGCAGGACGAGGCGGTGCGGCGGGGCCTGCTCAACCTGAAGAACACGGTCGATGCGCTCCCGGAGCTCGTCAAGCCCGAGGTCCTCAAGGCGTTCGAGAAGCACAAGGTCCTGAACGAGCGCGAGGTGCGCGCGCGGTATCTCGTCGCGGTCGAGCAGTACAACAAGACGGTCAACATCGAAGGCCAGACGATGGCCGGGATGGCGAACCGCTACATCCTCCCGGCCGCGCTCGAGCACCAGCGGCGCGTGGCCGAGTCGGTCAACGCGGCCGCCGCCGCGGGAGCCGACTGCACCGAGGGGAAGAAGCTCGTCGCCGAGATCTGCGACCTGACCTGCGAGTTCCGGCGGCGCACCGAGGTGCTGCAGCACGCGCTCGAGCACGGCGGGGACGGGTTGCCCGAAGCGCACGCCAAGCACTACCGCGACAAGGTCGTGCCGGCGATGACGTCCCTCCGCGAGACGGGAGACCGCATCGAATCGCTCGTCGCGCACGACATCTGGCCCCTCCCGACCTACCGGGAGATGCTGTTTCTGAAGTAATTCGGGCCGGCTCCGCGCCCGGTTGACGAGGGTACGACCGCTGCCGATATTGCGGTTGTGAATTACCGTCAACTCAACGACCTGATCGATCCGGACGTCGTCGCGGACGCCGACCGTCCCCTCGCGCACGATCCGGAGAATCCGGACGACGCCTACCTCATCGGGGAGGGCGGCAAGACGGTCGCGGGACCGCCGGGCGCGGACAAGCACTCCCCCGGCAGAGGCTCCCCTCGTTCGTGGGTCCTCCCCGTGTCGATCCTGCTCGTCGTTCTCGCCGCCGGCCTGACGATCTGGAACGCCTCGCGGTTCATCAAGGGTCCGCCGCCTCCTCCGGAGCCCACGCCGGTCGAGGCGAAGCAAGCGCTCTACCTCGGCGTCATGAAGATCGAGTCCTACCGCAGGTCCCACGGCGTCACGCCCGATACCATGATGGAGTCCGGTCTGGCCGCCGGCTCCGGCTATACCTACACGCGCGTCGATTCGGCTCACTACGTCCTGGTGTTCGAGAACGGGGCGGCGCGGCAGACCTACGACTCGTCCATCCCGATCAAGGGCACCTTCGGTTCGCCGAAGGAGATGCTCTCGATGGGAACGCCGGGAGGCATCGAGTGACGACCGACCGGAGCCGCGAGGCCGGCTACTCGCTGCTCGAGCTGCTGATCGTCTGCGCGCTCATCGCGATCGTCGCGAACATCGCGATCCCCGGCTTGTACGAAGGGATCTACCGCGCGAAGGCGAGCAAGATCATGGAGGACTACAGCACCCTCCGCACCATGGTCCACCAGCACTACGCGGATCACGGCTTCTATCCGCTGGAAGTCGGCCCGGGGACCGAGCCTCCCGAGCTGACCCCCTACTTGCAGAGCCGGTTGATCTGGACCCACCAGGACTACCAGTACGACTGGGAGCTCTGGGTCGACGGGTCGGGGAATCCGACGGAGCCTTCCACGGGAGTGCTCGTCGGGTTTTCGATCGTGACGACCGACGCGAAGCTCGTGTACGCCTTGAGGCGGCTCTACAAGGGGACCGTGCTCGACACCATCCCCAACCACACGACCTTCGTCATCGAGCCGTACAACGGCTGACGTCGCCTCCCTCCCGCCCCGCGCCGAAGTGTCGTATAACGAACGATGCCATGAAGGCACGGGCTCTCTCGGTATCTGTTGCATGCGTGGCCGCGTTGGCCTGCACGGGCCGGGGCGGCGGCGATCTCCACGTGCGGCGCCTCGATCCGCCCGCAGCCCTAGGGAGCACCGCGCCGCGGCTGTCGTCCCAGGGTGACCGCCTCGTCTTGAGCTGGATCGAGCCGGCCCCGGCCGGCGGGGTCGCGCTGCGCTTCGCCTCTCTCGCGAGTGGGGGCTGGTCGAGCGCGCGCACGGTCGTCGCGGACCCGCTCGTCGCGGTGGACCCCGCCAACGTACCGGGCGTGGTTCCCTTGAGCGGTGGAGCCTGGGCGGCGTTCTGGTCGATGAACCCGACCGCGTCCCAGGCGCACGCACGCACGCTCTCGGTCGCCACCTCCGCGGACGGCACGACGTGGTCCGAGCCCGCGCACCCGCACGGCGCGGTCCCGACCGACCACGCGATGGCGAGCCTCGTGCCCTCTCCGGACGGCGGGCGGTTCGGGATCGCGTGGCTCGACGGGCGCGCCGGGGAGATGTCGGAGTACGGCGAAGGAGGAACGGGCCTCTACTGGGCCGACTGGAACGGGTCGAGCTTCTCGCGCGAGACCCTGCTGGACGCGCGGGTGTGCGACTGCTGCAAAACGTCGGCGGCCTGGACCCCGCAGGGCCCGATCGTCGCCTACCGCGATCGAGGCGACAACGAGCGTCGGGACATCTCGCTGGTGGCGCGCGACGGCGAGGCCTGGTCCGACCCGGCGTGGGTACGGGACGACGGCTGGGTGCTCACGGCGTGCCCCACGAACGGCCCCGCCGTCGCGGCGCGCGGCGCCTCGACGGTCATCGGGTGGTTCTCCGGCGGCGGAGGCCAGAAGGCGGTGCGCGTCGCCCTCTCGAGCGATGCGGGGCGGACGCTCGGTCCCGCGAGCCGCGTGGACGGCGGGGACCCGGTCGGTCGCGTCGAGACGACGGTCCTCTCCGACGGCTCGGCGGCCGTGGTGTGGCTCGAGCGCGTCGGAAGCGGCGCCGAGGTGCGTGCGCGCCGCGTCGGTGTGGACGGGGTCGCGGCGGCGCCGGTGACCGTCGCCGCGACGAGCCCCTCGAAGAAATCCGGCTATCCGCGCGTCGCGGCGACAGGACCGCGGGAGATCCTCGTCGCCTGGATCGACACGACCGGGGACGCCAGCCGCGTGAGGGCCGCGACCGTCTCGGTCCCTTGAGTGGGCACTCAAGGGCAGGAAGACGCGGAGCCGGTCACCCCCGGATCGCGGCCGGCGAGCTGCGCTCCGGCCGCGTCGTCGAAAGTGCCCCGGCACTGCAGCGACACCCCGCGCAGGAGATAGAAGTAGCCCCCGTCGATGGGCGGGGCGGCCTCGCCGAGCACGAGGCTCGTCCCGGTGAGGTCGTCGCCGCCGCACGCGACGGTGGACGTCGCGAAGTCTCCGGAGGTTGCGCGCAGCGCCATCAGATCGCCGCGCACGAGATCGTGCACCGACCCGGCAAGCGCCGGGGTCCACGCGAAGAGGGTGCCCCCCGGGTCCTTGCTGACGAGGAAGGCCGGCGTGCCGACCTGCGAGCAGGCCACGCAAGACGGGAAGCGAAACGACCCGATCCGGGTGGCCCATCCGGCACCGGAGGTCGCGGTGTAGTACTCGCCCGTATACCAGAACGTGCAATCGTCCGTGGGATCGATGGCCAGCATCGAGTAGTCGCCCCACCGCGAGGCCCCCGTCTGCGTCCCGCCGCCGACGACGAGCGTGCCCTCGGTCTGCGAGAGGGGCCCGGAGGGATCGTCGGGCAGCCTCCCGGCGTAGCGAATCTCCGGATTGAGCGAAGCGCTGGCCGTGTTGTAGGCGATCGCGAGATCGCCGTTTCCGTCCATCGCCGTCGAGCCCATCCATCGATGCTGCGTGTCCGTCGAGTGCGTCCCGGCGCGGTGGATGAACCACCCGCCTCCGGTCTTCCGGAGCTCGTACCACCGCACGCCCGCCCGGTCGGCGCTGTTGACGTCCACGCTGTGATTGACCGCGAGCGCCTCGTGGTCGCCGTCGTTCCGATACGCGAGCCGGTACATCAGGCGGTCACTCAGCGTATCGACGAGCCGCCCGCCCGGGATCGGGACGCAATTCCCCCAATTGCACAGGTTCGAATCGAAGGGAAAGCCGGCCGCCCCGATGTCGATGACCTGATCGGGGGCGCCGCTCTGCCCGAACGTCGAGTTGAGCTCGTTCACCCAGTCGACGTGGAAGTTCCACACGGAGAACCGGTCGATCGGGGTCCACCCGAACGAGTCGTCGTCCATCTCGACGAACGGGTTCGGCGCGCCGGCGGGGGGCAGCCTCGGTCCGTCGAGATCCGCGGGGAGCGCGCCGCCGAAGTTCGGGTTGACCGCGAATAGGCTGAAGTAGATGAACTTCGCCTTCAGCCCCAAGAGCATCTTGGCGCGCTGGAACGCGAGGACGCCTTGCCCGGCCCACGCCCGCGTCGCGCCGTTGAACTCGTTGATCGCGAGGTAGTACGCGTCGGGCCAGACCCCGAACTTCGGGTAGTCGTTCAGACGCACGTCCGAGAGGAAGAAATCGTACCGGTACCAGGCGCCGGTGGGATCCGGGGACTGGGACACCGCGATGCACTGGTGGTAGCTGTTGGGATCGAGGAACGCGAGCTGCGAGAGCATCCAGCGATTCGCGATCGGGTCGTACAGCACGATCGGATCGCCGTTGTTGCGCGTCTCGCACAGCCCGCCGAATCCCTGCCAGATCGTGTTTCCGCTCACGGGCCCGTACAGTAGCGCGCCCGACTTGTTCCACACGGCGTAGGAGAGGTTCACCCACTGCACGTAATGATTCGGGCCCACGTCGCCGTTGGTGTCGGGCGGGACGGCGCCGCCCGAGCCCACGCCGGGGAAGCTGACGAGCGGCGGCGGCATCGGCGCCAGCATGTCCGGCGCGTAGAAGCTCTCCTCCTCCTCGTCCACGTCGGGACGGTACGGTCCGGGAAGCGAGGCGACCCGCCGCGCTTTCGGCAGCGGCAGCGGCTCGTGCTCCGCACCCTCCGTTTTCCCGGGCTCGAGCGGCACCATGAGCGCGAGGGGAGGAGAAAGGTCGTGATGGAGGTCCTCGCCGACGATCGGGACGAGCGGCGGCGCATCGGGCGCGGCCAATGCGGACGAAGCCAGGAGCAGCGCCGGAAGATAGCGTTTCAGCATGCGCAGGTTTGTACGGAAGAAAACGCGTCGCGTCCAGCGCAAAGTCGCTACGGCGCCTTCATGCCGGTGGGGTTTCCGTCCAGCGCCAGGCTGATGTTGATCGCCGCCGAGATCAGCGCCAGGTGCGTGAAGCCCTGCGGGAAGTTCCCGAGCGCCTCGCCGGTCGGCGCGATCTCCTCCGCGTACAGCCCGAGGTGGTTGGCGTAACCGAGCATCTTTTCGAACGTGAGGCGCGCGTCCTCGAGCCGGCCCGCCCGTGCGAGCGCCTCCGCGAGCCAGAACGTGCACATCGAGAAAGTGCCTTCCGCTCCGGGGATCCCGTCGGGAGCCTGCGCGAGGTCGTAGCGGTGGACGAGACCGTCGGAGACCAGCTCGCGGCCGATCGCGTCCAGCGTGCCCAGCATGCGGGGGTCGTCGGGGGCCACGAACTTCACCATCGGTGCCAAGAGCATCGACGCGTCGAGCGCTTGGGCGTCGAGCGACTGCACGAACGAGCGCTTCTCCTTCGACCACCCGCGCGCCATCACGGTCTCGTAGATCCGGTCGCGCTCGGCCCGCCAGCGGTCCCACGGCGCCGGCAGCGACCGCCGCTCCGCGATGCGGCGCGCGCGATCGAGCGCCACCCAGCACATCATCTTGGAGAACGTGAACGGGCGCCGCCCGCCGCGGACCTCCCAGATCCCCTCGTCGTCCTCGCTCCAGTGCTCGCAGATCCAGTCCGTGAGCTCGCGCACGCGCAGCCAGATGTCCCAGGGGATGGGGCGGGCGTACTTGTCGAACAGGTACAGGGAGTCGATCAGCTCGCCCCCGATGTCGAGCTGGAGCTGCCCCGCCGCGTCGTTGCCGACGCGCACCGGGGCCGAGCCGCGGTACCCCTCGAGGTGGTCGAGCGTCGCCTCGGGGATGTCGTGGCGGCCGTCGATCCCGTACAGGCTGCGCAGGCCGTCACCGGGAGCGATCTCCCGGCACCTCGCCTCCACGAACTCCATGAACGCGGCGGCCTCCTCCGTGAAGCCGACCCGCAAGAGCGCGTACAAGGTGAACGCCGCGTCCCGGATCCACACGTAGCGGTAGTCCCAGTTGCGCGACCCGCCGATCCTCTCCGGCAGGCTCGTCGTGGGCGCGGCGACGATCGCCCCGGTGGGTGCGAAAGTGAGGAGCTTCAAGGCGAGGCACGATCGCTTGACCATCTCCCGCCAGCGCCCCTGGTAATGGCTTCTCCCGATCCACGACTGCCAGTAGCGGACCGTGGCCCGGAATTCGTCGAGGCACTCCTCGAGCGAGATGCGCGGCGCCGGATCGTCGGGGTGCGCGTAGCGGAGCACGAGCGGGATCTCGTCGCCCGCGTTCAGCGTGAACGTCGCACGCAAGGCGTTGCCGTCCCGGCGCATGTCCAGGGGCGTCGCGAGATCGATCGCCTTGCCCCCGGCCGTCCAGCGCCACCCGTCCCCGGCGCGCTCGAGCGTCGAGGAGCGCGTGGCGAAATCGAACGCGGGGCGGCACCCGACGAGGAACGGGATGGCGCCCCGCACGCCGCGCACGAGACGGACGACGCGGTGGTCCGTGCGGGCCTTGCGCGCCTGCGTTGCGATCGGCATGAAGTCGATGATCTCGCCCACCCCGTCGGAGGTCAGGAACCGGGTCAGCAGGACGTTGGTGTCGGGGAGGTACATCTGCCGCCGGCGCGCCTCTTTCGTGTTCGCGGCGATGCGGAACCGCCCCCCCTTGCGATCGTCGAGAATGGCCGCGAACACGCTCGGCGAGTCGAAATGGGGCAGGCACAGCCAATCGATCGAACCGTCGGTTCCGACCAGGGCTGCGGTGTGGAGATCGCCGATGACGCCGTGGTGCTCAATCGGCAGGTAGGCCATGCATCGCCTCGACCCGCGGCTCGAGCTCGTCGGCGCGGGGGAAATCGTGGAGATCTCGCGAGAACGCCGTGCGCAAGAACGCGTCGGCCCACGAGGAGACGTCGTGCTCCCTCACGGCGCGGCGCAGCTTGCGCATGCGGGCCCGGCGCTCGTCCTCCGTCATGCGGACGGCCCGCGCGATCGCCTCCGCAAAGCGCGCGGCGTCCCACGGATTCACCAGCAGCGCGCCGGGCTGGAGCTGGGCCGCGGCGCCTGCGAACTCGGACAGCACGAGCACGCCGTCACCGTCGACGCGCGAGGCGCAATACTCCTTGCAGACCAGGTTCATGCCGTCCCTGAGGGGCGTGACGAGCGCGACGTCGGCCGCACGGTAGTAGGCGAGGAGCTTCTCCCGCGGGATCGCCCGGTAATTGTGGTGCACGGGCACCCACCCGGAGCGCGTGAAGCGGCCGTTGAGCTCACCCACCCGGCGCTCGAGCTCCCGCTTGAGCTCCGTGTACTGCGGCAGGCTCCCGCGGCTCGGCACGACGAACTGGACGAGCGTGACCTTCCCGCGCAGCGCGGGCTCGCGCTCGAGCAGGAGGCCGAAGGCGTCGAGGCGGTGCGTCAGCCCCTTCGTGTAGTCGAGGCGGTCGACGCTGAGGAGGATCGTGCGGCTCGCCTCGTCCTGCCGGATGCTCTCGGCCTTCCGGGCGACCGCGGGCGCGCGTGCGCCGGAGGCGAACTCCTCGAAGTCGATGCCGATCGGGAACGCGCCGACGCGCACCTCGCGTCCGGGAAGCGCCACCGAGACGGAGGTCCCCTTGCCGTGGATCTCGGCGTCGGGGACGAGCGTGCGCACGCACTGGAGGAAGTTCGACCGATCGCGCATCGTCTGCAGGCCCACGAGGTCGTAGTCGAGGAGCGCGGCGAGCACCTCCGCGCGCCACGGCAGCTTCGAGAACAGATCGACGGCGGGGAATGGGATGTGGAGGAAGAAGGCGACGCGGCCGGCGAACCCGGCCTCCTTCATCGCGCGTGCCGCGCCCACCAGGTGATAGTCGTGGACCCACACGAGGTCGCCGGGCTTCACGCGCTCGAGGACCGTCGCGGCGAAGCGGCGGCTCACTTGCTGCGCGAGCGTCCAGGCCTCGATGCGGAAGCGGGCCAGCGTCGGAAGGTCGTGGAACAGCGGCCAGATGGCCTCGTTCGAGAACGCCTCGTAGAACCCGCGCCGCTCGTCGTCGGGAAGCGGCACCGGGATGAGCTCGTACCCCGCGCTCCGCTCGACCCCCTCGAGGAGCCGGCGCGTGGCCTCCTGGTCCGAGGCATGCTCCCCCGCCCAGCCGATCCACGTCCCGCCGCGGTTCCTCAGCACGGGGCGGAGCGCGGTGACGAGCCCGCCCGAGCCGCCCTCGAGGCTCACCCCTCCGGCGGCCTTGCGCACGACGACGGGGAGCCGGTTCGAGACGACGATGAGGCTCACGCGCCGGCCTCCGCCGCGGCGTCCCGCCAGCGCGCCAGGAACCCGAGGAGCTCCGCGGGGGGCTGCAGCCAGAGGTCGGCGATCGTCGGGCGGAGGCTCGTGCGAACGAGGATCGCGGCACCTCGACCTTTCATCGCGCGGAAGGCGTCCTCGTCGGTCTGGTCGTCCCCGAGGAACGCCGCCGCGAACGGCGCCTCGAGGTCGGCCACCACGCCCGCGACGACGTCGCCCTTGCGCCGCATCCCGGCCGACAGCTCGAGGCCGCCGTCGAATTCGAAGACGGTGAGCGGGTGGCGGAGAACGAGGTCGCGCCAGTGGCCTCGCACCGCGTCCGTGATCTCCGCCGCGGCGGGTCCCGAGAGCCCGCGCACGTGGACCGCGACGCTGACCGGCTTGCGCTCGACCCGCTCTGGCCCGAGCGCCGCCTCGAGGCGCAAGGCCTCGGTATCGATGACCCGCTGGGCCTCCGCGGGGACCGCTCGCATCCGGACGCGGCCGTCGGGCTCGAGCTCCTCCATCCCGTTGGACCCCCAGATCTTCGGGGGCGGATCGAGCGGCAACAGCCGCGCCAGCTCGAGCGCGGGACGGCCCGAGACCAGGATCAGGCGGTGATGCGCCAGCGTGCCCAGCTCCCGCAGCAGCGGCACGACCCCCGGGTAGGGTTTCGCCTCGCTCCGGTCGAGGATGAAAGGTGCCAGCGTTCCGTCGTAGTCGAGGAAGAGGACGCGATTCCGGGCGGCGCGAACCTCCCGAAGGAGCCCCTCGACCTCGAACTGGTCGTTGAGGATCCGCACGCACCGGTTCTAACACGCCCCGGCACAAAGCGCCGCTGTAACGCGATTATCCGACCTGTTTGGCCAGCCTCTTCATCCACTTCCGCAAGAGCGGATGGGCGCCGGGGAGCTCCTCCGCGAACGACGCGATGTCGTCGCCCAGCCCGTCGAACACGTCGCGGCTCTCGAATCGCCGGCCCTCGCTCTTGATCGTGCGGGCGAGATCCCCCAGCGCCGTGGTCGCGCTTCCGTTCTCCACGTCGCGCTTGTAGGGGTTCCCGTCGGCCGCGCGCGCGCGGTCCCAGTCGGCGCGCATGCGGTCCAGGACGAGGGCGCGCGCCTCCGCCACGTCCTGCCTTGAGGGCCGCGCCTCGTGCGCGAGGTCCACCATGTAGAGGAGCAGGTCCCGGCTGGCAAGATCGGTCGCCACCCCCTGGGCGCCGACGACGCGCTCGTCGTCGGTCCCGCGGTCGCGATCCACGGTGAGCCGCCACTGCGCGTGGCCGCCGATGAGATCCAGGGGACGGATGTCCTCCGCCACGAACTGCGCCCGCGCCGACCGCCCGGCCGACACGCGGACCGGCTCGTCGGCCAGGCGTCCGCCCCCGTGACCGACCGGCGAGGCGCGCACCACGGCCTGGAGATCGCGGCGGGAGAGATTGCGGATCTCGACGTCCATGCGGACGCGCCCCCCGAGGTAGTCGGCGGAGACCGCGGTGCCGTCCTCGATGACGAGCGGGTGCGTAACGTGCAGGGGCGCGTCGAACGCGTCGTCCCCCACGGCCACGCTCACGACCGTGTCCGTCCCGTTTTCGGTCCCCGCGTCGACGTGGAGGTCGAGCGGGCGGTCGAGGGAGCTCTTCGAGCGGGCCCGGAGCGTGACCGTGCGCACCGCCTCGCCCTCGAGAGCGCGGCCCGACGCGCGGACGTCGAAGGTCCCCGCCGCGCCGCCGTAGTTGACGAGCTCGGCTTCGACCAGGATCCGCTCCCCCGGCTCGGTCACGCCGTCGTCGTTTCCGTCGATCACGCGGACCGCGGACACCGCGGGCTGCGCCGTGGTGGACCAGCGCGCGAACGCCGCGTCGTAGTTCTGCGCGTAGGCATGACGGAACGAGAACGGCCATGCGATCGCCGCGGCGTCGCGGACACCGGTGTCGAAGCCCTCGGCGTAGCCTTGCCGGTAGGCCCACTCGCCTTGCACCGACGCGCCGTAACGCCAGCCGTCCGAAAAGCCGACGCGCCAGCCGCGATACGCGGCATCGAGGTCGATCGCGTCGAGCGCGACCGGGAACCGGGCCACGAACACCGTGCGGAAGCGCTCGCGGTCCGACGCCGACGCGCGGGCCCAGAACGAGCCGGGGCGCTGGCGCTCGCGCCACGCGCCGAACGCGCGATCGGCTTGCGTCCAGGCCGCTTCGTAGACCTGCGGCCTGGGTCCGCCGTGCGCGAGCGACGCCGGCTGGACCCGCCAGCCGTCGGCCGCGGCGCGCCCGTCGCGGGAGATCGGAGCGCTCGAGAGCGGCATCGAGACGAAGACCGCGTCGAGGACCGGCGCCACCGCGAACGCCGCCTCGGCCCACGTGGGGGCTGAGGGCCGCACCGCGGGGTCGCGGTCGCGCTGTGGCATCCGGGAGAGATCCATGAACTGGTCGTGCACCCGGCTCGCGGCCGCACGCTCGGCCGACTCTGCGGCGTCGTCCTGAGCGAGCTGCTGCCCGGTCAGGAGCGCGCGCGGATCGAGGCGGCCGTAGCGGAAGCCCTCCGCGTGCTCGGAGGCCGGAACGCGCGGGTCGTCCATCGCCTGCTCGAAGCCCTGCGCGAAGCCGGCCCGCCAGTACTCCCGGAACCCCCACACGCGCACGGCTTCCGAGGCCATCTCATCGGCCGCGCGCGCCGCTCGGTCGGCCAGAGGGTCCGCCGCAGGGCCGATCAGGACCGCGACGCGCGGCGCGTGCTCGACGACCACGACGACCCGGAGCTCTTGGGGGACATCGGGCGTCGAAGGCTCGGGAGAGGTCTCCTTGGGACCGCGCCCCTTCACGTCGTGCTTCCAGTCGAGGTCCACGGGCTCGGGCCGCCGGCGCTGCTTGTCGTGACCCTTGGCCAGCCCGTTGCCGGGATCGGCGGCGGCGACCGAGGCGAGCAAGGCGATCGAGGCGGCAACGGAAAGCGTCCTGGCGTTCATGGCGCGACTCCTGTGGGGGCCCTTCCAAAGCTCGGCCCTGGAGCCCTACGAAGCAACCGGGGTGCCTCGGGAGAAACAAGCCGCGTCCGCGCTATTCTTCCGGCCTCGCGGGTGGATGTCCCCTGCGACCGTCCTCCGCGGAGGCCGCATGCTCGAACGGCTGACCCTGTGGGCCGAAGCCCACACCCCGAACGCCATCCGGATCGGCCTGATCCTCGTGCTGGCCTGGCTGGTCGGGCGCGCTTTGCGCTCCCTGATCAAACGCCTCGAGAGGATCGCCGACGACGGCGACCCCGACACGGTCACCGAGCTCGAAAAGCGCGCCCAGACGATCAGCCGCATCCTGCGGCAGGTGTCGTTCATCCTCGTCTGGTCGGTCACGATCATGCTCGTGCTCGCCGAGCTCGGCGTGGATCTCAAGCCGATCCTGGCCGGCGCCGGGATCCTGGGCCTCGCGGTCGGCTTCGGCGCGCAGACGCTCGTGAAGGACGTCATCACCGGCTTCTTCATCCTGCTCGAGAACCAGATCCGCGTCGGCGACGTCGTCACCGCGGCCGGGTTCACCGGCGAGGTCGAGTCCGTCAACCTGCGTACGACCGTCCTGCGCGACGTCGACGGCCGCACGCACATCATCCCGAACAGCGCGATCACGGTCGTCACGAACGCGACGCGCGACTTCTCGCGCGCCCTGCTCGACGTCGCCGTCGGCTACAAGGAGGACACCGACCGGTGCCTCATGGTCCTTCGCGAGGTGGGAGCGGCGATGGAGAAGGACCCGGTCTACGGCAGGAAGATCATCGGCTCGTTCGAGTATCCCGGCGTCCAAGCGCTGGGAGACTCCTCGGTCCTCTTGCGCATGATGGCGAAGACTCACGCGCACGACGGCCCGGTCGTCCAGCGCGAGCTCCGCCGCCGCATCAAGAAGGCGTTCGACCAGGCGGGGATCGAGATCCCCTTCCCCCACCTCAGGGTGCTGACCGACAAGGACGCGAAGACGTGATCCCTCGCTTGGCGACGGCACTCCTCGTCGCGACCATGCTTTCGTCCTGCGGTGGCCGCCCCGCCCAAGAGACGGCCGACGACGAGCTGGCCGCGAAGATCGTCCCCATGCTCACGGAGCTCATCCGCTTCCCGACCGTGCAGGGGAACGTCGAGGCGCGCGAGGCGCAGCAGCAATGGCTTCTCGACACGGCGAAGCACCTGGGGTTCCAGGCCCGCGACACCGGGAAGATGGTCGAGATCGACCTTCCGGCGGGCGAGGCGGCGCCCGTGCTAGGTCTCGTCGTCCACGGCGACGTCCAACCCGCGAATCCGGAGGGCTGGTCGTTCCCGCCCTTCGAGGGAACGGCCAAGTCCGGCTTCGTCTACGGGCGAGGCTCGTGCGACGACAAGGGGCCGCTCGTGCAAGCGCTCCTGGCGATGCAGTCGTTGAAGCGCTCGTCGCGCCCGCGCACGCACACCGTGCGCCTGCTCGTCGGCTCCGACGAGGAAAGCGACAACACCGACGTGACCGAGTACTTGAAGGCGCACCGCGCGCCGGACCTCTCGCTGGTCCTCGACTACGTCTTCCCGGTCATCGTCGGCGAGATGGCGTGGACCGGTCTGGACCTCGACACGAAGCCGGGGCCCCGGGGCGCAACCGACCTCCCCTACCAGGTTGACTCGCTTACGGCGGGCCTCTCCCCCAGCATCGTCCCCGATCACGCGACGCTGACTCTGAAGTGGTCGCGGGGCGGCGTCGCGAACTGGGCGCCGGTGACGTCGCGCTTCGAGGCGCGCACGCTCCCCGAAGGAACGCGCCTGAAGCTTGCAGTTTCCGAAGACGATCCTTCCGTCCTCATCATCGACGCCTTCGGCAAGGCGGCGCACGGCGGCGTCAACCTCCAGGGCGGCCGGAACGCTCTCGTCGCCCTCGCTCGCGCGTCCGAGGGACTGCTCCCCCGCTCGGGCGAGGACGACCTCCTCGCCTTCGCGCGCCTCGCGGGAAAAGACAACTACGGCACCGGCCTCGGCCTCACGGAGAATGATCCGATCTGGGGGCGCTACCTGGTCAATGTCGCCACGGTGAAGCCCAGGGGCGATGGCAATCTGCGCCTGTCGATCACGTTCCGGCGCCCCCCGCCGCGCACGGCGCCGCAGATGAAGGACTTCCTCACGGGCAAGGTCCGTGCGTTCGAGCGCGCGACCGGTGCGCGCTTCAAGGTCGACGGCTACTGGCAGAGCGAGCCCTACGTCGTGGACCCCGAGTCGAAGCTCGTGAAGCGCCTGCTCGCTTCCTACGAGCGCGCGACCGGCGAGAAGGCACGCCCCGGTGTGGCCGGCGGGGCGACCTACGCGCGCCGGCTTCCCAACGCGGTCGCGTTCGGCATGTGGTTTCCGGCCACGCCGTACGCCGGCCACGACGTCGACGAGAGGATCTCGATCGCCGACTTGACGCGCGGGACCAAGGTGCTCATCGACGCCGTGACGGACATCGCGTGCGGGCCGCCGATCGAGAAGCCGCTCGAGCCCTAGTCGCCGTCCACCTGCTTGTCGAAGACCGCCTGCCGCTTCGTGATCGTGTAGCCCAGTCGCTCGTAGAAGTGATGCGCTCGCTCGCGGATGACGTTGCTGCGCACCCGGAGGCGCGTCGCGCCGCGCGCGTGCGCCCACGCCTCGGCGGCGAGCACCAGGTCCTCGCCGATGCCGCGGCCCCGACGCGCTTCGTCGACGACCAGGCCCACGACCTCCGCGTACGCGCCGCCCTCGAGCGACAGGTCGGTGCGGACGCCGATCCATCCCGCGACGATGCCGTCCACCTCGGCCACGTAGAACGCCTGCTCACCGCGCGAGCCCAGCGCCGTCAGGCGCGAGCGGATCTCGGCCTCCGTCGCGGGGTAGCCGAGCTGACCCGTGAGCACGGCGATCCGGGGCGCGTCGCTCGGGCGCGCGTCCCGGATCACGCGGGGTAGTCCGTTTCGATCGCCGCGGCGCACGCGATGAGCGCGCGGTGGGCCGCGGTGTGCTTGAGGAGGGTCATCCTGTCGCCCTCGATCTTGAGGCGCCCTGTGAGGATCGCGGTGGCCGCGAGCGTCTTCCGATCGAGGATGTCCTTCCACACGGAGAACGGGCCGCGTAGCGCGAAGCCCGCGCGCGCGTCCGACGGATCGTCCACGAACGAGGCGCCCCCGCACGCGCCCCGCGCGAGCTCCACGAAGAGCACCGCGCGGCGAGGCATCGCGGTGTCCGCGTCGAAGACGAGCAGCACGTTGCCGTTGAAGCCGTCGCCCCATCGCGCCGCCGCGTTGCGGTACTCACTCGAGCAGTTGATCTCGGCGGAGAGGGCCTCCGCCCAGGCGACGCTCCCGAAGGGGATCGCCATCACGGCCTCGACGCGGGTGCGCCCCTCGGCGCCTCGAACGGCAGGAAGCCGGGGTTCAAGACGCCGTCGGGATCGAAGCGCCGCTTTAGCACGGTGAGCTCGTCCCAGCGCGCCCCGAAGTGCTCCTTCCAGTCGTCGGGGGTGAAATCGATCCAGCCCGAGAGGTAGCGCTTCGCTCCGAAGGCGAGCATGAGGCGCGAGACGTTCGCGAAGCGCTCCTTGACGTCGTCCCAGAACTTCTGGGGGACCGCGGGAAGCAGGCCGAAGCCGACGAGGTTTTCGCCCTCGGGCCGCATGAAGTTGCGCGAGCGGGACGTGGCACCCTTCGCCGGCCAGAGCAGGACGTGCCCGCCGACCTGGATCCCCGGGGGCGTGTCCTGAAGCACCTGCTCGATGCAGTCGGCCGCCGTCTCCCAGGGAAGGATGCACTCGACCCACGGGTGCATGAACTCCCACGTGCCCGCCTTCTTCCACAGCTCGAAGACGGGGACCATGCGCTCGAGGAAGTCCATCGTCGGCGCATCGTCCGTGTAGACGTTGTCGTACGGCGTGAGCCCGGCCAAGAGCGCGGCGTCGTCGGGCTCGTCCCCCGGGTCGTATTCGACCGTGAGGTGGAACGGATACAGCCACTTCGCGAAGACCTGGCGCACCCCGCCCACCGGCCGGGTTCCCTGGGCGCACGGCGCGCCCCAGGACTCGAGATGGTCGAAGCGGCCGGAGTCCATCGCCATGCGTGCGTCGTCGAGGAAGACGCGAAGGTCGTCGTAGAGGAGGTAGTACGTGCGGGTCATCGCCTTCATGCGGCGGAGCTGGAGCCGCGCGCGCGTGATCACGCCGAAGGCGCCGAGGCCGGCGATCGCGCCCCAGAAAAGCTCGGGGCTCGCGGACGGCGAGCAGGTCGAGATCTTCCCGTCTCCGGTGACGACGTCCATCTCGACGACGTTGTCTCCCTGCGAGCCGTGCTTGAACGACGCGACGCCGATGCCGGCCATCGCGAGCGTCCCCCCGACCGTGACGCCGAGGTTGTTCGTCAGCACGCGCGGCACCAAGTCGAAGCGCTTCAGGTGGTGGACGAGGTCGCGCCAGACCACCCCCGCCTCGACGTCCACGGTGAGCGCCTGCGTATCGACGGCCCCGATCCCGTCCATCGACGTCATGTCGACGAGGATCCCGTCACGATTGATCGCGAGCTGGGATTGCGAGTGCGCCATGCCGCGGGTGGTCAAGGAGAGCCGGTGCGTCCGCGCGAACCCCACGAGCGCGACGACGTCGGCCGCCGATCTCGGGCGCACGACGAAACGGGGCGTCCAGTGGAAGATGCGCCCGTAGTTGGTCAGGTGCTCGGCCGTGAGCTGGTCCGGCGTAGACACGACGCCCTCGACGGCTGCGGCGAGAGGGGCGTACAACGGGTCCATGGCCGCTCAATTTACATTATCCTCCGCAGCTTGACCCCGCATCGGCCGACCAAGGCTCTTGCCCTCGCGGCGCTCGGCGTCGTCTACGGCGACATCGGCACCTCGCCGCTCTACGCGGTGCGCGAGTGCTTCCACGGACCCCACGCCGTCTCCGTGACTCAAGGAAACGTCCTGGGCGTGCTGTCGCTCGTCCTGTGGACGCTCGTCCTCGTCGTCACGGTCAAGTACGTGCTCGTGCTCCTGCACGCCGACAACGACGGCGAGGGCGGGATCCTCGCGCTGACCACGCTCGTCACGGACCCGAGACCGCGCTCGTTCCGGTGGCGCCACGGATCGATCCTCCTCATGCTGGGGCTCTTCGCGGCGGCGCTCCTCTACGGGGACGGCGTGATCACGCCGGCGATCTCGGTCCTGTCGGCGATCGAGGGGATCGAGGTCGTGACGCCGGCCGTGGCGCCGTGGGTCGTGCCGATCACGCTGGCCGTTCTGGCCGCGCTGTTCCTCGTGCAGCATCGCGGCACGGCGCGCGTCGGCCGCTTCTTCGGCCCGATCTCGCTGCTGTGGTTTCTGGTGCTGGGAGCGCTGGGTCTGGCGTCGCTCGTGAAGACCCCGCTGGTCCTAGAAGCGCTGGACCCCCGCCACGCGGCGACCTTCTTCGGCGAGCACGGGCTGCACGGTGTGGTCGTGCTCGGGAGCGTCTTCCTCGTCGCGACCGGGGCCGAGGCGATCTACGCCGATCTCGGACACTTCGGGCGGAGCGTGATCCACCGCACGTGGTTCTACGTCGCGTTCCCCGCCCTGTTCTTGAACTACCTGGGCCAAGGGGCGCTTCTGCTCCGCGATCCGTCCGCAGCCGAGCACCCGTTCTTCCTCCTGGTCCCGCCGATGCTGCTCATCCCCGTCCTCGTGATCGCGACCCTGGCCACGTGCGTCGCGTCGCAGGCGGTGATCACCGGCGCGTTCTCGCTGACCGCGCAGGCGATCCAGCTCGGGTATCTCCCGCGCCTGCAGGTGCGCCACACCTCGCGGGAGGAGCGCGGACAGATCTACATCCCCGAGGTGAACTGGCTCCTGTTCGTCCTGACCGGGCTCGTCGTCCTGACCTTCCGCAGCTCCGCCGCGCTCGCGGCGGCCTACGGCATCGCGGTCACGTCGACGATGGTGATCACGAGCCTGTTCCTGTTCTACGTCTTGCGGAAGCGCATCGCGGGAGGCGCTCTCCCGGCGTTGGCGATCGCGGGCGCGTTCCTCGCGATCGACCTCATGTTCTTCTCGGCCAACGTCCTGAAGGTCGCCCGCGGCGGCTACTTCCCGGTGCTGCTCGCGGTCGCCATCGTCGTGGTGATGACGACGTGGGCCACCGGACGCCGCCTGCTCAACGCGCGGCTGCGCGAGCGCTCCGCCTCGCTCGAGGACCTCACACGGCAGCGCGCCGACGGCACGGCGCTCTTAGCACCCAAGACCGCGATCTTCCTCACGCGCGAGCTCGACCGCGTGCCGCCGGCGATGACCCGGCTTCACCGCCACTTCGACCTCCTCCCCGCCCGCGCGATCCTCATGCGCGTCGTGTCCGAGCCGGTCCCGTACGTCACCGAGGACGATCGCCTCACGGTGGACCCGCCGGAGGGAGGCTTCTGCCGCGTGGTGGTCCGCTACGGGTTCATGGAGAGCCCGGACATCCCGGCCGTCGTCGCCCGGCTTCCGGAGAGGGGCGTGCCGGTGGACCCGGACGAGGTCGTGTACGTGCTCGGCCGCGAGACGATCCTCGCGACCGAAAGGCACGGCATGGCGCTGTGGCGCGAACGGCTGTTCGCGTTCCTCGCGCGCAATGCGGCGCGAGCGACCGCATTCTTCAACCTGCCGCCCCGGCAGGTGATCGAAATCGGCGCCGAGATCGATCTGTAAGCGCCTTCCACCCCCATCCCGGTACCCGTCGCGGGCGGAGGTGTGCAACGCGATCGACGACGACTGCGACGGGCGGATCGACGAGGATGCCGGCGAGATCGTCGATGCGGACGGCGACGGCATAGGCGGAGCCTGTGACAACTGCCCTCAAGTCGTGAACGTGAGCCAGGTCGACGCCGACGGCGACGGGCGTGGGAACGCTTGCGACAACTGCGTCACGATCGTCAATCCAGGACAGCAGAACGCCGACGAAGACCGGCTGGGCGATGCGTGCGACAACTGCGTGCTCGACTCCAACCCGAGCCAGTCCGATTTCGACCACGACTCGCAAGGGGATCGCTGCGACCTCGACGACGGCGTCATACCTCTTCCGCGTCGATCGCATCTACGTCGAGTGGCAAGGCGAGATCGGTGACGACGCTTGGAATGTCTACGAGGGCGACCTCGCCGTGCTCCGCGCGTCGGGAAGCTACACGCAAGCCGTCGGCTCCCCCGACGCTCGTGCGGTGTCACCGATCCGTGGGTCGAGGATTCCGAGTGGGTCGACTACGGGAAGGTCAGGTTCGCGCTCGTGACGGGAGTTGCGGGCGGGGTCGAGGGCGGGCTCGGGACGAACAGCGCCGGGATGCCGAGGGCGAACACGAACCCCTGTCCTTAAACGACCTCGATGGCGCCGGCTGCGCCCTCGACGGCTTCGCCGACGATCCACGCCGGCTCGCCGCGCGAGCGCAGACGATCCGCGACGGCCGGCGCCTCGGCCGGATGCACGGCGGCGAGGAGCGGCCCCGAGGTCTGCGGGTCGAACAGAACGGCCAGCTCCCACAGCTCGGTCGAGCGGCGGTACTCGACGAAGTCGCCGTAGTGATCGAGGTTGCGCTGCCCGCCGCCGGTCGCGATCCCCGCCTTGGCGAGATCGAGCGCCCCCGGCAGCAACGGCAGCGCGTCCCAGTCGAAGCGGAGCGCGCACCCCGAGAGGTGCGCCATCTCGTGCGCGTGGCCGACGAGGGAGAAGCCGGTGATGTCGGTCAGCGCATGGACCGCCGGGTGAGCCTCGACGAAGGCGCGAGAAGCGGCCGCCGAAAGGCGACTCATGCTCGCAACCGCCGTCTCGAGCTGCTCCGGCTTCACCTTGCCGCGCTGCGCCGCGGTCGTGACGATCCCCGTGCCGATCGCCTTCGTGAGCAGCAGCACGTCGCCGGGACGCGCACCGCCCTTCTTGAGGAGCCGCTGCGGGTGCACGATACCGGTCACCGCGAGGCCGTACTTGGGCTCCTTGTCGGTCACGGTGTGCCCACCCGCGATGACGGCCCCCGCTTCCTTGACCTTCTCGGCGCCCCCCCGGAGGATCTCCGCCAGGATCTCCGGATCGAGGTCGTCCGGGAATCCCACGAGGTTCAGCGCGAACAGCGGCGTCGCCCCCATCGCGTAGATGTCCGACAGCGCGTTCGCCGCGGCGATCGCACCGAACGCGTACGGGTCGTCCACCACGGGCGGGAAGAAGTCCGCCGTCTGCACGAGCGCGCGCTCGCCGTCGAGCTTCCACACGAGTGCGTCGTCGGGCGACTCGAGCCCCGCGAGGAGGCTGGGGTAGTCCCCCGCCGTGAACAGACCTGCGAGCGGGCGCAGCACCTGCGCCAGGGCTTTCGGCCCCATCTTGCCCGCACACCCCGCGCAGGGCGCGAGGCTGGTCAGGCGGGCCATCACTTCCCGCCGAACAGCTTGGCGAGGCCTTTCTTTTCCGTCTTTCCCGGCTCGACGATCACGGTCCCCTGGTGCATCACGAACGCCGGCCGGCTCATCGTCGCCATGTCGGCGAGCGGATCGCCGTCCACGGCGACGAGGTCCGCGATCTTGCCCGGCTCGACCGTGCCGACCTCCTTGTCGAGGCCCAGGAGCTGCGACGCGTTGCGCGTGCCGGCGAGGATCGCATCCATCGGCTTCATCCCGAGAGACACCATGAGCTCGAACTCGTGCCCGTTGGTGCCGTGAGTGAAAACGCCGGCGTCGGTTCCGAGGGCGACCTTCACCCCCGCCGCGAAGGCTTTGGCGATGTTCTGGCGCGCGAGCGGAGCGATGTGGAGCGCCTTCTCGGCCCGCTGCCCCTTCAGCAACCCGTCCTTGGCGTACTTTTCCACGCTCTCCTGCGCCATGAGCGTGGGCACGAGGAACGCGTCCTTTTCCTTGAACAGCTTGATGGCCGCGTCGTCGGTCATCGATCCGTGCTCGATCGAGTCCACGCCGGCCCGTAAGGCGGCCTTGATCCCCTCGGCGCCGTGCGCGTGCGCGGCGACCTTCCTTCCCGTGAGGTGCGCCTCCTTCACGAGCACCGCCAGCTCCTCGTCGTCGTATTGCTGCACGCCGACCGCGTCCCCCTCGGAGAGCACGCCGCCGGTCGCGCAGGTCTTGATGACGTCGGCGCCGTACTTCACCTGCAGCCGTACGGCCTTCACGATCTCGTCGGCTCCGTCGGCGACGCCGTGGAGCGGGTCCGCGGGAAGGAGACCGGGAACGTAGCCGTTGGTGTCGCAGTGACCTCCGGTGATGCCCACGGAGTGACCCGCCACGAGCATCCGCGGGCCCGGGACGATCCCCTCGCGGATCATGTTGCGCAGCGCGACGTCGCCGAACTCCTCGGCACCCACGTTGCGGACGGTCGTGAACCCCGCCTCGAGCGTCCGGAGCGCGTTGCGGACCCCGCGGATCGCGTCCTCCTGCGGGAGGTCGCGCACCGCGGCGTCGTCCCAGTTCGCCCCCTCGCCGATCGTGCGGCCGATCAGATGGACGTGGCAGTCGATGAAGCCGGGGAGAAGCGTGCGGTCGCCGAGGTCGATCAGGGTGGCGCCCGTCGGCACCAGCGTGCCGATCGCGAAGATCTTCCCGTCCTGAACGATGACGACGGCGTCCTTGCGCGGCGCGCTGCCCGTGCCGTCGATCAGGAACTTCGCCTTCACGGCGATCGTGGCTGCCGAGGCGGTGGCCTGTGACAGGGCGGCCAGGACCAGGAGAACGACCCAGGGACGTGCGCGCATCGACGGACCCTCCGGCGGACGTTGGCGACCGGCGGATTATCGCCGAGCGTGTCGTGTCGTGTCGGGCCGTGTCGTGTTTCGCGACGCGACCCCGGACACCGTGGCGCTTGCGGCCCCGCCGGTCCGCGTTTTCTCGCTGGCCCCGGGATTGCGATAGCGGGGTTCTACGGGAGAGATCCTCATGAAGATGCGAACCTGGATTCTCGGTGCACGATCCGTCAGGAGGTGGGCCCTCGGCACCGCGTTCCTCCTGGCCGCGGCGCCCGCCGCGGGCTCCGGAGGCTACGGCGGACCTGGGGACGACACGGCGAGCTCGCTGCCGGCGAACGTCTCCGCCGACCTGGCGGAGCTCGTCTCGACCCTCCTGCCGGACACGAAGGTCCGCGTCATCGTGGGGTCGAACGGCCCGATGTCGATCGGCGACCGCCTCCGGATCCAGACGCTTCTCTCCTCGTGGGGCGGGACCTACGACGACGACTTCGATTCGTACACCGGCTACGTCGCCGAGTGCCCTGCCGACAAGCTCGACGACCTGGCGCGGGACGCCAAGAGCTATCACGTCGCCCCCGACCGCACCGTCCGCGCCGCCATGGACGTGGCGCTGCCGACCGTGGGAGGCACGAACGGCGGCACGAGCGGAGGAAGCGGCGCGTTGAACCCCTTGTTCAACCTCCTGGCGGCCGTGCAGGTCCCGGCCGAGGAGCCGGTGGGCGGAAGCTATACCGGCCTCGGCGTCACGGTCGCCGTGATCGACTCCGGCATCGGCGTCCATCCCGACCTCAAGAACGCCGCCGGGCTGGACCGCGTCCTCGTGCGTTGGTCGACGGTGTCGGGCCCGAACGGAGACCAGTTCGGCCACGGCACGCACGTCGCCGGCATTCTGGGCGGCAACGGCAAGAAGTCCTCCGGCCCGTACGCGATCCGCACGTTCCGGGGCGTCGCCCCCGACGTCCGCTTCATCTCGATGAAGGTGCTGGGCGCCGACGGCAGCGGTCAGGTCTCGGACGTCCTGGAAGCGATCGACTGGATCCTCCAGTACCGCCAGCAGTACGGCATCAAGATCGTCAACCTGTCGCTCGGCCACCCGGTCGTCGACCCCTGCGCGAAGGACCCGCTGTGCCAAGGGGTCGAGTCGCTCAACGCCGCGGGGATCGTCGTGGTCGTCTCGGCGGGAAACTGGGGCACGCTCGGCTACGGCTCGATCACGTCTCCCGGGATCGCGCCCGACGTCATCACAGTGGGTGCGATCAAGGACATCAACACGACTCCCCTCGGGGACGACGACATCACGACGTTCTCCTCGCGCGGGCCGACGTGGCCCGATCACCTTCTCAAGCCGGACCTGGTCGCTCCGGGGAACAAGATCGTCTCGCTGCGGTTGAGCGGCGGCTTCCTCGACCTCGCGCATCCCGAGCTGCGCATCCCGGCGCGGGCGTACACGACCGATCCCCTGTCCGCCGGCGGCACGGGCGACTACTTCGAGCTGTCGGGGACGAGCATGTCCGCCCCGATCGTCAGCGGCGTCGTGGCTCAGATGCTCCAGGCCCACCCGGGCCTGTCTCCCGCGACGGTCAAGGCCCGCCTCATGAAGTCCGCCCGCAAGACGGGCGGAAGCCCCTTCCTGTTCGGCGCCGGAGTGGTCGACCTCCCGGCGGCCCTCGCCGCGACGGGCACCGCCACGGCGGCGCCCTCCCCCGTGGTTCACCAGGACCCGACGCAGCCGGGCCTCGTCTGGATCGACGACGTCGGCTCGCTTTGGGGCGACACCGCGGTCTGGGGCGACACCGCCATCTGGGGCGACACCGCCATCTGGGGCGATACCGCCGTGTGGGGCGATACGGCCGTGTGGGGCGACACCGCCGTCTGGGGCGATACCGCCATCTGGGGGGACACCGCCGTGTGGGGCGACGCCATCCTCTCCAACGGCGACACGTACAAGTCTCCCTGGCTGCTCCCGACCGCGCCTCGCGCCGCGGCCCCGGCCCCCAAGGCGGCCTCCCGGACCCAGGCCCGCACGGCCGGCAAGACGATCGAGCTCATCCCTTAAGTTCCTCCCTCCTCCCTCTCTCCCTCCCTGTCGCGGCCGGCGCTCACGCGCCGGCCTTTTTTTGTGGGCGCTTGTCGCTTCCGGGCGGCGGGCCGATGTTGGGGACCATGCCGGGAAACGCCCGCGTTCTCGCCGCCCTGCCTCCGGGCGCCCTGCTCGAGGAGTGCCTCGGAGGCCTTCGCGCCGCCGGCCACCTCGTGGAGGTCGCGGGGTCTCCGGCCCTCGCGCTCGCGCGGGTCGAGGAATCGGACTGGGACCTCGTCCTGATGGACTCGATCCTCGCCGCCCAGGGATCGTTGGCGCTCCTGGAGGGGGTGAAGCGGCGTCGGCCGGGAACCCTCGTCGCCGTGAGCGGCTCGCGCCTCGACGGCGCCACCGTCCGCGACGCCTTCCGGAAGGGAGCCTACGACGTCCTGCTCGAGCCCCTTCCCCGCGGCGAGCTCGTGGCGCTCGTCGAGCACGCGGTGCGCATCCGCGCGATGGGAGAGGAGCGTCGCCGCCTCGGAGCCGAGCTGGAATCGGAGCGAAGGCGGGCCCGGGAGCTCGCCGAGAGGCTCGATCACGAGGACCCGTTCGCGGTGATCGTCACGGCCACCCCGGCCATGCGGCGGCTGGTGGCGACGATGCGGGAGGTGGCGCGGTCGGACGCTACGGTGCTGCTGACAGGCGAAAGCGGCACCGGGAAAGGACTCCTGGCCCGCGCGATCCACGACGGCTCCTTCCGCCGGCACGCGCCGTTCGTCGAAGCCAACTGCGTCGTCTACTCCGAGGGCGTGCTCAACAGCGAGCTGTTCGGCCACGAGAAGGGGGCCTTCACCGGCGCCGCGAAGCTGAAGCGAGGGCGCTTCGAGCTGGCGAGCGGAGGGACGCTCTTCCTCGACGAGATCGGCGAGATCTCCCCTGCGACGCAGCTCCTCCTGCTGCGCGTCTTGCAGGACCGATCGTTCGAGCGCGTGGGCGGCGAGGAAACGCTCGACGCGGACGTCCGCCTCGTCGCGGCCACGAATCGCGATCTCGCCGAGGCGATCCAGCGCGGCACGTTTCGCGAGGATCTCTTCTACAGGCTCAACGTGATCCCGATCGCGGTGCCCCCGTTGAGGGAACGGCTCGACGACGTGCCGGTGCTCACCGCGCTGTTCCTCGCGCACGCCGCGGGGAAGCTGGGCCGCGTTCCACCCGAGGTCTCACCTGACGCTCAGGCCGCGCTCGCGCAGCACACGTGGCCCGGTAACGTGCGCGAGCTTCAAAACCTCATGGAGCGGCTCGTCGTTCTCGTCCACCGCGACCGGATCGAGGCGTCCGACCTACCGGAAGCGCTCCGTGGCGGCGCCCTCCCCGCCGCGCCCGGCCCGGCGTCGCCGGGGAGCCTCGAAGACCTCGAGCGGGCGCGGATTCTGGACGTGCTCCAGGCGTGCGCCGGGAACAAGAAGCTCGCCGCGGCGCGCCTCGGGATCCATCGATCGACGCTGTACGCGAAGCTCGAGCGCTACCGGCGCTGAGGGGTCACTTCGCGCGGGCGTAGTTGTCCGCCGCCTGCGACCAGTTCACGACGTTCCACCACGCCTCGATGTAGTCGGGCCGGCGGTTCTGGTATTTCAGGTAGTAGGCGTGCTCCCAGACGTCGAGGCCCAGCACCGGCTTGCCGCCGTCCATGAGCGGCGTGTCCTGGTTCGGCGTGGACTCGACGACGAGCTTGCCGCCGCGCACCGTCAGCCAAGCCCAGCCGGATCCGAACCGCCCCACGCCTGCGGCGGCGATTTTCGTCTTGAGCTCCGCGAACGAGCCGAACGCGGCGTCGATCGCCTGTTTCAGATCGCCTGTCGGCTCTCCGCCGCCGCCTTTTTTCATGAGCGTCCAGAACATCGTGTGATTCGCGTGGCCGCCTCCGTTGTTGCGCACCGCGTTACGCACGGCGTCCGGAACCTGTCCCAGGTTGGCGAGAAGCTTCTCGAGCGTCATCGCGGCCAGCTCGGTGTGGCCTTCGAGCGCCTTGTTGAGATTCGTCACGTACGCCTGATGGTGCTTCCCGTGGTGGATCTCCATCGTCTTCGCATCGATCCACGGATCGAGCGCGTCGTGCGGGTAAGGAAGCGAGGGGAGTTCGAACGGCATGTGTTCCTCCTGTTGACCGTGCGGTTACACGCGATTCTAGCGCGCCGAGGTGCGGATGCGCGATCCGCACGAAGGCCCCCGCGTTTCGTTTTCCCCTTCACGTTCTCGCGGCCGCGAGTTAAACCGGGATCGGGTTGAGATCGTCGCGGGGGGAAAACGCGATGAGCGAAGCGATCGAGATCGGGGCACGAGGGGGTCGGTCCCTGGAGGAGGCCTGGACGACGGCTCAAGCGGGCTTGGGCTACGTCTCGTGGCTCGCGCGCGACTTCCTGTACACCGGGATCGCACGCGAGGATCTCGAATCGGAGGGCCGTCTCGGCTTGCTGGATGCGGCCCTCCGGTTCGATCCGTCCCACGGCGTCCAGTTCATCACCTACGCGTCGTGGTGGGCCCGCCGCCGCATGCAGCTCTTCGCGGCGCGCCACGCCCGCGTCGTGCGCCGGCCGACGCGCCGGCATCACGCGCCGGAAGTGGAGTGGGGCGAGGTGTCGATCGACGATCCGATCGGTGCGGGAGCCGCCCGCCGGTGGAGCGACGTCCTCGCGGATCCCGCGGCGCGTCCACCGGTCGCGGAGCTCCTCGTCGGCGAGGATACGGCGCTTCTCGCACGGGCCGTCGGCGAGCTCCCGCCGCTGTGGGCTCGGATCGTCGCGCTGCGCTTCGGCCTCGACGACGTGCCGCCGATGACGCTGCGGGCGATCGGGGCGCGCCTGTCCCTCTCGCGCGAGCGCGTGAGGCAGATCGAGGTGAAGTCCCTCCGCCGGCTGCGCGCGATCGTGGAGGAGTCGTGGGGCAGGGCGTCCTAGCGCTCGCCCCGTGAGATCACGACCGCCGCGACGAGGTCGCCGGACACGTTGAGCGTCGTCCGGCACATGTCGAGGAAGCGATCCACGCCCAGGATCATGCCGATCCCCTCGGGCGGGACGCCCACGAGCCCCAGGATGACCGCGATCACGGGAAGGGAGCCCGCGGGGACGCCCGCCGTCCCGATCCCGCCGAGGATGCACACGCCCACGACCGTGAGCTGATCGACGATCGTGAGGGGCACGCCGTAGAACTGCGCCAAGAACAGCACGGTGACGCCCTCGAAGAGCGCGGTGCCGTTCTGGTTCGCCGTGGAGCCGATCGTCAGGACGAAGCGGCTGACGTGCGGCGGGAGCTTCAGGCGCTCCTCGGCCACGCGCAGCGCGGTGGGTAGCGTCGCATTGGACGACGCGGTCGAGAACGCGGTGAGCATCGCTTCCTCGATCCCGCGGAAGAACACGCGGGGGCTCATGCCCCCCAGCACGCGCACGAGCAGGCCGTACACCGCGAACTGGTGGATCGCGAGCGCCAGCACGACGACGCCGACGTAGCGCCCGAGCAGCGCCACTGCGTCGAAGCCGAGCTGCGAGGTCATGTTGAACAGCAGCGCCGCGACCGCGATCGGTGCCGTCTGGATGACGAGATCGATGAGCGTCATCGAGACGTCGTACACCCCTTGCAGGGTGTCCTCGAAGCGGCGCGCCGCCTCGGTACGGGTCAAGGTCAGGCCGATCCCGAGGAACAACGCGAACACCATCACGGCGAGCATGTCCCCGTTCGCCGCGGCCTTGACCGGATTGTCGGGGATCATCGCGATGAGGAGCTCCATCCCGACCTTCGGGGCCGCGACCTGGCTCGTGAGCGTTGCCGACCCCTGCCGCGCGCGCTCGAGCAGCGCCTCGCGGGCCGCGGGCGCGATCCCCTCGCCCGGACGGAGCACGTTGACGAGCAGCACGCCGAGGGCGACCGCGATCGCCGATACGCCGATCGTGTAGAGCAGCGTGCGCACGCCGATGCGTCCGAGCTTGTGCACGTCCCTCAGCCCGGCGATCCCGATCGCGAGCGCCGAGATGATGAGGGGCACGACGAGCATGAACAGGAGGCGGAGGAACACCTGGCCGATCGGGCCGGTGACGTAGGTGACGATCGCGCGGACCCGTGGGTCGCCCTCGAACGCACCGTGCGCCGCGAGCCCCAGGCCGACGCCCAAGACTCCGCCCGCGACCATCCTCCAATGGAGGGGAACGCGCCTCACTGCGGCGCTTCGGGCGGCACGAGCCGATCCAGCGCCGGACCCAGCTTCTCCTCGGGAGAGCCCGCGACGACACCGACCGTCGTCCCCGACCGCCTCGCACGCAGCGAAGGCGCGCGCGCGCGAAGCGCCTGCTCGAACTCGACGGCGTCTGCGGGCGTGTCCCAGCGCGTCTGGAGGAGGACGACTCCCGCGTCCCCCTTCGTCCACAGCTCGAACCGATCGCCGCCCCATCCGGCCGCCGCGGGATGAATCCACGGCAAGGCGGTGGACATCGCGCGCTGGTCGTGGGACTTCGGCGCCTGCGCTCCGACGAGCGAGCCGATCGTCAGCTCCCCGAGCACGCCCCGGCCGGCGCGCGACCACCCGGGGCCCAGCGCGGCGGCGACCTCCGGCAGCGTCACGGGAAGCGGCTCGTCACGGCGCGCCGGGTCCCAGTACTTTTCGGGATGGAGGATCTGCTCCGACGAGCGCGGCATGCGGTCCCACGCGGTTCTCGCGTCCGCCTGCGGATAGCCGCTCGACGTCGTCGCCAGGTCCCCGCGTGCGAGGAACAGCGCGCCCAGGACGTACGGCCCCAGGAGCTGTCGCCTGAGGACCGCCGGCATCGCGTCGAGCTTTTCGCCGCGCCCCGCCTCGCTCTCCGTCATCGCGGACAGCGCGGACGCGTCGAGCCTCCCCGCCTCCATAGCGCGGAGCATCGACACCGACATCGCGACGCTCGCGCTTCCCTCCGCGAGGGCGGCGACCGCGAACGCGGCGTCGTCGTCGTCCAGGACCTTCTCGATGCGGCCGTCAATGTCGTAGTACTGGTCCTCGAGCGCATGCGTCATCTCATGGGTCGTCAGCGGACCGGTCATCATCTTCGGCATGTCGTCGAGCAGGTAGAACGACTTCGACTGCGGATCGTAGAAGCCCCCCGCTTGCTCCTCGAGCACGTCGAGCATCGTGCCGAGGATGTCCGTCCCCGGCGGGACGAGCCCGAGGATCTGGTACGCACGCGTGTCGGCCGCGATCTTGGCGTCCGGGGTCATCCTCTTGAAGCGCGCGAGCGCATAGGCGCGCGCCTTCTCGTCGTCCACCACTTTGACCGGGACCTTCCGCTTGAACGTCAGGCCGCGGATCGCCTCCAGCTCGGGGAGCGTGGCGGCGACCGACGTCTCGGCTTCGGCCTGCGTAAGCTTCTCGCCGGCCGGGGCCCGGCAGGCGACGAGCACTCCGAGTGCGACGGTGGCAATCGTGCGAGTCATCGCGCGATTGTACGCCGTTGTATGCTCTTTCCGTGGACATCCACACCTTGAGGGGAAAGCGTGCGGTCGTCTGCGGCGCGACGCAGGGGATCGGGCGAGCCGCGGCGATCGAGCTCGCCAATCGCGGCGCCGACGTCACCGTCCTCGCCCGCAACCGCGAGATGCTCGAGAAGCTGTGCACGCTACTGCCGCCCGGCGAGCACCACGCGCTCGCCGCGGACTTCGACGACAACGAGGCGGTCCGCGCGGCGGCCACGCACCTGGCGAGCTCGCCCGTTCACGTCCTGGTCAACAACACGGGGGGACCGCCCGGCGGCCCGATCGTGGAGGCGTCGCCCGAGGCGTTCCTCACCGCCTTCCGGGCCCACCTCATCAACAACCAGATCCTCGCGCAGGCGCTCATCCCTCGCATGCGCGAGGCGGGCTACGGACGGATCGTCAACGTCGTGTCGACCTCGGTGAAGGAGCCGATCGCGGGGCTCGGGGTATCGAACACGGTGCGCGCTGCGGTTGCCGGCTGGGCGAAGACCTTGGCCGGCGAGGTCGCGCGCTTCGGGATCACGGTGAACAACGTCCTGCCGGGGTACACGAAGACCCAGCGCCTGGAGGCGATCATCGCGAGCCGGGCGAAAGCGGCAGGCAAGGACGCGGAGGCGATCGCGCGCGACATGGCCGCGCAGGTGCCTGCGAACCGGTTCGCCGAGGCGTGGGAGATCGCCGCCGCCATCGGTTTTCTCGCGAGCCCCGCCGCCGCGTACGTCACGGGCGTCAGCCTGCCGGTCGACGGCGGCCGCGTCGCCGCGATCTGAGCGTGATCACGATCCGGCACGTCGTCGAGGGACGGCTCGTCGAGCCCGCCGGAGGGGACTACCTCGACGTCTTCGAGCCGGCGACCGGCAAGGCGTACGCGCAGGTGGCGGCCGGCAACGAGCAGGACGCCCTGCACGCGGTGGAGTCGGCGAAACGCGCGTTCCCGTCCTGGTCGGCCACGCCCGCGGCGGAGAGGTCGCGCCTGCTCCTCGCGATCGCGGACGGCATCGCCGCCTCGCGCGAGGAGCTCGCCCGGGCGGAGAGCGTGGACACGGGAAAGCCGATCGCGCTAGCACGGGCGGTGGACATCCCGCGCTCCGAGGCGAACTTCCGCTTCTTCGCCACGGCGATCCTCCACGCGCAATCCGAGCTGCACGCGACCGACCTCGACGTGCTCAATTACACGCTGCGCCGCCCGGCCGGTGTGGCCGTGTGCATCGCACCGTGGAATCTTCCGCTCTACCTGCTGACGTGGAAGGTCGCGCCCGCGCTCGCCGCGGGATGCACGGTCGTCGCGAAGCCCTCGGAGATCACGCCTTGGACCGCGTCGCACCTCGCGCGGATCGCGGAGGCCGCCGGGCTGCCCGCGGGCGTCCTCAACGTCCTGTATGGAACGGGGGCCGCGGTCGGCCCTTCGCTCACCGGCCATCCCGACGTGGCCGCGATCTCGTTCACCGGCAGCACGGCGACGGGACGGGCGATCGCGGGCCACGCAGCACCCCGCCTCAAGAAGCTCGCGCTCGAGCTGGGCGGGAAGAACGCGAACATCGTGTTCGCCGACGCCGATCTCGATGCCGCCGTCGCCGGGAGCGTGCGCGCCGCGTTCACGAACCAGGGGCAGGTCTGCCACTGCGGGTCGCGGATCCTCGTCGAGCGCTCCCTGTACGACCGCTTCGTCGAGCGCTTCGTGAACGCCGCCAAGGCCCTGCGCGTGGGCGACCCGCTCGACGAGCGGACCGAGCAGGGTGCCTTGGTCTCGCGGGCACATTACGACAAGGTCCTGGGCTGCCTGAGCCTCGCGCACGACGAGGGAGCCACGGTGCTCGCGGGAGGCGGCGCCGCCCCCGCCCCGAACGCGCGGTGCCGCGACGGCTGGTTCGTCGAGCCCACCATCCTGGTGGACCTGCCGCACGGGTGCAGGACGAACCAGGAAGAGATCTTCGGGCCGGTCGTCACCGTCGCCCCCTTCGACGGCGAGGAGTCGGCGGTCGCGATCGCCAACGGCACGCCCTACGGCCTTTCCAGTGTCCTCTGGACGCGCGACCTGGCGCGCGCGCACCGCGTCGCCGCCCGGATGGACACCGGCGTCGTGTGGGTGAACTCGTGGATGCACCGCGATCTGCGCGTCCCCTTCGGCGGCATCAAGGCGAGCGGCGTCGGCCGCGAAGGGGGCACCGAGGCGCTCCATTTCTTCAGCGAGCCGAAGACGGTCGCCATCCCGGTGCGTTGACGTGAGCGATCCCCGCGACGTCGAGAGCACGCGCGCGCCCGAACCGGTCGGCGCGTTCCCCCACGCCAAGCGCGTCGGCGAGCTCCTGTTCCTGTCGGGGATCGGACCTCGCACCCGCGGCACTCGGGTGATCCCCGGGGTCACCCTCGACGGGTCGGGGGCGATCGCCGGCTACGACATCGAGGTCCAGACGCGCGCGGTCTTCGAGAACGTGCGCCTCGTCCTCGAGGATGCGGGCGCGTCGTGGGACGACATCGTCGACGTCACCGTCTTTCTCACCGACATGAAGCGCGACTTCGCGGCGTTCAACCGCCTGTACGCCCAGGCGTTCACGACGAACCGCCCGACGCGCACGACGATCGAGGTCGGCGCGCTCCCGACCCCCATTGCGGTCGAGCTCAAGGTGATCGCGTATCTCGGCGGCCGCTCGTAGAACCCTGGCGCTACTCGTCCACCCAGCCGGGGATCTCTTCGGCGAACCACACGAGGTTGCCGCTGGGATCGACGACCGCGAACTCGCGAAAGCCCCAGGGCTTTTCCTCGGGAGCGTCCGATTCCTTCACGACCCCGGCCGCAAGGAAACGGACGTAGAAGGCATCCACGCCGCTGACGTTGAGTCGGCAGCTCGAGTTCCCGGGGAGGCTCGCGTCCGTGCAGAGCCAGAAGTGGATCTGCAGCCCGTCGAGCTCGACACCGGCGTAGTCGTCCGAGTCGATGTGGCGGCGGAAGCCCAGCTTCGACTCGAAGAACGCGAGCGTCTTCTCGATCGAGAGCACCGGGAGGACCGGGATCGTCAATAGTAGGCGGGCCTCGGGCATCAGAGCGTCCTCAACACCGCCCGCACGGGGCTCGCATCGAACCCGACGAGCTTCAGCGGCAGCGCGATCAGCTCGTACTCCCCCTCCGCGACGTGGTCGAGGACGAGCCCCTCGAGGATCGCCATGTCGTTCGCCAGGAAGCGCCGGTGAGCGAGGAGCTCCTTGTCCGCCTTCAGGTCGACGCTCGGCGTGTCGATCCCCACGAGGCGCGCGCCCCGCTCGCGGAGGAGATCGACCGTCCTCGGATCGAGCGCGGCGAAGTCGTCGTTCCAGCGCTCGGGATCGGGATACGTGCCGGTCGCCAGGAGCACGCGCTCGGCCCTCAGGTCGGCGGGTATCCGCTCCGGCGCGATGCGGGTCCCCCGTTCGGACGGCACGCGCAGGACCCGGCACCGGCCGACGTAACGGTCGAGCGCCATCGCGTCGATCGTGGCCGCGTCCCGGCCGTAGTGGCTCGGCGCGTCCGCGTGCGCACCCAGGTGGACGGTGGCGTGGAGGGTTGAGAGCGTTACAACGTCGCCGCGGGACAGGTCCATCAGGACCTCGCGGGAGGCCGGGGTGTCCCCCGGCCACACGGCGAGCGCCGGCGTGATCGCCGGCGTGATGTCCAGGATCAAGACTTCACTTTGCCCAGCTTTGCGAGACCGAAGAACTCCATAACGCGCAGCACCGGCCACGCGGGGTCGATCTCCGAGCGCCGCACGGAAAACTTCGGACTCCGGGGCGCGCCGTGGTGATTGTTGTGGAGCCCCTCCCCGCCGGTGATGAGGGCGATCGAGCGGAAGTTCCCCGCGGTGTTCTGGAAGTTCTTGTAACCGCGATGGTGGCACAGACCATTGATCGAGGACGACAGGACGAAGATGTAGAGGAATCCCGCCGTCCCGGCGACGAGCAGCCCCCACCAACCGAACGCCAGGCACAGCAGCGCGATACCGACCACGATGCCGGCGCTTCCGTTGTCGAAGGCGATCCGGTCCCAGAAGTCCCGCTTGATGTCCTTCGCGTAGGTGGCGACCGTCTCCGGGTTACGCGCCTCGCGGATGTAGTAGAAGAAGTTTCCCCACTGGATCGGCCAGAAGCCCTCCAGCACCGGGCTGTGGGGATCGCCCTCCTCGTCGGTGTGGGCGTGGTGCTTGCGGTGAACGGCGACCCACTCGCGCGGGACGATCCCGGTTGTCATCCAGAGGGCGAAGCGGAACCCCCACGCGGCGACCGGATGCATCTGCATCGCGCGGTGCGTCGCGTAACGGTGGAGGTAGATGGTGGTCGAGAAGACCATGATCTGCAGGACGATGATCGACGCCACGAAGGCGATCAGGAGCTCGGTCAGCACGGGCAGCACCTCGTCGGAAGCTGGAGCGGACATTGCAAGGATAGTGTTTCCGGGCGTGACGCGCCCGGGTAAATTGGTGCTCAGAGTTCGTGGCGGATGGCCCACAGATCCGGAAAGATGGGCTTGAAAAGGCTCTTCTTCAGGAACTCGACTCCCAGCGAGCCACCGGTTCCCTTCTTGTTCCCGATCGTGCGCTCGACCAGCTTGACGTGCCGGTACTTCCACTCCTGAAAGCCTTCGTCGAGATCGGTCATGAGCTCGAAGAGGATCGCCAGCTCCGGGCGGGCCTTGTAAAGCCGCAGGATCTCGCCCTGGAGGGCCTCGCTCGGCGCGTTGGCCGCGTCCGAGGCCTTCTCGCGAAGGTCGGCGGGGATGGCCGCGCCTTGCTTCTCGAGGAAGTCGTAGAAGTGGTCCACGAGCGAGGGCTCCGCGAGGCGGCGCTCGAGCACCGCTTTCGCCTCGGGCCCGGCCGCGTGCCGGAGCATCTCCGCCCGCTTGTACCCCAGGGCGAACTCGAGCTCGCGGAACTGGAACGACTGGAAGCCCGAGGCGGTGTCGAGCCGGTCGCGGAAGGCCGAAAACGACATCGGCGTCATCGTCTCGAGGATGTCGAGCTGGCCGACGAGGGTCTTCATGATCGTGCGCACGCGCTTGAACGTGTGGATCGCGCCGAACAGATCCCCGGCCGAGAAGTCGCGCTTCACCTTCTCGACCTCGTGCAGGACCTCCTTGAACCACAGCTCGAACACCTGGTGGATCACGATGAAGAGCATCTCGTCGTGCTCCGGCGGGGTGGAGCGCGGCTCCTGGAGTCCGAGGAGGCGCTCGATGTTCAGGTAGCGGGCGTAGGTGAGATCGGGCATGACTACCTCGTGAGCAGGACGATCAGAGCAAGGACCAACGCGAGGGCCGCGGCGGCCCCGGCGAGACGCACCGCCCGCCATTGTCGCGCGGCCCGCCTCACCGCGTCGGCGTAGGGGGTCCTCGAGAACGTCACCATGTAGTAGAGAGGCACGAATCGTCCGGGAAGCAGGCGGGCCAGAGCCTTCTCGACGCGCTTGCCGAGCAGGAAGCTCCTCGACGCCGTCTTGTCGCGCATCTCGACGAAGTTCCCGAGCGCGAGGTCGGCGAGCGCGTCGGCGTGCTGCTTGCGCCGCTCCTCGTAGGCCGCAAGGCCCCGCTCCACGCTCGGCTCCGAGCGCAGGCACTCGTCGAGGACGATGCAGTCCTCGAAGGCGGCGTTGGCGCCCTGCCCGTAGAACGGCACGATCGCGTGGGCGGCGTCCCCCAGGAGCACGATCCGGTCCCGGTGCCGCCACGGACGGCATCGCACGGTGACGAGCGAGCCCACGGGGTTGAGCAGGAAGTCCTCCTCGAGCGTGGGGATCAACGGCACCGCGTCGGGGAAGACGCGCTCGAAGTACGCGCGCACCTGGGCGGCTGAGGTGAGCGCGGCGAAGGAGTCCGGCCCCTCGAAGGGCCAGAAGCACGTGCACGTGAACGAGCCATCCACGTTCGGCAGCGCGATCATCATGAACTGCTCCCGCGGCCAGATGTGCAGCGCGTCCCGCTCCATCCGGAACGAGCCGTCGGGAGACGGCGGGATCGTGAGCTCCTTGTACCCGTGCGGGAGGTACGACTGCGCGTACTCGAACCGGTCGGTCTTCTGGAGCGCGGCACGGACCTCGGAATTGGCGCCGTCGGCCCCGATGACGAGGTCGGCGGACAGCCGCTCGCGCCGGCCCGTCTCGTGGTCCTCGAGCTGCAACGTCGCATTGTCGAGGTCGACGTCGACGCACCGCAGGCCGAACCGCACGCGGACGTTGGGCATGGATTCCGCCGCCTCGACGAGGAGACGATTCAGGCCCGCGCGGGACACGGAGTGGATGACGTGGTGCGCCTCGTGGCCGTAGGGCTGGAAGGCGAGGCCCCCGTCCGGGGCGTGAAGCATGCGCCCGCGCATTCTGACCGCCACGTCGAGCACCGCCCGATCGAGCCCGGCGCGCTCGAGCCCCGCGAGCCCCCGCGTCGAGATCGCGAGGTTGATCGAGCGCCCGCGTCCCGGCGGGCCCCGCCGCGGGTCGGGCCTCCTCTCGACGACCTCCACCCGGTGGCCGGCGCGGCCTAACAGCACGCCCATGAGCGCCCCGCCCAGGCCCCCGCCGACGATCGCGACGGATTTCATGGTGCGCGCTGGATCCACCGCGCCGCGCGCCAGACCTCGTGGAAGGTGTTGTAGAGGGGCACGGGCGCGACCCGCAGGACGTCCGGGGGCCGGCGATCCACGATCACCTCGCCGCCTTCGGTCGAGCGCAGCGCGTCACCCGAGCGGTCGAGCGCGCGCAACGAGAGCTGGCAGCCCCGCGCGTCCGAGTCGGCGGGGGTGATCACCTCGAACCGGGGCTGCCCGGCCCGCCGGAGCAGCCACTCGAGATACCCAGTGAGCACCACCGACTTCCGCCGCAGCGCGTCCATCCCCGCCTCGTCGAAGATCGCGAGCGACTCCTTCAGCGGCGCCATCGCGAGGATCGGCGGATTCGAGATCTGCCAGCCGTCGGCGCCCGCGCGCGGCGTGAACGTACGCTCGACGTCCATCCGGAAGCGCGTCCCCGGATCGTTCCCCCACCAGCCGGCGAGCCGATGGAGGGCCGGGTTCGCGCCGTGGCGCTCGTGCACGAAGCAGCCGGCAACGGCCCCCGGGCCCGCGTTGAGGTACTTGTAGGAGCACCAGACCGCGAAATCGACGTCCCAATCGTGCAGGGACAGCGGCACGTTGCCCGCGGCGTGCGCCAAGTCCCAGCCGGCGACGGCACCCGCAGCGTGCGCCGCGGCCGTGATCGCGGGCACGTCCAAGAGCTGCCCCGTGTAGTACTGCACCCCCGGGAGGAGCACGAGGGCGAGAGCGGCCCCTTCGCGCTCGATCGCGGCCACGACGTCATCGGTCCGAAGCCACGCCTCGCCCGGTCGCGGGGCGACGCGCACCAGCGCCTGGGCCGGATCGAGGCCGCGACCGCGCACGCGCGAGTCCACGGCGTACGCGTCCGAAGGGAACGCGCCGTCCTCGACGAGGATCTTCCACCGCACGCCGTCGGGACGGTAGAACGTCTCCATCATGAGGTGCAGGTTCACCGTGAGGCCGTTCATCATGACGACCTCGCCGGGGAGAGCGCCGACCAGACGGGCCCCGGTCTCGCGGAACACCTCGTGATACGAGAACCACGGCGTCTTCGCGCGGAAGTGCGCGTCCACCGCGAGCCGCGACCAGTCGTCGAGCTCCTGCTCGACCGCGCCCCGCGCCGCCTTCGGCATGAGGCCGAGCGAGTTGCCGTTGAAGTAGATGAGCGGCTCGCCGTCCGCCCCCGCGGGGATCTCGAACCGGTCGCGGAACCGCCGCAGGGGGTCGCGCTCGTCGAGCCTCTGCGCGAAGCCTTCGCTCTCCTCGAACACCGGGATCATGCGAACCTCGCGCGGTCCAGTGCGAGGAACTCGAGCGCGGTCCCGCCGAGCAGGCGGGCCTTGGTGCCGGCGTCGAGGTCGGTCATCGACTCGATCATCGCACCCGGAACCGCCTCGCCTAAGGGAAAGGGATAGTCCGATCCGAGCGCGATCCGCTCCGCGCCGAGGAGCCGCAGGAGGTAGCGCAGCGCCCCGGCGTCGTGCACGAGGGAGTCCACGTAGAACCGCCCGAGGTAGCGGCTCGGCGGATGCGGGTTGTCCACGGCGCACAGGTCCGGCCTCGCCTGGAAGCCGTGCTCGATGCGGCCGATCGTCCCCGGGAACGATCCGCCGCCGTGGGCGAAGGCGATGCGCAGCTTCGGCAGGCGCTCGAGCACGCCGCCGAAGATGACCGAGCAGATCGCGAGCGCCGTCTCGGCCGGCATCCCCACGAGCCACGGGAGCCAGTACTTGGTCATCCGGTCCTTTCCGAAGATGTCCCACGGATGGACGAACACCGCGGCGCCGAGATCGGCCGCCGCCTCGAAGATCGGGAAGAGGTCCGGATGGTCGAGGCTCCAGCCGTTGATGTGGGTTCCGATCTGGACCCCCGCCAGCCGCAGGTCTTTCACGCACCGCTCCAGCTCGTAGATCGCGAGGTCGGTTTTCTGCATCGGGAGCGTGCCCAAGCCGACGAAGCGGGAGGGGAAACGCTCGACCACCGAGGCGACGTGGTCGTTGAGCAGCGTGGCGAGGTCGAGCGTGTGCTCGGGGCGCGCCGCGTAGTTGAACATCACGGGGACCGTGGAGAGGACCTGCACGTCGACACCGGTCGCGGCGGCATCCTCGAGGCGCCGGCGCGGATCCCAGCAGTTGTCCTCGATCTCGCGGAACAGCGCTCCGTCCAGGATCATCCGCGCGCACCCCGGCGCGTAGTGGTCGAGCTGGATGAAGCCGGGCGTGCCGTAGCGCTCGGTCAGGTCGGGAAGGTGCTCCGGCAGGATGTGCGTGTGGAGATCGACCTTGAGAGGCCGTTGATCCCGGCCGGAGCTCACCCCGCTAGACCGCCTTGGCGGGGGCAGGCGGCTCGAGCACCGTCCCGCACTTCGCGCAGGTCCGCTTGCTCCGGTCCGCGAAGAACCCCTCGATGATCGGCTTGAGCTGCGTTCCCAGGTCCTTGCAGTGGAAGGTCGCGTCGTGGAGGAGGTTGCCGCAGCGCTCGCAGAACCAGCGGAGATGGTCGATCTCCTTCTCGGCGCGCATCCGCTCGACGACCATCCCGACCGTGCCGGCGGGCCTCTGCGGCGAATGGGGGATCCCCGGCGGGAGCAGGAAGATGTCGCCTTCCCGGATCACGATGTCGCGCGGCTTGCCGTCCTCGATGACCTTGACGACGATGTCCCCTTCGATCTGGAAGAACAGCTCCTCGCCGTCCTCGATGTGGTAGTCCTTCCGCGCGTTGGGGCCTCCGACGATCATCACTTGGAACTCGGCGTCCTGCCAGACGAGCTTGTTGCCGACCGGAGGCTTGAGGAGGTGACGGTGCTCGTCGATCCAGTGCTTGAGGTTGAAAGCGGACAGGGCCATGGCGCGATCCCTCCCGGCGATCCCCCGGGATTGTAGCGCGGGCCGCGGCCTAGCCCGTCAGTGCTTCGATGAGCTTCGGCCGGAGGAACCAGCGCAGCGCCGCGCCGTGGCTGGCGAGCGATTTCCAGGTCGTAGCGTCGCTCTGGAAGCCGATGAGGCCCGCGGTGGGGCAATCCAGAAAGGCCGCGGGGGCACCGGCGAGCACCGCGGCGAGCTCCTCGATCCCCGGGTTGTGGGCGACGAGAAGGCCGACGTCCGCGGAGGCCGGGAACCGGCTCACGACCGCCAGCCACTTGGGCCCGGGGCTGTCGTACAGGACGCGGTCCTCGCGGATCGCCTTTTCGAAGCCCATCGCCTCGGCGACGTCGACGGCGGTCTCCTTGGCGCGCCGGGCCGGCGAGGTGACGATCGCGTCGGGGACCAGCTTCATGGCCGCGAGGGCCTGACCCACCCGGCGCGCGTCCTCGTGCCCCCGTGCGGCCAGCGGCCGGTCGAAGTCGCTGGGAAACGAGCCCAGCGGCTCGGCCTTGGCGTGACGCAGCAGGATCACGGCCTTCATGATGGCGAGGGTACACTCTCGCGCCGCCCGGGGGGAACGCGCACATGATCCGTACCGACGCCGCCTTCGCCGCCGCCGTGGAGCGCGCGGTGCGCGACGCGGAGAGCGGGACTTCGGCCGAGCTCGTAGTGGTCCTCGCCGCGCGCTCGGGCACCTACCGCGACCTCGCGCTCCTCATCGGGGCCGCGGCGGCGACGGCCGTCCTGCTCGTCGCGCTGTTCGCCCGCTCCCTCTTCCCGCCGGTGGCCGTGGCGGTCGAGGTGCCGGCGGTGTTCGCGCTTTCCGCGTGGCTCGCACACCGCACGCCTGCGCTGCTTCGGGCCCTCGCCTCCGAGGCACGCGCGCGGCGCCAGGTCGAGCGGGCGGCCGCCTGGTGGTTCCTCGAGGCGGCCGTCCACGGGACACGCGCCCGGACCGGCGTGCTCGTCTACGTCTCGCTCCTGGAGGCGCGCGCCGCCGTCGTCGCCGATCTCGGCCTGTCCGGCGTGCTCCCCGACGCGCTGTGGCGATCGATCCCGTGGGGCACGCAAGACGACGTCTTGCGCGGGATCGCCGCGATCGGGGCGCTGCTCTCCGAGCGGCTCCCCGGAGCGCCGGCCGACGCCAACGAGCTTCCCGACGCGCCCCGGATCGTGTCGTGACGGCCTGGCTGGCCGCCGCGACGGCCTGGCTCGCGCGGGTCGGGGGAGGAGGCGGCTACTCCGGCGGGGGCGGAGGCGGAGGCGACGACGGCGCGGGGGTCGTCTTCGCCCTCGTCCGGCTCCTGCTGTGGCTGGTCTTCCGGCATCCCCTGATCGGCATCCCGGTCCTCATCGTGGTCGCGATCGTCGTCTTGAACCTGGCGCGCTCGGGCCGCCTGCAGCTCTCCACGCGCGAGCGTCCCCGCGTCTTCGAAAAGGGGTCCGACCCCTTTTCGAGAAGCACTCCGGCTCCGCTCAGCGTTCCGTCGGATCCGCACTTCTCCGAGCCGGCGTTCATCGAGATGGCGCAGCTCGTCTTCGCCCGCGCGCACGAGATGCGGGGCGCCGGCCGGCGCGAGCCGCTGGAGCCGTGGATGGCGCCCGAGGCGATCGAAAAGCTCTTCGCCGACCGGATCGAGCTTGCGGGAGTCAGCGAGGTCATCGTCGGCAGCACGCGCCTCCAGGGCGTGTCGACGCCGCAAGGCTTCGTCGAGATCGAGGTCGCGTTCGAGGCGAACATCACCGAGACGCGGCGCGGAGCACCCCTCCAGGTGCTCTGCGAGGAGCGGTGGACGTTCCGCAGACAGGCCGGCGTCGTGTCTCCCCCGCCCTCGCGCTTGCGCGCGCTCGGATGCCCGGGCTGCGGCTCGACCATCGAGCCCAAGCCCGATGGCACCTGCGCGAGCTGCGGCGCGCCGCGACGGCGAGGCCAATCGACGTGGGAAGTCGCGCGCATCTCCGACGCGAACCGGCGGCCGCTGCCGCCTCCCGAGCTCCGCTCGCGAGGCGGCGTCGAGGAAGGGACCGAGCGGCCGACCGTGTTCGACCCCCGGCTTCAAACCGAACGGCGCGCGTTCACGGGACGCCATCCCGATCACTCCTGGACCGCGTTCGACGCGCACGTCCGCGAGGTCTTCTTGCGTCTGCAGGCGGCGTGGTCGACCCAGGACTGGGAGAGAGCGCGCGCGGACGAGACCGACGCGCTCTATCAGAGCCACCGGTTCTGGATGGAGCGGTATCGCGCGTTCGGGCTGCGCAACCGAGTCGAGTCGGTGGAGATCGAGCGCGTCGTGCTCGCGAAGATCGACGTCGACGCCTACTACGAGTCGCTGACGGTGCGCGTCTTCGCGCGGGCGCTCGACTGGACCGAGCGCCCCGACGGCACCGTCGTCGCAGGAAGCCGCAGCCGCCGCGTTCGCTTCTCCGAGTACTGGACGTTCCTCCGTGCCACCGCACCCGAGGTGGGGCCGCCGCGCGCCTGCCCGTCGTGCGCCGCGCCCCTCGACCCCGCGGCGGGGCCGGCGGCGGTCTGCGCCTTCTGCGGCGCCAAGCTCGAGGCCGCCTCCGCGCGCTGGGTCGTGTCGCGGATCGAGCAGGACTAGAGCTTCACCCGCTGGCCGGCTCGCAGCGCGCCGAGCGGATAGAAAGTCCCGCGCCAAGTCACCCCGCCGTCGCGGAGCACGCGCCACGCCGAGCGGAGCACGAACACGCCGAGGACGAACGCACCCCACCCGCCGAGCAGAAACGGGATCACGGACCGGCGCGTCCTCACGGCCACGACGATCGCGCCGGCCGAGAACAGGGCGATCGCGAGCGCCCCCAGCAGCGGCACCCACGGTCGCGGGCCGACGAACAGGGCGACGGCGGGCGCCGGGAACAGCAGAGCCGCGAAGAGCAGCAGCGCAAGCAACCGGCTCACCCGATAGCGGCAGAAGGCGCCGAACATGTTCTTCTCGAGGCCCCGCGCCATCGCGGGGAGCGACTCGTACCACGCGATGCGCACGTCGGACAGTCCCACCGCGAACGCCGAGCGCCCGCCCCAGCGCTTGATCATGTAGCCGAGGCCCACGTCGTCGAGCACCTCGAGGCGCAGCCACTCCCAGCCGGGGGTCGCGGCGAGCGCAGCTCGTCGCACGAGGTTGAACGCCCCCACGCCCACGAAGGCGCTCGAGCCCGGCCGCGAGACGTCCACCGCCCTGGTGCCGAACAGGAACGACGAGGCGAAGGCGGCGCCCACCGCGTCGTGAGCCAGGTCGATCGGCTCGATGTCCGGGGCCACGGCGAGATGGTCGAGCCCCGCGTGGACCGCGTGCGCGACCGCGTGCCGGAGCGTGCCCGGGGCGAAGTGGACGTCTGCGTCCGTGTAGAGGATCCACGATCCGCTCGCCGACTCGGTCGCGCGGTGCATCGCGTGGACTTTCCCGAGCCAGCCGTCGGGGAGCTCCCGGACGTGGATCGCCCGGACGCGCGGCTCGCGGGCCGCGATCTCGTCGACGATCGCCCCGGTCGCATCCTTCGATCGATCGTCCACGACGACGATCTCGAGATCGGGGTAGTCCTGCCCGACGAGCGTCGTCAGGGCCGGTCCGATCGTCGCCTCCTCGTCGCAAGCCGCGACGACGACGGTCAAGCGCGGCCAGACGGGCGGCTCCGGGGCGGGAAGGCTGCGGAGCGTCTTGAACACGAGCGCGGACCGCAATCCCGCAGCGCCCAAGACGCACCACAGCGCCGAGAACGCCGCAGCCCAGATGCTCACGGCACCTTACCGGATCGAAGCGTGACGAAGAGCGCTTCGGGCGGACAGAACAGACGCACGGGAAGACCGGAGACGCCGATCCCGCGGCTGACGATCAGCTCGGCGCCCGAGGCGGAGTAGCGGCCTTCGTCGAGCCGGTACCGGCTCATGCGTACGAGCACGGGGCGGCCGGGCACGCGCACCTGGCCGCCGTGGGTGTGACCGGCGAGCACCAGCGCGACCCCGCGGCGTGCCGCCTCGAAGAACGCGTCGGGATTGTGCGACACGAGCACGACCGGTGCCCCGGGCGCGACGGCATGGGCGCGCGCGAGCGCCTCGTCGAGCCGCGGACGGCCGATGTTCCAGTCGTCGATGCCCGCAAGGGCCAAGCGCGCGCCGCCGCGCTCGAGGGCGACCGCGTCGTTGTCGAGGACGCGCACGCCGCAACGCCCGTAGAGCGCGTGCAGGCCCGCGAGGTCCCGCGTGTAGTGGTCGTGATTGCCGAAAACCGCGAAGGCGCCGAGCGGTCCTTTCAGGCCGGCGATCGCCTCGGCGTGGGGCGCGCACTCGTCGATGCCCGAGGTCGCGAGATCCCCGCCGTGGATCACGACGTCCGCCGCGAGGGTACGAAGCCGCGCAAACACCGCCCGCACCGCGGACGCCGAGACGAACGGTCCCGCATGGACGTCCGAGACGAAGAGGAGGGTCGTGCGGTCGAAGACCGGTGCCAGGGCGGGGAGGACGATCTCGGCGTCCGCGACGGTGAGGCCGCCCTCGAGGAGGCGGTCGTAGATCCACGAGGACCCCGGCATCCGCGCGTAGACGTGGCGGCTCAGGAACAGGCTCGTCGCGCGCTCGAGGCGCCGGAACCAGCCGCTCCTCGGGTCGAAAAGAGGACGGGGGACCGGCCTCGCCTCATGGGACGCCGCGAGCGCCACGTGCCGGAGCGCCTCGTGCTCCGCCGCGCGGGCCGGCTCGAGAGTCCTGCGGCGCATCGAGGCTATTATCCGCGGGTGGCCACCATCCTGGCACCGACACCGGACAACGTGCGACGCGCGGCGGACGCGCTGCGGCGCGGCGACCTCGTCGGAATGCCTACGGAAACCGTCTACGGGCTCGCGGGAAACGCGTTCGACGCGGGATCGGCGGCGAAGATCTTCGCGGCCAAGGACCGGCCGACGTTCGACCCCCTGATCGTGCACGTGGTGAGACCGCCGGGCCCCCTCGAGCGCGAGGTGCTCTCCGGCCTTCACGACCTCGGCCTCGTGGACGTGTCACGTCTGCCGCAGCTCGCCCGCGAGCGTGCGGACGTCCTGCTGCGGCGGTTTTGGCCCGGGCCCTTGACGATGGTCCTGCCCCGCGGCGAGCGCGTTCCGGATCTGGTCACGAGCGGCCTGGCGACGGTGGCGATCCGCATGCCGTCGCACCCCGTCGCCCAGGCCCTGCTCGCGGAGAGCGGGCTCCCGATCGCCGCCCCGAGCGCGAACCGTTTCGGTCGCATCAGCCCGACGACGGCGGCTCACGTCGTCGAGGAGCTCGGCGATCGTGTCGGGATCGTTCTCGACGGCGGCGCGTGCGCGGTGGGTGTCGAGTCCACGGTCGTATCGATCGACGCCGACGGGAACATGACGCTGCTCCGTCCGGGAGGGACCCCGGTCGAGGCGATCGAGGAGACCGCCAGCGCTCGCCTCGCACGAGCGGAGACGTTGCGCGAGGGCGTCGCGGCGCCCTCCCCCGGAATGAGCGCCTCGCACTACGCGCCGCGCACTCCGCTTGCGGTGTTCCCTGGCCCCGACGCGCTCCCCGCGGGCACCCTGCGCGTGGGCGTGCTCGGCGTCTTCGAATCCCCGGACGCGGCGCGCGCGGCGGGCGCCGACGTCTGGCGGCGCTACGGCGCCCCCGTCGTCCTGGCGCCGCTGACCGAGCGGGGCGACCTCGAAGAGGCCGCGCGCAACCTCTTCACCCGGCTGCGCGAGCTCGACGCGGGCGACGTCGGCTTGATCCTCGTCGTGCCTCCGCGCGGGGAGACGGGGCTCGCGCTGGCGCTCGCGGACCGGCTGCGCCGCGCGGCGCACTGACGGCGGCCGGCACGTGCCCGAGCTTCCGGACATCGAGGTCTACCTCGATGCGCTGCGCTCCCGCGTCCTGGGAGCGACGCTCGAAGGGATCCGCCTCCGCAATCCGTTCCTCCTGCGCAGCATCGATCCGGCGCCGGGCGAGCTCTTCGGCCGTGCGGTCGTCGACCTCTCTCGCATCGGCAAGCGGATCGTCGTGCGGCTCGATCCCGACCTGTTCGTCGTGCTGCACCTCATGATCGCGGGACGGCTGCACTGGAAGGAACGTGGGGCGGCGCTGACGGGTAAGCTCGCCTCCGCGGCGTTCGACTTCTCTACCGGCACGCTCACGCTCACCGAAGCCGGAACCAAGAAGCGCGCGTCGCTCCACCTCGTGCGGGGGAAGGACGCGCTCGCCGCGATCGACCCAGGCGGGATCGAGCCGCTGAGCGCGTCCACGAGCGAATTCGCCGCCGCGCTCCACCGCGAGAACCGCACGCTCAAGCGCGCGCTGACCGACCCGACCATCTTCTCCGGCATCGGGAACGCCTATTCCGACGAGATCCTCTGGGCAGCACGGTTGTCTCCCGCGCAGCTGACGCGAAACCTCGATGCCGCGGAGATCGGGCGGCTGCGCGACGCGGTCGTCGGGACACTCGTCACCTGGCGCGACCGGCTCGCCGAGGCGGCGGGCACGGGCTTCCCCGAGAAGGTGACGGCGTTTCGTCCGGGGATGGCGGTGCACGGCCGCTATCGGGAGCCCTGCCCCGTGTGCGGCTCCCCCGTTCAACGCGTCGTCTACGCGGAGAACGAAGCGAACTACTGCGCGACGTGCCAGACCGGCGGCCGCCTGCTCGCGGACCGGGCGCTGTCGCGGCTGCTGGGAAAGGACTGGCCCCGGTCTCTGGAGGAGCTGGAGCGGCGCGCGCCCCAATTGGGGGCTTCCCGGCCGCCGAAAGCTGGGTCATGATGTTCGGTCACCGAGTGCCCGAATCGCGGAGGAGACGCTCATGATCGCCCGCCTGTGGCACGGACGCGTCGTGACCGAGAAGGCTGACGCCTACCTCAACTACCTCAAGCGTACCGGCCTGCACGATTTCCGCGCGACGCCGGGGAACATGGGCGTGTACGTGCTGCGCCGCGACGAGGGCGGGATCACGCACTACCTGGTCACGACGCTCTGGACGTCCATGGATTCAGTCAAGAGCTTCGCGGGGGACGACCCGACGAAGGCCCGCTACTACCCCCAGGACGACGAGTTCCTGCTCGAGCGCGAGCCGCTCGTACAGCACTTCGAAGTCTTGATGGCCGTCACCGGACCGCCGACCGCATGAAGGAGAACGCCGTGAAGATCTGGACACTCGCCGCCCTCGCCGTGCTGCTCTCGTCCGGAGCCGCGCTCGCCCAGAGCGTGGACACCGATCACGATCCCGCCGCCGACTTCACGAAGTACCACACCTACGCGTGGATCGACGGCAAGACGAAGGCGCAGCCGCTCAACCACGACCGCATTGTCAACGGCGTCGACGCCCAGCTCGCCGCGAAGGGCTGGAAGAAGATCGACGACGCGCCTGCCGCCGACGCGGTGTTCATCTACAACATCGCCTCGCAGCAGGAGCGCACGCTCTCGACGATGTACAGCGGCGTCGGCGGATGGGGGTACGGCGGCTGGGGCGCCGGGATGGGCAGCACGACGACCTACGAAAACGTCTACACGGTCGGGACGCTTGTTCTCGATCTTTACGACGGGAAGACGCAAAAGCTGCTCTGGCGCGGGACCGCGTCCGACACCATCCCCGAGAAGTCGTCCTCGCTGGCCAAGAAGATCGACAAGGCGATCACGAAGCTGATGAAGAAATTCCCGCCGCCGCCCCCGCCTCCCCCGAAGAAGTAGCCGGCTCAGTCTTCGAGGAAGTACTCGACCGTCGTCACGACCCGCACCTTCTTGAACTCCGGCGAGAAGTCGTCGCGGTCCTCGATCGCGAAGTAACCCTGCTGAGCGTGCCGGATGGCGTCCACCCGGCTTCCGCTGTCGCTGGCGAACTGCTCCGCCGCACGGCGCGCGTCCTTCGTCGCCTCCACGATCATCGGCGGCTTGATCGACTCGAGGGCGGTGTAGAGGAACCGGGGGGAGGCGCCGTAATCGTTCCGCAACGCCACGCCGGCCCGCACCAGCTCGCCCGCCGCAGCCATCGTGGTGCGGACGAGGTCGACCCTTTCCGAGCGGAGCGTGACCGTGGCTTCGGCCGCGTAGCGATGGAGAGGCCGGTCCGTCCCGCGGACGCCTTGGGCCTCGAAGTCGTTCACGCGCGGTGAGGAGACCGAGAACTCCTTGGCCGAGAATCCCTTCGAGGTCAGGAACGCCGCGATCCTCGACGTCGCCGCCTCGAGCGCCGCCTGGACCTGGCCGAGATCGTCCCCGGCGACGCCGAAGCTCATCGGCCACATGGCAAGGTTCGCGGCGACTTCGCGCTCGGACAATCCGCGCACGGTCACGTAGCGCTCCGCCGCCTTGACGCGGTACAGCGCCCGCGCGACCTGTCCGCCGCCGACCGCCATCCCGATCGCCAGAAGCGCGCCGAGCACGGCGGCGGCCGCGAGCCGATCTTCCTTCATGAATCACCCCCCGCCGCCCAGTCGCGCGGCACCAGGAACACGTCGTGAAGCTCGGCCTCCTTCGAGCCCGGCTCGGGCGTCCAGCCGTAGCGCCACCGGGCGCGGGGCGGCATCGACATCAGGATCGATTCGGTGCGGCCGCCGCTCTGCAGGCCGAAGAGGGTGCCGCGGTCCCAGATGAGGTTGAACTCGACGTACCGCCCGCGGCGGTAGAGCTGGAACTCGCGCTCCCTCTCGCTGTAGGGAGTCTCGAGCCGCCTTCTGACGATCGGAAGATAGGCGTCGAGAAACGCAAGGCCGACACGGCGCGTGAGGTCGAAGCACCGTTCGAAGCCCCACGCGTCGAGGTCCTCGAAAAACAGCCCGCCGATCCCGCGCTGCTCGCTGCGGTGCTTGAGGACGAAATACTCGTCGGCCTGCCGCTTGAACCGCGGGTAGACGTCGGCGCCGAAGGGCTCGCACGCGGAGCGCGCGACCTGGTGCCAGTGCCGGCAGTCTTCCGCGTAGCCGTAGTAGGGCGTCAGGTCGAACCCGCCGCCGAACCACCAGACCGGTGGAGCGCCGCGCGGCGTCGCCAGGAAGAAGCGGACGTTGAGGTGCGACGTCGGGACGTGCGGATTGCGGGGGTGGACGACCAGCGAGACCCCCATGGCCTCCCACGGCGCGCCCGCGAGCGCCGGCCGGTGGGCGGTCGCCGAGGGGGGAAGCTCCTCGCCCTTGACGTGGGAGAACGCCACGCCCGCCTGCTCGAAAACCGCGCCGTCGGCGAGCACGCGCGTGATGCCGCCGCCGCCCGCGGCACGATCCCAGACGTCCCTGTGGAACCGTGACCCCGCGTCCTCGCGCTCCAGCCGACCGCAGAGGCGATCCTGGAGCTCCAGCAAGAAGGCGCGGACGGCGGAGGGGTCGACGGCGGCGTCGGTCACGCCGCCATTATGGCGATCAACCTCCGATGGAGGCGATCTTCACCCCGCCGCCGCTCGTGTAGACCGTGAGGGTCTCCCCGCCGTTGCCGAGCGTGCCGTGCAAGCTCGAGCCTCCGGTCCTGCCGACGACCTTGAGCGGAATGTCGGTCGTCACCCGGCCGCCGCCGCACGACGCGTCGATCGTCAGGTTGACGTCCGGATCGAGCATCACGGTGATCCCGCCGCCGGAGCTTTCGATCTTCCCGCCCTTGGCGTTGCCCTTGGCGAAGGAGACGTCCACGTGGCCGCCGGAGGTGTCCGCTTCGACGCGTCCTTTGGCATCGCTGATCTCGATGCTGCCGCCGGAGGTCTCGACCTTGATGTCGCCCCCGACGCCCCCGACCGTGATGTGCCCGCCCGAGGTGTCCCCCACCAGGCTGCCGCTCACGCCGTCGACCTCGATGTGGCCTCCGGACGTGTCGACCTGCGCATTACCGGAGATCGACTTCAGGGTGATGTGGCCGCCCGAGGTGTCCGCGGTAACGTTCCCCTTGAGGTTCGTCAGCTCGATGTGACCGCCGGAGGTGTCGACGGAGCTGTCGCCCTCCAGATCCTGTACCACCACGTGACCGCCGCCCGTATCGATCGCGGTCCGCGTTCGGGTCGGGACTTGGATCTCGAAGCGGACGTTCGAGCTCCGGATCCACGAGAACCAGGAGGCGAAGTCCTTCTTCTTCTTGACCGTGACCTTGACCTCGCCGGGGAGCTCGGTCATCGACACGTCGAAGCGCGACTCGAAGTCGTCGTCCCTCGCGGTCATGACGATGTGCGCCCCGGAGCCGCTCTTTCCCGTGACGTCGACGGCGCCCACGTCGCTGTCGATCGTCAGCTTCCCGCCCGGCTCGAGCTTCAAATTCTTCTCGATGCGGGTCTCGGCGAGGACAGGGAGCCACGCGAGAAGGGACAGCGCGAGGGAAGTCAGCGCGAATCTTCGAAGGGTGCGACGCATGAGCAGGCCTCCTTGTTCGTAGGTGAGAACGAAGAGACCCGGCAAACAGTTTCAGGAATGCTCGAGCGCACGCACGACGAGCCGGATCGTGATCAGGTCCTCGTCGCTCTCCGGGTAGAAGAGGCCGCCGCATGCCGAACCGGGGCCGTTGCACGGAGTCAGGTGCATGGCCAGGAGATCGCCGTGAAAGGTCCGGCCGGCGATCTCCGCCTCGATGCCGCGAAGGATCCCGCCGACGTGAAGCCCCGGGATCTCCGACGGGAGCGTGAACGATAGCCCGGACAGGCTGACGTCACGGACCGGCGTGGCGAAGGCGGGCCCGTCCGGCGCCGGATGTCGGAATCTCAGGACCGCCCCCGCGTCGGCGGGGAGCGGATAACGCTTCTGGAGGCGTCGATTCCTTTGCGACGCCTCGTGCTTCGGCTCGGCCACGATCACCCCCATGATCGCCCGCCTCTCGGGCGGGTGCGGGCCAATATGGGTCAGGCCCACCACGGGGACAAGCGGCCTCCGGCGGGGCCCGGCAGGGTCGCATAGTGAGACACGTCGTTGAAGAGGACGAGACGCGCCTCCCCGCCGGCTTGGACGTCGAGCACGTTCAAGCCGCACGGGCTCTGATCCAGCCGGTCCCGGAACCCCCTCGGCTCGACACCGAGCAGGTGCGCGATCACCAGGCGAATCGTCGCCTTGTGCGAGACGACGAGCACCGAAGCATCGGGGTACTTCGCCGCGATCCCGAGGAACGCGGGCAAAGCACGCGCGAGGACCTGGAGGCCGGTCTCGCCGCCCCGCGGCGCGAACGTGAAGGGGTCTTTCCGCCACCGCTCGTACTCCCCCGCGTCGTCGTGCATCACCTCGTCGCGCGTCCGCCCCTCCCAGTGGCCGTGGTCGGTCTCCCGCAGCGCGGTGACCGGCCGGATCGGTAGGCCGCGCCCTTCCACGATGAGCTCCGCCGTCTGGCGCGTGCGCAGCATCGGGCTCGCGTACACGGCCGCGACCGGCTCGGAGCGAAGCCGCCGTCCCAGGGCGCGGGCCTGCTCGCGCCCGGGCTCGGAGAGCTCCGGGTCGAGCGAGCCCGCGAAGCGGTCCTCGGCGGAGAGAACCGTGGCGCCGTGACGGACCAGGAAGATTCGGGTCGGCATCGCCTCATGTTACCCGCCGTTCGGTTGCCGTTCCGGTCGGCCCGGTAGGGTCGATCCCTTTGTCGGGGGCGGCGATGAGCAAGGTCCCGGCGGTCGCACTCGGTTTCTGGGCCCTCAAGATCCTGGCGACCACGCTCGGCGAGGTCGGCGGGGACGCGGTATCGATGTCGTCGAACCTCGGCTACCTCGTGGGCACGGGGATCTTCCTCGCCATCTTCGTCGTGGTCGCGGCCGTGCAGATCGCCGCCAAGCGATTCCATCCGTATCTGTACTGGGGGACGATCGTCGCCTCGACGACGACGGGAACCACGCTCGCCGACTTCGCGACTCGATCGCTAGGGATCGGCTATCCGGGAGGATCGGCGCTCCTGCTGGGGCTGCTGCTGGTCTCGCTTCTCGCCTGGCGCCTGGCGTTGGGAACGATCGATGTCGCGTCGGTGAGCACGCCGCGGGCGGAGCTGTTCTACTGGTCGACGATCATGTGCTCCCAGACGCTGGGCACGGCGCTCGGGGACTGGACCGCGGATACGGCGGGGCTCGGTTACGTGGGAGCCGCGATCGTCTTCGGAGGGCTCCTCCTGGCCGTGCTCGTCGCGTACCTCGCGACGTCCGTCTCGCGCACCGCGTTGTTCTGGGCGGCGTTCGTGCTCACGCGTCCGTTGGGCGCGGTCATCGGAGACTTCCTGGACAAGCCGCTGGACGCGGGCGGCCTCGCGCTGAGCCGCTACGCGACGTCGGGGATACTGCTCGTGCTCATCCTCGTCGGTGTTTTCTTCATCCCCCAGCGTGCGGCCGCGAAGGCGCACTGACGCGTCAGTCGAGGCTCTTGCGGAAGCGCAGCGAGGCCAAGATGAGCAGCGCCGACCCGATCGCGAAGAGCGCCGCGACGTCGGGCCACAGGACGTCGAACCCCGATCCGCGCAGGAAGATCCCGCGCACGATGTGCGCGTAGTACTTCAGCGGGATGACGACCGTCGCCTTCTGGATCAAGGGCGGCATGTTCTCGACGGGGAAGATGAGTCCCGACAGGTAGATCATCGGCACCATGACGAGGTAGACCGCGCTCATCATCGCCTGCTGCTGCGAGCGCACGAGCGTCGAGACGAGCAGCCCCAGCGACAGCGTGCACAGCAGGAACGGCACGGTCATCACGACGAGCGAAACGACCGATCCCCGGAGCGGCACGCGGAACAGCCCGACCGCCAGCGCCGACACGAGCAAGGTGTCGAGGAAGCCGATGCACGCGAACGGGAACAGCTTTCCGAGGATGAGCTGCCAAGAGCGGATCGGGGTCACGATGATCTGCTCGAGGGTGCCCGCCTCTTTCTCGCGCACCACCGCCATCGACGGGAGGATCATCGTGACGAGCATGAGCACCATGGCCAGGATGGCGGGGACGTAGAACCATCGGCTCTTCAGGTCCGGGTTGTACCAAACGCGCGGCACGAGCGTGGTGCCGACGACCTCCGGCGTGCCTCCCGCCTCGGCGACGATCCGCGACGCGTACCCGAGCCCCACGATGGCGGAGGTGGAGTCGCTTCCGTCCACGATGAGCTGGGCGGACGGCACGCGGCCGGCCGCGAGGTCCGCGCCGAACCCCTTCGGCAGGACGAGCGCGACCTGGGCCGTGCCGTCGATCAGCTTCGGCTCGATCGCGGCCGCCGAGTCCACGGCCCCCACAAGCTCGAAGTAGCCCGACGCGGTGAACCGGTCCACCAGCAAGCGCGTTGCGGCCGACTTGTCCTCGTCGAGCAGCAGCATCGGGATGTTCGTGACGTCGTTGTTCGCCGCGTAGCCGAGCGTGAGGAGCTGGACGAGGGGGCCGACGATCATCGCCGGGATCATGCGGCGGTCGCGGCGGAGCTGGGCGATCTCCTTGACGATGACGCGCCAGAGGACGCGCACGTCAGCGGCTCTGCCGCGCGAGGCGGCGCCAGGCGATCGACAGCACGATCGCCGCGTACAGGACGAGGAAGACCAGGTCGCCGGCGTACGCGGTGAGCGGCGCCCCCTTGAGGATGATCCCGCGGGCGATGACGAGGAAGTACCGCGCGGGCACGGCGTACGTGAGGATCTGGAGCAGGTGGGGCATCGAGCGGATGGGGAAGATGAACCCGGAGAGGAAGATCGCCGGGAGCATCGAGATGAGGCTGCCGACCTGGAAGGCCATCGCCTGCGTCCCCGCCATGGACGACACGAGCAGCCCGAGCCCCAAAGCACCGATCAAGTACACGAGGGTCGCGAGGAAGAGGTCGAGGTAGGACCCGCGAACGGCGACCCCGAACAGCACGCGCGCCGCCAGGAGGATGATCGCCGTGGCGGCGAGCGAAATGACGAGGTACGGGATCGTCTTTCCCGCGAGCAGCTCCGCGGGGCGGAGCGACGTCACGAGGAGCTGCTCCATCGTCCCCCGCTCCTTCTCGCGCACCACGGACAGGGCGGTGGACAGGACCGCGGTGAGCATGAGGATGAAGCCCATCAGGCCCGGGACGAGGAAGTTCGTGGAGCGCAGCTCCGGGTTGTACCAGACGCGCGGCTCGAAGGAGATGCGCGGCGGCGTGCCGGCGATCCCCTCGGCATAGCCGAGAATCGTCGTCGCGGTGGCGGCGTCCGCGCCGTCGACGAGGAGCTGCACCGGCGCCTCGCGGCCTGCCGAGAGCTCGCGCGCGTAGTCCTCGGGGATGACGAGCACCGCCTTGGCCAGGCGGCGCTGGAAGACCGTTCCGGGATCGACGCCCGGCTCGAGATGCCCGCGGTGCTCGAAGTAGGTGGAATTGACGAAAGCCGCGACGAGGTCCCGGCTCTGCCGGGTGAGGCTCCGGTCCTGCACGACGAGGGGCACGTGCCGGACGTCGAAGTTCAGCGCAAAGCCGTACAGGAGCAGCATGAACGTCGGGATCCCGAGGAGCATGAGCAGGCTGAACGGATCCCGCCGCGCCTGACACAGCTCCTTCACCGCGACCGCGATCACCTTCCTCACGCCGACCGGCTCTCCACCGTGTGGATGAAGACGTCCTCGAGGGACGCGACGATCCGCGCGACGGCGACGTCCCCGATCCCAGCCGCGGCGAGGACCTCCCGGATCCGGAGCTCGCCTGCCGCGCCGTCGCCGACGACCACGTGCAGGCGGGTCCCGAACACGGACGTCTCGAGCAGCTCGGGATCGCGCTCCAGAGCTTCGAGCGCGCGCCCGTAGTCCGCGGTCGTCACCTCGAGGATGGCGCGCCCCGCGAAGACGTGCTTGAGCTCGGCGACCGAGCCTTCCGCCGCGAGCTTCCCATCGTGCATGAGGGCGATGCGGTCGCAGTGCTCGGCCTCGTCGAGGTAGTGCGTCGTCACGAGCACCGTGACTCCCTCGGCGGCCATGCCGTCGATGAGGTCCCAGAACCTGCGGCGCGAGATCGGATCGACGCCGCCCGTCGGCTCGTCGAGGAAGACCATGCGCGGGGCATGGAGCACGGCGCAGGCCAGGGCGAGCCGCTGCTTCCAGCCTCCGGGCAGGTCTCGGGTGACGAGGCGCTCCTTCCCCGCCAGATCCGCCATCGCCACGGCCCAGCGGCGGCGCTCGGCCGATTGCGGCCCGGTCAGCCCGTAGATCCCGGCGAAGAACTCGAGGTTCTCCTGGACCGTGAGGTCGTCGTAGAGGCTGAAGCGCTGGGTCATGTAGCCGATCCGCCGCTTGACCCCTTCGGGATCCGAGGCGACGTCCACGTCGAGGACGCGCGCGGTCCCTTCGGTGGGCCGCAAGAGGCCGCAGAGCATGCGGATCGCCGTGGACTTCCCCGCCCCGTTGCTGCCCAGCAGCCCGAAGACCTCTCCGGGCCGCACCGCGAGGTTCAGATGGTCCACGGCCACGAACGCGCCGAAGCGCTTGGTCAGCCCGCGGGCCTCGATGGCGAGGGCGTCGCTCACGACGCGCGCTCGCGTACGTGAGCGATGAAGACGTCCTCGAGGGACGGGTCCACCGCGCGGGCGTCGTCCACCCTCAGGCCCTCCGCGGCGAGACGCGAGGCGAGGGCCTGCGCCGCCGCCTCCGCGTCCTCTTTCGGCACCGCGGGGAGGGTGACGTGCAGGCGCTCCCCGAAGGTCTGGACGTCGCCGACCGAAGGATCGCGTGCGAGGGCCTCCCGCGCCTCGCGCTTGGGGGATGCGATCAGCTCGACCAGGGCCCCGTGCCATCGCGCCCTCAGGCGGTCCGGCATCTCGGTCACCAGCAGGCGCCCGTGGTCCATCAGGCCCACGCGCGTGCACCGCTCCGCCTCGTCGAGGTAGGGCGTCGTGAGGAGGATGGTCAGCCCCGTGCGCAAGAGCCGGGAGAGGATGCGCCAGAAGTCCCGGCGCGAGACCGGGTCGACCCCTGTCGTCGGCTCGTCGAGCACGAGCAGAGTCGGCGTGTGGATCAGAGTGCATGCCAGCGCCAACTTTTGCTTCATGCCTCCCGACAGGCGGTCGGCGAGCCGATCGCGGAACGCGGCCAGGCGCAGCAGCTCGAGGAGCTCGGACCGACGTTCGCGCCAGCCGCGGACACCGTGGATCCGGGCGAAGAACGCGATGTTCTCGTCGATCGAGAGGTCGCCGTAGAGAGAGAACCTCTGCGGCAGGTAACCGATCCGCTCGGAGAGCTCGCGCCGCTGGCGCGCCGGCTCGAAGCCGCACGTCCTCACCCGGCCCGCGTCGGGGGGAACAAGCCCCAGGACCGTGCGAAGCGTCGAGGTCTTTCCCGCGCCGTCGGGGCCGATCAGGCCGAACAGCTCGCCCGGGCCGACCGTGAGGGAGAGCCCGTCCACGGCGACGACCTCGCCGTACCGCTTGACGAGCCCCTCGACGACGACGAGCGGTTCCGCCATGGTCGCAGGCCCGGTCAGAACCGCGCCTCGGCGGGCATCCCGGGCTTGAACAGGCCGTCGGCGTTGTCGAGTCCGACTTTCACCCGGTAGACGAGCTTCACCCGCTCGTCGCGCGTCTGGACGTTCTTCGGCGTGGACTCCGCGCGCGAGGCGATGAACGTCACCTTCCCCGGGCGCCGCTCGCCGCCGTCGGTGATGACCTCGGCCGGGGCGCCGAGCTTGATGCGTCCCAGGTCCGGCTCCGCGACGTAGACGGTCAGCCACGGCTTGCCGAGGTCGGTCACGACGACGATCGGGGTGCCGGGGGCCAGCAGCTCCCCCGGCTCCGCGATGCGCTCGGTCACGATCCCCGCGACCGGGGAGGTGATCCTCGCATCGGCGATCTGCTGCTCGTACTGGGCGATCTTCGCGTCGGCGGCGTCGCGCGTGGCGCGGGCTGCGTCGATCTCCTGGCGCCGTTTTCCCGCGCGGGCCCGAGCGAGCGCCTCGCGTGCGGAGTCGAGATCGCCGCGCAGGGCGTCGCGCTTACCTAGGGCCTCGTCCTTCGAGGATTCGGTCGTGATGCCCTCCTGCAGCAGCCTGTCCTGCCGCACGAGCTCCTTCTCGGCCGCATCCAGCTGCGCCGCAATGGCCCCCGCGCGCGCGTCGAGCTCCGCGATGTCCTCCGGGCGCGAGCCCGCGAGGGCGAGTCGAAAGTCGGCATCCGCCCGATTGCGCTCGGCCTTCGCCTGGCGCAAGAGCAGCTCGGTATCGACCGTGTCCAGGACCGCGATCAGCTGCCCGGCGGTCACCGCGTCCCCCTCGTCCACCGGCCGCTCGAGAACGTGCCCGCGCACCTTCGTCTGGATCCGGACCTCGACCGCTTCCACGTGGCCCGATGCGACGAGCTGCCGGTGGGAGGGGTCGCGTGAGCAGGCCCCCGCGATCAGGAGGCCCGCGGCGATCGCGGTCGAGGCGAAGCGGGGCGTCGTCACGTCATCCCTCCTTCGAGAGGCCGCGCGCGAGCAGCTCCTGGAGGTGGGCGATGAACCCGGCGGGGTTCGGCGGAGGGACCTGGACGATCCCCTCGGCGATCAACCGGTCGCGAAGCGGACGCGCGGCGAAGAAGAACGTGATCGCGCCGATCACCGTGTGATGCGTGAAGAGCGGGTCGACGTCGCGGAAGACCTTCTCGGCGATCCCTTGAGCGACGATCGACTGGACGGACGCGAAGATGCGGGAGAGCGAGGGCAGGAGCGAGTCCTCGAGGTAGCGTCCCGCGGACATCGCCTCGCGGAGCATCATCGCCGAGAGCCCGGGCCTACGGGTATGGAGCGAGCCGAAGATCGAGATGAACCGGGCGAGCTTGACGTCGGCGGGGAGGGGCTCGCGATCGAGCTCCGCGAGCTTCCCGAGGACCCAGCCGAAGTCGTCGGCGAGAATCGCGTTGTACAGGCCGCGCTTCCCGGAAAAGTGATAGCTGATCATCGCGGGGTTCACGCCCGCCCGGCGCGCGATCTCGTCCACGCGCGCGCCGTCGTATCCGCGCTCCGCGAACAGCCCCGTCGCCGCGTCGATGAGCGACTGCCGGGTCGCGATCGCGTCTCGAGCCGACGACTTCATCCCAGGCTCCGTGCGCTAATCAATCAACTGTTTAATTGGCATTCTAGCGGGATGTTCTTTCCCGTCAACGGGTCGACGGGACTCTTTCCCGGCCGCACCTATATTCTCGGACGTGGAAAATCCGGAGAAAGTGGGGCTCCGGGGGGGACCCCTCCCCCTGCTCCCCCTCGTCAACGGTGAGCCGGGGACCGGGGCCGGTCCACGTATCCCCGACGTCAACCCGGCGACCGGGGAGCCGTTCGCGTGGGTGGCGTGCGCGGACGCCGCGGAGATCGACCAGGCGGTCGAGTCCGCCGCTTTCGCCTCGAAGATCTGGCGGAGCGCGCCCTTCGAGGAGCGCGCGCGCCGGCTCGCGAAGCTCGCCTCGCGCGTTCACGAGGACGCGGAGTCGATCGCGGGGTTGATCGCGCTCGAGCAGGGCAAGCCCCACGCCGAGGCGATGGCGCTCGAGGTGCTGCCGGCGCTCGACCATCTGCGCTTCCTGTCGCAGCACGCGCGCGAGCTGTCGGTGGGCGAGCCGATCGAGCCGCGCCACGCCCTGTACCTGCACAAGCGCGCGCTGTACCTCTACGATCCCCTGGGCGTCGTCGCGCTCGTCACGTCCTCCTCGCTTCCCTTCGCCCAGCCTTTGATCCAGGCCGCATCGGCGCTCGCCATGGGAAACGCGGTCGTGCTCAAGCCCTCGGAGCTGACTCCGCTGCTCGGGCTGCGCGTCGGGGAGCTGTGCGTCGAGGCGGGATTCCCCGCGGGCCTGGTCAACGTGGTGCCGGCCGCGCGGAAGGAGACGCTTCACCTCGTGACCCACGACGGCGTGGACAAGGTCTTCGTCACCGGCACACCCGACGCCGGCCAGAACATCATGGTCGCCGCCGGCGGGTCGCCCCGCCCTCTCGTGCTCAGCCTGGGCGGCAAGCATCCGGCGATCGTCGCCGCCGACGCCGACATTGCGCGCGCGGCGCGCGGGATCGTCTGGGGCGCGCTCGCGAACGCCGGACAGAACTGCGGTGCCGTCGAGCGCGTCTACGTCGAGGAGCGGATCGCCGCGTTGTTCGTGGACGCGGTGGTCGCCGAGGTGGACCGCATCCGGATGGGTGATCCGCTGGAGGGCGATGTGGATCTGGGCCCGCTCATCTCGGAGGAGCGGCGCCAGCGGGTCCACGAGCACGTCAGCGAGGCGGCGCTGTTCGGCGCCCGCGTGCTTCGCGGGGGGGCGCCGCACGAGGGACCGGGCTTTTTCTTTCCCGCGACGATCGTCCTGGATCCGCCGGAAGGGTGCCGCCTGCTGGCCGAGGAGACGCTGGGCCCCGTGATCCCCATCGTCACGGTGCCGAATCTCGAGCGCGCGATCCTCATGGCGAACGAGAGCCACTACGCGCTGACCGCGAGCGGATGGACGCGGTCCGAGGACATCGCGGAGCGGATCATGGTCGGGGTGCAGGCGGGGGTGGTCACGATCAACGACGTCCTGTACGCCTACGACGAGCCCGCAGCGACGTGGTCGGGGTACAAGCGCAGCGGCATGGGCCAGAGCCACGGGCTCGCGGGCCTCAAGGAGATGAGCCGGCGGCGGTTCGTGTCGTACGACGACCGGAGCAGCGAAGCCCCGGTCTTCGCCTTCCCCTACGACCGCGAGGCGAACACGATCGCCGAGGCGGTGGTGGACCGCATGCACGCCCCCGGGCGCTGGAAGCGCGCGTTGGCGATCTCGAAGCTCATCCGGAGCAAGCGCTTCCGCCAGCGCGTGCCGTGGCGGTCGTTCCTGACCGCGCGCAAGGAGTCGGGCCGCCGCTAGAGACAGCGCTCGTACAGCGGCTTCAGCGCCGACAGTACTTCCCGCACGTCCTCGCTCCATCCGGGCGTCGTCACGCGGTCGAGCGAGCCGGGGATGTCCCACCGACGCCCGAGCTCCCAGTAGACCCCGCGCCGCCGCGCCTCCTGGAAGCTTCCGGCGAGGTCCGTCGCGCTCTCGAACGTCAGGCGCGAGCCCGCCGGCCAGGGCGCCGCGGCATAGACCCGGAAGGCCAGGCCGGCGGACCGGGAGACCTCGACGAAGTCCCTCTCGAGGCCTCCGTGCCGGCAGAGGAACTCGAACCGGCCGAAGGCGTCGGTCGAGACGTCCCAGCCCAGCCGGGCCACGACGCGGTCCGCGTGGACTCCGACACCCGGCTGGGGGCCGGACTGGTATCCGTGAGCCTCCCGGGAGACGGTCAGCCACGTGCAGAACGGGACGTACCCCTTCGGCCAGTTGAGCTGCGGCAGGTGGGCGTGGAGGGGCGCGCCTCCCCCCTCCTCGAGAACCGGTATCAGGTCGTCGGCGAGCTGCCGCAGCCCGGGGTGAAATGCCCCGATGATCGCCTGCCGGCGCTCCTCCCGGTCGGGCATCGAGAACACGTCGAACGCCCGGCGGGGAAAGCCGGGGAACCGCGGCGGCGGCCGAAGAAGCATGGCCGAATCGTAGGCCAACTGGAATACGATAGGAGCTTCTCAACATGTCCACGAGGGATCGCACCATGCACCGACGCGCCTCGCTTCTCGCGGCTGTGGCCGCTGCCGTCGTCCTGCTCTCGACACCGGGATGGGCGCAGGACGCCAAGGCCTTCGAAAAGAACCTCACCGTCCACAAGCTCAAGAACGGCCTGACCGTCCTGATCTACCACCGGCCGGTCGCTCCGGTGTTCTCGTTCTTCACCCACGTGGACGTGGGCGGCGCGCAAGAGGTGCCGGGGATCACCGGCCTCGCGCACATGTTCGAGCACATGGCCTTCAAGGGGACGAGCGTCATCGGCACGAAGGACTACGCCGGCGAGAAGGTAGCGCTCGCGAAGGTCGACGAGGCCTACCTCGCGTACGACGTCGCCCGGCGCAAGCCCGGCGGCTCCAACCCGGCGTCGCTCGACACGCTGAAGAAGGCGTGGAAGGACGCCCAGGACGCGGCGGACAAGTTCATCGAGAAGAACGAGTTCAGCATGATCGTCGATCGGGAGGGCGGCGTCGGGATGAACGCCTCCACGAACTCGGACGAGACGAGCTACTACTACTCGCTCCCGGCGAACAAGCTCGAGCTGTGGGCCTACCTCGAGTCGTCCCGCTTCCTCGACCCGGTGTTCCGCGAGTTCTACAA
>Ga0137436_1000009_pt1 | contig 65885 bp, 68 predicted proteins | sample EasRivERMGT119_2_FD_102328 | JGI IMG/M metagenome (GOLD analysis project Ga0137436, IMG submission 102328) | Soil microbial communities from meander-bound floodplain in the East River, Colorado, USA - East River MetaG ERMGT119_2 | ecosystem: Environmental > Terrestrial > Soil > Floodplain ...
CTGGACGAGCCCCGACCCTTCCCAGGGGAAGGCGATCCCGATCGTCGGCGGCACCTTGTAGGCGGCGAGGGCGAGGGCGGCGAGCGCGGCCAGGACGACGTTCACGAGCGGCCCCGCGATCGCGATCAGCAGCTCGGCGACGCCGCCCGGGATCCTCTCGAGCCGCGCGACGCCCCCGATCGGGTAGAGCACGATCTCCCGCGTCGCGACGCCGAAGCGCTTGGCCATCGCGGCGTGACCGAGCTCGTGCAGGATCACGCAGGCGAAGACGCCGAGCACGAACGCCAGCTCGGTGCGCACGCTGCGGCTGGACGCCGCCGCCGTCGTCGCGAACCACACGAGGAGCATCAGGAACGTGACGTGGACGCGGATCGGTATCCCCATCACGGTCGCGATCTGGAACGACCAGCGGGAGCCCGCCGCGGCGGCGGGCTCGGCGGGACGAGCGGAAACCTCGCTCATGCGGCGATGATAGGGGGGCGGGGGGGATTGCGCTATCGTGCCGGAGTGAAGCTGATCCCCGCCGCACAAACGTGGTTCCGGCGCCAAGACTACGGCGCGCGCGCCCCGATCGAGGGGGTCGCGTTCCACGAGCTCCAGCGGTTCCGCGACGACGGCGGGTCGATGACCGAGCTGTCGCGCTTCACCTCCGGACGGCCCGACGCGCTGGCCGGCTTCGATCTCGCCCAGCTCAACTACAGCGTGATCGAGCCGGGCGTCCTCAAGGCGTTTCACGTCCACCTCGCGCAGACCGACGTGTGGTTCGTGCCGCCCGAGGACCGCGTGCTCCTCGTCCTCGTGGACGTGCGCGAGGGCTCGCCGACCGAGCGTGCCGTGCTCCGGACCATGCTGGGAGACGGGGCCTCCGTCCTCGTGCGGATACCGCCGGGTGTGGCGCACGGCTGCAAGAACGTCGGTCACGCGCCGGCTCGGATCGTCTACATGACGAACGTGAGGTTCGCGCCCGAGCCTCATGCGACCGACGAGGGCCGGCTTCCGTGGGACCTCGTCGGCGCCGACGTCTGGGAGCCCGCCAAGGACTGAGCGCTAGGCCTGGCGCACCGGCTCGAAGGAGCGGTTGGCGCTCTCCCAGAGGGTCCGCGCGAGCTCCTTCCGGTCGGCCGATCGCACCGGTGTGCTCGCGAAGCGCACGCGCGCGACGATCCGCCCCAGTCCCGCCAGCCGCACGAAATGCGCGGGGAAGCTGCTCCCGTCGTGCCAGCAGACGGTGTCCGACGGCGGCTCCGGCGAGCCCGGCGTCTCGTAGGAGATCGAGGCCGCGTGACACGCGACACCGGCCTGCGCCGCGGGCTCGAGCAGCGACGGGAGGAACGGAAGGATCGTGGTCCCCGCCGAGCTTCGCCCCTCGGGGAAGATCGTCAGGGGCACGCCGCCGACGAGCGTTGCCGTCATCTCGCGGCCGGCGCGGATCACGTCCTTCGGCCGCTCCCGGTCGACGAAGATCGTGCCCGCACCGCGAGCGACCCACCCGAACAAGGGCCACGTCGCGATCTCCCGCTTGGCGACGAACAAGCTCGGATAGATCGACCCGAGCACGAGGATGTCGAGGTAGGAGAGGTGGTTCGACGCCACGAGGAACGCCGGCCCGTCCGGAACCACGCCCTCGATCCTCCGCTCGACGCCCAGGATCGCGCACAGCACGCGTCCCCAGCGGCCCGCGAACCGGGCACCGAGGCGCGCGACCCCGGCGGCGTCGCGACCGGCAAGCCGCGCGATCGGCGTGAGCGCGGCGAAGAATGCGGTCACGACGATGCACGCGGGGATGCGCCAGAGAATGCGGAGCTGCGGCACGGGTGTATTCTAGCGACCTTCTCGAGGGGTCAAGCCTTGCCCACGGAGCTGTCGATCGTCGAGCCGGGCGGCGGCATGCGCAAGATGCCGCTGGAGCGCGACCGGCTGCGTCTCGGACGCTCGAGCGACAACGATCTCGCCTTCCCGACCGACATGAGCCTCTCGCGGCACCACCTCGAGCTCACGCGCGAGGAAGACGCCTGGTTCGTCCAGGACCTGGGCGCGAAGAACCGGACCACCGTCAACGGCCGTCGCGTCGAGGGAAAGACGCGGCTGCGGGGTGGAGATCGCATCGGCGCCGGCCAGGTCGTGCTCGTGTTCGGCGCGCCCGAGGGATCGGGCGGGCCCGTGGAGTTCGTGCCGGCGGAGGACACGCCGCTCCGGGCGACGGTCATGACGAGCCTGCGCGGCGTGCTCTCGCGGGAAAACACGATACCCGGCGCCGCGAAGACCCCGGTGAAGTTCGAGGAGCGGCGGGGGCTTCCGCTCGAGCACCCCGGCGTGGCCGCGCTCGTCCGCGCGGGACGCGAGCTGGCGGGTCACCGGCCGCTGAGCGAGCTGTTCGAGCTGATCCTCGACCTGTCGATCAGCGCCGTCGGCGCCGAGCGCGGGGTCCTCATGACCCTCGAAGGCGAGGAGCTCGTCGCGCGCGCCGTGCGTGGGCAGGGCTTCAAGATCAGCTCCACCGTCCGCGATCGCGTCCTCGCGGAGCGCGCATCGCTCCTCGTCCAGGACACCCAGGCGGACGAGGCCTTCAAGGCGCGCGACTCGATCGTCGGCCAACACGTCCAGAGCGTCATGGCGGTGCCGCTGCAGACCAGCGATCGCGTCATCGGCCTCATCAACGTCGACTCGCGCGCGTTCGCTCGACCCTTCACGCCGGGGGACCTCGACCTCCTGACCGTCCTCGCCAACGTCGCGGCGATCCGGATCGAGCAGCAGCGCCTGGCGCTGGTCGAGCAGCAGGAGCGAATCATCTCGCGCGATCTCGAGCAGGCCGCCGAGATCCAGCGCCGCCTGTTGCCGGTCAGCCCTCCGACGATCGGCGGCTTCGACATCGCGGGCTCCAACCAGCCCTGCCGCACGGTCGGCGGCGACTACTTCGACTTCTTCTCCTACCCGGACGGCAGGATGAGCTTCGTCCTCGGCGACGTGGCTGGGAAGGGGATGCCCGCGGCGCTCCTCATGACCGCCCTCAAGGGCGGCGTGCAGGTGCTGCTCGACGATCCGCCCGAGGACGTTCCCCGGCTGATGACGCGTCTGGACCGGGTCGTGGCCGCGAACTTCCCGCGCAACAGGTTCGTGACCCTGTTCTTCGGGCTGCTCGACCCCGACACCGGCGTGATGACCTATTGCAATGCCGGGCACAACCCGCCGCTGCTGATGCGGGCCGACGGGACCATCGAGCGGCTCTCGAGCTGCGGGACCATTCTCGGCATCTTCCCCGACATGGGGTACGAAGCGAGGACCTGCCGCTTCGGCCGCGACGACGTGCTTACCTTGTTCTCCGACGGGGTCACCGAGGAGACCAACCCCAGTGGCGAGGAGTTCGGGGAGCCGAGGCTCACCGAGCTCGTCCTCAAGTCCGCGCGGCGCGAGGCCGGGGCGCTCGTGAGCGACATCAACCTCGCCGTCACCGCGTGGGCCGCGGGCGCGCCCGCAGCCGACGACATCACGGTCGTCGTGGTGCGCCGCACGATTTGAGCTTCACCCCGTCCCGATGGGCGCGCGGGCCCCACCTCCAGACCATCGTGCCGACGTTCTCACCGATCGGGGGCACCGATCCGGCCGCCGAGGTTCACGACGTCGAAGTCGGAAGCGGCACTTCGGTGCGCACGCTCGTGACCCGGGCGCCGGCCGGGAGCCGCGGGACGATCGTGCTTCTCCACGGGCTCGGCGGGTCGGCGAAGGGCGTCTACATGGTCCGGACGGCGCGGGCGGCGCTCGCACGGGGCTGGTCGGCCGTCCGGGTGAACCTCCGCAACTGCGGCGGCACGGAGCACCTCGCGAGGACCCTCTACAACGCCGGACAGAGCGACGACCTCGGGCGGGTGCTCGAGGTGGCGGGACGGATCGGCCTCCCGCGCCCGTACGCCGCGATTGGATTCTCGCTCGGCGGAAACCTGGCCTTGCGCTACGCGGGCCTCGCCGGTGCCGGCTCGCTCGCGGACGCGTTCGTGGGAGTCAACCCTCCGGTCGACCTGATCCGCTGCATCGAGGCGATCGAGCGCCCCGCCAACCGGGCCTACCACCTCTACTTCCGGGCCAAGCTCATCGCGCAGCTCCGGGCGATCCGCAGGGTCCGCGACGTGCCGGGGCCTGCCGCGACCTGGAGGTCGATTCGCGGCGTGCGCGCGTTCGACGACCTGTTCACGGCACCCGACGCCGGGCTTCCGAGCGCCGAGGCGTACTACGTTCACGCCAGCGCGGGGCCGGTGCTCGAGGGGATCAGGCGGCCCACCCTCGTCCTCTCCGCCGCGGACGACCCTTTCGTCCCGGTGACGATGTTTCCGGCCTGGAACGGCGCTTCGCCCCACGTGCGCTTCGTCCACCCCGACAGCGGGGGGCACTGCGGCTACTGGAGCGCCGGGATCCCCCGGTTCTGGGCGGCCGAGGCGGCCCTGGCCTTCCTGGACAGCCCGGAAAACCGACCCTAAGTTCTACGCGTGGCGAACATCCTTCTGGTCGGCGACGACCGCAGCCGTACCGCCGGCTTCAAGTCGCTGCTGGCGATGGACGGCCACCGGGTCTTCCCCGTGCGCGACGCCGAGAGGTGGCGCGACGCGGAGAAGGACGCTTCCCCGGAGGTCATCGTCCTCGCGGCCGCGGATCCCGCGCTGTACCTCGCCGCAACCGGCACCGGCACCCACGGGTTTCCCGCACCGGTTCTGCTCGTCCAGCGTGCCTCCGACGAGTCCGACGCCCCCCACATCGAGGAGCGCATCGTGGATCGCATCGCGAGCCCCTTCGCGGCCGAGGAGCTCCTCGGACGCGTCGACGCGCTGGTCCGGGTGCGCCGCGTCGTGCTGCGGCACGACGGCGAGCGCGGCGGGGGTTCGACCGCCATGTCGCGCCTGACGGCGCGCCTGAAGTCGGTCCTGCGAACGCGCGTGCCCCGCTACCTCAAGCCGCCGGCGCCGTACCTCGAGGTCGCCGCGCGCGTCGCCGATTGGTCGGACCGCCGCGACGGGTTCGAGCCCGGGCACGCGGAGCGCGTCACCGGTCTGTCCGCGATGATCGCGGACGAGCTGGATCTCACGGACGCGAACGCGTCGTCGCTCCTTCGCGCCGCGATGCTCCACGACATCGGGAAGGTCGCGCTCCCGGTCGAGGTCCTCAGACAGCAGGCACCTCTCGAGGATGCGCAGATCCGCCTGCTGCGCTCCCACGCGGAGCGGGGAGCGTCGATCCTCCGCGCGCTGGACCGTGACGAGGCGGTCGCCCAGTCGGTGCTCTACCACCACGAGCACGTGGACGGGAACGGCTACTTCGGCCGCCGCGGCGACGAGATCCCGCTCCACGCGAGGATCCTCGCGGTCGCCGAAGGGTACGACGCGATGACGACCTCGCTCGTCCGCAAGACCCTGTCCGGCGAGGCGGCGATCGGATTGATGCAGGACCGGCGGGGAGGACAGTGGGACCCGACGTGCGTGGACGCGCTGACGCGCGCGCTGCGTCCCCGGCCGCACACGGTGCCGCTGGCCTAGCCGGCCGGGCGCGTCGCCTCGAGCCCCAGGAACGCCACCTTCTCGATCAGGTCCTCGTAGGGGAGGCCGATCTTCGCCGCCGCCTCCGCAAGGTCCTCGCCGCGCGCGATCTCGGGATTCGGGTTCGCCTCGACGACGACGAGCTTGCCCTCGCTGGTGAGCCGCAGGTCGATACGGCCGAACCCCCGCATCTGGAGCGCCCGGAAGACGCGCTTGGCCACGGTGGCGATCGAGCGGGTCAGAGGCTCGGACAAGTCCTCCGGGAAGGTCGAGAAGATGCCCCACCTCTCGCGGTACCCCTCGTCCCACTTCGCCTTGAAGCTCGCGAACTTGGGCTCGCCCTCCGGGACCTTGGAGAACTTCAGCTCCCGCGGCGGCAGCACCTTGAGGCGATCGTTGCCGAGGACGCCGACGTAGATCTCGCGTCCCGACACGTAGTGCTCCACGATGACGTCCTGCTTGAGCCGGTCGTGGAGGAAGCTCGCGCGGGACAGCGCCTGCTCCTCGGTCTCCGCGAACGAGTCGCGCGAGATGCCGACCGAGCCCTCCTCGGCGAGCGGCTTCACCATGACGGGAAAGATCGACTTCTTGAGGCGCTTTTGCGGCTGCGAGCGCCGGCTGACCACGAAGGGCGGCACGGCGACCCGGTGGTGCTTGAGGATCTCCTTCGAGAGCGCCTTGTCCTGGCAGAGCATGAGCGCTCGGTGGTCGCACCCCGTGTACGGCACCCGGCACAGCTCGAGCACGCCCGCGACGTGGCTCTCGAAGTAGCGCGTGCCGTGGAAGGTCTGCACGAAATTCCAGACGAGGTCGGGCTGGATGCGCTCGACGAGATCGATGACGTCCCGGGCGTTCTTGTAGATCGCGCCCAAGTGGACCTCGTGGCCCCGCGCCTTGAGCGCGGCGCAGACGTGCCCCTCGGTGCGCCAGTCGGCCTCCTCCCGCATCCGGCGCTCGTACTCCTCGTCGGGCGCGGGCTGCTCGAGCACCTCGAAGAGCACCAGGATGCGCAGCCGGGCCTTGTTCCTCGCTTTCTTCACGGCTGGGTCACCCGGTAGCTGTGCCGGCGCAGCCGGTTCGCGATCAGCGTCGCGGCGAAGGTGGACAGCTTGACGAGCGTCCGGTCGGCTGTATCCCGGAGCACGAGGTTGTGGGTCTCCCCGACCTGAGCGAGGCCCGCGACGACGCGGGCCACCTGGTTCCGCCTCTCACCGGTCCACGAGGAGATCGACTCCACGATCGGGCGCTTGTGCGAGCGGATGAAATCCGACGCGCGATCGGCCGGATCGGCCGCCCTGGAGACCCGGAAGATCCGCTTGAGGGCGCGCTCGGTGCCGCTGGGGTCTCCCAGGGGGAACAGGCGCAGCTTGCGCTCGTAGTACGACAGGAGAGTGGACTGGAGCGAGCTGGCCTCGGGTCCGTCGGTCGGCCGCTGTGGCGGCGCCGGCCGCCGCCTCATCTCCCGCATGATCCGGTCGACGTAGCGAAGCTTCTTCGCGGCCGGCCAGCCGTGGTACCGCCGCCGCCAGTCGACCGCCGGGCTGAGCCACACCGCGAACGTCTCCGCGAAGTCCTCCACCGGGTGCGCCTGCGCATAGTGGTCCGGGACGTTGCGCACGTAGTCGTGCGAGTCGGGGTCCACCTCGTAGTAGTACGGCTGGTACCGGGTCCTCGGGGAGCCGAACGTCTCCCGCCAGTCCTCGCGCCGGGAGAGCTTGTAGGCGTGATCGAAGGCATGTCCCGCCTCGTGCCGTAAGAGCTTCATGCACCATGCCGCGGTCCCGCCCTCGACCTCGAACATCATCCGGCTCTCGAGCGCCTTCAGGCGCGGATGCGCGAGGAAGAAGGGGATGCCGATCGCCGCCTCTCCCGAAGGCGAGAGCCACTCGTCCGACAGAAAGAACTTCGGCCGCAGCAGGAGGCCCTTGTCCTCCAGCTCGCGGCCGAGCTGGCGGGTGCGCGCCTCGAGATCCGTTCCGCGGATGCGCACGCCGAGGTCGCCGATACGGAGGTGGAGCAGGTCGTCGTCCGAGAGCTTCTCCCAGGCGACCTTCCGTCGGATGCGGCTCAGGGGCGGCTCCTTCCGCGATCAGCCGGCGCGGCGAGCCGGGGATGCTAGCACGCGCCCGAGCACCTCCCGAGACGTCACGGGAGCGTCGCAAGCGCCTCCGCGGCAGAGCAGGACGGAGGGCGGATCGCCGGGCCGGGCCGGCTCTTCCCACGCGATCGAGCGCACCGGAAGATACGCGGCGCGCACGGCGGCGAGCAGCTCCACGGCACGGGGATCGTCGCGCCCTCCGGCGATCCGCACCTCGAGCGGCTCGAGCCCGGCATACCCCGAGGCGAGGATCGCGCTCGTGAACGCGCTCGGCGAGCGCTTGACGAGCGGCGCCAGCGCGGCGGTCGTCGCTTCGGCGGCCTTCGACAGCGACGCGTCTCCGGTGTGGAGGGCCAGCCGGAACAGCGTCTCGGCGAGCACGCCGGCGCCCGAGGGGAGCGCGCCGTCCCAGCGGGAAAGCGTGCGCGCGATCAGCGGCTCGTGGTCGTTCGAGGTGAAGTACCAGCTCCCGTCCCGCCCCGCAAAGCGCGCGATCGCCTCGCGCGCGAGCCCGACCGCGGCGTCGAGGTGCGCTCGCTCGAACGTCGACTCGTACAGATCGAGCAGCCCGCGCGCGACGAAGGCGTGGTCGTCGAGGTAGGCATTCAGGCGCGCCTCGCCCGCGCGCCACGCCGCGAGCAGCCTCCCGTCGCGGCGCATCGAGCCGAGGACGAAATCCGCGGCGCGTCGGGCGGCGTCTAAGTCCTCGGGACGGGACAGCGCCTGATGGGCGCGGGCGAACGCGGTGATCATCAGGCCGTTCCACGACGCGAGCACCTTGTCGTCGGTCGCGGGTCGCACCCGGGCTCCCCGCGCCGCCAGGAGGCGCGCCCGCATCGCCGCGAGGCGCTCGCGGGCGGGAAGGGTCGCCTCGGAGAGGTGGAGGATGTTCTTCCCCTCGAAGTTCCCGGCGGGGGAAATCCCGTAGGCCGCGGAGAACACGGCGCCGTCCCCCCGGCCGAGGACGGCGTCGACCTCCGCCGGCGTCCACACGTAGAACGAGCCCTCGTGCCCGCCGCTGTCGGCGTCGAGGGAGGAGTAGAAGCCGCCTGCGGGATCGCCGAGCTCCCGCCGCACGAAGTCGAGCGTTTCGAGCACGACGCTCCGGTACAGCGGCGAGCCGGTGAGGAGCCAGCCGTCGACGTAGACGGGGACGAGCAGCGCCTGGTCGTAGAGCATCTTCTCGAAGTGAGGGACGAGCCAACGCTCATCCACCGAGTACCTCGAGAACCCGCCGCCGATCTGGTCGTACATCCCGCCCATCGCCATGCGGTCGAGCGTGAGGGTCGCCATCGACCTCGGCACCGGCTCTCCGGTCCGGGCGTGCTCCCGCAAGAGCAGGGCGACAGCACCGTGCGGGGGGAACTTCGGCGCGCCGCCGAAGCCGCCCCACGCCGGATCGAAGCGGGCGGCGAGATCGGCCGCGGCCGCCGCCGCGTCGCGAACACCGATCGTCTCGCCGGGCGCGGCGGCGCCGGCCGTCGCCGCCTCCGCGATCCGGCCTGTGAGGTCTTTCGCCGAGCCCTCGACCTCGTCCCGCCGGCTCTCCCACGCGTCGCGGATCGCCCCCAGGATCCGGGCGAAGCCGGGACGGCCGTGGCGATCGTCGGGGGGGAAGTACGTCCCCCCGTAGAACGGCTTTCCCTCCGGCGTGAGGAAGACGTTGAGCGGCCACCCTCCCTGTCCCGTCATCATCTGGACGCCGGTCATGTAGATCTCGTCGAGGTCCGGCCGCTCTTCCCGGTCCACCTTGATCGAGACGAAGCCGTCGTTGAGCAGACGCGCGATCCCTTCGTCCTCGAACGACTCGTGCTCCATGACGTGGCACCAGTGGCAGGCCGCGTAGCCGATCGAGAGAAAGATCGGCTTCCCCTCGCGGCGGGCGCGTCCGAGCGCCTCGTCCCCCCAGGGATACCAATCGACCGGGTTGTGGACGTGCTGGAGGAGGTAGGGGCTCGTCTGTCCGGCGAGGTGGTTGGTGGCGCGCGGTCCGGTCATCGTCCGGTGGGCGCGGCCGCCGCGGCGGGCGGCGGCACGGGATCGGGGACGAACATCTTTCTCTCGGCGCGGGCGAGCTCGAGCCCGCCGCTGCTGGCGGCGATCACGTAGCGATAGGACCCGGGCCCCAAGGTCTTCGCCGGGATCAGGTCGAGGATCTGCGCGCAGCGCTCGTTGGCGTCCATGGCGAGATCGGTCGAGCCCACCGGGATCTCCGTCTCTCCGACCAGCGTGCGGACGACACGGATCGGCTTCTTCTGGTCCTTGGCGCGGCACACCAGCGCGACGACCGCGGTCGGGGAGTCGTGCCGCAGCGGGTCGTCCTCGCCCGCGATGACCGCTCCGGAAGTGCGCGTCGCCCCGTTCCTGAGGAAGCCGCCCTTGGTCGGCTGGCTCACCGCGATCGGGCCGAAGCTCGCGAGATCGGTCTCGAGCTTCGGCCAGCTCCCGCGGATCTCCTTCGACGCGAGCTCGTCGGTCGTCATCTCGTGGGCCACCGCCACCAGCTCGTACTCGCCGGGGGAGAACAGCATGTCCTTCTCCCAGACCGCGGGCACGCCGGCCTGGGCGAGCGTGATGCGGCCCGAGCCGTCCTCGGCGACGCGCCCCGACGACACGAGCGACGCGCCCATGTCCCACGTCGTACCGGGAACGTTCGACGATGGGACCGCCACCTGCACGCGCGCGGTGAACAGACCGTTCTTGTAGGAAACCGGGATGATCCCCACGCGCACGCGGGTCGTCGTGACCTTGGCCTCGGGGGAAGCGTACGCCGAGAGGACGCGCGAGGTCAGCCGCGTCGCCTCGCTGGCGATGACGATCCGCCCGCGCGTGACCGTCTTGACCTTCGGCCGAAGCACCTTGACCGCGACCGACAACGGAGCGTCCTGCTTGAACCCCGCGGGGTCGAAACTGAGGAGATACACGCACGACAGATCCGCGAGGATCTGGTTCGTCATCCTCGAGGGCGACAACCCGTTGATGAACGAGCGCCCGCCGGTCTCCGCCGCCAGGCTCTGGAGGGTCCCCTGCGCGTCGCGCGTCCGCTGGCTGTTGAGGTTCGGGCTCGCCTGGTTAGGGCGTCTGGCGCTTCCCCCGGAGGACACGGACGCGGAGCCCTTCGACGAGATGAACGAGGCCGGCCCGGCAAGCCCTTGACCTTCGATCGTGTAGAAGCGGATTCCGTTGGCCGCCGCCTCGTTGACCATGCGATCGAACGTGACCCCGCCCGTGTCGGCCTCGAGTGCCATCGTCGCGCCCGTCTGCGACTGGGGACCGACCACGCTGCTCGAGAAGAACGAGAGGTAGTGCGCGCCGGGGTTCACGCGCATCGTGTCGGCGAAGTACAGGGTCGCCTTGGGAGCATCGAGCTCGGCCAGCCGGCCGAGCACCATGCGAAGGCGCGTCAGGTCGCGCTCCTGCCGCTGGCGCTCCTCGCGGGCGTACTCGCGTGCGAGGTGCAGCGCGCGATCCGTATCGTCCTGGAGCTCGAGGAGGATCTCAGCGGCCCGCCCGTCCTCCTGGGCGGAGTACGGGTCGAAGTCGCGAATGTCGTTCACCATCTCCGCCAGCGCCGCATCGATGCGTGCGGCGTCGGTCGTCAGGGGGACGATCGTCCGGAGCTCCTTCGCGTTGGAGATGAGCATGGCGCGGTTGCCGCCGGCGAGGAGCTTGGGAAGCATCTCCCGCGCCGCGGCGATCGCCGACTGGCGCCCCGCCTGCGTCAAATGGGGCATGTCGAAGTAGATCAGGTAGGAGACCGGGGCGCGCGGAGCAGGAAGCGCTTGCGGCGCGGCTTCCGGCGCCTCCACCCCCGACGCCGGGGCCTCGGCGGGCGCCGCGAGCTCTCCGCACAGCGCGTCCACGTAGATCTTCGTGAGGATCTTGTCGTTGACCCGCACCTCGAAGTCCGCGGCGGTCAGCCCCTCGATGGCTTCCGGCGGCCCCGAGACCGTCACGTCGATCTGCGCGAGCTGCGTCGAGGCGCTCTCTTTCAGCCCGAGGTCCCGCGGCTTCTCGGCATCGTCGGCGGCCACGACCGTCGCGGCGAGGAGAAGCGCCAGGGTGCCTCGGCGGAATCTCACGCCGGTCCGCTTTTCCTGCTGACGTGATTCGCCGACGCCTGATCGAGCGGCAGGAGCACGAGGTCCGACACGACGACGCGCTCGGGGCGGGTCGCGACCCACACGATCGCCTCGGCGACGTCGTCGGGGCCCAACGGGGTGAGCCCGTTGTAGACCGACGCCGCCCGCGCGCGGTCGCCGTGGAATCGCACCTCGCTGAACTCCGTGTCGGCGACGAGCCCCGGATCGACGGTCGCCACACGGACTCCCGTGCCGAGCACGTCGAGCCTCAGCGCGTCGGTCAAGGCGCGCACCGCGTGCTTGCTGGCGCAGTACACGTTGCCCCCCAGGTAGGTCTGTCTTCCCGCGATCGATCCCAAGTGGATCACGGTTCCGCGGCCGCGGGCCACCATGAGCGGCACCACGGCGCGGTCCACGTGCAGCACGCCCTTGACGTTGGTGTCGAGCATCTCGTTCCAGTCGTCGAGGGAGCCGTCCTGGAGCTTGTCGAGACCGCGCGACAGCCCGGCGTTGTCCACGAGAACTTCTATCTCCTTCCACGCCCCGGCCAGCGAGGAAACCAGCGTCATGACCGCGGCGGCATCCCGCACGTCGAGCCGCTCGGCCCGGACCTCCGGCGCGCCCCGCTTCTTCAGGTCGGGGATCGCCGCCTCGATCCGCTCGACCCGTCGCGCGGCGAGGAGGAGCCGGGAGCCCTGGGAGGCGAAGGCGCGCGCGCAGGCGGCGCCGATCCCGCTGGAGGCGCCCGTGATGAAGACGGTCCGGCCCGACAGATCCATCGCCGCTGTCCTCCTGTTACGTCCGGACAGCGTACCGCAGGGGCCGGAAACGGCGTATAAACCACGAACGGGGGTCGGGACATGACGAGACGGGTTGCGGGGGCCGTGATCGCGCTGGTCGTTTCCACCGGGGCGGTCGCCCAAACCGTCTCCGGGCAGGCGTTCGACGACCGCAACGGCAACGGCCGGAGGGACGCCGGGGAGCCGGCGATCGCCGGCGTCGCGGTGGAGGTCTACGGAACCCGCGATGTCGGAGGGGCGTTCGACCAGACCTCCGCCACCGCGGCCGACGGGTCTTTCGCCCTCGCTCCCGGCAACGGCTGCTATCTCATGCGGGCCGCGGATCCGGCCGGATGGCGGGGGAGCTTCGCGCGCTTCGACATGTCGATCGACACCGCGCCCGGGTACACGTTCCCGATCGGGTACCCGCGCTTCGCGAAGTCCGATCAAGGGATCGACGCGCTCAAGACCGGCAACTACGTGTACACCGCGATGGGGGACTCGATCTCGGCCAACTTCAACTTGTGCGGCGCCCCGGAGTCGTTCTGGTACTCGAAGCAGGTCACCTCGCGCCTGCAGTGCGTCGCACCAGGGGGTGGCGTGACGCTCGACCAGGCGGGCGTGTCGGGGGAGCACACGGATCACCTCCTGATCGACGACGGGGATGCGAACAACGTCTTTCGCGTCATCGCGCTTCCGACGCCTCCCAAGCTCGTCACGATCTCGATGATCGGCAACGATCTCCGCAACGTCGACATCACCGGCGTTCCGAGCCAGGCCCAGATCAACCGAGCGGTCGACGAGGTCCTCGATTCGCGGCAGAACCTCCAGGAGGCGATCTCGGTCCTGACCTCGCAGCTCCCGGGCGCGGACATCGCGCTGAACACGCTCTACGACAACCTGGCGTTCAACTGCTATGCCGCGGACTCGAGCCCGTTCCACAGGACGTGGCTTCCCATCGTCAACCGCATCCTCCGCGACCTGGCGTGGGGCCAGACGCGGCGCGCGTCGATCAACGAGGTCGCGGCGGAGTTCGCCCGCGAGGACCAGAACGTCGCGTGCACCGGGTTCGACCAGATGATCTGCGCCGGACCGTTCAACCTCGACACGATCCACCCGAACAACAACGGCTACACGATCGTCCGCGAAAAGGTCTGGGAGGGGCTGGGGGGCGTGAACCTCGGCCCCAAGGACCCGATCGGGAGGACGTCGATCGCGGGCACCGACTTCGGGTTCCTGAAGCGCATTCGCCGCCTGCTTCCGACGACGACGCAAACGCAGAACGGAGCGGTCGCCGCCAACTCTGCTGCCGCCACGAGCGACGCCGACGGCGGCGCGACCGCGTCGATCACGCTGGGGCGGGCGGCCGAGGAGTTCCGCGTCGCCGGCTTTCCCGATTGGTACGACGAGGATCAAGCCGTGAAGGTCCTCGCGGGAGTCCGGTACCGCACTTCCGGTACGGTCACGGACGACTTCTACCGGATCGAAGCGTCGCCGACCGGCACCTTCCGCGCCCCCGCGGGTTACGCCTACACAACCACCAACTGGAACTTCTACACGCCGATCGTCGGCGGCGGCGGCCCGAACGCACCGGCATCGAACTCCGATTACATGACCGAGAAGATCCTCGCGCTGCCGAACGTGGCCTCGCTCCGCGACGCGTCCGCGACGCTGACGAAGAACCCCGTGCTGGGACCGGGGGCGGGGGAGTACGACTGGCCGGCGCTGACCCACGACGATCTGGCGACGACCGCCATCCGCGTCGTCGCAGCGAAGGTCGCCGATACGGCGGGCGATGCCTATCAGGTCGAGCTCGACGCCGCGTGGCTCGACGTGTACGGCTGGCAGAAGCCGCGCCCCGGCGAGGTGCAGGCGCTGACGATCGCCCGGCAGCTCGGCGCCACGCTCGACCTGTCGTTTGGCGCCCTCCCGTCGGCGCAGCGCTACAACCTCTACATCGGCCGCTTGGCGACCCTGCGCGCGGGAGGCTACGACCACGGTGCCAGCGCGCCGACGGCGCCGCTGTGCGCGGCCCCGAACACCGACGCGGGCGGCGGCAGGCGGAACATCGCCCTGGCGCCGGCGCTCCAACCGGGCGAGAGCGCGTACTTCCTCGTGACCGCGCACGTGGACGACGTCGAGTCGCCCACGGGGACGAGGAGCGGGGGAGTGGAGATCGACAGGGCGCAGTCGATCTGCAAGTGAGCCTCGATCGCCGATGGCCGGCGGGAACCCCGCAGCGCCCCCTCGCGTAGAATCGCCCGTCGCCCCTCGTTCGGGCGGCAAGGAGAGGTCCATGGCCCAGATGCACGAGGTCGACTACGAGATCTTCGGCGACGACATGCAGTACGTCGAAATCGAGCTCGATCCGCAGGAAGCGGCGCTCGCCGAGGCCGGCGGGCTGATGTACATGGAAGACGGCATCTCGATGCAGACGATCTTCGGCGACGGCTCGAAGCCGTCGGGCGGGTTCCTCGACGCGCTGGTCGGGGCCGGCAAGCGCCTGATCACCGGAGAGTCGCTCTTCATGACCGCGTTTCTCAACCAAGGCAGCGGCAAGAAGCGTCTCGCCTTCGCGGCGCCGTACCCCGGCAAGATCATCCCGGTCCACCTCGCCGAGATCGGCGGCGAGCTGATCGCGCAGAAGGACTCGTTCCTGTGCGCGGCGAAGGGCGTGACCTTAGGCATCGCGTTCCAGAAGCGGCTCGGCGCCGGCTTCTTCGGCGGCGAGGGGTTCATCATGCAGCGCCTGCAGGGCGACGGATGGTGCTTCCTCAATGCGGGCGGCAACATCAAGGAGCGCGTGTTGGCGCCGGGGGAGATCCTCCGCGTGGACACCGGCTGCATCGTCGGCTTCGCGCCGGGTGTCGACTACGACATCGAGATGGTCGGCGGGATCAAGTCCGCCCTGTTCGGCGGAGAGGGGCTGTTCTTCGCCACACTGCGCGGTCCCGGGAAGATCTGGCTCCAGTCGTTGCCGCTGTCGCGCATGGCGCAGCGCATCTACGCGGCGATGCCCCGCATGGGACGCGGCGGACGGGAAGAGGGCTCGCTCCTCGGGGGCCTCGGCCGGATCCTGGACGGAGACAACTCGTAGCGAAGGCCTGATAACCTTCGCCCTACATGCGACGGAACTTCAGGGACCTGTCCGCCCAGGAGGTGCTGGCGCTCGCCATCGCCCTCGAGGAGGAGGACGCCCGCATTTTCCGGGAGTTCGCCCGGCGCCTGCGCGCGGATTACCCGAAGGCCGCCGCGACGCTCGACGCGATGTGCGCCCAGGAAGACGCCCACCGGCGCCGCCTGATCGAGCTCCACCAGCGCAAGTTCGGGGACGAGATCCCGCTCATCCGTCGCGGCGACGTGCGCGGGTTCGTGCGCCGCGACCCGATGCAGGCCGTGCGGGGTAGCTCGGTCGAGTCGATTCGCCATCAGGTCGCTCTCATGGAGCTCGAGACCGCGCGCTACTACGAGAAGGCGGCGTCGCGGGCCACCGACGCGGAGGTGCGCAAGCTCCTCGGAGATCTCGCGGAGGAGGAGCGGAAGCACGAGGAGTCCTCGGCGACGTTCGATCCCGCGCGGCAGCCCGAGGACGAGCGCGCGGAGGAGGCCGCGACGTCGCGGCGCCTGTTCGTCCTTCAGGTCGTGCAGCCCGGTCTCGCGGGGCTCATGGACGGGTCGGTGTCCACGTTGGCGCCGCTGTTCGCGGCAGCCTTCGCGACGAAGAGCTCTTGGGACGCTTTCCTCGTGGGGATGGCCGCAGCCGTCGGCGCGGGGATCAGCATGGGCTTCGCGGAGGCGATTTCGGACGACGGCAGCCTCACCGGTCGCGGGAAACCACTCCTGCGAGGGGTCGTGTGCGGGGCGATGACCTTCGTCGGAGGCGTCGGTCACGCGCTCCCGTACCTGATCCCGAACTTCATGACCGCGACCGTGGTGGCGACCGCGGTGGTCATCGTGGAGCTGTTCGTAATCGCGTGGATCCGCAACCGCTACATGGACACGCCGTTTCTCGCCGCGGCCTTCCAGGTTGTCGTCGGCGGCGTGCTCGTCTTCCTGTCGGGGATTCTGATCGGCAGCGCCTGAAGAAAACGGGGACAGTTACCTAATTAGCGAACTGCAGCTAATTAGGTAACTGTCCCCGTTTTCTTCACCGTTTCGACGAAGGCTTGGGCGCACTCGACGGGGGTCTGCGGCAGGATGCCGTGTCCCAGGTTGGCGACGTGCCCGCGCAGCCCCCGGCCGTCCTCGAGCATCGCGCGCGTCCGACGCGCGACGGTCTCTGGATTCGCGAGCAGCACGCAAGGGTCGAGGTTTCCCTGAAGCACGAAGCGGCCTCCGAGCGCTGCGTCCGCACCCTTGAGGCTCGACCGCCAGTCCACGCCGATGACGTCGGCGCCGCATTTCGCCACGACGTCCCAGCCGTGCGCCACGTCCAGGGCGAAGTAGGTCACGGGAACCCCGGTCGCCCGCACGGCCTCGATGACGCGCCGGGCAGGGCCTACCGCGAACTTCTCGAGCTCCGAGGCGGGCAAGAGCCCCGCCCACGTGTCGAAGACCTGGATCGCCTGCGCTCCCGCCTCGACCTGAGCGACCAAGTAGCGCTCCTGCACGCGCGCGAGCAGATCGAGCAGCTCCGTGGCGACTTCGGGCGCCGCGTAGATCATCCGCTTCCACGTCTCGAACGACCGCGTGCCGTGCCCTTCGACCAGATACGCCGCCAGCGTAAAGGGCGCGCCGCCGAAGCCGATCAGCGGCACCCGTCCGTCCAGCTCGCGGCGCACGAGGCGGATCGTCTCGTAGACCGACGGAATCTCCTGTGCCGGATCGGGGACACGCAGCTTCTTCACGTCCGCGGCGCTGCGAACCGGGTTCCCGATCACGGGCCCCGGGTCGAAGGTCAGCTCGAGCCCCATCGAAGGCGCCGGGACGAGCAGGTCGGAGAACAGAATCGCGGCGTCCACGCCGAGGCGATCCACCGGCTGCACGGTCACGCGGGCGGCGAGCTCCGGTGTTTGGCAGAGCGTGAGGAAATCCACTTTCCCCCGCACCTCGCGGTACTCGGGCAGGTAGCGCCCGGCCTGGCGCATGAGCCACACGGGCGGGCGCGGGACGGGGAGCCCGCGGCAGGCGCGAAGGTAGAGGTCGCTCACTCGTCCAGGATCGCCTTGGCGATCGTGGAGAGCTGCATGAAGGTCGTGCCCTCGTAGATCTTGCCGATCTTCACGTCGCGGTAGAGCTTCTCGACGGGATACTCGGACGTGTACCCGTAGCCGCCGTACACCTCGACCGCCATCGCGCAGATCCGCTCCGCGGCGTCCGACGCGTTCAGCTTCGCCATCGCCGCTTCCTTCACGAAAGGAAGCCCCGCGTCGCGAAGCCGCGCGGCGTTGTACACGAGCAGCCGCGCCGCCTCGAGCCGGGTCGCCGCGTCGGCGAGCTGGAAGCGCATCGCCTGGAACTCCGCGAGGCGCTTGCCGAACTGGACGCGCTCCTTGACGTATCCGAGCGACGCGTCGAGCGCCGCGCGGCCCACGCCCAGCATTTGCGCGCCGATGCCGATCCGCCCTTCGTTCAAGGTCTCGATCGCGAGCTTGTACCCCTTGCCGACCTCGCCCAGCACCCGGTCGCTCGGGATCTCGCAACCCTCGAAGAGGATCTCGCACGTCGAGGACGCGCGGATGCCGAGCTTGTCCTCGCGCTTGCCGACCGTGAAGCCGCGGTCCTCGCGCTCGACGAGGAACGCGGTGATCCCCTTGTAGCCCTTCGCGGGGTCCACGTTCGCGAAGACCAGGAAGATGCCCGCCTCGGCGGCGTTGGTGATCCAGAGCTTGTGCCCCTCGAGGACGAACGAGCCGCCCTTGGGGAACGCGCGGCACTGCAGCGCGAAGGCGTCGGAGCCGGATCCCGCCTCGGAGAGGCAGTACGAGGCGACCGTGTCCTTCGCCGTGCGCGTCAGGTAGGTCTTCTTCTGGGCGTCGGTGCCGTGGCGACCCACCGCGTTGTTGACGAGCGTGTTCTGCACGTCGACGAGCACGCCGACCGCGGCGTCCGCCGCCGAGAGCTCCTCCACGGCGAGGCACGACTGGAAGAAGCTCCCGTCCGCCCCGCCGTACGCTTCGGGGACGTCGATCCCCATGAGGCCCATCTCGAACAGCTTCGGCAGGATCTCCGCATCGTAGCGGCCCGCGCGGTCCATCGCGTGAGCGCGCGGCGCGATCTCGGCCCGCGCGAACTCGCGCACGCTGTCGCGGAAGAGTGTTTCTTCCTCCCCGAGAACGGATAGCGGTGCCGGGCGCTCGCTCAAAGCCCGGTCATTGTAGCGTCAGGGCAGAACCACGCTGACGACCGCCTCGCCGCCCTCGGTGACGTTGATCGATTGCGTCTGGCGCTTGGCGCCCGACGACACCGCGATCTCGTAGGACCCCGGCGCCAGCGGGCCGACGGAGATCGCGCCGTCGGAGCCGGTGGACAGGGAGCCGCTGAACATGGCGGCGTAGTCGCTCCCGAGGAACCCCGGCTTCGCCGAGCAGCGCACGGAGGCACCCGGCACCGGAGCTCCGTTGGCACCGAGCGCCGTCACCCGGACGCGGCCCCCGCGCGGGGTCTGGATGCGCAAAGCCTCGTCCTCGCTGGGGGTGACCCCGACAAGGCGTGCCGCCGCGAACCCCTGCGCGATCGCGGTCACGTCGATCGCGCCGTCTCCGGGAGCGGTCATGACGAACGTGCCGTTCACGTCCGTGCTCGTCCGCTGGCCGCCGCCGTCGCTCCCGGCGGATGCGGCGACGACGTACGCGCCGGCGATCCCGTTCCCCTGCGGATCGACGACCTGGCCGCGGAAGGACCGGCCCCGCTCGAGCTGGAAGTCCACCGCCGGCCTGTCGGAATCGCTGGCGATCGAGACGGTCGAGGGCTCCGGGCTGCGGTAGCCGCTCGCCTGAACGGTGACCTCGTAGGCTCCCGCGGGCAGGTTCTCGATCGCGTACGTGCCGTCGCCGGTGGTCGATCCGCCCATCCGGCCGCCGCCCGATCCCGGTGCGGTGTCGCCCGTGGCACGGGCGTTGATCATCGCGTTCGCCACCGGCTTTCCGTCGGCGCCGGTCACGCGGCCGACGATCCCGGCAGCGCGCATCGTGATGTCCACCACGGGCGCGGGCTGGTCCGGGACCTCCACGTTGATCGCGGACATGCCCCTCGCGAACGTGCCCCCCGCGCTCACGCCCACGCGGTAGGTCCCCGGCTCGTCGAGCCCGACCTGGTAGCGGCCCGCGGTGTCGCTGCTGCCGGTCCGCATGTCCACCGCCGCGCCGCCACCGCCCTTGCTGAAGAACAGCATCGCGTTCGGGACCGGCTGGCCCGACTTGAGCACGCGCCCTGTAAGGTTGATCTTCGACGCCTCGTCGATGTCGAAGACGGTCGTCTCGCCCTCGCGAACCGTCGCCTGCTTGATCCCCGACATGAGCATCACCGGCCCGCCGAGGTTCTGTCGCATCACGACGTAGTCCCCCGGCGCCATCTTCTCGACCGTGTACCGCCCGTCGGGACCGGTGGAGACGGTTTGCGGCGCCCCGGCCATCGGGATCTTCGTGACGAGGACGGTCGCGCCGGAGACCGGTTGCTTCTGCGCGTCGCGCACGGCACCCGTGAGGGTCCCGCCCTTCGACAGCTTGATGACGAAGTCGTCCACGTCCGTGTCGGAGGGAACCTCGACGCGCCCGTTGTTCGGGGAGAAATCGGGCTGCGTCGCGGCGACCGTGTACGTGCGCGATTCGAGTCCCCCGATCGAGAAGGCGCCGTCGACCCCCGTGACCGCCAACCCTTCCTGATCCTCGTTGCCGATCCGTCCGAAGCCCTGGCTGCGCGCGAGGGACACGGTCGCGCCGGCGACGGGGATCTCGTCCTTCGCCGCGACGACGCGCCCGCGCACCGTCCGGCCCGGGGACAGCGTCAGCGTGCCTGCGTCCGCGACGTAGTCGGCGCGGACCTCCACCCCGCTCTTGCGCGACGGTGCGTAGCCGTCGGCGCGCGCCTCGATCGTGACGATTCCGGGTGGGACGTTTTCGAGCCGGAAGTTTCCCTGGGGGTCGCTGAAAACCTGCTTCGGCTCCTGGCCGCGGTTCCCGACCACGACGCGCATTCCCGACCGCTCGTCCCCGGCCTTCGCCTCGGCGTGCGCCTCCACCCTGAAGGCGACCGGTGCGGCGCCCTCGGGGAGGAGAACCCGGCCGCTGACGATCCCCGCGCGCTCGAGCGTGAAGTCCGCGGCGGTGTCGCCGGGAACGAGACCGTCCGCACGGAAGGGAGCGAACCCCTCGGCGTTCACCCAGACGTCGCCCATGGGCTCGTCGCCCAGCCCCGCCAGCTTGTAACGGCCGTCCGCGCGCGAGCGGGCCTCGCGCATACGTCCTTTGCCCCCCTCCATCCAGAAGGATCCGATGGAGGCGCCGGCGACCGGCTCGCCGTTCGCGTCGGTGATCCGTCCGGAGATGCTCTTCGACTCCTTCACGCGCAGGGTGCCCAGATCGACCGTCTCGCCGTTCTTGAGGCTCACGCCTTCCTTCACGATGTCGGCGCCGTCCACCGGTGACAGGGTGACGTCGAACGTGCCCGGCTCGAGGTTCTTGACCGTGAACTTCCCTTCGGCGCCGGGCACGATCTGCTCGGGGCTCACCATCCCCATCCCCATCCCCATGCCCATACGCATCCCTCCGCGGCCCCGGCCGCGGCGCTCCCTGCTCGGATCCACGCGCACGTCGGTCTCGACGACGGGGACGTCCTCGACCGTGACGAGACGGAAGGTGATCACGGCACCGCTTTCGAGCTTGATGTCCAGGTCCTGGCGCTCGCTCCCCGGCTCGATCGCGATCGGCCCGGCATCGCCGTCGGTGAGACCTGCCTTGCGCGCGGTCACGTTGTAGCGCACCCCCGCCGGAAGGCCTTCGAACGCGTACCGTCCCGAGGCGTCGGTCGTTTCCCCGTTACCCCCTTCGCGGAACATCGCGAAGAGGTTTCCTTCGGCCGCCGCAGCGACGACGGTCGCGCCCTCGAGCGGCTTTCCGTCGGGCCCGGTGACGCGGCCGGAGAGCTTGCCCCCGGGTTGCAGGTAGAGGGTGTGGACGGCGGGATCGAGGGTCTCTTCGGCCCGGGGCGCGCGCGCGAGCGCATCCTCGATGCGAGCCCGGGCACGCGCCGGCGCGATCGCCTCGAGCTGGACGAGCCCGGGAGCGCAGTCGGCGATCTTGAACGTGCCGTCCTCCGCGGTGGTGCCGGTGTGGGCGGCCTCGCGCCCGAACGGAATCCCGGCCTTCTCGAGGGCCCGCACGGTCGCCCCGGCGACGGGCCGCTGGGTCTTGAGGTCCAGCACCCGGCCGACGACCGGAACTCCCGGCTTCAGCTTGAGCGTGAGCGAGGCGCCCGAAGGCACCTTGTCCGCGGAGGCGGGGGCGAGCCCGGGCGCTTCCACGCGGACCGCGATCGAGCCTTCCGGAAGCCCCTCGATCTTGAACGTGCCGTCGGCGGCGGTCTTGGCCGTCGAGGGCTTCGGCGGCGCCGGTCCCGGGCGGAAGCGGGCGCCCGTCTCCTTGGGCACGACCGCCACCCGGACGACGGCGTTTGGCAACGGCTTCCCGTCGGGACCCGTGACCACACCGGAAACGGTTCCGGCCTTGGCCTTGGGGGCGGGCAGGGGCGCGGGCTTGGCGGCCGGCGCGGCCGCGGCGGTCAGGGTGACGGCGAGGAGCGTGACGGCGAACGAGGCGGCGAGTCGCATGGAGTTCCCCCGGCGGGAGCGAGTTGCGATGACCGGAGCGTTATACGCTCGATCGCGCTCAGCGGTCGATTTCGCCGGCCTCGACCCCGTAGATGGCGGCGGGGAACAGGATCGGAAGCAGCTCGTTCAGGAACTGCCGCCGTTTGTAGGCGGCGTGGCTCGCGAAGTGCGCGGCGTAGAGGGTTTCGAGGTAGGCCTCGAGGGGAAAGATCTGGATCTCCACCGAGAACAGGTAGGGGACGTCGGAGGACGGGTCGTTCGTCAGGATGTCCACGATCTCCTTGAGGACCAGAAAGCCGCTCGACGATTGGGGATCGAGCCGGGCGCGGTCCCGCTGGCCGCGCAGCGTGTCCACGCGGTCGCGCCAGCGTAAGGGGCCGCCGAACGCGGCGACGAGCCGGCGCTCCAGGGCGTACGCCTGCCGCCGGTTCCCCACGATGAACATCGCGCCCAGCAGGTCCTGGACCATCCGGGGATCCGGGATCGCCCGGCGGATCATCTTGGAGAGGATCGACCCGCTCATCCCGCCCAGGCCCGGCCACCGCGGCGCTTCGGCGATGCGCAGCCAGCCGTCGGGGTCGCTGCGGCCGGTCGCGGGATCGGCCTCGCGCTTGAAGCGCACCCGCCAGTGGAAGATCTCGACCGCGGGCTCGCCGTCCTCGGGCGGCAGGCGCCTCGGCCGGAAGCGGAACGCGTGCGCGCCCGAGCGCGGCTCGCGCCCCAGCTGGAGCCGCACGCCTCCCGCGGGCGCAGGCTCGAGGACGCCGTAGGCCTCGACCTCGTCCTCCTCGACGACGTCTCGCCAGAGCGTGTCGTGGAGGATCTGCTCGAACCGCGCGCGATGCTTCGGGCCGTCCCGCACCGAGCGTGAGTGGTCGATGTCGAAGAGCAGCTTCGCGAGGTAGAGCTTGCGCTGCGCTTCGTAGCGCGAGCGCGGATGGGGTGCGCCGAAGGTCGCCTTCAATAAGTCACGGATCGTGCTCGCGCCGCGCGTCTCGGGGAGGGGCGCCAGATGCCGCGCGAGCGGCTCGGCCAGCAAGCGCAGGATGTCGTTGACGTAGGCGTCGGCGTCGTGGAAGTAGCGGTCGAGCGCCACCGCCTCGGACGAGCGGCTCCCCGTCGGCAGGACGTAACCGCGGACGACGCGCTCGAACAGCCCCGGGTCGCGAAGCATCCGCCGGTACGTGTCGACCCACAGCCGTGTGAGCGCGGGATGACGGCTGGGCAGGTTGGGGTCGAGGAGCGGATGGGCGTCGTAGGCCGCCGTGAGGCTCGGGGCGTAGGTCGTCGTCAATGCTCTCTCGCGTTTCGCAATGTACGTCCTTCCCGGGCTGCGTGCTAACCTCCCCGGTCCACGCGGGGGGTCGGCACATGGCGACGGTGACGCTCAAGGGAAAGCCGGTTCACATCTCGGGAGATCTGCCGAAAATCGGATCGGCGGCCCCGAACTTCCGGCTCGCCGGCGCGGATCTGCAGGACGTGACGCTCGCGACGTTCGCCGGGAAGACGAAGATCCTCAACATCGTCCCGAGTCTCGATACCGCGACCTGCGCGACCTCCGCGAAGAAGTTCAACGAGGGCGCGTCGCGGCTGACGAACACGGTCGTGCTCGTCGTCTCCGCGGACCTCCCGTTCGCGATGAAGCGGTTCTGCTCGGTCGAGGGGCTCCGGCACGTCGTCCCGGTGTCGATGATGCGCGGGCGGAGCTTCGCGAGGGAGTACGGCACGCTCATCCTCGACGGCCCGCTCGAGGGGATCTCCGCTCGCGCCGTCGTGGTCGTCGACGCGCGGGACCGCGTCGTGTACACGGAGCTCGTTCCCGAGATCGCCGACGAGCCCGACTACGACGCCGCGTTCGCCGCCGCCGCCCAGAACTAGCCGGCGTGGATTACGCGATCGAGGCGTTCCAGCTCGCGAAGTCCTTCGCGAAGAAGCGCTCGCTGCGCGACCTCGTCACCCGGCCCACAAAAGCCCCCGAGCGCGTCGAGGCGCTTCGCGGAGTGGACGTCCACGTCCACCGGGGCGAGATCTTCGGCCTTCTCGGGCCCAACGGCGCGGGGAAGACCACGCTCGTCAAGATCCTATCGTGCCTGATCCTTCCCGATCGCGGACGCGCGGTCGTGGGCGGGGCGGACGTCCGGAACGAGCAGCAGGTCAAGCCGAAGATCGGCCTCGTGCACTCCGACGAGCGGTCGTTCTACTGGCGGCTGTCGGGGCGCGAGAACCTCGCGTTCTTCGCGCGCCTCTACGACGTTCCGGGGAAGAGGATCGCGGCGCGCATCGCGGAGCTGCTGGAGCGCGTCGATCTCGTCGACGCGGCCGACCGGCGCTTCTCGGACTACTCCTCCGGGATGAAGCAGCGGCTCGCGATCGCGCGCGCTCTCCTCCACGATCCTCCGATCCTCCTCATGGACGAGCCGACCCGCTCGCTCGATCCCGAATCCTCGCTCACGATTCGCGCGTTCATCCTGGACGAGCTCAAGGGGCGGGACGGCAAGACGATCCTGCTCGCCACGCACAATCTCCGGGAGGCGGAGACGCTGTGCGATCGGGTCGCGATCCTGGTCCAGGGGACGATCCGCCAGGTGGGGACCGTGGCGCAGCTGAGGCGATGGGGCGTGTCCGAGCGGCAGGTGCGCCTCGAGGTCTCCCACTGGCACGACGGGATCGCGGGACCGTTCCGGACGGTCTCGGTCGAGCGCGTCGACGGGCTCCAACGGGTCACGGTGACGCTCGACGGGGACGGCCGCCTCAACGACGTGCTCGCCGCGGTCATGGCGCAGGGGGCGATCATCCACGCCTGCGACCGGGTCGAGTCGGACCTCGAGCAGGCCTTCGCCCGCCTCCTGCGCGAGGAGAAGGCGAAGGCCTCCGCGTGAAGAGCTTCTGGACCAAGGTCGGCGCGTTCCTCTACCGTGACTTCCTGAGCGATCTTTCGTACCGCTTCGCGTTCTTCCTCCAGCTGGGCGGGATGATCTTCTCGGTGGCGGTCTTCTACTTCGCCAGCCGGATGATCGATCCGAGCACCGCCGGGTTCGACGGCATCGCGCCCTTCCCGTGGCTCCTCGTCGGCGTCGCCTTCCAGCTCTACTTCTCGACCGCGCTGTACTCGTTCTCGGCGAAGGTGCGCAGCGAGCAGGTCTTGGGGACGCTCGAGGCGATGCTCGTCTCTCCGACCCCGACCTCGCTCGTCATCTTCTCGTCCACCGCGTGGGACTTCACCTGGGGCGCGCTGCGCCTGCTCGTCTACCTGCTGGCGGCTGTCCTCATCTTCGGCGTCAAGCTCCACGTGGAAAGCCCGCTGGCGCTCCTTACGGGCGTCGCGCTGACGCTCGTGTCCTCCGCCGGCATCGGGATGATCTCCGCGTCGTTCATCCTGTACTTCAAGCGGGGAGACCCCGTGAATTTTCTCCTGACGATGGGCACGACGTTCTTCGGCAACGTCGTGTTCCCCTCCAAGGTGCTCCCGCCCGCGATCGCCTGGGTCTCCGATTGGCTCCCGATGACCTGGTCGCTCCGGATCGTCCGGGGGACCCTCCTGCAGGGGGCGGGCTTCTCGGACGTTTCCGGACAGATCCTCCGCCTCGCCGTCCTCACCGCCGTGCTGGTCCCGGCCGGCCTGGTCTCGGCGAAGCTCGCGATCCAGAAGGCCAAGCAGGAAGGGTCGCTGGTCCAGTACTAGCGGCACGGCGCTTCGGCCGGGCGTATATTCTGGGTCGGAGCGGGCGCGCATGGGCAAGCTCGTGACGATCTCTTCCTTCCTCCTCGCAGGCGCCGTCACTGCGGCCGGCGCTTCGGAGGCCACCGAGCGGGCGCTGCGGCAGGCGATGGGGTACTCCCAGCGCGGCATGCGCGCGCTCGAGAAGGGGAACGGCGCGCGGGCCGCGGAGGACTTCCAGCGGGCCATCGCCCAGATCCCGGACCTCCCGGATGCCCACGCGGGGCTCGGCCACGTGGCGATGCAGCAGCGCCGTTTCGAGGACGCCCTCCGCGAGTACCTCCGTGCCCAGGAAGCGTACAGGCGCTTCGCTTCCGACCGCGTCGAGCTCGCCCAGGACCGCTACACCCGGACGCGGGATCAGATCCAGAAGCTTTCGGACCTCAAGGGCGCGGTCGAGGCGGAGCAGATGCGGGCCCAGGTGCGCGGCGGCCCCCTGGGCACCGGGGCAGGGCCGTCCGAGGGACGCCTCCAGCGCGATCGCCTGGTCTACGAACAGGAGATCGCCCGGCTTGAATCGCAGACGCAGACCGTTCCCGCGCTCGAGTCCGACGACTCGGAGCCGCCCGCCGCCTACTACTTCTACGAGGCGAACGCCCTGTTCAACCTCAAGCGCAACGACGAAGCGATCGCCGCGTGGCGGCGCGCGGTCGCGCGCGATCCCAACTACGCCGTCGCCTTCAACAATCTCGCCGTCGCCTACTGGATGGCCGGGCGGCTCGAGGATGCTCAGACCTCCCTCGCGCGGGCCGACAGCCTCGGGTTCAAGGTCAACCCGAGCTTCCGTGCCGACCTCGAGAAGGCGATCGCCGGCCGCGGCGCCGCCGCGTCGCACTAGTGCCGGGGGACACGGGCCTTTTCCACGATCTCGCGGATCGTGTCCACGACGAGCTCCGGCTGATCGAACGGGATGTAGTGCCCGCTCTTCGAGGCGAGGATGCGCGTGGCTCCCGGATAGGCCGACGCGAGACGGTTCTGGAGCTCGGCCCACGCCTTGCGGAACTTCTCGGAGTCGGTCTCGTGGACGGCCGAGAGGATGGCCACCGGTACCGGGGGCTGCGGCCCCGAGCGCTTCAGCGCGGCCACGCTCAAGGGGATCGCCTCGATCTCGTCGCGGATCGCCTCGGGGGCGTTCGCGATCGTGGTGCGCGTCTTCTCCCGCTCCGCCGGGGTCAGGATCGATGCCTCCAGCTGCGGGAAATCCTCTTGGGTCGCGTCGACCAAGACCAGCCCGGCGATCTCGGCGGGGTAGCGCGAGGCGTACAGGCGGACGTTGATCCCCCCGAGCGAATGCCCGACCAGCACGTAGGGCGGGAGGATCCCCGCGCGCCGGAGGAGGTTGTGGAGCTCCTCGGTCATGCGGTCCGCGGAACGCGGCTTCGGCCCGGCCCCGCTCTTCCCGAGGCCGGCCCGGTCGTACGCGCAGACCCGGGTGATCCGCTTCACGTCGGGGACCACCCAGTCCCACGTCGCGGACGTGTCGCCCGCCCCCGAGTCGAGGACGACGACGGGGCTCCCCTCGCCCGAGCAGCGCAGGTTGAGCTTGAATCCGCCGACGTCGACCTTCTTCTCGAACGCGGCGGCGGAGCTCGCCGCGGCGAGCGCGAGCGCGGCCAAGACGGAACGCGCGCTCACGGCTTTGACCCGAGCGCGTCGAGCGCGTCGATCGCCTTGGGGATCGTCTTTCCGGGAGGCACGCGGTACCACGCCGCGAGGATCGTCCCGGCCTCGTCGACGAGGAACGACGACCGGACGATGCCGACGATCGTGCGGCCGAAGAAGATCTTCTCGCCCCATGCGCCGTACGCCTCGGCCACCCGGTGGCCCACGTCCGCCAGGAGCGGAAAGCCGAGGGAGAACTTCCCGTCGAAGCGCTTCTGGGCTTCCGGCGCGTCGGGGCTGATCCCGACCACCGCCACGCGCCGCCGCCCGAGATCCTTCCGGGCGTCCCGCACGGCGCAGGCCTGCTGCGTGCAGCCCGGCGTGTCCGCCTTCGGGTAGAAGAAGATCAGGAGCTTCCGCCCCTTGAACCCGGCGGACGAGACCCGGCGGCCTTTCTGATCCCGAAGCGAGAAGCTCGGGGCGCGGTCCCCGGGGGCGAGCTTGGCCATCGCCAGGCCATGCTACCGCGCCCGTCCGAGCATCTCCATCACCTGAGGGGGGGGCTCGTAGCCGAGCGAGCGGGCGATGCCGATCTCGCGGCGCGCGGTCGCGACGTCGCCCGTGAGCAGCGCCGCCGCGCCGAGGTTGTAGTGCGCCTCGGGGTAGTCGGGGGCGAGCTCGACGGCGCGGCGGAAGCGCTCGATCGCCTCGGGGAGCCGGGACTCGGCCGCCAGGGCCGTCCCCCAGTTGTAGTGGGCGCGCGCGAGCGAGGGGTCGAGGCGGCACGCCTCGGCGAACTCGGCGATCGCCGCGTCGGTCTCGCCCGCCTCGCTCAGGAGGACGCCGCGGTCGAAGTGGATCTCCGCGTTTCCCGGGTCGAGAGACAGCGCGCGCGCGTAGGCCGCCCCGGCGTCCGCGGTCCGCCCCGAGGCTTGCAGCGTCATCCCGAGCTGGTACCAGGCCTTTCCGTAGGAGGGCGCGATCCGCGTCGCCTCTTGGAGCTGGGCGAGCGAGCCCGCGAGGTCGCCGCGCTCCCTCAGGATCGCGCCGAGGTTGACGTGCGCGACGAAGTTCCCCTCCGTGACCGCCGCGGCGCGGGAGAACAGGGCCTGCGAGTCCTTCCAGTGGCCGATCTGGGTGCGCGTGGCGAGCGCCAGGGCGACGGCGGCCGCGGTCGCGGCGACGGATTGCGCCCCGCGCCGCGGGACGAGCTCCGCCGCCGCCCACACGAGGGCGATGACGAGACCGATCGACGGAAGGTAGGTGTAACGGTCGGCCATCGCCTGGCTTCCCACCTGCACGATCCCGATCACGGGGACGAGCGCGACGGCGAACCAGCCGAAGCCCGTGGCGAGATAGGGGCGCCGCCGGCGCTCCCGCCAGGCCAGAGCCGCCCCCCCGGCGACCAGGAGGGCGGCGCCGGCCACCGTCGCCGCCGGCAGCGAGCGCTCGGGGTGCGGGTAGAACACGGCGAGCCCCGAGGGCCACGCGGTCCGAATCGCGTAGGTGGCCGTCGCCACGATCGCGTTTTCCACGCGCACGCCGAGGGAGAACATGCCGGTCGTCGCCACCGCCCCGCCCGCGTGCTGCGCGACGAGCGTCACGCCGGAGGAGGCGAGCGCCAGCACCGCGAGGGGCACCTTGTCCCGGTAGGAGCGTCGCGAGAGCGGCCAGCGATCGAGGAGCAGGAGGAGCACCGGGAGGGTCACGAGCATCGGCTTGGAGGCGAGGGACAGGGCGTACAGGGCGACGACCGCGGCGTAGCGCCCCTTGGACGGACGCTCGGTCCAGAAGACGTAGGCGAGGATCGCGGCGAGCCCGAGCGCTGCGGACAGCACGTCCTTCCGCTCGGCGACCCAGGCGACCGACTCGACCCGCAGCGGGTGGAGCCCGAACAGCGCGGCGGCGGCGGCGGAGCGCCCCGCCGCTCCGGTCGTGCGCTCCAAGAGAAGGAAGAGAAGCGCTACGGCCCCCGCGTGGATCGCGACGCTCGTCCCGTGATGCCCGCGCGGATCGAGACCCCAGACGGACACGTCCGCCATGTGGGACCACCAGGTCACGGGATGCCAGTTCCCGGCGCGGAAGGTCGTCAGCGACCAGCCGATCCCCTCCGCGGTCAAGCCCGCCTTCACGCGCGGATTCTCGGTCACGTAGACGTTGTCGTCGTAGTTGACGAAGGCGCCCGAGGTGGCCGGCCAGAACACGACGAGGGCGGCGAGCGCGAGCCCGGAGGCGATGAGCGCGGAGGATCGCGGGCGCGCCGTCACGACCGGCCCATCCTACCGCGGCGTGGTAGATTGAACGGCTTCCGGGGGGATTCCATGAGGAAGAAGATCACGGTGATCGGCGGCGGCTTCGTCGGCGAGCACGTGGCGATGGGCTGCGCGACCAAGGAGCTCGGCGACGTCGTGCTCCTCGACATCCTCGAGGGACCACCGCAGGGGAAAAGCCTCGATCTGCTCGAGGCGAGCCCGGTGCTCGGCTTCGACGCGATCACCCGCGGGACGAACAGCTACGACGACACCGACGGGTCGGACATCGTCGTCATCACGGCAGGCCTCGCGCGCAAGCCCGGCATGAGCCGCGACGACCTGCAGAGCAAGAACGCCGACATCGTGAAGAGCTGTGCGGAGAAGGTCCGGCAAGGCTCTCCGAACGCGATCGTCATCGTCGTCTCGAACCCGCTCGACGTCATGGCGTACGTCGCGATGAAGGTCACCGGGTTCCCGAAGGAGCGCGTGATGGGGATGGCCGGAATCCTCGACACGGCCCGCTACCGCTCTTTCATCGCGATCGAGCTCGGCGTCTCGGTCGAGAGCGTAGCCGCGATCGTGCTCGGCGGGCACGGCGATTCGATGGTGCCCCTCCCGCGCCTGACGACGGTCGGAGGCATCCCGCTGACCCAGCTCGTCTCGCCCGAGCGCATCGACGCGATCGTCAAGCGCACCGCCTCGGGGGGCGCCGAGATCGTCAACCTGCTCAAGACCGGCTCGGCCTACTACGCACCCGCGGCGTCCGCGGTCGAGATGGTCGAGTCGATCGTGCGCGACAAGAAGAAAGTGCTTCCGTGCGCGGCCTACCTCGAAGGCCAGTACGGGATCTCGGGGTGTTTCGTCGGGGTCCCGGTGAAGCTCGGCGAGCTGGGCATCGAGGCGGTGTACGAGATCGAGCTGCAAGACGCCGAGCGCGCGGCGCTCCAGGCGTCCGCGGCGGACGTGAAAGCGAATCAGGCGAAGCTGGCGCTGTAGGCCGCCGCTCCGGAGGGTGGGTCGATGTCGAAGAAGAATCGGGAAAGAAGGACCGACGAGCCGCGGCCCGCGGGATCGTCGACGGGATCGTCGCAGGCGCCGGGGTGGCTCCCGACCGTGCTCTCGATCGTGGCGATCGTGTTCTGCGCCTTCCTCTGGCTCGACGCCAAGCGCGCCGCGGACGGGCTCAAGCAGGTCGAGGAGAAGGTCACCGTCCTCACGACCCAGCTCGCGACCGCTCAGGCGAAGCAGCCGGCACAGCGGCCTTCCGGCCCCGACCCGGCCAAGGTGTACCCGGTCAACCTCGAGGGCGCGCCCGTGAAGGGCAAGACGAGCGCCCCGATCACGATCGCCGAGTTCTCGGACTTCCAGTGCCCGTTCTGCTCGCGCGTGGGGCCGACGATCAAGCAGATCGAGGACGTCTATGGGGACCGGGTCAAGGTCGTCTGGAAGAACCTGCCGCTGTCGTTCCACCAAAACGCGATGCCCGCGGCGCTGGCGGCGATGGCGGCGCACGAGCAGGGCAAGTACTGGGAGTACCACGACCTCCTGTTCGCGAACCAGAAGAACCTCACGCGCGACGATTTCATCAAGTACGCGAAGGAGCTCAAGCTCGACGTCCCCAAGTTCACCGCCGCGCTCGATTCGGCCAAGCACAAGAGCCGCATCGAGGCGGACGCCGCCGAGGCGGCGAAGCTCGGTGTGACCGGGACGCCGGCCTTCTTCATCAACGGCCGCTTCCTGAACGGCGCCAAGCCGTTCGCCGCGTTCGCCGAGCTGATCAATGCCGAGCTCACGAAGCAGGGAATCCCGATTCCCCAGGCGGCGCAGACGACCGGGTAGAATCCGGCGCCCATGCCGGCGCCCCTTCGCATCCTGATGATCGCCGCCGAGGTCGCCCCGTTCGCGAAGACCGGGGGCCTCGGCGATGTCGCCGGCGCGCTCCCCAAGGCCCTGGCGGCGATGGGACACGACGTCCGCGTCGTCACCCCCGCCTATCCCGCCCAGGAGCGCGCGGCCGCCTCGGGCGCCTCGGGAATCGCGGCGCTCACGGGCGAGCTCGCCGTCCCCACGGGCGCCGGGCCGATCCCGGCGGGCGTCCTGCGCGGGACGCTTCCCGGAAGCGACGTCCCGATCTACTTCATCGCGCACCGCCAGCTCTTCGAGCGCGCCAACATCTACGGGTACGACGACGACCCCTACCGCTTCGCCTTCCTCGGCCGCGCGGCGCTCGAGCTGTCCGGAGCACTGAACTTCCGTCCCGACCTCGTCCACGCGCACGACTGGCACGGCGCGCCGGCGATCCTGTGGCTCGCGACGGCGGGAGCGTCGGACCCGCGCTTTTCGGGGGTCGCGACCCTGTTCACGATCCACAACCTCGCGCACCAAGGACGCGCGGCCCGAGGCGTGCTCCGTTACCTCGGCGCCGAGCCGCCGCCGATCCGCGAGGAGCAAGGCGGCGCCGAGGTCAACTTCATGGCGCGCGGGATCTACCACGCGACCCTCGTCAACACGGTCAGCCCCACCTACGCGCGGGAGATCCTCAGCGAGACCGGAGGAAACGGACTCGACGGCCTGCTCCGGTTCCGCCACGGGGACCTGCACGGGATCCTCAACGGTGTGGACACCGAGGTGTGGAACCCCGCGACGGACGTGCGCCTGCCGCTCACCTTCGACGCGGCCGACTCGGAGCGGCGGGCCGCGAGCAAGCGCGCCCTCCAGGAGGGGCTCGGGCTTCCCGTCGACCCGAAGGTGCCCCTCGCGGCGATGGTGACCCGCCTCGACGCGCAAAAGGGGATGGAGATCACGGGCAGCGTCGTTCACCTGCTCATGAGCGGTCTCGGCGGAGCGGCGCAATTCGTCGTGCTCGGGACCGGTGCCAAGCCCTACGAGGACATGTTCGCGTCGATCGCCGCCTACCACCCCCGCAAGATGGCGGCGGTGCTCACGTTCGCGGGGGAGCTGGCGCCGCTGATCTACGGCGGGAGCGATCTGTTCCTGATGCCGTCGCTGTTCGAGCCGTGCGGGCTCGGGCAGCTCATCGCGATGCGCTACGGCAGCGTTCCGGTCGTGCGCGCCACCGGCGGCCTGGCCGACACGGTCGAGGACGGCGTGACCGGGTTCACCTTCGGCCCGTACACCGCCGAGGCGTTCTGGGATGCGCTCCAGCGCGCGCTGCTCGTGCACAACACCGACCGGGACGCCTGGCGCCGGATCCAGGTCGCGGGCATGACCGCCGATCACTCCTGGGACGAGGCCGCGCGCGGCTACGAGCAGCTCTACCGTAAGGCGCTGTCGTGAAGCCGCCGCTCAAGCTCGCCCTGGTCTGGCACCTGCACCAGCCCGACTACACGGACCCCGTCACCGGGCGGCCCGCGATGCCGTGGACGCGACTTCACGCGCTCAAGGACTACGTGGACATGGCGGCGCACCTCGCGCGTCACCCCGCGGTCCGCGCGACCTTCAACGTGGTCCCCGTCCTGCTCGATCAGCTCGAGCGTCTCGCCGCTCCCGACGCCCCCTCCGACCGGTTTCTCGAGCTGGCGGAGAAACCGGCCGCGACGCTGACCGACGAGGAGCGTGCGTTCGTCGTCGCGAACTTCTTCTCGCTGCACCTGCCGACGATGGCGCACGACCTGCGGCGCCTGGTCGAGCTCCACGGCCGCCCCGCCGGCGCCTTCGACGTCGGCGCGCTTCGCGACCTCCAGGTGCTGTTCCATTTGGCGTGGAGCGGGCCGACGCTGCGCGCCGACCCGCTCGTCAAGCGGCTCGTGGCGAAGGGGCGCGGGTTTCATGAGGACGACAAGGCGCAGCTCTTCGCGCGCCAGCGGGAATTCCTCCGGGACGTCCTGCCGGCCTGGAAGGATCTCGCGGCGACGGGCCAGGTCGAGTTCGGCGTGAGCCCCTATTTCCATCCGATCCTCCCGCTCCTGTGCGATCTCGAGTCGGCCCGGGACGCGCTTCCGGGTCTCGCGCTGCCGCCGGCACGGTTCCGCCATCCCGAAGACGGCCGCGTCCAGCTTACGGGGGGGCTTGCCGCCTTCGAGCGGACGTTCGGACGGCCGGCGGCCGGGGGCTGGCCCAGCGAGGGCGCAATCTCCGAGGAGGCTCTCCGCCAGATGGCGGCGGCGGGGTATCGCTGGGCGGCCAGCGACGAGGACGTGCTCTTCGCGTCCCTGGGAGAGCCGCGAAGCGTCGAGCGGCTGCTCCGCCCGTGGCGCTTCGAGCGAGGGCCGGTGCTCCTCTTCCGCGATCACGACCTCTCGGACCGAATCGGCTTCATGTACGCGTCGCGGGATCCCGGCGAGGCGGCGCGGGACTTCGTCGACCGGCTCCTTCACTTGCGGGACCTCGCTCCCGACGACGGGAGCGAGCCCGTCGTGTCGGTGATCCTCGACGGCGAGAATGCTTGGGAGCGCTACCCGGACCACGCCGCACCGTTCTTCGACGCCCTGTACGGCGCGCTCGCCGCGGAGCCCCTGATCCGCACGGTCACCGCATCCGAGGCCGCCGATCCGGACGCCGCGGCCCCCCTTCCCCGCGTGTCCGCGGGCTCGTGGATCTACCGCAATCTCGCGACCTGGATCGGCCACCAGGAGAAGAACCGGGCGTGGGAGCTCCTGTCGGCCGCGCGTTCCGCCGTGGCTGCTGCGGCCGGGGCCCCGTCGTGGGAGCATCCCGCCTGGAGGGCCGTCTTCGCCGCGGAGGGGAGCGACTGGTTCTGGTGGTTCGGCGACGACCATCCGACCCCGAACGCCGACGAGTTCGACGCGCTCTTCCGGTCCAAGCTCGCCGCCGCGTACGCCGCGATCGGACACCCCATTCCCGACGCCGTCCGGCAGCCCGTCCGCCGCGGCGAAAGCAAGCCGCACCCGGCCCCCACCGGGATCGTCCGTCCGACGCTCGACGGCCGCGTGACGGATTACTTCGAATGGCAGACCGCGGGCCGGATCGAGGCGGTCTACGGGGCGATGCACGCCGGCGCGCGCCTCGTGCGCCAGGTGCTCTTCGGCACCGACGGTGCGTCGCTGTACCTCCGCGTCGATCCCTTCGAGCCGGGGGCGCTCGACGGGGCGAGCGTGCGGATCGAGATCGCGGGGCGGACCCCGGTCGAGGCGGGGGAGCTCGGGGAGACCGCGCGGGACCGCGTCGTCGAGATCGCGATCCCGCTCGCGGGGATCGGCGCGCTGGAAGCGCCGATTCGCTTCGCGGTCTCGGCCGAGCGCCCTGAGGGAGCGCACCAGCGGATACCGTCCGACGGGTTCGCGGAGCTCGCTGCGGGCGACCCGTCCCGCTTCGATTGGTCCGCTTAGTAGACTAGGGCGGCTATCCAGCGGGGGAGGGATCGATGGCGACGGTCGGGATCCTGACGGGGGGCGGGGACGCCCCCGGATTGAACGCGGTCATTCGCGCGGTGGCGAAGCGCTCCTTTCCGCGCGGCCACCGGCTCGTCGGGATCCGCCACGGCTGGCGCGGGATGCTGCAGCGCGAGACGGTGGCGCTCGACCCTGCTGCGGTGTCGGGGATCCTCCACAGGGGAGGGACGATCCTCGGGACCTCGCGCACGAACCCCTACAAGAACGCCGGAGACGCGAAGACGCTGGAGACGAGCTTCGGCGCCCTGGGGCTCGACGCGCTGATCGCGATCGGCGGCGAGGACACGCTGGGCGTGGCGGCGAAGCTGTCGGCTTCGGGTCGCCACGTGGTCGGGGTGCCGAAGACGATCGACAACGACCTGTCGGGGACCGATACGACCTTCGGCTTCGACACCGCGGTGTCGATCGCGACCGAGGCGATCGACCGCCTCCACTCCACCGCCGAATCCCACGATCGCGTCATCGTGTGCGAGGTCATGGGGCGCCACGCCGGATGGATCGCGCTCCACGCCGGCATGGCCGGTGGCGCGGATCACATTTTGGTTCCGGAGCGCCCCGTGGACCTCCACGCGGTGTGCGCGTCGATCCGGCGCCGGCGCGATGCGGGGAAGGCGTTCTCGATCATCGTCGCGGCGGAAGGGGCGGTCCTCCCCGACGGGGAGGTGACGAAGGACGCCGCGAAGGACGCCTTCGGTCACGTCAAGCTCGGCGGGATCGGCGAGCGGCTCGCGTCCGCGATCGAGCGGGCGACCGGCTTCGAGACCCGCTCGGTCGCGCTCGGGCACGTTCAGCGCGGCGGGACGCCGACCGCCTTCGACCGCTGGCTCGCCACCCGTTACGGCCTCCTCGCGGCGGACATGGTCCACGAGGGGCGCTTCGGGATGATGGCGGCGTATCGCGGCGGGGCGTTCGTGCCCGTGCCGCTGGCCGAGGCGGTCGCCGCGCTCAAGACCGTTCCCGCGGAGGTCCTCGACCTCGCCGCGACCCTGTACGCCTGATGTCCGAGCTCCGCCACGACCCCTTGTCGAAGCGCTGGGTCATCATCGCGGCCGAGCGCAGCCGCCGCCCCGAGGACTTCGCCGTCGCCGCGTCGGTCGAGGCCGAGGGCGGCTTCTGCCCCTTCTGCCCCGGGAACGAGGACAAGACGCCCCACGAGATCGCGACCCTGCGTCCCGGCGGCGGTCCCGCCAACGGTCCGGGGTGGGAGGTCCGCGTCATTCCGAACAAGTACCCGGCCCTGTCGATCGAGGGGAACCTCGAGCGGCACGGCGAGGGGCTCTACGACCGAATGCGGGGGGTCGGCGCGCACGAGGTCGTCGTGGAATCCCCGCACCACGCCCTCCACCTCGCGGACATGGAGGCCGGCAAGCTCGAGGGGGTGCTGGCGCTCTCCCAAGACCGCCTGCGCGACCTGGGCCGGGACGCCCGCTTCAAGTACGTGCTCCTCTTCAAGAATCACGGGGCGCCCGCGGGCGCCACGCTCGCGCACCCCCACCTGCAGCTGATCGCGACCCCGGTCACCCCGCGCGCGATCGCGGTCGAGCTCGACTCGGCCCGGGCGCACTTCCACCTGAAGGAGCGTTGCATCTTCTGCGACCTGATCGAGCAGGAGATCGCGACCCGGGACCGGATCGTCAGTCTCGACGAGCATTTCGCGGTGCTGGCGCCCTATGCCTCCCGCTTCCCCTTCGAGCTCATGGTGATCCCCCGCCGGCACGCCCATTCCTTCCCCGACGAGGACCGAGCCACGGTCGGAGCGCTGGCGCGGACGCTGAAGGAGACGCTGGCGCGGCTCAAGAGCGTGCTGCGCGACCCCCCGTACAACTTCGTCCTCCACACCGCCCCGAACACCGAGACGCTCGTCAGGCGCCGCAACTACTGGGACACGCTCCCCTTCGACTTCCACTGGCACATCGAGATCCTGCCGCGCCTCACCCGGGTCGCCGGCTTCGAGTGGGGGACCGGGTTCTACATCAACCCGACGTCCCCCGAGGAAGCCGCCGCCTTCCTCCGCGACGCCGTGATCTAATGGGGTCAGACCCCTTTTTCCGTCCGAGGGAGAGCGGATGGGAGCTGGCCCGCAGCTCGACGAGCACGCCCGGTTCGAAGCGTTCTTCCCAGGGAGCGCGGCCGACTTCCTCCGCCTGATCGGCGCCTGGTCGATCCCGTTCGCGCTCCTGGACCCCGACGACGCGGTGCTCTTCTGGAACCGCGGTGCCGCGAAGTTCTACGGCATCGCCGAGGACGATGCCCTCGGCGGGGCGTGGGTCGAGCTGACCGGCGAGACCTCGGCCGCATCGCACGTCCCCGTCCCGGGCACGCGCACGCGCCGCTACGAGGCCCGTCACCGCCACCGCGACGGCGACGCCCTTCCGGTGATGGTGACGCGCACCGAGCTCCCCGGGTCCGACGGGACCGGCGGGGCCTTCGTGCTCGTCACCGACCTGACCGAGTCCAAGGCGCTCGAGCGGAGGCTCGCGCGTCGCGTCGCGCAGCTGTCGGTCCTCCGCGAGATCGGCGAGTGCCTCCAGTCGGCGATGAGCCTCGAGCGGATCCTCCGGACGATCCTCATCGGGGCCACCGCGAGCCAGGGGCTGAGGTTCAACCGCGCATTCCTCCTCCTGGTGGACTCCCGGCGCGGCGAGCTCCGCGGACGGGACGCGATCGGCCCGTCGGACGAGGAAGACGCGCAGCGGATCTGGTCGCGGCTCGCGCAGCACGATCGCACCCTGCGCGCGCTCGTCGACGAGTACGACCCGATCGGGGTCGGCGCGAAGGTGCTCGAGAGCGCCCGCAACCTCTCCGCGCGTCTCGACGACGGCACGAAGTTCGTCGTCCAGGCGCTGCGCGCCGCGGGGACGACGCGGGTCGAGCGGGGCTGCGTCGTGGGGAGCGGCGAGCCCGCCTCCGAGCGGGTCGTGGAGGTCCTGGGCGCGGATGCCTTCGTGGCGGTCCCGCTCAAGGCGGAGGGCCGGCCGGTCGGGCTGCTCCTGGCCGACAACGCGATCACCAAGCGGGCGATCACCGACGACGACGTGGACATGCTCGAGCTGCTCGGGCTGCAGGCCGCTCACGCGATCGAGCGCGCGCGGCTCACCGACGAGCTCGGACGCCAGGTCCGCTCGCTCGAGGACGCCACCCGCGAGCTGCGCAAGAACCAGGAGCGCCTCGTCCAGTCCGAGCGCCTCTCGGCGATCGGCGAGATGGCGGCGCGGGTCGCTCACGAGATCCGCAATCCGCTCGTCGCCATCGGGGGCTTCGCGCGCTCGCTGCTGGAAAAGGCCCCCGCCGAGGTCGAGACGCGGGAATCGCTCGGGATCATCGTGGACGAAGTGAGGCGTCTCGAGGCGATCGTCCGCGACGTTCTCGACTTCTCGCGCCCCTCACCCCCGAAGATCGCGAGCGTGCCTCTGCGGCGGCTCGTGGAGGAGGCGGTCGAGCTCCTGCGCTTCGAGATCGAGCAAGCGGGGGTCGTGTCCCACCTCGTCGAGGCCGAGCAGCTCCCGGACGCCGCGGCCGACAGGGATCAGCTGTTCCAGGCCCTCGTCAACCTCATGCGCAACGCGATCCACGCGATGACGCGCGGGGGGGACCTGACGCTCCGCCTCACGGGCGTCCCGCACGGGGTAGAGGTCGCGGTGTCCGACACCGGGCTCGGGATGGCCCCCGAGGTCTTGGCGCACGTCCTCGAGCCGTTCTACACGACCAAGACGGACGGGTCGGGGCTCGGGCTGACGATCGCGGCCCAGATCGTCCGCGACCACGGCGGGGAGATCAAGATCGAGAGCCGCGAGGGAGTATCCACGACGGTCACGATGCGGCTCCCGGCCGCTTGAGGTGCGTGTCATGGCGAAGATCCTGGTCATCGAGGACGAGAAGAACCTGCGGCTCCTCTACAAGCAGGACCTCGAACGCGACGGCCACGAGGTCGTGACGGCGGGAGACGCCCCCGAGGGCATCCGGCTCGTGGAGAGCGAGCATCCGGATCTCGTTGTGATGGACATCCGGCTCCCGGGCATGGACGGGCTCGAGGCGATGGGCCGCGTGCTCGATCGGAACCCGCGCCTGTCCGTCGTCCTCAACTCCGCGTACTCGTCCTACCAGGACAGCTTCATGAGCTGGGCCGCCGATGCGTACGTGGTGAAGTCCGCGGACACGGACGAGCTGCGCACGCGGGTGCGCGACCTGCTCGACGACCGGGCCAGCGGATGACGGCTGGCCGCAGGCGCCCCGTTCTCGACGACGTCGTCGCGATCGTCATGGCGGGGGGCCAGGGGGAGCGGCTCTACCCCCTCACCCGCGACCGCGGGAAGCCCGCCGTCCCGTTCGGCGGGATCTACCGCGTCATCGACTTCACCCTGTCGAACTGTCTGAACTCCGGCGTCCGCCGCATCCACGTCCTCACCCAGTACAAGTCGGGAAGCCTCGAGAGGCACGTGAGGATCGGCTGGGGGCCGATCTTCCACCACGAGATGGACGAATGGATCCAGTGCGTCCCTCCGCAGCTGCGCGTCGGCCAGCGCTGGTACGAGGGGACCGCGGACGCGGTGTACCAGAACGTGTACTTGCTCGACCAGGACCGCCCGCGCTACGTGCTCGTCCTCTCGGGCGACCACGTCTACAAGATGGACTACGCCCGGATGATCGAGAGCCACGAGGCCTCCGGCGCCATCGCGACGGTCGGGGCGATCGAGGTGCCGGTTTCCGAGGCCTCCGCCTTCGGCGTCCTCGCGGTCGACGACCGCGGAAGGATCACCGCGTTCCAGGAGAAGCCGAAAGAGCCCATCCCGATTCCGGGACGCCCCGACACGGCCCTCGTCAACATGGGCGTGTACGTCTTCGAGACCGAAGCGCTCGTGCGCGCGCTCGCCGCGGACGCGCGCCGGGAGACCCGTCACGATTTCGGCCACGACATCCTTCCGTCGCTGGTGCACACCGGGCGCCTCCAAACCTATGCGTTCCCCGACGAGAACAAGAAGACCCGTCCCTACTGGCGCGACATCGGGACGCTCGATTCGTACTTCGAGGCCAGCATGGATCTCGTCGCGGTCGAGCCGGAGTTCAACCTCTACGACAAGGCGTGGCCGATTCGCACGATGGCCCACCCGCTCCCTCCCGCGAAGACGGTGTTCGCGCAGGAGGAGCCCGGGGGCCGGCTCGGGATCGTGCTGGACTCCATCGTCTCTCCGGGGGTGATCGTGTCCGGCGGGCGCGTGGAGCGCTCGATCCTGGGCCCCGAGGTTCGCGTCAACTCGTACGCGCGCGTCACCGAGAGCGTCCTCATGGACGGTGTGGACATCGGGCGCCACGCGCAGGTGCACCGTGCGATCGTCGACAAGCAGGTGCGCATCCCGCCGCACTTCCTGGTGGGGGAGAGCCCCGAGGACGACGCGAAGCGCTTCACGGTCACGCCGGGGGGGATCGTCGTGATCCCGCGCGGTGCGCAGCTCGATTGAGCGCCTGCTAGTATCCCGCCGATGTCCACGCACGACGTCGTCATCCTCGGCTCCGGCCCGGCAGGGCTCACCGCGGCTCTGTACGCGGCCCGCGCGGACCTGGCACCCGTGGTCGTCGAGGGCCTGCTCGCCGGCGGCCAGCTCATGATGACGACCGAGGTGGAAAATTACCCCGGTTTCCCCGAGGGCATCATGGGCCCCGAGCTCATGGAGCGGTTCAAGAAGCAGGCCGCGCGCTTCGGGACCACCTTCGTCCCCGGGGACGCGATCACCGTCGATTTCTCGAGGCGGCCCTTCACGGTCGCCACGGACGAGACGACGCTTCAAGCACGGACCTTGATCCTCGCGACCGGCGCATCGGCAAGAACGCTCGACGTGCCGGGGGAGAAGGAGTACGCGGGCCGGGGCGTCTCCTACTGCGCGACCTGCGACGGCTTCTTCTTCCGCGAGCGCGACATCGTCGTCGTCGGCGGCGGCGACACCGCGATGGAGGAGGCGAACTTCCTCACCCGGTTCGGATCGAAGGTGACGGTCGTGCACCGCAGGCACGAGTTCCGCGCCTCGAAGATCATGGCGGACCGGCTCCTCGCCAACCCGAAGGTGCGCGTCCTGTGGGACTCGGTCGTCACGGCGGTCAAGGGCGACGGGACCCGGATGGACCGGGTTGTCGTCGAGAACCTCAAGAGCGGCGACGTGAAGGAAGAGCCCGCCGCGGGATTTTTCGTCGCGATCGGCCACACGCCGAACACGTCGCTCTTCCGGAGCGTCCTCCCGCTCGACGCCGAGGGGTACATCCACCTCTCCGCGCACTCCTCCCACACGAATATCGACGGCGTGTTCGCGGCCGGCGACGTCCACGACCACACATACCGGCAGGCGGTCACGGCCGCGGGAGCGGGGTGCCGGGCGGCTATCGACTGCGAGCGCTGGCTCGCCGCAGAGGCTCACCGCTGAGCCTGTAGACGGTCCATTCGTTCATCGCTTCGGCGCCGAGAGATTCGTAGAAGCCGATCGCGGGGCGATTCCAGTCGAGCACGGCCCACTCGAGGCGCTCGCAGCCGCGCTCGAGCGCGATCCCGGCGAGGTGCGCGAGCAACGCGCGCCCTACGCCGCGCCCGCGCGCCTCGGGGCGCACGAAGAGATCCTCGAGGTAGATCCCCGGCCGCCCGAGGAAGGTCGAGTAGTTGTGGAAGAACAGCGCGAAGCCGACCGGGGCGGCCTCGTGCTCCGCGACGACGACCTCGGCGCGCGGGGGCGTGCCGAAGAGCGTCGCGGCCAGATCCGCCTCGGTCGCCACCACGCGATCGAGGAGCCGCTCGTACGCCGCCAGCTCGCGGATGAGCGTCAGGATCAGGGCGACGTCGTCGGGTACCGCCCGCCGGATCGTCACGCTCATGGCGTCGCTCCCTTCTTCGACATCACGGGAGGGGATAGTATCCGTGGCATGCGCCTGTCCGCCGCCCAGCTTGCCGCGTCCTTGGGCGGCAAGCTCCACGGGGAGGGCGAAGTCGAGGTGCGGGGAGTCGCCCCCGCCGGGGAAGCGGGCGAGGGCTCGGTCACCTTCGCTGAATCGCCCGCGCACCTCGATCAAGCGCTCGCCTCCCGCGCGACGGTCGTCATCGCCGGGGCGGAGGCCGCCGGACGCACCGTGCGCGCGAAGACGCTCATCATCGTGAGCTCCCCGCGCGCGGCCTTCGCCAAGGTGCTCGCGATGTTCCATCCTCCGGAGGCGTTCCCGCCGGGGATCCACGCCACCGCCGCCGTCGCCTCCGACGCTGCGATCGGCGAAGGCGTCCACGTCGGCGCGTACGCGGTGATCAAGGAAGGTGCTTCGGTCGGCGCCCGGTCGGCGATCGACGCGGGGAGCGTGGTGGGCGCCGGTGCCTCGATCGGGGAGGACTGCATCCTCCACCCCCGGGTCGTCGTCTACCCCCGGGTGGTGCTGGGAAACCGCGTCGTGGTGCACTCCGGGGCGGTGATCGGCAGCGACGGCTTCGGCTACGTGCAGGAGGGTGGAAAGCACGTCAAGGTGCCGCAGGTCGGGAACGTCGTCGTCGGCGACGACGTCGAGATCGGCGCGAACGCCACGATCGATCGTGCCACGCTCGGGACGACGCGCATCGGGCGGGGGACGAAGATCGACAACCTCGTCCAGATCGCGCACAACAACGTCATCGGCGAGCACTGCATCCTGGCGGCGCAGGTGGGCCTCGCCGGCAGCGTGACCCTCGGCCGCTACGTGCTCCTCGGAGGGCAGGTCGGGGTGGGCGACCATCTGACGGTCGGCGAGCGGACGATGGTCGGCGGCCAGGCGGGGGTCATCGGCGATATCCCGGCGGGGTCCGTCCTCTGGGGCACCCCCGCCCAGCCCCGCCGCGACTACCTCCGCCAGGTCGCCGCCCTCAAGCGCCTCGCCAAGAAATAGGGTCTGACCCCGTTTGTCGTCGTATCATTTCGCCCGTACCCCGCCGGGGGATCCGACAGGCGGGGCGCTTCAACCGTAGCGAATGGGAAAAAAGCCGGGCCCCGGGCTTCGGCAGGAGTGGATCGTGCTGCTCAGGCCCAAGGGTCTCGTGCCGGCGCTCGCGCTGGCGTTTCTCGTCCACGTTCAGGCGCCCGCTCTGGATGTCCGCAAGCAAGAGCTCGCTCCCCTCGGCCCCGGAGAAACCCTCGCCTCGAGGGAGTTTTTCCGGCCCGACCTTTCGGTAACGCTCGGGAACGAGCTGGCGCCGCTCCCGCCGGCCCTCGCGGCGGTCGCGGGACCCCAGGCGCAGCTCTACGTCGATCCGCGCTCCGGGGCGGCGACCAACCTCGTCGCGGCGATCCCGATGATCCCGGGGGCCGGGGCGGGGAACGCGGTCTCGCTCGAGTCGGTCTCCCTGGCGCTCGGGCGCCCGATCGCCTCCGTCGACACCGCCGTCGTCGGCGAGCTCGTGCGGCGCTTCGCGGTCGTGAACGCCGCGGCCCTTCGCATCGACCCCGCGCAGGTGGGGCCGGCCCGCACCGAGCAGGTCACCCCCGAGCTGTGGCACGTGACCATGCCGCAAGTCGTGCGCGGAATCCCCGTCCGTTACGGCCACGTCGCCGCGGCCCTCAGCCACGGCAACATGGTCCTCTTCGGGACCGAGACGTGGGGGAACGTGTCGGTCGACACGCGCCCCGCCATCGGCGCCGAGCAGGCGGTCGAGGCCGGGTTCGCCTACGCCGGCGGCCGGACCGCGGGCGATCTGCTCTGGAGCCCCGCGCACCTCGAGATCATCCCGATCGCCCCCGGCGGCGACGACGGTCCTTACGGCCACCTCCTCGCGTGGGTCTTCGGCTTCCGCCGCGAGGGAGAGATCGAGAGCTGGGAAGTGCTCGTGGACGCCCGCTCGGGGGACGTCGTGTCCTTCGAGGACACGAACCAGTACGACGCCCGCAAGGTCGCCGGGGGCGCCTATCCGCTGACGAACACCGGCATTTGTCCCGCGAACACGACCTGCGGCGCGCTCCAGTCCGGCGAGCCGATGCCCTACGCGGACACGGGGCTTGCCGCCCCCAACAACTTCACCGACGCCTCGGGCGTGTACGAGTACTCGGGCGGGACCGCGACGACGACACTCAACGGTCGCTTCGTCCGGATGACCGACACCTGCGGGCCGATCAGCATCGGGAGCGCCGACGGCAACATCGACCTCGCCGGCGTGAACGGCCAGCACGACTGCACCTCGGGCGGCGGCTCGGCGGGGAACACGGCCGCCACGCGCTCGGGCTACTACGAGATCAACAAGCTCGTCGAGGTCGCGAAGGGCTGGCTGCCGTCGAACGCGTGGCTCAACCAGAAGATGACGTCGAACATGAACATCGTCGACGTGTGCAACGCCTTCTACTCGACCTCCGACGGCAGCATCAACTTCTTCCGCTCCGGCGGCGGCTGCCGCAACACTGGCGAGATCGCGGCCGTGTTCGACCACGAGTGGGGCCACGCGCTCGACGACAACGACTCCGGCGGGCAGCTGTCCAGCTCGAGCGAGGCGTACGGCGACATCACCGGGATCTACCGGCTGCGCTCCTCGTGCGTGGGCTACGGCTTCTTCCAGACCGCGAACAGGGGCTGCGGCATGACCGCCGACGGCACCGGCTTCAACCAGAACGAGTCGCTGACCGGCCAGTACTGCGACACGAACTGCTCCGGGGTCCGCGACGCGGACTGGGCCGGTCACGTCGCGAACGTGCCGGGGACCGCGCTCGGCTTCGTCTGCGCGCACTGCAGCGCCGGCTCCGGCCCGTGCGGCCGCCAGGTGCACTGCTCGGCCGCTCCTTCGCGGCAGGCCGCGTGGGACCTCGTCGCGCGCGACCTCCAGGCCGCGCCGTTCAACATGTCGCGCGAGGACGCGTTCAATCTGGGCTCGAAGATCTTCTTCCAAGGGAGCGGCATCATCGGCTCGTGGCACGGCTGCACGTGCGGCGCCAGCTCGAACGGGTGCGGCGCGACCAACGCCTACATGACGTGGATCGCGGCCGACGACGACGACGGCAACCTCAACAACGGCACCCCGCACATGACCGCGATCTTCAACGCGTTCAACCGCCACGGCATCGCGTGCTCGACCCCGGCCGCGGTCAACGGCGGGTGCGCCGGCGGTCCCACCACCGCACCGGCCGTGACCGCGACGAGCACCGTGTCGAACCAGATCTCGGTGAGCTGGACCGCGGTCGCCGGCGCCGCCCGCTACCGCGTGCTCCGCACCGAGGGGTTCGCGGGGTGCGACTTCGGGAAGGCCGTCGTCTTCGAGGGGAACACCCTCGCCTACACCGACAACGACGTCGCCGACGACCGGACCTACTCCTACGTCGTGCAGCCGGTCGGGGTCAGCGGCGCGTGCACCGGTCCGGGGAGCGTGTGCACGCAGGCCACCCCGGTGTCGTGCGCGGGACGCCTCTCGTCCGACCGCAGCGTGTACGGGTGCGGCGACGTCGTGCAGCTCAAGGTGACCGACGCCGACTTGAAAAACGCGGGCCCTCAGACGGTCGCGGTCTCCTCGACGGTGGAGACGACGCCGGAGCTCGTCACGCTCGTCGAGTCACCGGCCGGGTCCGGGGTCTTCCGCGGCTCCATCCCGACGTCGGCCGCGCCCTCCGCCGGAGCGGGGGTCCTCAAGGTCGCGAACGGCTCGACCGCGACGATGAGCTTCGTCGACGCCTCCGCGTGCGGGACGCCCGACGTGCCCCTCCAGCGCACGGCCATGATCGACTGCACCGGACAGCCCTGCACCGGCGCGATCGCGCTCAACAAGACGACGTTCAACTGCTCCGAATCCGTCCAGATCACCCTCGTGGACTCGGACCTCGCGGGCGCGGGCTCGCGGACGGTGGACGTCACGTCCACGGTCGAGACCGCCCCCGAGGTCGTCAGCCTCCTCGAATCCCCGGCGGGATCGGGCACGTTCGTGGGCACGATTGCGACCAGCTCGGCGGCGCCGGCTCCCAACGGCGTCCTCAACGTCGCGCAGGGCTCGACGATGACCGTGAAGTACCTCGACGCCTCGGCCTGCGGGGTCGCGAACACGCTCATCCAGAAGACGGCGCCGATCGACTGCACCGGACAGCCGTGCAAGGGGACGCTGACGACCGACCGCACCGTCTACACCTGCTCGGACGCGGTGCAGGTCACGCTCGTGGACTCCGACCTCGCGGGAGCGGGGTCGAAGTCGATCGCGGTCAGCTCGACGCAGGAGGCCGCACCCGAGAGCCTCCTGCTGAGCGAGTCGCCCGCGGGCTCGGGAGCGTTCGTCGGCTCGATCCCGACGACCGCGCTGCCGGCCGCGGCGGACGGGAAGATCAGCGGCGCCGACGGCTCGATCGTCACGTTCACGTACCAGGACGCTTCCGCGTGCGGCCTGCTGAACGCGACCGCGCAGCGCGCGGTCCCGCTCGACTGTGGGCCGCCCGTGATCACGAACGTGCGCGCGGAGGCGATCACGGGGAGCTCGGCCGACCTGAAGTGGGACACGCACGAGCCGGCGACGACCTTCGTGACGTACGGCACGTCGAAGCCCCCTTCCACCTCGTCCCCGGTGATCTCGACGCTGGTCACCGCGCATTCGGTCCATCTCGCAGCCCTTCCCGAGTGCGGGCGGATCTATTACTCGGTGGGGTCCACCGACCAGCTCGCGCAGACGAGCCTGGCGAACAACGGCGGCCAGTTCTTCAGCTTCGACGTCGGGACCGAGGTCCCGACGTGGTTCGCCTCGCCCAACGTTCCGGTCGCGCTGCCGGATTCGAGCCCCTTCCCCAACGTCACGCCCTTCACGATCGACGACCCGAGGACGATCGTGGACGTGAACGTCCGGCTCAACATCTCCCACAACGCGGTCGGCCAGCTCATCGTGAGCCTGAGGCATCCGGGGGGCGCGCAGGTCTTCCTCTCCAATCATCGCGGGGGCGGGGGAGACAACTTCGTCGCCACCGTCTTCGACGACGAGGCGGCCGCGGCGATCGCGACCGGAACCGCGCCGTTCACCGGCTCGTACCGTCCGGACTCGACCCTGTCGGTGCTCGACGGCAAGGGGGCGCAGGGAACCTGGCAGCTCGAGGTCCTGGACAACGTCGCCGGCAACGTGGCGACGATCACGGGCTTCGAGATCCAGATCACGCTCGGCGAGCCGTGCGCGCCACCGGAGATCCTCCAGCTCACCTGGCCGAGCAAGACCTCCCTCGCCTGGTCCGCCGACGCCGCCGCGGCGACGTACACGCTCCATCGTGGGACGAGCGCCGACCTGCCGAGCCTGCTGACCGCCGCGACGGACTCCTGCGTTCGCGCGAGCACCGCCTCGACCGCGGTGACGGGGCTGAGCGACGCTCCGCCGTCGGGAGAGCTGCAGTGGTTCCTGGTGGTCGGATCGAACGCGAGCGGCCCGGGCCAGGCGGGATTCGCGACCGGAGGCCCGCGCCTTCTCGACTCCGCCGGCAGCTGCCCGTAAAGGGGTCAGGCACCTTTTCGGTAGTCGGCTTCGACCGCGAGCTCCTCGACGCCGTCGGGCGTCACGTTGTGCATCACGATCCGAAGCCCGGCGCTCGTGTCGATCGCGATCTTCCATCCCCAGTCGGGGCCGGGCGGCGCGGCGTACGAGCCCATGACGGCGATCGCCTCCGGGGCTCCCGCACGACCGCGGCAGAGCATGATGCGGTCGCCGTAGTGCCACGAGTCGATCCATGCCGCCGTGATCGTCTCGGTGTCCGCCTCGCACCCGATCAGGAGCGAACCCTCCTGCGGCTTGCCGCGGTACTCCCACGTGTAGTCGATCCGCACGAACGAGCCGGCGAGCAGCGGGGTGACCACCGCGCGCGAGGCGGAGTCGTGCGCGATGTCGTTGCCGGGGTCCCGTAACCGATTCGTGCCGCTCCACGCTCCGGCCTGGGCGGCAAGCATCGAGAGTGCGCTCATGCGGTCGAGCTCCCCGTACCGGCGACGATCCGCTCTCGCGCCGCGTCCACCTGTCCCCACGTGTTCCACAGCAGCACGCCGCGCACCTTGCCCGCGGCGCGGTACGTCACGACCCCCTCGCGGAACGGCTCCTTCCAGTCGGCCTCGGTCTCAAGGCGCGCGTCGGTGTCGCCCACCGCCTCGTACCCCAGGTCGAACAGGTCGGAGTAGAAGAACGGGAGATGCGTGTACGGCGTCTCGTCGCCGGCCATCGAGCGGCCGGCCGCGCGACCCATCGTCAGCGCGTTGTCCTCGTGCTCCACCCGGATGCTCTTTCCCAGCGCGGGCGCGTGGAAGCGGGCGACGTCGCCCGCCGCGAACACGGAGGGATCGCTGCTCCGCAGCTGCTCGTCCACGACGATCCCATCCTCGACCTTGATCCCCGCGGCCTGCGCCAGCTCCGTGTTCGGGACGATGCCCAAGCCTGCGACGACTGCGTCCACGGCCACCGGGACGCCCCCCTTCGCCTGAACCTCGAGCTTCCCGCTCTTTCGCTCGACTCCGGTGACGCTCTGGCCCGGACGCACGTCCACGCCGCGCTCCCGGTAGTAGCCCACGAGGAACGCGGCGAGGTCCGCGGGGAAGATCCGCCCGCCGATGCCCGCGTCCGGGAACAGCATCGTCACCTTGCATCCTTGCATCGTGAGCGCCGCGGCGAGCTCGGAGCCGATGAAGCCGCCGCCGATCACCGCGAACGACGCGTCGGGCCTCGCCATCTCGCGCAGCCGCCTGTAGTCCGCGAGCGTCCGGAAGTGAAGCACGTGCTCGGCGCCGGAGCCGATCCGCCGCGGCGTCCCTCCCGTGACGAGCAGGAGCTTCTCGTAGCCGTACGTGGCGCCGCGGTCGTCGGTGATGGTCTTCGCCGCGCGGTCGAGCGATACGGCGCGCCGCCCAGCGTGGATCTCCGCCCCCGCCTCCTCCGTTCGCTTCCACACGGACTCGAGCGCCTCGCCTTTCCACAGTCCCTTCGACAGCGGCGGCCGCGCGTACGGCGGATCGGGCTCGGCGCCGACGACGCCGATCGCGCCGTTCGAATCGAGCTCGCGGATCCCGCGGACCGCGGCGTCCGCCGCCATCCCCCCGCCGACGATCAGGTACGGATAGCGCGCCACGTCACGCCTCCTTGCCGGTCAGTCCGTCGAGCACGGCGAGACACGCCTCGGCGGTCCTCCCGTCCGCGTCCCGGTCGAAGACCCACGTCGTCATCGACACCGACACCGGCGCGCTCACCGCCGCGAGCCGGCGGCCCAGCTCGACGAGCGCCGCGGCCCGCGGCCCGCCGGGGACCGGGTAGAGCACCGCCGGAGCGTCCTCCAGGCTCAAAACGTCGACGTCGAGGTGGACGTGGAGAGGCCGCCCGTCGAGGCTCTGCTCGAGGATCCGGTCGATCGAGCGCAGGTGACGCACCTCGGAGCCCGCAAGCGCCTCGCGCTCTCCGGGGTCGAGATCGCGCGCGTCGCACAAGATGACGTCGCTCTCGGCGAGCGGCCGTGCGTCGAGAGCGCGGAGCAGGTCTTGCTCGCCCCGGCCCGCGAGCATCGCGAGCGGCATCCCTCCGATGAAGCCGCTCGGCGAGGTCTGCGGCGTGTTGAAGTCGCCGTGCGCGTCGAGCCAGAGCAGCCGCGGCGACACGCCGGCACGCTGGAGCCCCGCGACGACCGGGATCACGGCGCAGCAGTCGCCGGCGATCGACACCGGACGGTCGCCCGCGGCGAGCGTCGCAGCGATCTTCGCGGCGAGCGGCTCGTGGATCGCCGACAGCCGGCTCGTGAGCGTGCCGTCGTGCAGGGTCGCGTCGTTGAGCCAGTCGCCCGCAAGCCCGCGGTGCGGAAGCGAAGGGCGGTCGAGGAAAAACGGCGTGACGAGCCGGCGGTCGCTCATCCGCCCTACTCCTCGTCCTCGCCTTCCTCGAGCAGCTTCCCGTCGGGCGCGACCGTGATCTCCTTCTTCTTGCCGTGGGCCGGGGCGAGCAGCACCTCGTACCCCTCGAGCGCGTCCTTGCCGCCCGTCACCCGCGTGCACGCCATGACCGTGACGATCGTGGCTTCCGGATACGCGGCCATGGCGGCGTCCTTCGCGGCCTGGGGAAGCTCGGCGACCGGGATCTCCTGCTCCCAGTTGTCGATCGTGCCGTCCACGCCGATGTCCGCCTCGAGCTTCTTGCCGTTCTGCGTGAACTCGACGTCGTAGAGGACAGTCCCGTGCTCTTTCTCCTTCGACCACTTCCGGATCTCGGCGCCGGGGAACCGCACGTGGAGCGCGTCGAGGATGGGCTGGGGCGGGCCAAGGAGAAGGATCGCCATCGCGGCAGGCAAGAAGATCATGACAAACCTCCGAGGAATTCTTTCGTGCCGGGCGGGCCGGTCACGTCGAGTATCAAGGGGCCGTCCGCCGGCTCGACGCGCAGTTCGAACCGGAGGAACGCGCAGCACCGGTGCTCCGCGGCGACAACCGCGGCGACCTCCTCGATGAGCCCGTGGCGCATGTCGAACGTCACGCGTACGCCGGAGGGAAGCTCTTCGCGCGACCGCGCCTCGGACAGGAGGCCCGGGAGCAGAGCCGCGCGGCGCTCCGCAAGCTCGCCCGTCCTCAGGGTGCAGACAACGGGGAGCTCGTCGTTCGGCATCACGACAAACTCTACACGACCCGGGCTCCACGCTCGACGAGCAGCTTCCCCAGCAGCGACCGGTGGCACCGCGACTCGTCCTCGCAGTAACAGCCGACCGAGAAGTCCGCGGTGGCCGACAGCGCCGCGAACAGGTCGAGCGTGCGGCTCGCTTCGGGGCGGGCCATCTCCGACCGGTAGCGCCGGACAAAGGCTTTCCACTGCGCCTCGGTCGAGGCGCCGCGCCCCCGCTTCAGTGTCTCGGCGGAGGGTGCCAGGTTCGGGAACCAGACGTCGTAGAAGTCCCGCCTCGCGAGCTCGGCCTTCGGCACGCCCCGCGGCGGGAAGCGCACGGTGCCGATGCGCAGGCCTTCTCCGGGAGCGCGCGGGCTGCCGAGCCGGACGATCCGCACGGCCACGGCTACTGCACGTCGGACGGCTTGAAGCTCGGGTTCTCGATGATGCCGAAGACGTTGCCGAAGGGACCCTTCAGGCCCGCGACGCGAATCCCGCCTCCGACGTCTTGCAGCGCCTCGAAGCTCACGGCGCCGAGCTCGAGCAGACGCGTGACCTCCGCCTCCGCGTCGGTCACCCCCCAGTAGACGCGGACCCCGGCGCTGCCGGGCTCGCCGTCGGGGATCAAGCCCAGCTCGAAGCCTCCGACCGAAAAGCCCACGTAAAACGGCGCGTCGAAGTAGGGCGTGCGCTCGAGCACGCGCGCGTACCAGGCTTTTCCTTCGGCGAGATCCGGCACGGGGTAGATCGCGGTGCGGAGTCCCTTGATCATCGATCGTCACTCCTCTCCGTTCCGACCAGCCGTCGCGCGAGGAGCACGTGACCCATCAGCGCCGCCGCGACGAGGATCGCCGGGAGCCAGACGAAAGGAGCATACGTGACGAACGTGCTCAGCCGCTCATCGCCGAACCAACGGAAGATCGGCGTCGACAGGACCGCGATGGCGACGACGTTCGCCAGCAGCGCGAGCCCGAGGAGATTCCACATCGCGACGATCGCGCGCGGCGCCGGTGCGAGCTTGAGCCACAACCCGAGCCCCGCGGCGGTGATCCCGCTCACGATGTCGAAGTTGCGGCCCGAGTAGCTCATCTGGACCGGCATGATCCCTTCGACGTACGCCCGATGCATCACCATCTCCAAGGGCCACCGGAAGGCCTGGAATCCGACCAGCGCCCAGAGCGGCACACCGCGCACGAGAAGCGTGCCCAGGGACGAGAAGGGGACGGCGATGCCGATCGCGGCGACCGCGAGCATCAGGATCGCGAACGGGGGCGGGGTGAGGTCGAACCGCCGCAGCACGCCGCTGTCGGCGAGCCAGGCCGTCAGCGTCAGCCACAGGGCGACGGCCGCGCCGACGCGCAGGGCGCGGCGCCGCCTCGTGGCCGCGTCGTCCCCGACGCGCCGCCCGGCCCACTCGCACGCCGCGACGAACCCGCCCGCCAGAAGGAACGGCAGGACGACGAAGCCCGTCACCACGACGACGGCCACGCCGCACGGATGTGACGCAGCACGGAGGGATAGACGACGGCCCGGCGGAACGGATCGATCAGAGCCATGTACCACCCCGTGATGCGGCCCACCGGCAAGACGTGAATCGCCCAGTAGAGGCGATAGCTCGACCCCCGATCGACGAGCGCGAACACCGAGAACGCGTGGACGGTCGCGTTCCGGATCTCCGAGATCGCCTCCTGCGGCGATACGAAGAGCACGCGGAACGGCCCCTCGCGGGTGCCGGGGGCGACGAGCGACGATTCCCGATCGACGGCCGTGAGGCGGTGCTGAAAGCTTTCCGCGAAACCGTCCGGTGGCTCGCGGTCCCAGCCGAGGGCGCGGCCGAGGGCGGCGCGCATCCCGAAGAGCAGCCTCACCGCGGCGTTCGTGCCGAGGAGGCCCCTCTTCGAGAGGAGCTCACGAAGATCGACGACGGTGCGAGCCGGACCGTGTCGAGGCAGGTCGACGGCCCACACGTCGTGCACGGGAACACCGGCGAGCAGAGCGTGCGCTCGAAGGTCGAGTCTCTGGTACTCCTCCGCATCCACACGCACGGGCGCCTCACTTCGCGACCGGGATCGCCTCCGGGAAGGTCCATTTCCCGTTGAGGATGTCGGGCCGGGGCTCGTAGAGGCGGACCGTGTAGTTCCAGTGCGGCATGATCGGCAGGCAGTTGGGGATCTTGCCGTCGCAGCCGCCGAACCGCACGACGATCGCGCCGTCGGTGCCGCGCTGCGCGGTCAGGTTGTTCAGGGAGTACGCGTTGAATGGATTCTTCTGGAAGTAACCCTGCGCGTTGTACACGCTGATCGACCAGAAGCCCTCGACGGGGACCGCGCGCACGGTGAGCCGGTGGACGGTCGTCCCGTCGTTCGTGGGCGGGGTCACCGTGAGGTAGACCGCATCCTTGTCGGGGTTGCCGCCCCACGCGAGCGCCGTCCCGATGAGGTGGCGCGCGGAATCGACCTCCTCCTTCTTGCCGAACATGTGCCTGGTGTCCGACAGGGTCGCACCCAGCGTCAGGAGCGCGTTGCGGATCTTCTTCTGGCTGACCGGGTCCCAGCTCGGCACCTCGAAGGCCCCGGACTTGAACTGGCGCACCTGGATCGCGTCCTGGAGGGCGTGGGCCTTCTCGAAGTCTCCGGGGATGGCCGGATCGACGAGGATGCGCACCGCGGCGATCGCGTACCGCGTGGCGACCGTGTCCCGCAAGAGCGTGTGCACCCCTTCGCCGTAGGCGACGAGCTGGGTGTAATGGTCCTCGTTGATGACCTGGATCGACTGGAATCGGTCGCCGGGGTCGGGAAGCGAGATCGTCACCGGGCTGGCCTCGAGGTCGAACACGGCGACCCCGTAGAGCGTGTCGCGGTTGGGCCGGATGACCGATTGCTTGTCGACCGGTGTCAGCTCGCGATTGAAGACGAACTTCCCGAACGCGCCGCGCTTCACCTCCGCGCGGAAGTACATGTCGCTCTCGGCGCGACGGAAGTTCTCGACGGTGACGGGGACGGCCGGGGCGGGGGAGGCGGCGGTCGAGACCGCCAGCAGAAGACCAGCGAGCATGCAGGGCTCCTCGGTAACGGAGCCCTATCCTAGCGCCGGAACAGCCGTCAGTCCTGGGGCACCGTCAACCGGATCGCCATCACGCGCTCCTCGCCGTCGAGCCCGACGCTCAGCTCGGTCCGGTCCTCGAAGCAGTAGGTCCGCGTGTGATCCCCGATCTCCGGCGCGTGGACGCGGCCGTCGACGTAGGTCGTGCCGTAAAGCGCCTCGACGCGCTCCCGGGTGTCGCCCAGGGCGAGCCCCCGTCCGGTGCCGGCGACCTCTTGCGTCCGATCCCCCGAGATCTGCACGATGTCGATCGCCTCCGCGCGCCCGGAGACGGCGATCGCCGTCTCCCCGCGAAGCCACTTGTACTTGGCCCAGGAGCTGCCCTCGTCGAGCACCCACTTCGCCTTGCTGGGTTTTCCGAGTTGGTCCCGGACGTCTTGCATCTTGTCGCGGGCGACGTCGATGCCCGCCAAGGTCGTCTCGGGGGCGAGTGCGAGCACCTTGTCCGGGGGGCACTCGTCGGAGGCGGCGAGCCCCGGGACGAGCAGAGCGATTGCGCTGAGGAAGAGCGTTCTCATCATGACCGGTAATACGCCCGGCCCGGCGCCTTGGTTACCCGTGACGGTGACGATGGAGCCATTTCCCCCGGTTGAGCAGGATCGCCGTCGAGGTGACGAGCCACGCCGCGCCGGCGACGACCGGCAGCCACCCGTACTGGGGCGGGAACGGCGAGATGCCCGTCGCGCAATCCGGGCCCTCGTCCTGGCGGCACTCCCACCGCTCGAAATCAAAGCATGCCCCCGAGGTGACACAGGCCTGCCTTTCGATCGTCCCGTGCGTGAGCACGAGAAGCGGCGGGAGAGCCAGAAGGACGGCGAGCCCCGCGAGCAGGATGATCGTGTCCTCACGAGAGTAGCGGCGGGCTCGCAGCCTGATCATGCGGCCGATGTTGCCCCGGCATGCGCGCGCCGGCCACGGCCGAGGTTACACGGAGGGGAGCGTCAGCGGGGGGCCGCGGCGCTCGCCTTCGCCGCCGCGCGAAGCTCGCCGAGGTTCGCGTAGCTTTTCGTGTCGGGCGTGGCCCCGTACCCGCCCCCCTCGCGCGTGCCGAGGCGGAAGACCTTCCATCCCGCCAGGGGCGTCGCGTCCGGCAGCGTCGGCGCCTGCATCCGCAGCTCCCACGTCCCCGCGAGGCGCATCGTCTCCGGGGTATCCGGGATCGACTGCACGATCTCGAACGACACGGACCCGGCCGTCGCGGATTCGGCCCACCCGTGCACGCTCCACGGAGCGGGGATGTCGGTCGCGGCCGTCGTCGTCGCGACGTGCAGCGGGACCTTCTCCTCGACGAGGGCGATTTCCCGGCGTCCGCGTAACGACATCGGGGGGGCCGCGGTTCCCCGCGCGAGCAGCGCGTTCGCGAGCTGGAGCGCGATCCCGCAGGCGTCCACCATGTCGAGCTCGCTCCCCGACGGGGCCGGAACGTCCTTCGTCAAGAGCATCCCCGAGACGAGCAGGAGCGTGCCCTTCGTCGTCTTGCCGCCCTGCGTGACCGCGACCTGGATGCGCGTGTCCGACCCCGAGGCGAACTCCATGTCGCACGTCAGACTGTCCGTCGATTCCGTGGAGCTCATCGTCACGGTCGCCGCGTTCATCTTCGTCCACGCGTTGATCGTCGAGTCGGTCGCGGGGGCGCCGAGCGTGGCGAGCCCCAGGGAAAGGAAGATCGCGGGCGTCATCTAGGCCTCCACCACGTACGCGATCCGCGAGAGCCGGCCCTCGCTCGTCAGCACGCGCACGGCATCGAAGAATCGCTGCAGCCCGTCGAACCGTTCGCGGCCCTCGATCCGCACGAGGTCCTCCTCGTGGTCGGCTCGTGCACGATGCCAGCGTCCCGCTACCCGCGCCGCGTTGGCGGTCGCGTCTTCCCGGGTCACGAGGCGAAACCCCGCTTCCTCAATGAGCCGCTCATTCACCCCCGCCGGGGCGAACACGAACAGGCCGATCGAGCTCCTCAGCGCCAGCTCGTCGTTGGTCACCAGCCCCGACACGACGACGGGATCGGTGAACAGGGCGCGGCGTTTCGGCCGGAGCACGCGCCGCCACTCGCGCAGCACCTCGAGCCGGTTCGGGAGGTGGTTCATCGAGTCGATGCAGACCAGGCCGTCGAACGACGCGTCGTCGAACGGGAGGCGCGCCACCGCATCGGCGACGCGGAAGGAGACGCGCTCTCCCTCACCCGCACCGGCCGCGAGCTCGTTCGCGGTCGCGACCCCGCTCTCATTGGCATCGATCCCGGTGACGCGACAGCCGGTCGTCCGCGCCAGGTGGCGCGCCGGGCCGCCCGATCCGCTCGCGACCTCCAGCAGATGATCGCCCGGGCCGAGGGCAAGAAGCGGCAGCCACCGGTCGTACTCGTCCACGGTGAGCCAGCTGTTCTGGCCGATGTCGGTGCCGAAGGTTTCCTTGCGGACCGTATCGAGCACGCGATCGGTGAAGTTCCGGTAGGTGCTGTCGAACAGATCGACGCGCTCGGGCCTCATCCGATGCCTTCCACGGCCACGAGCATCGAGCGCGCGGAGGCCTCGCGGATCGCGCGGAGCGGACGGTACTCCGGCGAATCCCAGAACGCTTTCAGCGCCGCCATGCTCGGGAACTCGACGATCACGGCCCGCCGGGGCGCCCAGGATCCCTCGAGAACTTCCGTAGCGCCCCCGCGTGCGAGGTAGCGTCCGCCGTGCTTCGTTATGACCGCCGGCACCTTCTGCCGGTACTCCTCGTACTTCGCGCTATCCGTGACGTCGACGTCGGCGATGATGTAGGCGGCCATGGCGGGCACTCCCGGAAGGGGAGTGCATTCTACGCCGTGTCAGGGGCACCCCGCCGGTTTGTGGACTCGCTTCTGCGAAGCGGGATTCTTGCTCAGCAGGTGCTCCGGCCGCGTCGGACGCCGCACCAGCTCGCCGCCGCAGTTGGGGCAAACGAACCCGAGCTTCGATGCGGCGCACGCCGCGCAGAACGTGCACTCGAACGTGCAGATGAACGCGTCGGTCGAGGCGGGCGGAAGATCGACGTCGCAACATTCGCAGCCGGGCCGCAGCTCGAGGCTCACTTGAGCTTCCCCGTCAGCACGTCCTTGAACATCACGAGGTCGCCCATGAGGCTGTAGAGCGGGTGCTTGAACGTCGCGGGCCGGTTCCGCTCGAAGAAGAAGTGCCCGATCCAAGAGAGCCCGTAGCCGACGACCGGCACGGCTAGCAGCCACCACCACTTCCCGGCCCACACCACGACGGCCATCACGACGATCGCGAGCGTCAGCCCGAGGACGTGGAGCCGGCGCGTCGCGGGCTTGCTGTGCTCGGCGAGGTAGTGGGGATAGAACTCGCGGAAGCTTCGATAGTTGGGATCGCTGTCATGCGTCACGGTCACTCCTCAACCCAGAAACGGGTTGCTCGTCTATGTCGGGCATCGACGAGGATCCCGATAGTGAACATGATCCAGGCCGCGAGCGTGAGCAGATCGAGCACTTGCCATCGACGGGCCATCGCCAAGTCGGTGGGACCCCACATGCGGTTCCAACTCACGCCGAACTGTATGTGTATACCATCGCCAGATAGACGCTTGTCGCGATCGCGAGGCTCGCCCCGCCAACCCAACCAGTGTGACGACCTCGGGTGTGGCGCATCCAATTCCCGAACCAAACGAGCGCCATACCGGCAACCATCGCGATCAGCACCGATGGCCATGGCGAGGGGCAATCGAAACAACTCTCCAGGTCAAGTATCACGTGTCCGACTCGTGCTCCTTCGAGTACTGCCACAGCGCGCGGTCCACCTCGCGCATTGAGCACCCGGTGCTGCGCGCCAGTCCCCGAGTGAAGAGGGTATACCCCATCCAGCGCTCGAACGTGTAGGGAGGGAGCGGCTTCGACATCCCCGCGGACCAGTACGCCCTCCAATCCAGGATCGGGTAGTCGCCGCGGTCGCACAGATGGAGGATCACCGACGCGGTCGGCCACTCGACCCCTTCGAGCAGCCGCAGGATGCCGATCTTCAGCTCCTCGCTCTTCGCGGCGAAGGCGGTCCGGGTCGCTTCGCGGATCAGCTCCTCGGAGTTCTTCAGCCGATGCGGGCGCGACCGTGGCGTCTTCCAGTCGCCGAGAGCGATGAACTCGCGCTTCGTCAGGTATCCACGCTTTCGCGCCGGTGCGGCGAGGGCGAGGATCGCGTCGTCCTCGGCGGCGGGGTAGCGGGCGGCCCAGTGCTCGAGTTTGGACTTCGGGAAGCGGAGCGTGAAGACCCCCGCACTCATTGGAGACCGTAGATGTCGAGGATCTGGCGATCGAAGTGGGGGAACACGAGGACGACGTAGCCGCTCGGCTGCTGCGTCGGAGTGGACCGCGCCCCCGTCCGCACGAACCTCGCCGCGTCCCGCTTCCGGCGAGGCTCTCCCAGCAGGAACTGCGATCGGTGGTCGGTCGTCAGCGACGGGCGCACCGGGTGCGCTGGCAGGCGCGCGGGGTCGGGAGGCTCGGGCCCGATCCAGTCCAGCGGCTCGCAGACGGCGTGCCGCCCGCCCTTGTCCTCGTGATGGCCGATCACGCGAAACGAAGTCCACGATCCCGACGCCAGCCGATAGGCGACGACTTCCCCCACCTCCCACGAGTTGTTCGCGATGAACGGCTTGGGCACGCGCTTGGCGGCGGGCGGCGCCGAGCGCAGGGTCGCCGCCACCTGCTCGAGCACGGCCTCGCGCTTGCGGCGGTCCTTTGCGTGCGGCCAGCGGAGCAGGTCCGCGCCGGTCTCGATAGCCCGGAGCGCTTCGGTCGTGGCCCGAGCGTGCGGCCGGCCGAGCTTCCAAGCCGCGTGGGCGACCGCGAGCCAGAACACCGGCGTTTCGTCGGGGTCGTCGAGCGAGCTCGCGTGCTCGGTCGCGAGCCGCTCCACCGCCTCGTCGGCCGAGAGTCCTCCACCGATCAGATCGCGGAACTCACTCCGGAGGTCCGCCGCGAGGTCGTCCGAGTACAGAGCGGTTCCCCAGGTGCCCACTCCGCGGAGTCTAACCCCGGCTCAGTACAGGAACGGCACCATGCGCTTCCGGGTCCGCATGAACTCACGATACGGCTCGCCGAGCGCGGCGAGAAGCGCCCGCTCCTCGATCGACACGCGGTAGCTGTACACGGCGAAGGACACCACGGCGAGCAGGAGCGCCGATCCCCAGCTTCCCAGCGCGATCCCGATCCCGGTGTTGAGAAGGATCCCGCCCGTGTAGGAGGGATGACGCAAGTACGCGTACGCGCCGCGCGTGACGATCGCCTGATCCGCGTTCGCCCGCACGTCGCCGGTGAACGAGCCGCCCAGCGTCTTGAAGCAGTGCCGCCGGAAGAGACTCCCCGCCGCCATGACCGCGAGGCCGGTGCAGAGCCAGGCGGCACGGGGCCCGGGGAGCTGCAGACCCAGAACGGCAGCGCGTACGGCCAGACGAACGCGAGAGGCTTCACGCCGGGCCGGTACCAGGATCCAGCTCTCCGCTTCGGCGGCCTGTCCCGCGGCGAAGTGCCGGATCTCCGCCGAGACGAACTGCGAGCCGAGCTTCTCCGCGACGTCGGCCAGCTTCGTGTCGGTCACGATCGCGATCTTCTTGATGCGCTTGTGGTGATCGCGCAGGAAGCGGAAGTGCGCCGCCATCGCGCCGAGGCTGTCCCAGCCGGGGAAGCCCGGCGCTTCGATGACGACGCCCTTCAGGTTCCCCTGCGCCTCGAGGTAAGGATCAACGACGCTCGTCAGCTCCGCGAAATCCGACTCCTGGAGTGCGCCCTTGGGGCGGAGGTGAAGAATTCCATTGGCCGTGTCGAGGGTATGTTCAAGCATCGGAGCCTCCCTTGCGATGAACGGTAGCACCCATGACGAGAGCCTTTCATGCTCAGTTTCCCGGCGAAGAACTGCTCGGCCTCTCGGGCGTGAGCCTCGATCCCATCCTCCGGCCACGGGGCGTGGCGCAGGCGCACCCATTCCGGCGCGTCGCTCCGGTTCGCGGGACGCACGTGCATCAATTCGGGTCGGTCAGGAACACGCGCCAGTTGTCGGGGAGTGTTGCGAGCCCCGCGATGCGCGAGAGCTTCTCGAGGGTAAGCGGGACGACCTTGAAGTCGCACTCGACGCACAGCGCGCCGCCGGCGTCGCGCGCTTCGGTGTGCACGGTGAGCGGGTCCCAGGCGCCGCCTTGCTCCTTGATGGTGCCGGTGAGGGTGAGCGGCGCGCCGATCGGCGCGGGTTTGTGGAAGACCGTCTGCGCCGAGCGGAGGATCCAGCCCGCCTCGCGATTGGGGCCGAGCAGCGTGGCGACCCAGGTCGACAGGCAATCGAGCGCGGTGAAGATGGCGCCGCCGTGCGTGATGCCCGGAAATCCGACGAGCGCTTCTTGGGGGACGAAGCGAGCCTGGAGCCGGTCGTCCGATTCGGGATCGCGAACGACCTCGATGTGCAGCCCCGCCGGGTTGTCGTGGCCGCAGCCGAAGCAGGTGTTGTGCGGAAGTAGCTCGCGATTGAGCACAATGCGCGGAGTCTACGCCGATGGGGGATTTCCCGCATCATCGTAAACAGCGCGATCGTAGACCGCGTGTCACACTCGGGCGTCATGGATTCCATCGCACCGTCCGACGCCGCCAACGCCGACGCCCTCGCGGCGACGCTCGCCGACGCCATCACGGCGATCGAAGGGGCGGGGATCGACTACCTGCTCATCGGCGGGCTGGCGATCGTGGCGCTGGGGCGGTTGCGGCACAGCAAGGACATCGACTTGCTCGTGCGCCCCGAGCACGCGCGCACGGCGCTGGACGCGCTCGGAGAAGCCGGGTTCGAGACGAAGGACATCAACCCGATGTGGCTCTTCAAGGCGTTCCGCCAGGAGCTGCAGGTCGATCTCATCTTCAAGCTGCGGGGCGACATCTACCTCGACGAGGAGATGCTGCGGCGGTCGGGCGTGGAGAATTACAAGGGAACGCACGTCCGCGTCGCTCCTGCCGAAGACCTGATCGTCATCAAGGCGCTCACCCACGACGAGGAGACGCCCCGGCACTGGCACGACGCGCTGTCGCTCATCGCGCGCGGCGGGCTCGACTGGGATTACCTGCTGCGCCGCGCGGTCAAGGGGCCTCGCCGCGTGCTGAGCCTGCTCCACTACGCAACCTCGCTGGATCTGCTCGTGCCGCTGGGCCCGTTGACCGAGCTCTCGGCGCTCGTGCTGGACCCCGAGGCGGGTATGGGCCATGAGAAGTGATGAAAGCGTCTATCGCGCCGAGCAGGTCCGCGAGGCGCTCGCGTCGGAGCCCTGCGTCAGCGAGCTGGGCATCGAGGTCGCGGTCGTCGGCACGCGGATCGTGCTTCGGGGCACGCTGACCAGCGAGCGCCGGCGCGAGCACGTCCTCGACCACGTCAAGCGGCTCTGTCCCGACCTCGAGATCGACGACGAGCTCCGCGTGGAGGTGCTCCGGGAGCCGAAGACGGAGTCGGTGTGATCCGGATCGCGGCCGTGGGCGACGTGCACGTCGGCGAGGATTCCGACGGACGGTTCGAGCCCTGGATCGACAGCGTCCACGCGGAGGCGGACGCGCTGCTGCTTGCGGGAGACCTCACGCGCTCGGGAGCTCCGGCGGAGGCGCGGCGCCTCGCCGAGGAGCTCGCGCGGATCGAGATCCCGGTCGTCGCCGTGCTCGGGAACCACGATTACCAGCAGGACGCGGAGGCGGAGATCACCGCGATGCTGCGCGACGTCGGCGTTCACGTCCTCGAGCAGAGCCGGATCGTGATCCCGGTCGGGGGCAGGCGCCTGGGGATCGCGGGCACCAAGGGCTTCGGCGGCGGATTCGCGGGGGCGTGCGGGAGCGAGTTCGGCGAGCCGGAGATGAAGACGTTCATGCGACTGAGCAAGCGGCTGGCGGAGTCGCTGCGCCTCGAGCTGGCGGCGCTCGACACCGACGTGCGCGTGGCGCTCGTCCACTACGCGCCGGTGGCGGAGACGCTCGAGGGGGAGCGGCGCGAGATCTACCCGTTTCTCGGAAGCTACCTGCTCGCGGAGGCGGTGGACGCCTCGGGCGCCGACCTCGTGCTGCACGGCCACGCGCACTCGGGGCGCGAGACCGGCGTCACGCCCGGCGGGATCCCCGTGCGCAACGTCGCGCGCCACGTCATCAGGCGGCCGTATAAGATTTATCTGCTCGAACGGCCAGCCTCCTGGACCGCCACGTCATCAGCACGAGAAACGACAGAGGCCAGAACGCCAGGAACCACCAGTTGAGCGTCCCCACGCTCCGGAACGTCGCGATCGTCACGACCGAGCTCAAGACGTAGAAGGCGACGACGCCGAAGAGGAACCCACCTCGCGCCTCCATCCAGGACGTCGCGAGCAGCAGCAGGATCGGGACCCCGAACAGCGGCGGCGAGAGATTGCCGGGCACGGTGCCCGCCACAGCCACGGCGGCGATCGGCCACACGACGGCGAGCAGCGTTACGGTCCCGTCGCGGTGGCGGCGGTGGTCGAGCAGCGTCCGCGTGAGGTGGCCGACCATGAACAGCGGCCACAGGAACAACAGGATGCCCGCGCCCGCGAGCCACCACAGCCGGACGAGCTCGTTCATCGAGGCCAGGTTACTAGATCATCCTGCCCAGCCGGAGGGACCAGCCGGAGACCTGCGAAACCGACAGGAGCTGACTGCGGCTCCACGGGTCCTCGGCGAGACGCGCGATGACCTCGGGGACGTCGCCGGCCTCGATGACCAAGAGCGCGTCGCTGGTCCCTTCGAGCACGCCGCCCAGCCGCACGAATCCGTCGGCGACGAGCGCCTCCATGAACGCGGCGTGCCCTTTCCAGTCCCGCTGGCCCTCGAGGGGCTGCGCGGGATCCCACGCGGCGCCCCGCGTGCGGATCACGACGAACAGGCTCACTCCTGGTCGATCGAAGCGTTGAGTGCCGTGGCGAGGGCGGCCTGCCCGCTGACGAGGTCCTTCCACGCCAGCTCGTGGCCGTTGCGCTTTCCCTTCGGCACCAGCTTGAGTCCTTCGGGAGTGATCGTGAGCATATACGGGTCGCCGCCCACGTCGACTTCGCGCTTGAGCGGCTTCTCGAGCTTTGTGGCCATCAAGGCACCTCGAAAAAAGGGGTCTGACCCATTATCCGTGTAACGCGCGCTCAGCGCCGCTTGCCCAGCTCCCGCAGGGCGTCCGTTCCGATCCACCGCGCGCTGGCGCTGTCGGAGCGCGCGAGCTTCCCGGCGGTGGCGACCGCCGCCTTGCGCAGCGCCGGGTTCCGCTTTCCGGTGGCGCGCAGGGCCATGTTGACCGCTTTCTTCACGTAGTGCCGCTCGTCCTCCGCGGCGTGCTCGATGAGCGCCAGGCCGCGCAGGAACCTCGCGTCCGCGGCCTGCTTGTCGTGGACGGTCAGCCCCCACAGCAAGGCGAAGGCCGCGCGCTTGACGTACTCCTCCCGCCGCCCCGCCCACGCGTCGACCTTCGTCCAGGCGTGCGGGGTGCGGTCGAAGAGCACGAAGCAGACCGTGTCGCAGATCCCCCAGTTGTCGAACAGGCGCGCCCACGCGTCCATCTGGGCGGAGGTCACGCGTGCCGGCTCGTCCACGTAGCACGCGAGCATCCGCGCCTCGTGCCAGCCGCTCTTCCACAGCGCGGCCGCGACGGCGTGGTCTTTCCCGACGCCCTTCGCCACCGACTGGATGTCCTTGACCGACACGCCGAACGCCTTGTCGGACGGAAGGCCGTAGCGCGCCATGCCTTCGCGCCCCGCCTTCGTGCCGAGGCGCTTCAGCGCCGCGATCGCCTCTTCGGCCCGCGCGCTAACGGGAGCCTCCCGGGTCCGCGATCAGCCGTCCCCCGCGCACGGTCGCCCCGATGACGACTCCGGCGCTGATCAGCACGAGGTTCTTGATGATGTACTGCCCCTCGAGCGACGGCGCGTACGGGATCCTGAGGAACGTCTCCTCGGGGAACAGGAACATCGGCGAGATCGTCCCCAGCATCTGCACGAACATCAGCAGCAGCACCGTCCGGAGGAATCTCCCCGACAGCAGGCCCAGGCCGATGAGGCACTCCCACGCCGCCAGCACCCGCAGGCAGGCGACGGGGGAGAAGAGGCCGAAGGTCAGGATGGCCATCGTCTTCATCGCGAGACCCTGGGCCGGGCTCAGCCCCGGGAAGAACTTCAGCACGCCGAACCAGAAGAAGACGACTCCGAGGCTCACGCGCAGCAGCGTGATCCCGTGACGCGCCATCCAGCGCGGGAGGTCCGTATCGACGCGTTGGTAGAGGCTCATCCGTTAAGGCTTTTCCGGCACCACGTCCCACGGGCCGCGTGCGTCGACGAACATGACGCAGTCTTCGCTCCCCTCGCACCGCGCCGCGTGCGGCGCCTTCCCGGTCAGCGCGAAGTACGACCCCGGCGCCAGCCGCGTCTCCTTACCGTCCGCGACGAGCACGAGGTTCCCGGTCACGACCGTGACGTAGTGGTCCGGGGAGTGGTGGTGGACCGGCGCCGAAAAGCCCGACGCGTACTTGAGGAAGAAGTGGCTCGGCCCCTTGGTCATGTCCCCGTCCACCGGGGCCGTGCTGACGCCGGGGATAGCCCCGGGCGACCACTTGACGTCCGAGACGGGAGTGACGACGGTCTTCGCGGCGGCGAGCGACACCGCCGCCGCCAGCGCAACTCCGAACGCGATCTTTCGCATGAGTCCCTCCTGGGGAAAAAAACGGCACGGATTATCTACCATCCAGTAGGTAGGCTCGTCAACCTGCTTTTCTCGTGGTAGGTTTCTCGCCGATGGCCGCCTCGCGCCCGCCGGGAACCGCCGACCGGATCCTCAACGTCGCCGAGAAGCTCGTGCAGCTCCGGGGCTACAACGCCTTCAGCTACCAGGACGTCTCCCGCGCCGTGGGCATACAAAAGGCCAGTCTCCACTACCACTTCGCGACCAAGGCGGATCTCGGCGCCGCGCTCGTGACCCGGTACCGCCAGAGCTTCCTCGACGCGCTGGCCGGGATCGAGAACGACGAGAGCCGCGCCGTCGACCGCCTCGAGCGCTACGCCGAGCTGTACGCCTCCGTGCTCCGCAAGAAGCGGATGTGCATGTGCGGGATGCTCGCGACCGACGCCGCGACCCTCCCGAAGCCCCTACGCGAGAGCGTGGCGGCGTTCTTCGAGGAAAACGCGGGCTGGCTCGCGCGCGTGCTCGAGGACGGCAGGAAGCGGCGCGAGCTCGCCTTCGAGGGGACGGCGGCGTCCATGGCCGCGTTCTTCGTCAGCTCGCTCGAGGGCGCGATGCTCCTCGCGCACGGCAGCGGCAAGTACGGCAACTTCGACGCGGCCGCGCGCCAGCTCCTGGCGACCGTGCGCCCGCGCGCCGCGGCGCGCTCAGTAGTGCCACACGCGCCCGCCGGACGGAAGCGTCGTCCCTGACTGGGGCGTGAGCTGCTCCACCCCGAACACCCAGCGCCGCTCGGGGCGCATGAGGTACAGCCTGAGGCTCTCGCCGATCGCCGGGCCCCCCGGCCGCGACGCCGGCTCGGCGCCGAGGATCTGTTGCCACGCATCACGCCACACGGACGGGCGGATGTGGATGGGATCGAACCCGTACCACGACGCGTCGAGTCGAGAGAGCCTGGCTCCCGAGGAGTCCGCGAGCCGGGCAAGGCCCGCGTCCACGCGCTCCGCGGCGTCGATCAGCTGAGCCAGCGAGAGCCGGCACGACGGCACGAGGATCGAGCGAATCGCCAGAAACTTCGGGCGCGACAGCCGCCGGATGCTGGCAAGCGGTAGATCCGTCAGCACGATGTCGCGGGTGAAACGGCTCAGCCGACGAAGCGCTTCCTCGACCCAGCCGAGGGTCTGGTCGGCCGAGTAGCCGTACAGGAGGTCGTTCCCGACATCGGTCACCAGAGCCCGCGTGGCCACACGCGTCCGAGATTCCAGCTCCGGCCACAAGCCGGACTCGAGGATGCCGGGCAACGTGCGGAAGAGGAACCGACTGGAGGCGCCGTAGGAGCGGCCATGACCGTGGGCCGCCAGGATCTCGACATCGGGTCCCCACGCGGCGCGCGACATCGAGACGAC
>Ga0137436_1000010_pt1 | contig 65638 bp, 56 predicted proteins | sample EasRivERMGT119_2_FD_102328 | JGI IMG/M metagenome (GOLD analysis project Ga0137436, IMG submission 102328) | Soil microbial communities from meander-bound floodplain in the East River, Colorado, USA - East River MetaG ERMGT119_2 | ecosystem: Environmental > Terrestrial > Soil > Floodplain ...
CGCTGACCGACGCGTGGAGCCCGACGTCCACCACCGGGGCGCCCTCCGCGCGCTGGGGGCAGACCGCGTCGTGGACCGGGACCCGGATGATCGTGTGGGGAGGTGCGCTCGCGGCCGGAGGAGGCTCCACGGCGACGGGTGCCGCCTACGACCCGATCGCCGACGCGTGGACGCCCGTCTCGGCGATCGGCGCGCCGTCGCCGCGGCAGTACCACGCGGCCGTGTGGACCGGGTCCCGGCTCGTCGTGTGGGGCGGCTCGTTCGGGGACACGTCGGGAACCCACTTCCTGGACGATGGCGGGCGTTACGACCCGGCAACGGACACGTGGACGCCGATGAGCTCCGCCGGCGCGCCGCTCGGCCGCCGCAACCACACCGCGGTGTGGACGGGGTCCAGGATGATCGTGTGGGGCGGAGACCGGGCGGACGGCACGACGATGACGCTCGACACGGGTGGACGCTACGACCCCGTGGGCGACGCGTGGCTTCCGACGTCCGCGCTCGGCGCGCCGTCCGGCCGGACGTACCACGGCGCGGCGTGGACCGGAGCCGGGATGGTGGTGTGGGGCGGGCAGTTCTACCCCGCGCCCGGACAGCGGCAATTCCTCGGCACCGGGGCGAGGTACGACCCGGCCTCGGACACCTGGTCGCCGGTGAGCCCGGTCTCCGCCCCCTCGGCGCGCATCGGGCACGCGATGGTCGCCGTCGGCTCCCTCGTTCTCGTGTGGGGCGGCCAGGGTGCGACGGGATGGACGAACCAAGGCGGACGCTACGACGCGAGCTCCGATACGTGGTCGCCGATGACGTCGATCGGCGCCCCGTCGCCGCGCACGACCGCCGCGGCCGTGTGGACCGGCTCGCGGCTGATCGTCTGGAGCGGTACCGCGGCGGGGGTCTCGCCGGATTCGGGGGGCCGCTACGACCCCGCGCTCGACCAGTGGACGCCGACGTTCAGCCAGAACGCGCCGCCCGCCCGGCAGGCGGCATCCTCGGTGTGGACGGGGAACGTGATGATCGTGTGGGGCGGGCTGAAGGGCGAAGAGCCCGTCGCCACCGGCGGTCGGTACGACCCGACGACCGACAGCTGGACCCCGACGTCCGAGTCCCCGCTCAACCGCAGCCGCGTCTACCACACCGCCGTGTGGACGGGAAGCCGCATGCTGATCTGGGGCGGCGAGCCCTGTCCCGCCGCCGCCGATAAGGGCACGAGCTACGACCCGATCTCGGACACGTGGGCCGGAATCAACTTCTTCACCGAGCCGGCGCCGCGCCGCCGTCACACCGCGGTTTGGACGGGGAGCCGCATGGTCGTGTGGGGTGGCCTGCTCTGCAACGCGCCGGCGTCCGTCACGGAGTCGGGAAGCCGCTACGACCCCGCGGCGAACACCTGGTCCCCGACCGCGAGCACGGGCGCGCCGTCCGCCCGGCAGTCTCATACCGGAGTGTGGACCGGAACCTCGATGATCGTCTGGAGCGGCGGCGACGAGACCGGATCGACTCTCGTCAACAGCGGAGGGCGCTACGACCCCGTGTCCGATGTGTGGTCGACGACGCGCAAGCAAGGGGCACCTGCCGCGAGGCGCGATCACACGGCCGTCTGGACCGGGAGCTCCATGATCGTGTGGGGCGGCACCGCGGGCGCGGATCTCGACACCGGGGGGCGCTACGACCCGGCCGCCGATCAGTGGGCCGCGACGTCCACGACGAACGCCCCCTCACCGCGCGTGGGCCACGCGGCGGTTTGGGCGGACAGCGTGATGGTCGTGTGGGGCGGGGACACGTCGGCGGTCGGAACGATCGATTCGACGAACACCGGCGGGCGGTACAACCCCGTGGCCAACGTGTGGACGCCGACGTCCACCGCCGGCGCACCGGAGGCGCGGACGCAGCCGTCGGCCGTTTGGACCGGGACCTTCGTCGTGGTGTGGGGAGGCGTGGGGAGCTACGCGCCGGATTCCGGCGGGCGTTACGTCGTGACGAGCCCCGACGGAGACCTCGACGGCGTGGCGGATGCCTGCGATTGCGCGCCGGGGAACCCCGGCGTGTTCGCGGTCCCGCCCGAAGTCGGGAACCTCGCGTTCGGCTCCGACAAAGCGACGCTGAGCTGGAGCTCGGCGCTCCCGGGCGGCGGATCATCGACCGTGCACGACGGGATCGCAGGCGCGCTTACGAGCTTGCCGGTGAGCGGAGACGCCGGCGTCGCTTGCGTGGGGCCCGGTACGGCGGGGACCTCGGTGTCGGACTCGAGCGTGCCGCCTCCCGGCCAGGGACGGTGGTATCTGGTGCGCGGGCGGAATTCCTGCGGGGCGGGGACGTTCGGCGCCGCCACAGGCGGCGCCGAACGCCTTTCGAACGTGTGCCCGTAATAGGGGTCTGACCCCTTTACATTCCGTTGCCGCAGAGCCCGACCGTGTCGCCGTGCGCCAGGTGATCCTCGAGCGCCTCCGGGAAATCGACCGCGACCGAGTTCCTCTTCGACGGCTTGCGCGGTGTGCCCTTGGTGTAGTGGCAGATGACCGCCTTCGGCATGTCCACGACGTACCCCTGGAAGCCGTTGGGGGTGAGGGCGTTGCCGGACACGGTTTCCCCGGTACCAGAAACCGACCCGGCGCTGGAGATGGCCCAGCCCGGCGTGTAGGACCCCTGCGCCGCGAGGAACTGCTGGAGGGGAAGCTGGCCCGTGGCCTCCGTCCAGATCATCGCCGCCGGAGGCGGTCCGAAGTCGCCGAACCCGTAAGCGCCGCCGACCACGACGGCCGCGTCGTCGCTCACGTCGTCCGCATAGGTGACGAAGTAGCTCGGATCGGAGAACTCGCCGAGCCAGCGCACCCCACCCTGCGCCGTCCAGAGCCAGGCTCCGTTGTCGCAGTAACGGATGATCGTGCCATCACCGAGATCGAAGCTGCGCTCGATCGGGTAGGCTTCCCCGACGATCGCCGAGGCGTTCGCGTTCATGCCGTACGCCGTCCCGACCTCGCTCTGGTAGTAGAAGATGCTCTCGGGATCCGAAGCGCAGATGGCCGGGGTCGCGAGCTCGATGAGCGACTCCTGCCCGTTGTCCCAGCGCGCGCCGCGCCAGAAGCCCCAGAAGTTGCGGTCCCAGCCGATGACGACCGAGCCGTCCGCCGAGACCGTGTTCGCACGGCTGGACGCGAAGTCGGAGTCGCCGACGAAGCCGAGCTCCTGCGAGCCGGTCGCGGGGGTCCACTGATACGCGGAGGTCTCGGTGCAATCGCGCCAGGAGAGGCCGACGACCTTGCCGCCGTTGCTGACGTCCCAAGCGCCGAGGAGGAACTGGTCGCACGGCTGGTTGCCGGGGACCAGGTCGATCGGCGTCCAGCTCTCGCCGCCCTGCCACACCGCGCCGCGGTCCACCGGGTAGCCGAAGGTCGTCAGGTCCGTGATGTCGCCGACGATCGTCTGGCCGTCCTCCGAGATGCCGGGGCTCGGGCTGAAGAAGCTGCCGCCGATGTTCTCGGGGCCGGATTCCGGCGTCCATCGGAACATGCCGCCGTCCCAGGTTCCGACGGCGGTCCGTCCATCACGGGATAGGTCGGCCACGCCGGAGTTGTAGAGCTCGATCGTGTGGATGACCGGGGCGTCCTTGACGCGGTTGAAGGTGATGTCCGCGCTCGTGGTGGAGCCGGACGCCGCCGCGACGCCCGTGAAGGCGCAGCGATCGTCGGTGACGCCGTCCTCCGACTCCTGTGCGCCGTTGTAGTACTCCTCGGGTCCCGGGAGAAGGGAAGGCGAGGGCACCGAGAAGGCACCGGCGATCAGGCCGTCCACGTACACGTTGTACGACGCGCCCGGCGTGACGCCGTGGAACGCGTAGGAGCCGTCAGGCCCTGCCGCGCCCTGCGACCACTGGCCCGAAATGCCCGAGGTCGCATCGCCGAACGGGTCGGCGACGTTGCGCGCGATGACGTTGATCCCCAGCACGCCGATCGTGGTGTTCCCCTTCCCGGGAACCAGGACCGAGCCCGCGATCGAGGCGCTCGTGCTCGGCCAGCCGGCCTCGGGGTAGATATCCGACACGGCCGCGACGTCGTCCAGGCGGTCGATGGTGCTCTGCGGAACGCCGTTCTGGAAGAGGTTCATGAACGGATACATCGTCTCGACCTGACTCGCGCTCGGGAAGCTGGTGAACGGGTCCGTGCATCCCTCGGGACCGACGTAGGGCTCGTAGTACGCGAAGAGCTGCCCGTTGAGCTGGGAGTGAGCGATGTTCATCGCGTGGCCGATCTCGTGGGTCACGACACCCGCGAACATCGCCGCCGCCTCCTCGGGCGTGACGAAGTCAGGGATCGAGCTGCCGTTCAAGACCACGGTGGCCTCGAGGAGCGCCGGCGTCGTCTCGTCCCCGTACTCGACGATCGTCACGCCGAGCACGGCGCCGCTGTAGCCGAAGAGCTGCTCTATGATCGAGCCGTCCGCGTCGTAGACGACGCGGATGCCGCCGCCGCTGTAGGAGCCGAGCTCCTCGAAGATGTTGATCGCGTTGATGTCGCTGGCCAGCTCGCCCGCGAGGACCCCGTGGAAGCTCGACGTCGCGACGCCGTTCCACTGGGAGATCGCGAACGACACCATGGCGTCCGCCTGGTCCTTGCTGAGCGGGCCGAGAGGTCCGTAATCCACGTAGACCGGGGTGTCTCCCGCGGGCCACGCGTAGGGGGTCTTGGTCGCGGCGTCCTTGATGTAGATCGGGCCGCCGGCGAGCGCCGCCGTCGCGGTCAGCGCGGCGATGAGGGTCGAGATGAGCTTACGCATGGCTACTTCACCGCCTTCTTGACCGGCCGGTCGAGATGGACGCCGTCGTCGATCGTGCGGCCCGTGCCGGGGGGAGTCGTGGGAGCGCCCCACCAGTTCTCCTTGACCGCCTGGTCGACCAGAGCGACGAACGCGTCCGCGGAGACGAAGCCCTTGGTGGTGTCGAGCATGGTGCTCTGGTTCGCGGAGAGGTTCGCGTTCCCCACGGGGAGGGCGTGGAAGAGGCCGCGATTCGCGGTCTCGTTCTGAACGTTACCGGCCGTGTAGTCGAACTTCCCCTGTCCCAGGCCGACCGTCGTGCGGAAGCCGGCGTGCGACACGGGGCCGAGGAACAGGAGGACCTGCTCCCCCTCGCGGTACTGCGGAAGGCCCGGAACGCCTCCCAGGTAGATCCGCCCCTGGCCCATTCCCTCGGGGGCCTGAAGGCCGATCTGGCGGAACGTGAAGGTGCGCCCGGTGTTTCCGCGGATGTCGCGGGCGACGTCGAGGGTGACCTCGACGTGGTTCATGGTGCCGGTGCGCGCGACGCGCACCGACGTGACCGTGCCGCTGACGATGACGGACGCGCCGTGAACCAGGTCAGCCAGGTTCGCGGGCGCGCTCATCGTCGTCGCGCGGGTTTCCGTAACGGCGAGGAACGCCGCTGCGAGCGCGGCGGTGGCCGCGACGAACCGAAACCGATTTCGTGTCATGTGTCTCTCCTTGCAATGCGCTCGATGGCGTCCACGAGCTGATCGGTGATATCGGACTTGGCGAGGCAGGCGTCCGCACCCGCCGCCAGGGCTTCCTTGCGAACCGCCTCGCTGGCGTGGAAGGTCGTCAGGACCACGAACGGCCCTTCGACGTCGGCCTTGATGAGGCGCGTGGCGTGGAGCCCGCCCCCGTCCGGAAGCGAGACGTCCATGACGACCACGTCGGGGGCGAGCTCCGCGGTGCGGGCCACGGCCTCGGCGCAAGAGTGCGCGCGTCCGGCCACGACGAAGCCGGGCAAGAGCGCAAGCCAGGCGACGTACGCATCGAGAAGATCGTCGTTCGTGTCGACCAAGAGCAGGCGAATGTCGGGCACGAGAACCCCCGGGATCGGCGAGGAGTATTCCGTACCGCCCGCCCGGGCGCTGTCGGGGAATCCCCGACTTCGCGGCGATTCCCGCCTTACTCGACGAGGCCCGCCTTGATCGCGAAGCGAACCAGGCCCGCGACGTCGTGGATGCCGAGCCGCTCCATCAGCCTCGCGCGGTGCGTTTCGACCGTCTTGACGGAAACGTCGAGGATCCCCGCGATCTCCTTGGTCGAGCGGCCCTCCGCGATGAGCTGGAGGATCTCGCGCTGGCGCTGGGTCAGTCCCGCGAGGGGATCGGCTCCCGGCGCAGCATCGCCCAGCATCCCCTCCACGACCGTGCGCGACACGCGAGGCGTCAGATACGTCTCCCCGCGCATCACCGAGGCCAGCGCGAGCGGCAGCTCGGCCACAGCGGCGCCCTTGAGCAGGTAGCCGGCGACCCCGGCCTGCAGCGCCTGCCGCACGTAGCTGGCCTCCGCGTGCATCGAGAGGATGATCACCCGCGTGCGCGGCGACGCCTCGGCGGCGCGCCGGGCGACCTCGAGGCCGTTCAAGCCGGGCATGCCGATGTCCAGGAGCACGACGTCCGGCCGCAGCGTGCCGATGAGCTCGAGCGTCTCGCGCCCCTCGCCGGACTCGCCGACGACCTCGGCTCCGTCGATCGACTCGACGAGCGCGCGCAGCCCGGCGCGCACCAGCGTGTGGTCGTCCGCCAGCAGGATCCGCGTACGGCTCACGACGAGACCTCGAGCGGAAGCTCGGCGCGGACTCGCGTGCCGCGCCCCAGGACCGACTCGATCGCGAGCTCGCCCCCCAGAAGCTGCACGCGCTCCCTCATGCCCAAAAGGCCCACGCCGAGCTTCGAGGCCACGTCGAAGCCGGTCCCGTCGTCCTCGACGGCGACGACCAGCCGGCCGTCTCGGCGCTCGATCGAGGCCGTCGCGCCGCGGGCCCGGGCGTGGCGCACGACGTTCGTGATCGCCTCCTGGGCGACGCGAAACGCCGTGATCTCGACCTCGGGCGGGAGGCCCGCAAGCGCAGGATCGCCGCGAAAGACCAGGTCGAGCCCGGTGCGCTCGGCCGTGGTCTCGAGGTAACCCTTCAGCGCGGAGACGAGCCCCATCTCGTCGAGCAGCGGCGGGCGCAGCGCCAGCGAGAGATCGCGGATCTGCTGGATGATCCGATCGACGAGCTCCGTCGAATCCACCAGGCGCTTCGCGGCCCCCGCAGCGCGGGCCGGATCCGCGATGAGCTGGAGGTTGATGATCACCGCCGTGAGGGAGGGCCCGAGGTCGTCGTGCAGCTCGCGCGCGATGCGTTTGCGCTCTTCTTCCTTGGCGGCCTCGAAGCGGCGCGTGAGATGCCGCAGCCGGTCATAGGCCGCGCGCAGCTCGGTCTGGGCGCGCTCGCGCTGCCCTTGCAGCTCGACGAGTTGCCGGTTGCGGCGCGCGAGCGACGCGGTGCGGAGCCGGTGGGCGGCGAACGCGCCGCCCACGATCACGACGGCGGAGGCGATCCGGAACCACGCCGTCATCCAAAACGGCGGCGGCACCGAGATCTCGAGCGTGCGGGCGGTCGCCCACGCGCCCTGGCCGTTGCGGCCCTTCGCCGAGAAGAGATGGCGGCCCGGAGGCAGGTCGGCGAACGTGACGCTGCGCCGCGGGCCGAGCTCGATCCAGGGCGTTCCCTCCGGCCCGAGCCGGTACGCGTAGAGGTTGCGCTCGGGCGCCTCGAAGCCGAGCACGGTCATCTCGAGCGAGACCCAGGCGCCGTACGGGACGGTCGCATGCGACAGCTCCCAGGTCGGACGATCGCCCCGGAAGTCTCCCGCTGCGGTGCGAATCCCGGAGATCACGATCGGGGAGACGACGGCCGGGCGCCTCGGCATTCCGGCCGGGACGGCGACCAGGCCGCCGACCCCGCCGAAGAGCAGCGTATCGCGCGTACGGGCCGCGCTTCCCACCTCGAACTCCCCGGCCGGGATTCCCTCCGCCGGGCCGTAGTTGGCGACGTCGCCCGACGCCGGATCGAGCCACGCCAATCCGTTGCGCGTGCTCAGCCAGAGGCTCCCGTCGTCGTCCTCGAGGATGGCGGTGACGTTGTCGTCCACGAGCCCTTCGAGCCGCGTGATGCGACGGAAGCGCACGGCACCCTCCGTCCCTCGCTCTACGCGATGGAGGCCGCCCCCCGCGGTCCCCACCCACACGCGCCCCGCCCGGTCCTCGAGGATCGACGTGACCGTGCGATGGCCGAGCGACGCGGGATCGCCGGGTGAGGGAAGGTACCGTGTGGCGACCCCCGTTTCGGGATCGACCGCGTTGAGCCCTCCGGAGCGCGTGCCGACCCACAAGGTTCCGCCCGCGTCCTCCCGGAGGCAGGTGACGTAGTCGTCGCTGAGACTCTTCGGGTCGTCCGCGGCATGCACGAAACGGACGCGCACCTTCCCGTCGGGATCGATCCGCTGCACGCCCCCCTCTCCGGTGCCGATCCACATCCTCCCTTGCCGGTCCTCGAGGATCGCGCGCACGTACCCCGCGCCCAGCGAGGCCGGGTCGTCGTCCCGGTGGGCGAGCGAGCGCCGGGGCGCGCCGTCCGGCCCCAAGACACGCAAGCCCGTGCTCGACCCCACCCAGATCGAGCCCGTGCGATCCTCGGCGAGTGCGAGGACTTGTCCCGCTCCCGTGAGGACAAGGCGATCTTCGCTCGGGGCGCCGCCGCGCCGGACGAGCTCTCCCCCCATGGTGCCGATCCAAACCCTGCCGTCGGCAGCGACGAGCAGCGACCCCAGGTCGTCGCTCTCGAGCTTGGGCATCCGCGCGCGGCCGGCCGCCGCGGCGAGATCGATCGCCGAGGGCGAGACGCGCTGCAGGCCGCCTCCCCAGCTCCCGATCCACAGCGCCTGGTCCTCGCCGGCCGCGAGCACCAAGACGCGATCGCTTCCCAGACCGTCGCGGCGCGCGGGATCGCTTCGGTAGACGACCGTGCGCCCCGTCACGGGATCGAGCTCGATGAGGCCGCTCCCGAACGTCCCGACCCACAGGCGCCCCGACGCGGCCGGCAGGATCGCGGCGACCTCCAGCCCGCGGATCGTCGTGCGCGTGAAGCGGCTCGTGGCCGCGTCCCACCGGTCCACGCCCTGATCGGTTCCGATCCAGATCCGCCCCTGGCGATCCTCCGCGATCTCGAAGACCGCGTTCGAGGAGATCGACCCCGGGTCCGCCGGGTCGTGCCGGAAGACCTCGAGGCGTCCCGACCCACGGTCGAGCCGCGAGAGGCCGCTGTCCGCGGTGGCGATCCACAAGCGGCCTTCGCGATCGAAGCGAAGCGCCAGCACGTAGCTTCCACCGGCCTCCACGCGCTCGAACCGGCGCGTATCCGGGTCGAACCGGTTCAGCCCGTGCTGCGTCCCGACCCAAAGCGCTCCATCCGGCGCCTCGGCGATGACGGTGACGCTGTCGTGCCGGAGGGATGCGGGATCCTTCGAATCGTGCCGGAAATGCTCGAACGTCCAGGTCGCGCGATCGAGGAGCTCCAGTCCGCCGGCGTTGGTTCCGATCCAAAGACGTCCCTTGGAATCCTCGACGATGGCGCGGATGACGTGATCGGAGATCGAGGACGGGTCGCCCGAGTCGTTCTTGAACTCGCGAAAGGCGTAGCCGTCGTAGAGGTACAACCCGCGTCGCGACCCGATCCACAGGAACCCCGCCCGGTCCTGGCAGAGCGCGGTGATCACTTCCGGCAGCGGCCCGTTCTCGGGGCCCACGCGCTCGAAGTGGAGGTGGGGCGGGGGGACCGCGAGCGCGAGGAAGAGGAGGGAAGGAACTAGTTGCAAGGCGCTCCGTGAACGCGCGCGGCGCCGGACGAGGTGCTCCCGATCGTCCCCTCGCCCGACGAGGTGACGCCGGCGACGAGATACGTCCACGTCTCGCCGGGCGGCGGGACCTCCGTATCGGAGAAGGCGCTCGACGGGAGCCGCGTCGCCACGCACGTCCCGTAATCCCCCGCCGCGACACTCGCGATCGTGCCGCGGTAGAGGTTGAACGCGCTCGAGCCGCTCCCCGAAGCCTCCGCCCACGTTATGTCGTCGTGGCCCGTGAAGCCGAGTGCCGCCACCTCGGCGGGCACGGGGAACGAGACGGCGTTGACCGTCCACGTCGTGACCTCGTGGTTGGTCCCGAACTTCTCCTTCTTGATGAAGTTCGTGTCGGCGACGACCTCGCACGCCAGCGTGTACGAGCGCACGGTCGGGAAGGCATAGGAGATGGCGTCCACGCCGGAGCCGATCACGGTCGTCCCGCCGCCGCGCAGCGTCCACGTGATCGCGTTGGTGACGCCCGCGCCCGCGGCGAACCGCGTGGTCACGCCGAAGCTCACCGGGAACCCGACGTCCACGGTCACAGCGCCCGGCGCCGGCGACGCGGATCGGACGGGTGCCGTCGGCGCGACACGCGGATGCCCGAAGAACGTCAGCCCCCACTGCTGGTTGCAGACGTGGCAGAAAGGAGGTCCAAGGCTCCGCATCTCGCAGCTCGTCTCGGGCCGGTACAGGCACGAGTCGTAGTACTGCGCCCCGGCCTTCGGCGGCCCGATGTCGCCGATCCACTCCGGCCACGCGCCCGTGACCCCGTTCGTCGAGGTGTTCAGCTCGAACGCGACCGTGCCGCAACCGGCGCCCCCGTATTCGTCCTCGAGGTCGCCCAGCGAGTGCCCCAGCTCGTGACCGGCGATCTCGACGGCCTGGAAGTTCCCCGCCGAGTACACGGCGCGAGACCCGCCGCATCCTCCGTAGCGGGCCGTGTTCACCATGACGATCGTCTTGTCCGCGGCCGGCGCGCGCAGCTCGGCGGCGACCAAGTTCGCGCCGCCGTCGGTGTCGCACTGCCCGCCGTAGAACAGGCAGCGGTTCCCGGAATCCCCGCACGGGTAACCGTCGTTCGGGAAGCGCGACCCCATCGCGGTGTTGCGGATCACGCCGCAATCGCACTGGTCGGTCCCGCTCTCCGTCGAGTACGCGTAGACGAGGACGTAGTTGACGAAGCCGTCGTGCTCCTTGTACGGCGTCTTCGCACGGAAGTAGTTGACGAGGGCCTGCATGTGGCTCTGCATGACGTTCTTCTCGGCGTAGGTGTACCCGTCGGGAACGATCACGACGTTGATGCGCTCGGCCACGGCCGCCGCGTCGCCGTAGAGGCTGTACATCTCCGGGTCGCCGAAGCTCTCGGGCCACAGAACCGACGCCGCCAGCGGTGCGACGTCCGGCTCCGGCACGACCGGCACCGTCCCCAGCACGCGCCGCGACGCCGCCGCGGTCCCACCGTCGTAGTACGCGACCTCGACCCGGTCGTACCCGGGAAGGTCGGGGACCTCGGCGACGAAGGTCTCGCGGTGGAGCTCGATCGTGTCGCCCTGAACGTGGGGCTCGGTCCAGGCCGGGTGCGCAAGGCACAGCCCGGACACGTCGGTGCGGATCGTGATCCGCTCCCCCTTCGGACCGAGAAGCGCGACCTCGAGCTGCACCGGGGCGCCCTCGACGTACGCCTTGATCGCGGGAGGCTCGGGCGCGGCTGGAAACGGCCGCGCCCTCACCGAGGCGCCCAGGACCCGCGCGCCGTCGCGATCGACCTCGATGCCGAGCAGGCGTGTCGGAGATGCGATCGCCGGAGCGACGGCCAGCGCGATGCAGCCGAGCTGGAACCCGAATTTCAGCATAGACGCCCCCGCGCGGGGGCATGCTAGCAGGACTATGCGCCGTTGCATCCTCGTCCTCCTGGCGACCTCGGCCGCCGCGGGCGCAGAGCCCAGCGCCTCCCCTCCCCCTTCGCCCAAGGACCTCGGGCTGACCGAGCGCGTGCAGCGCAGGCTCGTGCAGATCGACGTGTCCCTCAAGGGCCCGGCCGATCGGCTGGCCGGGCTGGGAGTCGATCACTTCACGCTGACCGTGGCGGGCAGGATGCTGAAACCGGTCGCCGTCGATCCGCTCTGTCCGGGCACGGCGCCGGCCCTGGTCGAAGCGGGAACGGGATCCCCGCCGGAGGCCGCGCACACCCCCACGACCTACCTGTTCTATTTCGACCAGCGCAACCTGACCTTCGTGGGCCGCACCCGGGCTGCGGAGCAAGCCAAGGCGCTGATCCCGCGGCTAGTCCGTGAAGGCAACCGCGCCGCGATCGTGTCCTCGGGAAAACGGATGACGACCCTTTCGGGCTTCACCGAGCGCAACGACGTTCTGCTCGAGGCGATCGACCGGCTGCACCGTGACATCGGTCAATGGGACGACTACGCGGCGCTGGAGGGCTCACGCCAGGACGACGTGGTACGGGCGAAGCGAGTCTCGCGCGAGGCCGCCTGCCAGCAGGCCCGGTTCTATCAGCGCGACGAGCTGCGGCGTGCGGAGGCGTCACTCGAGCTGTTCCTGGCCGCGCTCGGTCGCTTCGCCGACGTCGATGCTCCCAAGATCGCGCTCTACTTCGCAGATACCTTGCGGGACGAGCCGGGGCGTCACTACATCGCGGAGGCAGGATCGAACTGTTTCCAGTTCGCCGGCAACCTCGAGCTCTCGTTCCGAAAGCTTCATCAGGGCGCCGCGGCCTACGGGGTGAAGGCCTATGCGGTCCAAGCGGAGGGCCTCGTCCCGCCGCCCGTCTCCGGCGCGCGCGTGGCGCGCGAGACCGGCATGAAAGACGCGCAGGACGGGTTGAAGACGCTGACGCTCGAGACGGGCGGCAACGCGTTCCTGAACGGGGCGAGCGTCGAGTCGATGGTCGAGCGCATGGCGGCCGATGCCGCCTGCGTCTACGTCCTCAGCTTCGATCCGGCGCCGTTCCCGCAGGACCAGCCGCTCTCCGTACGCGTGGACGTCGCGGTCCCCGGCGTCCGCGCCCGCGCGCGGACCGAGATCGTCGTCCAGAGCGAGTCGGCGCGCCGGATGGCCACGTTGCTGGCGGCCTTCATGGCCCCGGATACGCTGGGTGACGCCGTTCCGATGCACGCGGCGGTCGTCCCCCTCGACGTCGACGACGGGAAGCTCCGGCTCCTGGTTCAAGCCTCGCCGCCCGCAACAACGCTCGCGCAGGGGGAGGAGTGGGACCTCGGCATGTCGCTGGTTTCGCAGTCCACCGTGCCGGACGACGCGTCCGGACGCGTCGCGGTGAATCGGGCGGGCGTTCGGCTCGTCATCGAGTCCGAGATGCGCGTCAAACCGGGGCCGTACGAGATTGCCCTCGTGGGGATTGAGAGCATGACCGGCCGGGTCGCGACGGGCCGGATCGCCGGGAATTGGTCGGGCGCGCTGCCGGAGGGAGTCTCTGCGACCAGCATCCTGCAGCCGATGGAAGGTGCCTTCCTCCGTGACGGTCGCTCGCGAACCACCGGGTCCCTGGTGGTTGCGGACGGCGAGCCCGTTCGCGCGGATCGCCCCGCGGCGTTCGTGAGCCTCGTCTGCCGGACGGACAAGCGGCAGACCACGGTCCGAGTGCTGCGCTCGCTGACGGGTCCCTCGTCGTTGACGTTTCCTCCCCTCGAGCTCGCGCTCTCCGACAAGCCGTGCGCGCAGGTCCGTGACGTCGTCCCGCCCGGCACGCTCGCGCCGGGGGAATTCACCTATGGGATCATGCTGGAGGGTGCCAAAGCAGGCCCGAAGAGAGACTTCCATGTGGAGTAGCCCGGCCATCGCGGCGGTCCTCGCCATGACCCTCGTCGGCCAGCCCGTTCCGGACTGGCCGGTCAAGCCAGCCGAGCGATGGGCCGAGGGCGCGCCGGTCACGCTCTCCGGGCTTCGCGGCAGGGTCGTGCTCCTTCGCTTCTTCACCGACACGTCGTGCCCGTACTGCTCGGCGACCGCGCCCGCGCTCCGGCAATTCGACCGGGAGTTCGGAGGCCAAGGCCTCGTCGTCATCGGCATCTACACCCCGAAGCCCGAGCCGCGCCCGGTGGACGTCGCGGAGGTGCGCGCGCTCGCCCGCGAGTACGGCTTCGGATTCCGCGTGCTCGTGGACGACGACTGGGGCGCGCTGCGCACGCTGTGGCTCGATCGGGTGCCGGATGCGGGATTTACGTCGGCATCGCTGCTCATCGACCGTCGCGGCATCGTTCGCCACGTACAGGAAGGCGGCGCCTACGCGAAGGACGCGGAGGACCCGAAGGCACGCGACGATTTCAAGCGGATGCACGAAGCGATCGCGAAGCTCGTCGCGGAGCGGTGATGCTCGTCCCACTGCTGGTGGCGCTTGCCGTCTCCCGCGGTCCAGGCCCCGGCGAGGTGACGCTTTCGTGGGACGAGGCGCCGGGGCCGTTCGCCGTCCATCGCGCCTCGGCTCCTTCTCTCGTCGATGATCCCGGCGCGCACATCCGGAACACCTCGGAGGACTCCTTCGTCGACTCCGCTTCGCCCTCGATCGCGTTCTACCGCGTGGTAACGACCCCTTGCGGCAACGGCCAGGTCGATTTCGGCGAGGAGTGCGACGACGGCGCGCATGCGGGCGGCGACGGGTGCACGGAGCGCTGCACGCGCGAGATGCCCGGCGCGTGCGGCATCGTCGCGGCGCCGACCGCCGACCTCACGCCCGCGACCGGATCGCTCTGGGACGACGTCGCGCTGTTCTTCCGGCTCGAGGAGTCGGGAGACGGGCCGCGCGTCGATGCCGTGACCGGACTCGGGATCCTCCCCGATCCGACCGGGGCGGGGACGATCCCGGTGCCGGCCAAGGCCGGCGGGCTCGGGCAGCACCTGGACGGCCCGAATCTCTACCACTTCTGGAGCCCCACGGCGCTCGTGCTGAACCACGGCCGCGGGAGCTTCACGTGGGTGGCGTGGGCGCGGCTGGATTCCACGTACGACGACCAGTCGATCGTCGGCAAGTGGTCGATCCCCGAGAACCAGCGCGAGTACCTCGTCCGGTACGACCGCGCGACCGGGCTCGTCGCGCTCGACGTGGCCGCGCACGGCATCGCCGGGGACTGCGAGGTCGGTCACGTCGCGCATCCGACCGTGCTCGAGACCGGACGCTTCTACTTCATCGAGGCCTGGCACGACGCGTCTTCCGGATCGATCGGGATCCGCGTGAGCACCGAGGGGATGCGCGGTCCGGCGGCGAGCGCGCCCTGGAGCGCGGGGGTGCACGTCGGCTGGGGCGACTTGAACGTCGGGGCGCACAACACCTGCCTCGACGACCACCTGCACGGCACGATCGACGCGGTCGGCTTCTGGAAGCGCACGCTGACCGAAGCCGAGAGCGTCACCCTGTGGAACGGTGGCTTCGGGCTCGAGCTACCTCGTTAGCTGCCCGCGCGCGCCCAGGAGGATCGGATCCCCGGGGAGAGCGGCGAGCTCCCGGTCGAGCGCCGCGCCGTACTCCTTGTCGCTCCCCCGCCCGCAGCACGCGATCGCGCGCGCAAGCCGCGCGGCCCCGTCCTTCGGATTCGCGGCCACCGCGCGCTCCGCCTCCTTCAGCATCACGTCCCAGCGGCTCAGGCGGTCGAGGCAGCTCCAGCGCCCCGTCCGCAGGTCGCGTGAGCCGGGGTCGATCGCAAGCCCGGCGTCGTAGGCGGCCAGCGCGTCATCGTACCGACCGAGCGCCTCGAGCGTGTTCCCGAGCTTGCGGCGCAGGTACGGCTCGCGCGGCGCGACCGCGACCGCCTCGGCGAGAAGCGGCGCGGCATCGGCCTGGCGGCTCCGCGCGATCAGGAGCTGGGCGAGCCTGAGGCGCGCGTCGATGGTCTCGGGCTCGGCGGCGATCACCTCGCGATACGCCGCCACCGCGCCGTCGAGGTCCCCCGCGATCGCGCTCCGGTCGGCGTCCGCCATGAGGGCGAGGGAGCGCAGCGCCTCCTTCGGATCGCGGCGGCTCCGCGAGGCACCGGGCGGCGCCGCCGCGGCCGAGGCGTAGCCGAGCGCGGCGAGGCCGCGGCGCGCCTCGTCGTCCAGGGTCGCGGGCTCCGCGCGCTCCTCCTTCAGTCCCGAGACGAAGGTTTCGAGAAACGCGGTCAGCGTGTCGCGCTGCCTCGCGTCGCTTGCCGCGAGGTCTTTCATCTCACGCGGATCCGCGGACAGGTCGTACAGCTCCTCGTGCGCTCCCTTGACGAGCTTGAAGCCGCCCTCGCGCAACGCGACGAGCGGTGCGCAACCGTGGTGCAGCTCCGCGTAGAGGCTCTCCGCGTAACCCGAGGCGCGGGACCACGGCACCGGGCCGCCGTCGAGCAGCGGCCGCAGGTCGCGTCCTTGGACGCCGGGAGGCACCGGCAGCCCGAGCGCGCCGAGCACGGTCGGCATGACGTCGATGAGGCTCACCGGTGCCGCGATCTTCCCCGAGGGGCCCCGGCCCGGGACGCGGATCACGAGCGGCACGCGCAAGGTCGCGTCGTGGACGAGGACGCCGTGGGTTCGCTCGTCGTGCTCGCCGAGCGCCTCCCCGTGGTCGGAGGTGACGACGACGAGCGTCTCGTCGCCGCCGCGCGTCTTGCTCCATCCCTCGACGAGCTTTCCGATCACGCGGTCCGCATAGGCGATCTCGCCGTCGTAGGCGGATTCGTACCGGCCGAGCTCGGGCTCCGGCGGGCGGTAGGGCGTGTGCGGATCGAACAGGTGCACCCACGCGAAGACCCGCCCGCCTCGCCGCTCCGCAAGCCACGCGAGCGCCGCCGCCACGACCTCCTCGCCCCGGCGCTCCGGGTAATAGAGGAGCCCCGCGGGGCCCTGATCGACGAGGCGATCGTCGTACGTCTCGAACCCCTGGTCGAGCCCGTAGCGCGCGTCCAAGACCTCGGCCCCGATGAACGCACCGGTGGTGAAGCCGGCCGTCCTCAGGACCTCGGCCAGCGTCGTCTCCGCGGCGGGGAGCTTGTAGAAGCCGTTGTCGCGCAGCGTGTGGGACGGAGGGAGCCGGCCCGTCAGGATCGACGCGTGCGCCGGGAGCGTCAGCGGCACCGGCGTGATCGCGTTCGTGAATCCCGCCCCCGCCGCCGCGAGCGCGTCGACGTTCGGGGTGCCGGGGCCGCCGGGTGCCGCGTAGGAGAACCGGTCGGCGCGCGCGGTATCGATCGTGACGAGCAGCACGTCCCGCGCCGGAGGCGGCGGTGCGTGCCCGCACGCCGCGAGGAGCGTCGCGGCGAGCGCGGCTCCGAGCTCAGCGCGCCGGGACATCGCGGAACCGATCGTGCAGCCAGAAGTACTGCTCGGGGTGGCGGAGGATGAGCGACTCCATCTCGGCGTTGACGCGCGTGACGATCGCCTCGGGCGAGGCGCCGGAAAGCTCCCCCGGTGCCAACGCGGTCGGGAACACCATGCGGTAGCGGTACGGGACGTCGGTCGTGTAGCACGCGCCGATCAGCACGGGCAACTCGAGCCGTCGCAGCAGCACCGCGGCACCGCGCTCGCACGGTGCCGGCCTGCCGAAGAACGGCGCGACCACGGCCTTCCCGTGCGGCCGCTGGTCGAGCAGGAGCATCACCGACCCGCCGGCGGCGGCGATCTTCGCGATGTCGGCCCACGCGCCCCGCCGGTGGATGACCCGATAGCCGCGCCCCTCGCGCAGACGCTGGGTGGACAGCGATAGCGGTCGGTTGCGCGGTGGGCGCACGACCGCGTAGGCGTGCCGGAAGCCGAGCGCGGGGAACAGCGCCGCCCCCGCCTCGAAGTCGCCGACGTGCGCGGTGACGACGATGCACGGCGTGCGGCGATCGAAGATGTCGCGCGCGGCCGGGCACAGCTCGAGCTCGTAGTGCGCGGAGCGCGTCGCGAGCGGGACGTGGCGATCGAACGCGACGTTGCGCAGCAGCAGGGTGAGGAAGTAGCGCCACGACTGGAGGACCAGCGCCTCGCGCGCATTGGCGTCGAGGGCGGGGAGCGCCTGGGCGATGAACTCGCGCGCGGCCTGGGTGTGCCGCGGGTCGACGCGCCGCGCCGTCCGGGCGAGCAGGCCGACGATCGCGTCCTGCCCGCGCGCAGGCAGGCGCGCCAGCCCGCCGAGCGTCCCCTCGGCGAGCACGCTCTCGAGCCACGCGAGAGCCCCGGCGCGGTTCCCCGCCACCGGGGCCCATGGGATGGGCCAGTCGCTCACGGTCGTGGCGGGCACTTCCCGGCGTGAGGCTCGTCCCCGGTCCCCTTGAAGACGACCCGGTCGGCGCGCTCCCCCAGATCGATCAGGACGTCGCGCACGCGCGCCTGCTCCTCCCCGATCACCTCGTCTCCCCCGTCTTGCCGCACGTGGATCGGCTCGCCCACCACCACGGCCACGCGCGCGAACGGCATCGGCACGAACGAGCGGTCCCACGATCCCTTGATGCGATACCCGGGGCGGAACGAGGCGGCGCCCGGAACGATCGGGATCCCGGTCTTCCTCGCGAGGAAGATCGCCCCCGCCTTCACCTGCTCGTGCGGGCCGCGCGGGGCGTCGACGCTGATCGTGACGACCTTGCCTTCCGCCAGCCGGCGCCTCAGCTGGATGAGGGCGCGCGCGCCGCCCCGCGTCGTGGAGCCACGCTCGATCTCGGCGCCGAACACCTTGAGGAAACACGCCTCGAACCAGCCGAGATCCGACATCGACGTCAGCACGATCATCGGCACCGCGATCGCGTAGGGAAGGAGCGGGAACTGGCGCCCGTGGAACTCGACGAAGATGAAGGGCTTTCCCGACTCGCGCAGCGCGCGCGCTTCCGGGGCCTCGATCCACGTGCACCGATCGGTCGCGATGATGAGGCGCAGTCCCCACCCGACGAGACCGCCGGTCAGCGGAACGAGCCAAGGGAAGATGAGGCGCTTGCTCGGCGCCCGGAGCGACTTCGTCGCCCGGCGCAGCCGCCGGAACGGGCCGACGCGCTTGTAGGCGTCGTCGAGGACGGCGCCGCGAGGAGCGGCAGAAGGGTCCGGCATGCGCCCAGATTAGACCAGGCGGCGCGTCCTGAGCACGGCCGCGACCGTGGAGCCTCCCCGGCTCACCTGAATCGCGATCTCCCGGCCCGGCTCACGGAGGATCTCGCGCATCGCCGGGAGCGTCAGCGAAGCGGCGGGCTTCCCGTCGAACGAGACGAGCTCGTCGCCCGCGGCCAGGCCCGCCTCGTCCGCCGGCGAGGCGGGAAGCACGCGCAGGACCCGGCGGAGGGCGAAGTCCGGCCCCTCGGTCACGAGCGCCAGCCCGCTCATGTCGAACTCGTAGGGCTGGGAGAAGCGCTCGTTGGGCTGGAAGTAGACGCGCTTGCGCGAGTAGTCGAAGGTGACGCGGAAGCGCTTCAGGATCGCGCCGCCGATGTTCCCGGCCTTCCCCTCGCGCCCGAACATGCCCGTCTGCGGGAGCCCGGTCACCGGGCGCTCGATGATCGCCTCGCCCAGGCGCAGAGCCGGCGCGCGGCCGACGGGCAGGGGCACCTCGCCGCCGACACCGCGCCCGAACGTGGTCAGCGAGGGGGGCAGCGCCCCACGCAGCTCATGATCCTCGATGAACGACGGCAGCAGGATGAGCGGGAAGCTCGACCCGGAATCCAGAACGAACTCCCCCTCGATCTCCTTGCCGCCGGGGAGCGTGACCGCCGCCTTCACGTACGGGTGGTTGTCGTAGAAGCGCAGCGGGAGCCCCTTGCCGCGCCCGTCGGCCGAGAACCCCTTCGGCTCGTACAGCACGAGCTCGGACTTCAGGTAGTCGATCTCGACCACGAAGCGCTGGAAAAGCTCGGCCCCGACGATGCCGTCGATCCGCCGGCCGACGCTGTTCTCGATCGACGTCAGCGGGAACGATCCCACCTCGAGGTCGGCGAGGCGCGCATCCCCGATTCCGAGCGTCACGTGCGGCACCTGGGCGCTCGCCACGCTGCCCCCGGCGCCGTGCGCGAACGCCCCGTCGCGCGACGGCAGGCCGAGCGCCGCCACGACCTCGGGGCCGACCGAGGAGGCGAGCGCTCCGGTGTCGAGGATGAAGTGGTACGGCCCCGACCCGTTGACAGTAACCTCCAGGAACATCGTGTTCCCGTTGAGCTGGATCGGAACCCGTGTCGGACCCGCGAGCAGGAGCGGCGTCAAGACGGCGGCGATTAGGCTCATGCCGACGTAGTACGCTCGGGCGCGCATGACGTCGCTCGGACGGCTGGAAAAGATTTTCCGGGAGTACGGGCCGGGCCGGGCCGCGGAGAAGGCGACGCTCGTCGCGGCGCTTCGCCGGACGAGCCTCCCCGGCGCGCCCGCCGTGCTCCGCCTGCACGAGATCCTCCTCTTCCTGCGCGCGTTTCCCGACGACGCGAGGCTTCTTCGATCGGTCGAGGCGGCGCTCGCGGGATTCGAGCGCCGTCGCGACCTGGCCCGCTTCAGAGACGCGCTCTTGGGAAGCGGGATCTCGGGGACCGATCTGCGCTACCGCTTCTTCTGGCCGACCGCTCGCTGGCTCGCCTCGCGGTGGCCGGACAGGCTGCGCTACGCGGACGACGCCCTCGAGGAATCGGAGCCGCGGCTGCGCGCCGCGCTACCGCTCCTCGCTTCCCCTCTCCAGGCGGAAGCCATTCGCCGAACCGAGCGCCCGACGAAGGAGATCCTCGATCGCGTGCGCGGGAGACGGACCGACGCCACCTGGGTGGTGGACCGCCTCGCCGCGCTTCCCGCCGGCGAGACGGTGCGCGAGTGGGTCCACGACTCGATCGACGCCATGTACGTCCTCGATCCCGGCCCCCACGGACCGTGCCGCACGCACGCGCTGTATCGGACCGGGCCGGTCGTCTTCCGTCAGGCGCCGCCCCGTCGCGACCGCCCCGACCTCGCCCGCGCGCTGCGGGTCCCGCCGCGATCGGTGCACCGCGTCACTCTCCGGGAGGGGCGCCGGCTCATCGACCTCGCGCGCGAGGCGATGGCGACCCGCAACCGCGATCTCGACGCGTTCGCGTGGGGAAACCCGCGCGACGTGCGCGTGGTCGAGGACGAAGACGGTCTCGCCTTCGCGGTGATCGGCGTCGTCCCCGAGCGCCGCCTCCCCCTCCCCGCCGTGCACGGCTGGCTCACGCTGAGAAACGGCGTGCCGGCCGGCTACGTGCAGACCGACACGCTCCTTTTCAGCTCCGAGGTCTCCTTCAACACGTTCGAGACCTATCGCGGCACCGATGCGGCGCACGTCTTCGCCCGTGTGCTCGCGGTGACCCACCACGTGCTCGGCGCACGCTCGTTCTCGATCGAGCCGTACCAGCTCGGACACGGCAACGACGAAGGCCTGCTCTCGGGCGCGTGGTGGTTCTACGCGCACCTCGGCTTCCGCCCGAAGGCCAGGCAAGCCCTCGCGCTGTACCGGCGCGAGCTCATGAAGATGAAGCGCAACCCCGAGCACCGCTCGCCGATCGCGGTTCTCGAGCGGCTCGCGACCGCTCATCTCTACTGGAACGAGAGCGCCATGGCTCCGGCGGTCCTCCCCCGCGTCCCGCAGCTCGGCCTCCGCCACCCGGAGCGCGTCGCACGGCTCCTGAAGGCCATCGCGCGCGCGAAGGCCGCCCCCGACCAGGACCGGTCGCTCGAGGCGATCCGAAAGCTTCGGGGCCTCTCTCGCGTACTCATGCCGTGAGACTCGCACCGCTCGCCGCGCTTGTCCTCGCCGCATCCCCCGCGCTGGCGCACCCCGGGTGGGGCATCGTGGTCGATGGCGAAGGCGCGGTCTATTACACCGACCTGAAGCAGGTGCTTCGCATCGGTCCGCACGGTGGGACGACCGTCGCCGTGCCGAACGTCCACACGCACGAGCTGTACCTCGACGCCGCGGGAACGCTGCACGGCGAGCACCTCTGGTACGAGAGCGCGACCGAGACGTGGAGCCATTACGACTGGGAGCTGTCGAAAAAGGGCCTCGTCCGCGGACCGGCGCAGAAGGGGTTCCGAACGGAAGGCGTCTTCGTGAAGGACGCCGCCGGCAACTCCTACTGGCTCGACGGCTCGCGCCTCCGCAAGAAGCCGCCGGCGGGAGAGGTCGTGGACATCGAGCTGCCCCGTCCGGCCGATGCGAAGGGCGGTGTCGTCGCCACGGCACCGGACGGCACCGTCTACGTCTCGTCGGGCGGCGAGATTCTCCGCGTCGGCACGGATCGCAGCGTCGCCCGCATGGCCGTGAATCTGAATGAGCACACGTGGACCTCGATCACGAGCCAGCCGTGGCACTACCTGATGGGTCTCGCGCCCGACGCCAAGGGGAACGTTTACGTCGCGAACCTCGGCGCCCGGAAGGTCAAGAAGGTCTCGCCCGACGGAAAAATCGAGGTCGTCCTCGACGCGAGCTTCCCCTGGGCGCCGGCCGGCATCGCCGTCTCTTCCCGCGGGATCTACGTCCTCGAGTACACCGATACCGGCGGGTCGGCTCGCGTGCGACGCATCGACGACAAAGGACGCGCCACGCTTGTTGCGCTGACGCCTCGCCCGCGCGGGCGTGTCGGCGTAGAATCCGCCGCAGCGTGATCCCCTACCGCGACGAGAACGAAACCCTCAGGGCGCCCATCGTCACGATCGTCGTCATCGGGCTGAACGTGGCGGCTTGGCTTCTGGTCCAAGGCGCAGGCACGTCCCCGGCGCTTCCCGCTTCGGTGTGCAACTTCGGGCTCATCGCGGGAGAGCTGACCGGCTCGGTGCCGCCGGGCACCGCCTTCCCGATGGGAGAGAACCTCGTCTGCGTCACGGACCCGGGACCGCAACCCTTCCACCTCGTCACGTCGATGTTCCTCCACGGCTCGTGGATGCATCTCATCGGGAACATGTGGTTCCTGTGGATCTTCGGGAACAACGTCGAGGACGTGATGGGGCGGATCCGCTTCGTCCTGTTCTACCTGATCGGCGGGCTCGCGGCCGCGGGGCTGCAGATCGCGATCACCCCGTCGTCGCCGGTGCCGATGGTGGGTGCTTCGGGCGCGATCTCGGCGGTGATGGGCGCGTATCTCGTTCTCTTTCCGAAGGTGCGGGTGTTCGCGTTCGTGCCCTTGGGCTTCGTGATGACCTCGGTCGCGCTCCCCGCGTGGACGATGCTCATCTACTGGATGCTCCTGCAGACGATCAGCGGTGTGGTCGACCTCGGACGCAGCGGCGGCGGCGGTGTCGCGTTCTGGGCGCACATCGGCGGGTTCGTCGCGGGGCTCGCCCTCATCAAGCTGTTCGCGAAGCGGGAGCTGATCGCGGCCCACCGCGCGCACCACTGGCGGCCGCGACGCCTCGGCATGGAGCGCTGACGGGGCCTTTCCGGGACGTCCTCCGTGGGCTGGAACGCGTCGCTGCGCGTGGGCCGCGCGGCGTGCTGCTCGCCTTCGCGGGCCTGGTCGCGTCGTGGTGGCTGTACGTGCCGCTCCACGAGCTGTCGCACGCGGCCGCCTGTTTTCTCTCCGGAGGATCGGTCGCCAGGCTCGAGATCCCGGCGATCCACGGCGGCGGCCTCCTGGCACGGGTGATCCCGTTCGTCGTCCCGGGGGCGGGAGCCGGAGGGCGTCTCGCCGCGTTCGACACCGGCGGAAGCGACCTGGTCTACCTCGCGACGGACCTCGGCCCGTTCGTCCTCACGATCTTTCCGGGGGTCTGGTGGATGCGCCGCGCGGCAGCCGCCGGGCGGGGCTTCGCGTTCGGGGCATCGCTCCCCTTCGCGCTCGGACCGATCCTGTCGCTGACCGGCGACGCGTACGAGATCGGATCGATCGTCGTGACCTCGGTGGGTCCGTGGACCGCGCCGCACGTCCGCGAGCTGCTGCGCGGCGACGACCTCTTCTTCGTGGCATCCGCGGTACGCGCGGCCGCGCCGCCGCATCCGTGGGGCGGGTTCTCGCTCGCGATCGTCGCCGGTTCCGGTTGGGCCGTCGCGACGATCCTCGCAGGTGCCGCCGTCTCGCGGCTGCTCGGCCGGCCGGCCGTCGATCCGCAGATTATTTCGGCCCCCCGGTTGACTTCGTAACGTGACCGAGTAGAACCCGGGCAACGCGCGCGTGGGTCATTGGTCCCACGCCACTTCGCGGCTGGCGTCCGGCACGACGCGCAGCCGAAGCCAGAGGAGGGTCGGTCATGAGACGTGCATCAAGAGTTGCCGTGATGTTGGCTCTCGTGCTCGCGGTCGGGTCGTTCGGCATCAACGACCTCAACGCGATCTGCGGGGCCCCCGGAATGGTCGCAGCGAGCGTCTTCGCGGGAGGCACGGGAACAGTAATTCTCTTCAACCCTCTCGCCCCGTTCAACTTCACCGGCCTCGCGAGCGTCCCGCTCGGCGGGGTCGCCGGCCAAAACCAGTTCAACCTCTGGCTGGACGCGATCACCACCATTCCGACGAACTTCCTGTACGTCGTCTCCCCCGGTGCCGGGTGCGGCGGGTGCGTCCTGGCGCCCCCCGGACCCTTCCCGGCCTGCCCGGGTGCCACGATCTCGATCATCTACGACTAGCGAGATGGTCTTTCCGGCCCGAGGTTCCGCGAGGCTGCTCCTCGCGGCCGTTCCGTCGCTCGTCGCCGCCTGCTCCGCAGGTGGGGAGCGCGACGATGCGACTGCCGCGGCGTCCGCCGCCGCGACGGCGGGATCTCTCCCCTCGGTGGCGATGGCGGTCGACCCGAGGAACGTCGACGTCGCGAAGCTTCGCGTTGCCGATCCGGGAGATCGGGTGGTCGTCCAGGCTCGAGGAAGGCCCTTCATTCGCGCCGAGGAGTACAACGCCTGGCTGGGGACCTATCCCCTGGCCATCACCGACGCGGACGAGGCGGGCGCGCAGCGGCAGGCCGTCGATCAGATGGTGACGTTCCGACTTCTGCTCGATCGCGCGATCGCAGCCGGATACCGGTCCAAAGCCGGCGCCGCCTCGGATGCGAAATCGATCGTGCTCCGCTATCTCGGGGACCAGGTCCGCAACGTCGGGGGCGTCAGCGACGCGGAGGCGGAGCGGTACTACGAGGAGAATCGTGAAATGTTCCGTGCCCTCGACACTCCCGAGGTTCCACCGGAGATACGCCTGGCCGCGCTGAAAGGATCCCTGCGTGGCGCTCAGCTCGCGTCACAGCTCGAGGAGAACAAGAAGGAAGCCGACGTCGTGATCCTGTTGCCGGCGTCCGGTTCGCCAGAAAGGAACCAGGAATGAGAGAACACACCTGGCCGCTACGCTTCCTGCTCGCGGGAGCGGTCGTGACATTTGGTTTTGCCGAGCACGCGGTCTGGGGCTGCGGAGGGTCAGGGGGGCAGGACCGATCGTCCCAAGCAGCGGCCACCACCGTCAATGCCGCGTCCGGAGATTTCATCAGCGCACCGTCGAACTACGTCGCCACGGGAGCGCTGAACCGGAGCGGTCCCGCCTCCGGAACGAGCGTCGATGCCAGCACCGGCGAGTTCTTGTCCGCTCCGGGCACCTACCTCGACACGGGGGCACTCAATCGGTTGAGCCAGGCGGCGGCCACCTCGATCAATCCCTCCACCGGCGAGTTCCTGTCCGCTCCGGGCACCTACCTCGACACGGGGGCACTCAATCGGTTGAGCCAGGCGGCGGCCACGACGGTCAACCCCTCGACGGGGGACTTGACCGGAACTCCGACCACGTACCCCGACAGGGTGGCGCACGACCGATCCGACGTCGCGGCGGCGACCTCGGTCAACCCGACCACGGGCGAGTTCTTGGGATTCCCGTCGGAGTACCGGGTGTCGAACATCGTCCCGGCCCTGTCGCCGGTGATGGCGGCCGTGCTCGCGCTGCTTCTCCTGGGATCGGGGTCCTGGTTCCTCGCGCGGCGGCGACGGCTTTCGCTGGGATGAGGGGGGACCGGGGGACGGCGAAGGGCGGCAGGGACCTCGATCGACCGACGGTCGCGAGGTTCCTGCTGCTCTTCGTCGTCTACATCGTCGCCGGCGGCTTCCTGCTGTCGTTTCCCTGGGTCGAGGCGGGTCTCGTCGATCCCTGGACGCGCCTCAACGCCGCCAGCACCGCCTCTATCGCGCGCCTCATGGGGATCGAGGCCCAAGCGCAGGCCACGCAAGTGCTCTACGGCCCGGGGTCGCTCGAGATCGTCGTGGGGTGCAACGGCGTCGAGGCCCTCTTGATACTGGTCTCGGCGCTCCTGGCGTTTCCAGCACCCTGGGCGCGTCGCGGCATCGGAGTTCTCGCGGGGACCGTCGCGATCCTCGGCGTGAACCTCGTCCGGCTCGTCAACTTGGTCGTGGTCGCGAGGTTTGCTCCGGCGTGGCTGGACGTCTTCCACGTCTACGTCTGGCAGGTGTTGATCGTTCTCGTCGCGGTCGCGCTGTTCCTCGTGTGGGGGCACTACCTTGGCGGCTCGCGTCCCATCGCCACGCCTTCCCGGAGCGTCTAGGGGCACGGGCCGGCGGGCGCTCGGGGAGCTCGCGCGCGCCGCGGCGGCGCTTGCGATCTGCCTTCTCCTCCGGCCGGTGTGGGAGTGGAGCGGAGCCGCCGAGGCGTACCGGCGCGCCGTCGTCGCGCTCGCCGAGCAGATCGTGCTGGCGACCCAGCATTTCCCCCTCCTTGCGGGCTTCCCGAGCCTGTCCCTTCCCCGAGGCGACTTCGTCGTCTTGCTCGCGATCGCCCTGATGGCCGCATCGATCCGCGTCCCGTGGCGCCGGCGTGTCACCCTCGCCCTCGTCGCGCTCGGCGTGACGGTGGGACTCCAGACTCTCGCCGCCGTCGCCTCGATCCAGATCGAGTCCGCGCAGGAGATGCAGCGAACGCACCGTATCCTCGTCCTTCTTCCCGTCGAGTTCCAGGCCGTCAACCAGGCGAAGCTGACCGTCTACTACGCCCAGCTTGCGCTGGTCTTCGTTCTCTTCCTGATCACCTCACCGTGGCTCCGCGAGCTCGGTGCGGGAGGGCCCGCCGCCCGGCGCGTGGGGCCAGCCCGCGTGGTGCTCGGCGTCGCGTTCGGCGCCGCGCTCCTCGCGGGGGCCGGGATCGGGTGGGGTCGCTGGCGGGAGTCCGACGCGCGCCACGTCGCGGCGCACGCGAAGATCGGCCACTTGTTCTGGCTGAAACGGGACGACGCGGTCGCCGAAGAGCAGTACCGGAACGCCGTGGCCGGACGTTCGACCGATGCCGAGGTGTACTACAACCTCGCCGGCATCGAGGCGCAGCGCGGCCGGGTCGACGAATCGGCGAGGCTGCTCCGCAAGTGTGCCGAGCTCGGGGCGGGTCCGGTCTGGCAGGCACGCGTCGCCCGCGCCTTCGACCGCATCGGAGCGGCGCAGGCGCGGCCGGCGCTGGGCAGGTAGGCTCGCCCGAGCACCCAGCGCGGCGGCACCGGCGTTCGAGGCGAGCGAGCTGGAGGCGATCTGGCCGATTGCGAGTGAGAGCGAGGAGCTGGGCCGATGACCATCGTAGGAATCGACCACGTTCAGCTTGCGATGCCGGCGGGCCGCGAGGACGAAGCCCGCGCGTTCTATTCGGGCCTGCTCGGAATCCCGGAGCGATCGAAACCCGTGGAGCTCGCGAAGCGCGGAGGCGTGTGGTTCGAGAGCGGCGGCGTTAAGGTTCATCTCGGCGTCGAGACGGACTTTCGGCCGGCCAGGAAGGCGCATCCGGCACTCGTCGTCCGAGGTCTCGGAGAGCTGGTCGAGCGACTGCGTCCTGCGGGCGTCGAGGTGACCGCCGACGACCTCGCCGGATACGACCGTGTCTACGTCTCCGATCCGTTCGGAAACCGGCTCGAGCTGATGGAAGCGACGGAGTGGCCGAGATGACTCCTGTACCCGTGAAGCCTCTCGTCACGCACGCGGCCCTCGAGGCGCTTGACATCCGTGTCGGGACGATCGTCGCGGTCGAGGAAGTCCCGAATCCGCGAAGCTGGTCCGGCTGACCGTGGGCTTCGGCGACCACACGCGCCGCATCGTCGCCGGCCTGAGGCAGGAGCGCGCGAACCCGAGAGAGATCGAGGGGAAGCAGAGCCTCTTCCTCGTGAACCTCGAGCCCAAGGCGATGATGGGCGAGACCTCCGAGGGCATGCTGCTCGACATCGGCTCCGCGGACGGGATCACGCCCTGCCTGGCCGTGCCCGAGCGTCCCGTGCCGAACGGGGCCCGCGCCGGATAGCATGACGGCGTGAGCCTTCACGCCACCGACATGCTAGGTGCCGTCGCGGTCGGTCTTGGCGGCGCACGTCAGACGGCTGGAGCACGGTATGGACATCTCCAAAGAATCGCCGGCGGACAGCTACGAATCATTCTATCGGGAGTTCGACTCGCCGTTGATGCGTCAGCTTCGGCGGGAAGCCTACGGCGAGGACATTGGGCAACATTCCTGGGTGGGCGCCGAGGAACTACGCGGGGACATTCACCGCCTCAAGCTGTCAGCTTCTAGTCGGTTCCTCGATCTCGGCTGCGGACCCTGCGGCCCACTTACCTTCATTCTTGCCACCGTTGGGTGTCCAGGTACCGGAGTGGAACTTAGCCCATCGGCGCTCCACGTAGGGCGCACGCGTGCTGCCTCGCTTGGCATCGATGCCTTACTCTCGGTTCAAGGGGCCGATCTGAATGAGCCACTTCCGTTCGAGCCCCGCTCGTTCGATGCAGCAATATCTCTGGACGTGGTACTCCATCTTCGCGACCGCTCGAAGCTCTTACATGAGGTCGCGAGACTGCTACCGCCCGGCGGAAGGTTTCTGTTTACCGATGCCGGTGTGGTAACCGGTTCTGTCTCGAACGAAGAGGTGCGCCAACGCAGCGTCCACGGCTACACCCAGTTTGTTGCCGCGGGCTGGAACGAAGGGCTGCTCGAATCTGCGGGGTTTCGGCTGATCGAGACCGAGAATCGGACCATGAGCGTGCTCAAGAACGCCGGCGGCAGGCTGGCGGCCATGCGGGCGCATCGAGGAGACCTCGAACGGGTCTCGAGCGCTGCTGACTTCGAGAGTCAGCAGGACTATCTCGAGACCGTTGTGGAGTTGTCACGCAGGGGAGCCGTGTCGCGCGTCATGTACCTGGCCGAAGTTCATGCGCCAAGAGCGGCCTAAGCTGGCGTTGGAGCGGATGGGCCGTCAACCGGCTCAACCACTTGCGGACATCCGATGTTCGCGAGTCGGTCCGGCTCACGGCGTAGCCGTCCCTTCGCCACCGTCATGACAACCCCGCCCTCGACCCCGACCGATCCGGCCACCGGCTACGCGGGGCGTCTTGCGTGGCGCTGGGCGTTGGTCCTGAGCGTCGCCACCGCGGTGCTCATCGCCGGGCCGCCTGACGGCATCACGCCACAGGGCTGGCGGCTGCTCGCCATATTCCTCGCGACAATCATCGCATCGATCGTACGGCCGGCGCCGATGGGCGCGGTGGTCTTCATCGCCGTTTGCCTGCTCGCGTTCACCGGCACGATGACCCCGATTGCTGCGCTGCAAGGGTACGCCGATCCGATCGTCTGGCTGGTTCTCTGCGCTTTCATGATCTCGCGCGCCGTCACCAAGACGGGTCTAGGCCGACGCATCGCGTTCGGGTTCATCGAGCTCCTGGGCAAACGCTCGTTGGGACTGGCCTACGCGCTGGTCGCGACCGACACCGCCCTCGCTTCCGTCGTGCCCTCGAACAGCGCCCGCGCGGGCGGCATCGTTTTCCCGGTGGCCCGCAGCGTCGCCGAGGCCTATGAGTCCACGCCGGGCCAGACGCGGCGACGGCTGGGGGCATTCCTGATGACGGCCGTCTACCAGGCCGATGTGGTCGCCTGCGCGATGTTCCTGACCGGCCAGGCATCCAACGTGATCATCGCCAAGTTCGCGCTGAGTGCCGGCGGCGTCGAGCTGAGCTACGCCAAGTGGTTCATCGGCGGCGTCGTTCCCGGCGTGGTGTCCCTGTTGCTCGTGGTGTACCTGATCTACCGGATCTACCCGCCCGAAGTCACGCACACACCGCTTGCCGCGCAGTTCGCGCGCGACACTCTGGCGCGAATGGGCCCCATGTCCCGCGACGAACGCATCATGCTGGCGGTCTTCGTGCTCATCGCCGGGCTGTGGATGACCACCGCGTGGCACCATTTTCCCTACACCGTGGTGGCCCTGTTCGGCGTGAGCGTTCTGCTGCTCACGAATGTACTTGCCTGGGAGGACGTCCTGAGCGATCGGCCAGCCTGGGACACGTTCATCTGGTACGGCGGGCTCATCAACATGGCGCAGGCGCTCGGCGACACAGGGGTCACCCGACAGTTTGCGGAATGGTCCGCAGGGATCACCGCCGGTTGGGGCTGGGGCATCGCGCTCGTCGTTCTTTTGCTCGTCTATTTCTACGCTCACTACGGCTTCGCGAGCATCACCGCACACGTCACGGCGATGTTCATTCCATTCCTCGTTGTGATGATCGCGGCGGGGGCACCCCCTGCGCTGGCAGTGCTCGCGCTCGCATATGCCTCCAATCTCCAGGCATCCCTGACCCATTACGGGACCACCACGGCTCCGATCTACTTCGGCGCGGACTACGTCACGCAGAGAGAGTGGTGGACTGTCGGGTTCGTCATTTCGCTCGTCACCATTACAATCTGGGGGACATTGGGGCTGGCCTGGTGGAAGGTGCTGGGATGGTGGTGACCGGGTGGAATACGTAGAGCGATGGACGTGGCGGTAGAGCAAGGCGTCGGAGGCGAGTCCACATGAACCTCACCAGTCGGTCTCTCGTCGCAGTTCTCGTGTTGCCGCTCTTCCTTTCCGGCTGTGGCGACCGGAGAGCGGAGTCAGGCGCGACTGTCGCCGAGCCGGCCACCGACAAGTGGCTCGGTCAGTGGAACGGCCCCGAAGGAACGCTGCTTCGACTTGCAGGTGAAAAGGGGAAGTATGAGATCACCATCCAGAATCTGGATGGCCAGCGGTACTTCCAAGGAAACGCAGTCGGCGATCAGATCCAGTTCGAGCGAGACGGAGTGAAGGAGTCCATTCGAGCGACGAATGGCGCAGACACGGGCATGAAGTGGCTCAGTGACAAGTCGAACTGCCTGACGGTTCGCCAGGGCGAAGGCTACTGCCGCGACTAATGGCGCAACCCCGTGGAGCGACTCACCGGAGGAATACGATGCCCAAGCATCGCGTTTTCGCGATCGTATTTGCAAAGGTGTACCCGCTCTACGTTGAAAAGCGGAACGCAAGAACCGTACGAAGAAAGAAGTTGACCAAGTCATCTGCTGGTTGACTGGCTACAACCAAGCGGGATTACAGCGGCAAATCGAACAGGAAAACGATCTCGAAACCTTCTTTGCTCAAGCACCAGCCATTCATCCAAACAGTTCGCTCATCAAAGGCGTGGTGTGTGGTGTTCGCGTGGAAGACATCGAAGAGCCACTGATGAAGAAGATCCGCTACCTCGACAAGCTGATCGATGAGCTCGCGAAAGGAAAAGCGATGGAGAAAACTCTGCGGCAATAGGTCGCAGAGAGGAGTGGTTCGATTCCGTGAATCCTTGGATCGCGAAGGCGGTGATTCTCGCGGCCAGCATCGTGATGGTGGCCATCCGTGCCCCGCACGGCGGCCGGAGTCGCGGCGTCAAAGTCGTAAAGGACCGCAAGGGCCGGCTGGAAGTCATCCTGCTGACCATGGCGTGGCTCGGCTTCTTCGTGCCGCTCATTTGGCTCGTGTCGCCGCTGTTCTCGTTCGCCGACTACCCGCTTCGTCCGGTACCCCTGGCCGCTGGCATCGTCTGCTTCGTCGTCGGGCTCTGGCTATTCCACCGGTCCCACGCTGACCTCGGCACGAACTGGTCGGTCACGCTGCAGGTGCGTGAGAACCACTCGCTCATCACGCAGGGTGTCTACCGTAGGATTCGCCACCCGATGTACGCGGCGCTTTTCCTCTACTCGATCGGGCAGCTGCTGGTGCTGCCGAACTGGATCGCTGGACCCTCGTACCTGCTCACCTTCGGGATCCTCTACGCCCTGCGTGTCCGCGCTGAGGAGAGGATGATGCTCGAAGAATTCGGCGCGGACTACGCGGCGTTCATGGCGAGGACCAAGAGACTCGTGCCAGGTGTCTGGTGAAAATTCGGGCCTCGGCGGGCCGGTCGCGGTACTTTATCGGCCGTGCTGCGCCATCCCTTCATTGTGGGAGTGTGCCTCCTCGCGTGCGGGGTCTTGCTGGCTGCCCCGCGTGAGCCGGCACCTCCCAAAGAACAGACCGCCCCGCACGAGGATCGCCCCGGCGAGACCGAGGAGGGGCTGGGGACGTTCGCGCCGCTCCCGGTCCTCGAGAAGGCGCTTCGGTTCAAGGACCCCGCGGTCGCGGGTCTCGCGGCCAGGATCTTCGACGGCACCGCCGACCTGCGCGACCGGCGCGCGTGGTACGAGATGAGCCTGCTCTACGCGCCGTTCGACACGCTCCCCCCCGCGGGCTGGCGGTCGAAGGCGCTGGCCGACGGCAAGTCGCTCGCGAGGGGGCTGCTCGCCGGCTACTCGTGGACGAGCCTCGGGCCGACGAACTACCAGGTCGGCAGCGGCGACCTCGCGCAGGGGCGCGCGTCGTGCATCTGGGCGAACCCGAACAACCTCAACTACCTGCTCGCCGGGTTCGCCGACGGCGGCGTGTGGAAGTCGACCAACGGCGGGAGCTCGTGGACGCCGATCTCCGACTTCGAGGTGTCGACGTCCATCGGCAGCATCGACGTGTCGATCCGCACGGACACGATCAACCTGACGGACGCGATCATCTACGTCGGTCTGGGCGAGGGGAACACCTCGAGCGAAGCGGTCGACGGCGGCGGCGTGCTCAAGTCGGTCAACGGCGGCGCGTCGTGGACGCTTCAGACGATCCCCTGGGCAGGCCCCGACGAAGCGACCAACGCGCGCTTCCGGCACTCGATCCGGCGGATCGTCATCGACCCCGCCGTGCCGAACGCGCAGGCGGTGTGGGTCGCGGGCGACCACGGCGTTTACCGCACGACCGACGGCGGGACGAGCTGGTCGCTGGTGACGGCGCTTCCCTACACGGGGAAGCCCGGGGTGGGCGGCTGCTGGCCGGAGCTTGCGACCGACTTCGTGATCGACCCGACGGCGTCTCCGACGCGGCTGTACGTCGCGTTCGGCGCCCGGTCCAACTCGAGCGGCTTCGCGGCGCTGTCGTGCACCGGAGTTGCGAACGACGTCAACTTCCGGAAGAACAACGGCATCTACCGGTCGCTCGACGGCGGGGCCAACTGGACGATGATCACGGGCGCGGGGAGCAACTTTCCGGCGCTTCCCGGGCGCGTGGGCCGCATCACGCTGATGCAGGCCCCGTCGGACCGAAAGCAGATCTACGCGCTGATCTCCTGCGTCAGCAACGGCGCCACCACGTGCCCGAACGGGCAGTACTCCTCGCTCGGGATCTTCCGGACGGCCGATGCGACCCTCGCCTCGCCCACGTGGGTCGCGGGCTCGACCACGAACTTCTGCGCGAACCAGGGCTGGTACGACCTGGCGGGGGCGGTCGATCCGACCAATCCCGCGAAGCTCTTCGTGGCCGGGCTCGACACGTATGTCTCGACGAACAGCGGAGCGTCGCTCACGAAGAAGTCGAGCTGGACCGGCGCCGGGGCGGGCTTCGTCCATGCGGACCAGCACCACATCCTCTTTGCTTCCGCGACGACCGTGTTCATCGCGTGCGACGGCGGCATCTTCAAGGGGACCGTCAGCGGAACGACCGTGACGTGGGTCAACTTGAACGGCGGCGGCCTCTCCACGCTGCAGTTCTACGGAATCGGCCAGCATCCGACGAACCCCGCGAGGATCCACGGCGGCCTGCAGGACAACGGCGAGGCGTACACGGCGGACGGGATCACGTGGTTCGAGACCGAAGGCGGGGACGGAGGCTTCTCGGCGACCGATTGGTCCGACGGCGAGATTGCCTACGAGGAGTACGTCTACGGCGCGATCGCGCGCTCCAGCACCGGCGGGGCGTCGTCGTGGACGTGCATCCAGAACTTCGGCGGGTGCTCCGGCTGCGGCGGGTGCGTCCCGGACGGGCAGACCGCGTTCATAGCACCGGTCGTGCTCGACGCGAACGACCCGTCGATCCTCTACACGGGATCGAAGTACCTCTACAGGAACCTCGATGCGCCGAACGGCTCGACGTGGAGCGCCGTGAGCCCCGACCTCGTCGGTACGCCCTACGACAACATCCTCTACGTGCACAGCGCCGGAGACGGCGGCGTGGGTGGCACGATCTGGGTGACGACCTTGAACGGCAAGGTGTGGGCGAGCTTCGACGATGCGGCGAACTGGACGGACACGACGAAATCGCCGCTGCCGAACAACCCGGTGCTCCCGAACCGCGCGGCGACGTGGGCGGCGACCCACCCCAGCGACGGCCGCAAGGCGATCGTCGTGTACGCGGGATGGAACGGTGCCTTGAGCCAGCCCGGCCACGTGTTCCGGACTCTCGACGGAGGTTCTAACTGGACGGACGTCTCGGGTGCGCTCCCCGACGAGCCGGTGTTCACGGTGGCGGTCGATCCCGCCCGGCCCAACGACGTCTACATCGGGACCGAGTACGGCGTGTACGTCAACAACGCGGGCTGGAGCGGGTCGAGCTGGTCGAAGATCAACGCGGGGCAGCTTCCCAACGTGCACGTGCACCAGCTCGAGTTCTCGCGTGCGAACGGGAAGCTGCGCGCGGCGACGCACGGACGCGGGATCTGGGAGCTGAACGTCGCCTGCCCCAGCTTCACGCCGCCCTCGCTCGACCCGCCCGCACCCGCGGGGTGCGGGGTCTCGCTCGCGTGGACGCCCTCGGGCGCGACCGGAGCGAACTACAACGTCTACCGCGCGAAGGGGGGCTGCGCGGGCACGTTCGCGCCGGTCGCGACCGGCGTCACGGGAAACGCGCACCTCGACGGCGCCGTCTCGGGCGGGCAGACGTACGGGTACCGGGTGACCACTGCGGAGGCGGCGGGGAGCTGCGAGTCGGCGCCCTCGTCGTGCCAGGCGTTCACGGTGTCGGCGGCGTGCCCCTGCTTCGACGCGCCGTCGTTCGCGGGGCTCACGTCGGTGACCACGCCGTTTTCGGGGACGTGCACGCTCGACCTGAGCTGGAGCGCCGGAAGCGCCGTGTGCGGCGGCGTGCCCCCCGTGTACAACGTCTACCGATCGACGAGCCCCACGTTCATCCCGGGGCCTGCTACCCGGATCGCCACCTGCGTGAGTGGGACGACCTTCTCCGACGCGGGCGGCCTGACGCAGGACGCACCGGTCTACTACGCCGTGCGGGCGGAGGACGGCTCGGGGACCGGGAGCGGCCCCTGCCGGGGCGGGATCGAGGAAGCGAATCAGGTCCGGAGGACGGGCTCGGCCCAGGGGACGCTGACGCCGGCACCATTTTTCGACGGAGGCGAGGTCCCGCAGATGACGCAGGGCACGCCCCTGTGGGGCCTGTCGGGGACGCGCGTGCACGCGGGGAGCCTCTCGTACTTCGCGAACGGCGGGCCGGCGAGCACGTGCTCGGCGCTGACGACGCCGCTTCTCGTCCCCGGCCCCGCGGGAGCTCCGTCGGTCCTGAGCTTCTACTCGTGGCGCGACAACCTCGAGTCCACCTTCGACGGCGGGGTCGTGGAGATCTCGACCAACGGCGGGACGAGCTGGTCGAAGCTGCCGCTCTCCCCCGGCTACCCCGCGACGTTCGGCTCCGACTCGTCGTCGTGCGCGAACACGACGTCGCCCCCCGCTGCGGCAGGCTTCACGGGGAACGACTTCGCCTGGCAGGGCCCGTTCACCGCGGATCTCACCGCGTACGCGGGGCTGCCGTCTCGAATCCGGTTCGACTTCGGCACCGACCCCGCCGTGACCTCGACCGGCTGGTACGTCGACGACATCGCGGTGACCAATACGTCGCAGCCCACGACCTGCTCGACCGCGGGGACGGCCGTTGCCGAGGTCTCGCCGGCGGAAAGCGGCGTGCCGCTCCTGCTGACCCGCACCGGCTCGACGTACGTCCTGAGCTACCAGGACGTCCCCGGCGCGGGCGGGTACAACGTCTACGAGGGGTCGATCGGAACGTGGTACTCGCACGGAAGCTCGCCCGTGTGCGCGGTGGCGGCGGCCTACGTCGCCGGGCGCCGGGAGACGACGATCGCGCCGAAGGGCGGCAACCGCTATTACCTGGTCACCGCGTTCACCACCTCCGAGGGTCCGTCGGGATTCTCCTCGACCGGCGAGATTCCGCCCGCTTCCTCGACCTGCTCCCCGTAGGCGACTGCAATTAGGGGACAGCAACCGAAATAGCTGCAGTTCGCTATTTCGGTTGCTGTCCCCTAATTGCAGTCGCCCGAGTTTGATACGATCCGTCGGCGCATGGCGTCCGACCTCAAAGACAAGTTGAGCGCTCTCCGGATCGAGCGCGACGAGCGTCCGCCCTCGGCCTGGACGCCGATGCGGATCGGACTCGTCGCGGCGATCGCGGTCGTGCTCGCGGCCTCGGCGTGGCTCGTGCTTCGCCCGCGCGCCGTTCCCGTCAAGACCTCCGTGGTCCAGGAAACCGTGCGCGCCTCCGGGGGCGCCGCCGCGGTCCTCAACGCCTCCGGGTACGTCACCGCGCGCCGCCAGGCGACCGCGTCGTCGAAGATCACGGGGAAGGTCGTCGAAGTTCTCGTCGAGGAAGGGATGCGGGTCGAGAAGGGACAGGTTCTCGCGCGCCTCGACGACAGCCAGGCGCGCCAGGGGCTCGGCCTGGCCGAGGCCCAGCTCGAGGCCGCGCGCCGGATGATCGTCGAATCGGAGGCGCGCCTCCGCGAGGCGACGATCCGCAAGAATCGCGTCGGCGGGCTCGCGGCGCAGGGGGTCGCCGCCCCGGCCGATCGCGATGCGGTGGATGCCGAGGTGGACGTGATCGCCGCCCAGATCGGCACGCAGCGCGAGCAGGTTCACGCCGCGGAGCGCCAGGTCGACATCGCCCGGCAGAACCTCGACGACACGGTCATCCGCGCGCCGTTCGACGGGGTCGCGATCTCGAAGAACGCCCAGCCCGGCGAGATCATCTCGCCGATGTCGGCCGGGGGCGGCTTCACCCGCACCGGAATCTCGACGATCGTGGACATGTCCTCCCTCGAGATCGAGGTGGACGTCAACGAGGCGTACATCCAGCGCGTCCGCCCCGGGCAGGCGGTCCAGGCGACCCTCGACGCGTATCGCGACTGGCAAATCCCCGCGCACGTCATCACGACGATCCCAGCCGCCGACCGTCAGAAGGCGACGGTGACGGTTCGCATCGCGTTCGACGGGCTCGACCCGCGCATCCTCCCCGACATGGGAATCAAGGTGTCGTTCCTCGCCGAGGCGGGAGAGGCGGCGGCCGCAGGCGGAGGCGCGCGCGTCGTGCGCGTCCCCCGCGCCGCGATCCGCGGTGGGAACGGCGACGAGTACGTCTTCGTGGTCGCGCGTGAGAACAAGCTGGAGCGCCGCGCCGTGAAGATCGGCGCCGGCGGCGACGATCCCGTCGACGTCGTCGCCGGGCTGTCCGCCGGGGAGCGGGTCGTCGTCGAGGGGCCGTCGGAGCTGACGGCGGGGATCGAGGTCGCAGAACGCGACGAGTGAGGTGAGGCATGGCCGAGACGCTGGTACGCGTGCGTGACGTCCGCAAGACGTTCTTCAGGGGCGGCGAGAGGATCGAGGTCCTTCAGGGTCTCGACGTGGATGTGGCGCAGGGGGAGTTCCTCGCGCTCATGGGCCCGTCGGGATCGGGGAAATCGACGCTCCTCAACCTGATCGGCGGCCTCGACCGGCCGACCGGCGGCTCGATCCGCGTCGGCGACGTCGAGGTGTCGTCGCTGTCCGGCGGGAAGCTCACTGCGTGGCGCGCGCGCCACGTCGGCTTCGTCTTCCAGATGTACAACCTCCTCCCCGGCCTCACCGCCGAGCGCAACGTCGAGCTCCCGCTCCTGCTCACGTCGCTCTCCCGCGCGCGCCGCCGGCAGCAGGTGGCGACCGCGCTGTCGCTCGTCGGCCTGACCGACCGCGCGCGGCACTACCCGCGGCAGCTCTCGGGCGGCCAGGAGCAGCGCGTCGGCATCGCCCGCGCGATCGTCACCGACCCGACGCTTCTCCTGTGCGACGAGCCCACGGGCGATCTCGACCGCAAGTCCGGCGACGAGGTCTTGGAGCTCCTCCAGGCGCTCCACCGCGACCAGGGGAAGACGGTGATCATGGTCACCCACGACCCGCACGCCGCCGAGCGCGCGGACCGCATCGTCCACCTCGACAAGGGCGTGCTCGTCGGGGCCGCGGCATGAAGTTCTGGCCGCTGCTCTGGAGCAGCCTCAGGCGCCGCAAGGCGCGCACGACGTTCACGCTCCTGTCGATCGTCGTCGCGTTCGTCCTGTTCTCCTACCTGGCCGCGGTGCGCGTCGCGTTCTCGGCAGGCGTGGACGTCGCCGGCGCCGACCGGCTGTTCACCACTCATAAAACCTCGATCATCCAGCCGCTCCCCTCGAGCTACCAGGACCAGATCGCGCGCGTGCCGGGGGTCGTGCTCGTGACGCACGCGTCGTGGTTCGGCGGGATCTACCAGGACGCGAACAAGGGGTTCCAGGGGGTCTTCCAGGGACCCGTGGACCCCGTGGGCTACCTGAAGATGTACCCCGAGTTCAAGGTCTCCGACGATCAGAGGAAGGCCTGGATGGAGGATCGCGAGGGCGTCCTCGTCGGCGAGACGACCGCCAAGCGCTACGGCTGGAAGATCGGCGACCGCGTCCCGATCAACGGCACCTTCTGGCGCAAGAAGGACCGCTCGACGATCTGGGAGTTCAACATCCGCGGCATCTACACCGGCGGCAAGGGCGTGGACACGACGCAGTTCCTCTTCCACTACGACTACTTCGACGAGGCGCGCGAGCTCGGCCAGGGGATCGTCGGCTGGTACATGGTGCGCATCGACGACCCGAAGAACACGACCGCGATCTCGAAGGCGATCGACGCGATCTTCGAGAACTCCCCCGCCGAGACGAAGACCGTCACCGAGAAGGCGCTCGCGCAGGGGTTCGCCGATCAGATCGGCGACATCGGCGCGATCATCCAGTGGATCCTCGCCGCCGTCTTCTTCACCCTCCTGCTCGTCACCGGGAACACGATCGCGCAGTCGGTGCGCGAGCGGACCAACGAGCTGGCGGTGCTCAAGACCGTCGGCTTCTCCGACGCCACGACCCTGGGCCTCGTCCTCGCGGAGTCGGGGCTGCTCGCGATCCTCGGCGGAGGCATCGGCCTGGGTCTGGGCGTGATGGCGGTCGGGGCCGGCGACCCGACCGGCGGCTTCCTTCCGATCTTCTACTTCCCGACCAAGGACCTGGTCTTGGGCGTCGCGCTCGTGTTCTTGCTCGGCATCGTCGCCGGGCTCCTCCCCGCCGTCCAGGCGATGCGCCTGCGCATCGTCGACGCGCTCCGGAGGGCGTGATGAACTGGCTCGCTCAGGTGTTCGCGGTCACCGCGACCGCGATCCGCACGATCCCGCAGCGTCGCGGCGCGTCCCTCGCCACCGTCGCCGGCATCGCGGGCGTGGTCGCCGTGCTCGTCGGGGTGCTGTCGATCGGGGAAGGGTTCCGTAGCGCGCTGCGCGCCGCCGGCTCCCCGCAAAACGCGCTCGTCATGCGCACGGGCTCCGACAGCGAGATGATGAGCGTGCTCGTGGGCGACACCGTGGAGATCATCGCGCAGGCGCCCGGGATCGCGCGCGGCGAGCTGGCGGCGGGCGAGCCCGCAGCACCGCTCGCCTCCGCCGAGCTGTTCGTCGTCGTGGACGTCCCCAAGAAATCCACCGGCACCCCCGCTAACGTCCCGCTGCGCGGCGTGCAGCCGGCCGCGTTCGCGACCCGCCCCGACCTGAAGATCACCTCCGGCCGGAAGTTCGAGTGGGGCAAGAACGAGGTCCTCGTCGGCGAGGGTGCGCAGAAGGCGTTCCGAGGGCTCGACGTCGGCCAGCGCCTCAAGTGGGGCCAGAACGAGTGGACGGTCGTCGGCACCTTCTCCGCGAAGGGCGCGGTGTGGGAATCCGAGATCTGGACCGACGCGCGCGTCCTCCAGCCGAACTATCGCCGCGGCAACTCGTTCCAGACCGTCGTCGCCCGCCTGGAGTCCGAGCAGGCGTTCGACCAGTTCAAGGACGCGCTGACGAAGGACCCGCGGCTCGACGTGCAGGTCCAGCGCGAGACGGAGTATTTCGGAAACCAAGGGCGTACGCTGCAGGGAATCGTCCGCAAGCTCGGATTCCTCCTCGCCGTGCTCATGGGCATCGGTGCCGTGTTCGGCGCCCTCAACACGATGTACTCGGCCGTCGCCGCGAGGACGCGCGAGGTCGCGACGCTGCGCGCGCTCGGCTTCGGCCCCGGGGCCGTCGTCGTGTCGGTGATGGCGGAGTCGATGCTGCTCGCCGCGGCGGGCGGGGTGATCGGCGCGCTCCTGGCGTGGGCCTTCTTCGACGGGTACCGCACCTCGACGCTCAACTGGGACACGTTCAGCCAGGTCACCTTCGCATTCGACGTCACGCCGGCGCTGCTCGTGCAGGGGACGGTCTTCGCCCTCCTGCTGGGGCTGGCGGGGGGACTCTTCCCCGCGATCCGCGCGGCCCGCCTGCCGGTGACGGCGGCGCTGAGGGAAGCGTAGGCCGTTCAAGCACGAGCGGGATTCAGGCACTAGATTGGTGGCATGAGCCTCTCCGCCCTGACAGCCTTGGGACGCCGTTACGCCCGCGCGTGGTGCGGCGGCGATCCCCTACGCGTGGCCGCGTTCTTCGCGGACGATGGATCGCTGGCGGTGAACGGCGCCGCGCCGGCCGTGGGGCGGGAGGCGATCGCCGAGGTCGCCCGGTCCTTCATGTCCGACCTCCCCGACATGCACGTCTCCATGAAGGGTCTCTTGCGCGAAGCCCGCGGGACGGTCTTTCACTGGTCCCTCATGGGCACGAACTCCGGTCCCGGCGGGAAGGGCCACCGGGTGCAGATCGAGGGCTACGAGGTCTGGCGTCTCGACGACGCCGGGCTGATCGCGGAGTCGAGGGGTCACTTCGACGCGTCGGAGTTCGCGTTCCAGCTCGCCAACGGCGTGGACGCGCCGCGGGACGAACACGAAGACCCGCCCCATCCCGCCGAAGCGCGCCGCGGACGCTCGTCCCTCGCCGGCCCCCGTCGCGGGCAGCGGTCGAGCCAGACGGGCTAGAAGCGTTCCATGCGGGTTGGACGTACCATCGGCGGATGAACCTCACCGCGCTGACCGCCTTCGGCCGGCGTTACGCCCGCGCGTGGTGCAGCCAGGACCCCCACCGCGTCGCGTCGTTCTTCGCGGAGGACGGCTCGCTGGCCGTCAACGACGACCCGCCCGCGGTCGGTCGCGACGCGATCGCCGAGGTCGCGCGCTCGTTCATGACCACGTTCCCCGACCTCCACCTCTCGATGAAGGGCCTGTTGCGCGAGGGGCGCGGCACCGTCTTCCACTGGTCGCTCATCGGCAACAACACGGCGCCCGGCGGGAAGGGGCACCGCGTCCAGATCGACGGCCATGACGTGTGGCGGATGACCGAGGACGGGCAGCTGATCGCCGAATCCAAGGGGCGCTTCAACGCCTCCGACTACGCGTACCAGCTCGAGCACGGGGTCTCGGAGCCGCCGGACGAGGACGATGACGCGCCGGTCGCGCAACGAGGCCGGCCGCAGCGCCGGCAAGCGCGCTAGGCCGGTCAGCCGCGCGGCATCAGGTAGCTGATCAGCTTCCGTATCTTGCCGCTGCGCATCTCGAAGACGTCGCAGAAGACCAGGCTCACGACGGTGCCGTCGGTCCTCCGCGCGCGCACGGCCCCCTCCGCCACGACGACGTCGTCGGCTTCGATCATGCGGGTGACGCTGATCTCCGGGTTCGGGGCGAACCCCTCCTCGAGGATGTGCTTGGCGAACTCGCCCGTTCCTCGGATGTGAAAGAAGCCCGGGATCTCCCACTCGACGTCCTCGGACAGGCACGCGAGGATCCGAGGGGGATCGGTTCGCCTGAATCCCTCCATGTACGCTTCGACGGTCGCTTTGTTCGGTGTCATGGGATCGCCGCTCCTCGAAAGCGCTTAGGGTACAGGGCCCGGCGCGCGAGAATGCGCCGATGAGCACATTCCTGATCTATGGCGCGAACGGGTACACCGGGCGGCTCGCGGCGGAGCATGCGGTCGCGAGCGGATTGTCTCCGGTGCTCGCCGGCCGCCGTCGTGACGAGGTCCAGCCCTTGGCCGAGCGGCTCGGCCTCGACTGCCGCGTGTTCGACCTCGAATCGCCGGCGAGCGTCCTCGCGGGAATCCGCGGGATGTCGGCAATCCTCCATGCCGCCGGTCCGTTCTCCGCCACCTCGCGTCCGATGGTGGACGCTTGCCTTCAGGCCGGCATCCACTACGTCGACGTCACCGGAGAGATCGCCGTCTTCGAGGCGGTCGCGGATCGCGACCACGAGGCCAAGGCCGCGGGGGTCATGCTCCTCCCCGGCGCCGGCTTCGACGTCGTCCCGAGCGATTGCCTCGCGGCGCACGTGAAGCGCCGCCTCCCGGGCGCGACCAGGCTCCGGCTGGCGATCGGCGGGCTCGGCGGCATCAGTCGTGGGACGTCGATGACCATGCTCGAGCGCGCGGGGCGCGGGACCGTCGTGAGGCGCGGGGCGCGACTGGTCGAGCTCCCGGGCGCCCCGCGCACGACGATCGACTTCGGAGCGGGCCCGCGGCCGGCCATCGGCATGAGCTGGGGAGACATCGCGACCGCATGGCGCTCGACGGGCATCCCGAACATCGAGGTGTACTTCGAGGCGTCGCCCAAGCTGACGAAGGCGGCCGCCTGGTCGCGTGTCTTCCGGCCGCTCTTGGCGAGGACGTTCGTGCGGGATTTCCTGAAGGCTCGGCTCTACCGCCGGATGCCACCGGGTCCGAGCGCCGAGCGGCGCGCGCGCGGCCGGAGCGTGATCGTCGCCGACGCGTGGGACGACGCGGCCGGCGCGCACGTCAAGAGCCGGCTCGTCGCCGCGGAGGCGTACACGCTGACGGCGTGGACCGCGATCGAGATCGTCCGTCGTGCCGCATCGGGCGGCGTCGTGGCCGGCTATCAAACGCCGTCGACGGCCCTCGGCGCCGATTTCATCCTGACGTTCACGGGCTCGACGCGCGAGGACCTCTAGCGCGACGGACTACTCTCCGTGGAACCATCGGTTCGAGGCATCGTCTTCGCTGCAGCAGCAGCACCCGATGTTCTGACCAAAGCCCGGACCGTTCTTTCCCTGTGTGCAAACCCCGTTCGCGGTGTAGGGGTAGACGCACACATAGGGTCCGGGACACGTGTACTTCGAGCACTTGATGACGAAGCTTGGGAAGGGGTTCGGCGCCGCGAGGGCCCACATCGAGGCGACCGATACGACGAACACACCCGCGACCACGCTGCGACGGTTCTGCGGGATTCTCATGGGCAACCTCCTGTTGCTGCCGAGAAAATACGACGAAACCTCGCCGCTCGAAGGCCGTAGGAAGAACATGAAGAAATCAGCGACGATCCTCGCCTTTCTGGCTCTCTCGATCCTCGCACGCGCGCAGGAACCTCCGCCGTCCCCGATGCCCTCCGTCGAGCTTCCCGCGCCTCTTGCGCGGGTGTTGACCGACTACGAGAACGCCTGGCACAAGAAGGACGCCGCGGCGCTGGCGGCGCTGTTCGCGGAGAACGGGTTCGTCCTCGCGAGCGGGAGCCCTCCGGCCCGCGGGCGCGCCGCGATCGAGAAGCACTACACCGGCGCGGGCGGGCCGCTCGCGTTGCGGGCGCTCGCCTACGCGACCCGCGGGGACGTCGGCTACATCATCGGGGCCTACGCGGGAACCAAGGAGCGCCCCGACGAGGGCAAGTTCACGCTCACGCTCGAGAAGGACGCGAGCGGCCGCTGGTTGATCATGTCCGACATGGACAACACGAACGCCCGGCGCTGACCTAGAGCTCGAACGTCCCCTCCGTGATCGTCTGGTTGCCGCTCCGCTCGATCGCCAGGACCTCGAAGGGGTGCTCTCCCGGCCCGAGCGAATCGACGAACTCCTCCGGAAGCGTCACCTGCGTGGCCGTCGCGGGGAGCGTCACCTGGAACGGATCGACGAGGACCTGGTAGCCGACGATCTCGATGTCCCCGTTCGGAAAGCCCGCCAGCGGGCCGGTCACCGGCTCCCACCGGATGATCACGTCGTCGCCGTCGATTTCCGTCGAGACGACGGGTCCCGCCGGCACGTCGTGCGACAGGACACCGGTTCCCGTGATCGGCGTGCCGGCCACGGTCGTCCCAACGAAGCGGTAACGTCCCTCGGGGAACTTCGCCAGGAGCTGCGCCAGCGGGACCTCGTCGAGCGAGGGCTCCGCGCCTTCGAAGAACAGCTCGGTCATTCCGAGCTGCGCGTAGGGCCCCTTCCCCGTCACCTCGAAGATGCTGGCGCCCGAGGGGTTGAGGATCTTGAGCGACTTCCAGTCCTCGCCGTCGAGGGAGACGTGGAATCCGAGGTCGTTCGCGGAAGAGTTGTACTCGATGTAGATGCGGGAGATCGAAAGCTTCGCTGCGTTTCCCGGCACCGCGAGGCCGAGCGCGCTCAGCGCGACGAGCCCGAACGAGATCAAGCGCATGGGAACCTCCTTTCACACTGAGAGGCCCTGCGTGACGCAAATCCTTCGCGGGAGGACAAACCTCGCCGCCGCGAGTTACACGAAGGTCATGGGCCCGCGACAGCTCGCGCCTTTTCCAACGTCCGGGCGGAGGTACACCCTTTGCAGCGCCTCGCGGCGTGCCTCTCCAGCTGGCCGCCCTGCTTCTGGCCACCGTCTACGACGTGGGCCCCGGGCAGCCGCTGGCCGCGATCGGGAGCGTGCCGTGGGAATCGCTCGGTCCCGGGGACGTCGTGCGCATTCACTGGCGCGCGACCCCTTACAAGGAAAAGTTCGTCATCGGCCGCCAGGGAACCGCGGCCGCACCGATCGTCGTCTCCGGCGTGCCGGGTCCCGCCGGCGAGCTGCCGGTCATCGACGGGAACGGCGCGACGACGCGCATCCAGCTCGACTACGCCTCCGAAGGGCGCGGCGTCATCAAGATCGGAAGCTCGTCGATCCCACCCGACACGACGCCGAAGCACATCGTCATCGAGAAGCTCGTCATCCAGGGGGCGCGCTCGACGTACGGGTTCACGGACGACTCGGGCGCGGCCCAAACGTACTCCGCGAACGCCTCGACGATCTACGTCGAGAAGGGAGAGAACGTCACCGTCCGCGACTGCGAGCTGCGCGATGCCGGGAACGGCTTTTTCGTCGCGTCCTCCGACGCGGTCGCCTCGAGGAACATCCTCGTCGAGCGGTGCTACATCCACGATAACGGAAACGTCGGCTCGATCTTCGAGCACAACCTCTACGTCGCTGGAATCGGGATGACGTTCCAGGAGAACCGCCTCGGGCCGCTCGCGGCGGGTGCTTTGGGGAACAACCTCAAGGACCGCTCGGCGGGGCTGACCGTCCGGTACAACTGGATCGAGGGCGGGAACCGGCAGCTCGACCTCGTGGATGGCGAGGATTCGTCGCTCATCCGCAACGATCCGGCTTACCACGCCTCGCACGTCTACGGGAACGTGCTCATCGAGCCCGACGCCGCGGGGAACCGTCAGATGGTCCACTACGGCGGCGACTCCGGCACCACGGCGAACTACCGCAAGGGCACGCTGTACTTCCACAACAACACGCTCGTGTCGCGGCGCACCGACCGGACGACGATCTTCCGCCTGTCCACCAACTCGGAGCGCGCCGACGCAAGGAACAACGTCATCTGGCTCGAGGCGGCGAACGGGACGACGCTGTCGCTGCTCGACACCGACGGCGTGCTGGACTGGTCGCACAACTGGACCGAGCCGGGGTGGGTGATCTCGTTCGGGACGTTCGCGGGCACCGTGAACAACGACGGCACGACGGTCACCGGCACGACACCCGGTTTTTGCAGCGCGGCGAGCCAGGACTACGAGCTGCTCTCGACGTCGGCCGCGCGCAACGCGGGGCGCGTGCTCGATCCCGCGATCGCGATCGCCGATGCGCCGCTGTACGAGTACGTGAAGCACCTCGACATGGAAGCGCGCCCGGTCGATGCGACCTACGACATCGGCGCGTTCGAGTACGCGCTGCCGGGCGAGGTGTCAGGCTTCGTCATCGATCCGGACCGCCGCACGTTGCGATGGACGCCGGTCCCGGGCGCGCGGAGCTACGACGTCGTGCGGGGCGACTTGGCGAATCTGCGATCCGGTGGAACGACCGCGTCGTGCCAGACGATGGCGACCGCGCTGACGACGGCCGACGATCCCACCGCCGCCCCCGCCGGCGGCTTCTGGTACCTCGTGCGCGGCTCTGACTGCGGCGGCCTCGCCGGGACGCTCGGCCCGGGACACGACACACCTTTCGGCGCGGCTTGCCCTTAGGGTCAGACCTCTTTTCCGAAAGGGGTCTGACCCCGTTTCGCCAAACGTTCGGTCGTGGGCGTCACGTGCACGGTCCGGAACCCGAACGTGCCGTTGCCGCACCCGTTCGCGCCGCGGACCAGGAACCACCAGAACTTGCCGGACTCCGGCCCGTTGTCGTCGTCCCACGTCGTCGCATACGTGTTGTTGTACAGGCAGTACTCCTCGACGGGATCGGTGCCGACGGCGCCCTTGTAGACGCCGCGGATCGCATCGAACTTGAGCCCGGCAACGGCCGGCCACGTGTAGCGCCACGCGCCGGCGACCCTCGAGATCGTCCCGAAGTTGACCTCGCCGGGGAGCAGCGTGTCGCCGACCCCGTCGCAGTTGCGGTCGGTGCCGTTGCACGGGTCGAACGCCCCGGGATTGACGTTCGGATCGCCGTCGTTGCAATCGGTCGAGAGCGAGCTGTAGCCCGTCGGCATGCTGCACGCCGAGACCGACGAGCCGGCCACGCCGTAGCCATCGAGATCCGCATCCAAGTAGTAGGTATTCGGCGAAGCGCACGTCGTCGCGCAGTACCGGGCGCCGGTCGAGGTATACGCCTCGCCGCCCCACACGATCATCGCGCTCCCGGTCCAAATCGCCGAGTGGTAGAAGCGCGGCGTCGGGAGATTGCTGCCGATCGAGGTCGCGGCCCACGTGTTGGCCGCGGGGCTGTACCGGCCGCCGGTGGCCAACGCTGAGGTCAAGCCCAACCCGCCCCAGACGATCATTTCGGTACCGGTCCACACCGCGCGGGCCTCAACGCGCGCCGCCGGCACTCCGGCCCCGGTGGGCGTCGCGACCCAGCTGTTGGTCGCTGGGGTGTAGCGCCCCCCCGTCACGTCTCCGTCCCCACCCCAAACGATCAGCTCGGATCCTGTCCAGACCCCGACATGGTGATTGCGCGCGGCCGGCACCCCCGCTCCGGTCGACGTCTGGGTCCACGCGTTCGTCGCCGGGTTGTAGCGGCCGCCGGTATTGAGGCCGAAGTTCCCGGCGCCGAAGTCGGCCCCTCCCCACACGATCATCTCGCTCCCGCTCCAGACGGCCGCCTGGTTCAGTCGCGGGCTGGGAGCATTCGACATCGAGGTCGGCGCCCAGCCGTCGGTCGCGGGGTCATATCGCGCTCCCGAATCGAGCGCGACGGTGAAGCTGTCTTGCCCGCCCCACACGATCATCACGCTGCCGGTCCAGACGGCCGTATGGAAGTAGCGCGCGGACGCCGACCCGGCGATCGCCGTCGCGGCCCAAGAGTCGGTGGACGGATCGTAGCGTGCGCCGGTGTTTAGAGCGGTCGCCGCCGATCCGCCCCACACGATCATGCGAGTCCCCGTCCACACCGCCGTAGGAAACGCGCGCCCGGCGGGCACTCCCGCCCCCAAGGACGTCGGCGTCCACACGTCGGTAGCGGCGTTGTAGCGGCCCCCCGTGTTCAGATCGGTGCCGTCGGACCCACCCCAAACGATCATCTCGGTCCCGGTCCACACCGCGGCGTGCTGGCTGCGGGCGGAGGGGCGTAGGAGCCGGTCGAGGTCGCAACCCAGGTGTTGGAGACGGGGTTGTACCGGCCGCCGGTGTTCAGCGCGGTCGCCGCCAAGCCGCCCCAAACGATCATCTCGTTGTTCGTCCACACGGCGGTCGCACCCTGCCGCGCCGCCGGGACGTTCGCGCCCAAGGACGTCTGGGTCCAGGTGTCGGTGGGGGGATCGTAGCTGGCGCCCGTGTTCGTGACGCCGGCACCGAGGCCGCCCCAGACGATCAGCTTGCCCGCGGTCCAGACGTAGGAGTGGTCGTAGCGCGGGGTCGGCAAACCGGAGCCGAGCGAGGTCGCGGTCCACGAGTTCGTCGACGCCTGCCAGCGGCCGCCGGTGTTCAGGGGACCGACGTTGCTCCGTCCGCCCCACACGATCATCTCGCTGCCGGTCCAGATCGCCGCATGGCCCCAGCGCGCCGAGGCGGCCCCGGTCGTCGTCGCGGGGGTCCAGGTGTCGCTCGCGGGGCTGTACTTGGCGCCCGTGTTGAGGGCGTTTCCTCCCGCGTCGCGGCCGCCCCAGACGATGACGTCGGGAAAGGCCAGTACCGCGGCGTGCTCTTGCCGTGCCGCCGGCACGCCGGCACCCGTCGACGTGGCACTCCACGTATCGCTCGAAGGATTGTAGCGGCCCCCCGTGTTGGTCGCGGGGCTGCCTCCCCACACCACCATGAGCGAACCCGTCCAGGTCGCGCTGTGGAGAAAGCGGGCCGACGGAGCGCCCGAAGTGGACACGGGCAGCCAGCTGTCCGTGGACGGATCGTAGCGTGCGCCGGATGAGATCGCGGAGTTCGGCCCGGGCGGTGCGGCGTTGCCTCCCCACACGACCATGGACGCTCCCGTCCAGACCGCGGTATGGCTCGAACGCGCACGAGGCACGCCGGGACCGGTGGACGTCGGCGTCCACGTATTGGTCGCGGGCGAATACCTCCCGCCTGTCGGGGTCGAGCCACCGACGGTCACGCCCCCCCACACGATCATCTCCGAGCCGGTCCAAACCGCGGTGTGGAGCCTGCGCCCGTCGGGAACACCGAAGTAGGTCGGCGTCCAGCTGTCGGGCACGCAGTCGGCGGAGAGCGGCGAGGCGATCGTGTAGGACCCCGAAGGAGCGTCGAGCTCCACGGCGAGCGACGCTCGCTGCCCCGTCCACCAGGCGTCGAACGCGACCTTGGGCCAGGTGACGGTCGCGACTTCGACGGCGTCGTCGCGGTCGGAGAGGACGGCCGTGATCGTGAAGGCGTCCCAGGTCTCCTCGACCGGGCTGATCCGGCCGACGATCCGCTCGCGCGCGTCGTGCCGGAGAAGCTCGGCGAACTCGTCGCGACGGTACGTGGCCTTGCGGTACTCGCCGCCGGCGGCCGTGAGGTCCTCGGGCCGGCCCACCGCCGCACGCGCGGTTTCGGCGCGCCGGCGCAGCGCGCCGTGGAAACGGGTGTCGTGGGCATACCAGTCGCGGATCAACCGATCGGCGAGCGTCTGCCGCGCGAGCGTCTCCGCGATGACGCTGGCATCGTCCCCGAGGGCGTGGAACAAGTCCGTGAGCATCCGCTCATCGCGGGTGTCGCGCACCATGCGGCCGATCTCGGCCTGGAGCTGATCGTGCGTGATCGGACACCGCCAGATCGTCTCGAGGGCGGCCGACTCCTTGAGATACGTCTCGACTTTCGCGCGGATCGCGGCGTCGGGCATGACCTCCGCGAGCGCGGGCTTGGGCGAGGCGTTCTCCGCCGGCCAGAGGCGGTGCTTCCAGTACACCTCCTCGATCGCCCGCTGGGCGTCGATCCGGTCCTCGAAGGACAGGTCGCGGGCCCCCGCCGGGAGCGCGGCGAGCCCCACGAGGAATCCGGCCGTCCCGAGCCACCCCAGTCCGCGGCGCACGTCGATCATCATCCGGCACCCCCACGCGTTCGGTCTTCAGGGGGGGGTAACGGACGATCGGCGTTCCGGGGGTCACAAGGGGTCTGACCCCCTTTAGAACGTCAGGACGAGGTTGGCGGTGAGGATCGTGTCGAGCTCGTCGTACTCGAAGAAGACCGGGTCGAACGCGGGCGTGCCCAGGTCGTCGATCGGCTCGAGAACGGGCTGGTTGTCGTACAGGAGGGTCAGGCCGACCTTGAGGGCGAGTCGCTTGGACAGGCTGGACTGGACGGCGCTGATCCAACGGATTCGCCAGTCGTCGGTGGTGTCCAGGTTTTCGATGAATTCCATGTCGCTCGTGATTTTCGAGGTCTCGGTCATCAGGTACTGGTAGCCGAGAAACGCGCGGGCCGCGGCGTAGTCCGCCGAATCGCTCCCGTCCGGCTGGACGAAGACGTAGTCCTCCTTGGCGTAGCTCAGGCCCAACTCCCCGGCCAGCTTGTGCTTGGGACCGTCGACGAACTTGTAGCCGACGCCGGCTCCCGCCGTGAACCGGTTCTCGATCCCGGACAGCTCGTTCCGGAGCCACCCGCCCCCCGTGTACCAGAAGAACCGAGGGGTGATGTCGCGCCGGAGCTTCCCGCCGATCGCGTACAGCTCGGCCGTGGTCTCGGTCGTCTCGCTCTCGGTCAGGACTCCGCCGGTGTTGGTGACCGAGCGGGTGGTGGACTCGGCCCGGATGGCCGTGGCCTCCAGGCCGAACTCGGTCTTCGTCCACTTGCGGGTGTACTTCTCCCCGAAGTTCAGGCTCAGCGCCTCGGAATTCCCGGAGGTCATCACGAACCCCAGCTCCGTGACGCTCGTCCAGGGTTTCTGGGCTTCCTCCTGCGCCGGCGCCGGGGCGACGGCGGCGAGCAGGCAGCCTCCGGCGATCGCGAAAACGGTCTTCATGGGGGTCCCTCCCGTCCGGGCGGGAGGCTACCACGGCGGGTTTTTGCCTAGTCGTGATTTTCCTTTTCAGATATTTGCGACATTCATTAATCACTATGGATCTCGGTTAGAACGATCGTACATGAACGCTCACGAACAACTTCGAAGGAGCGTCCATGTTGAACCTGAAGCGTCTCGCCGCCGCCCTTCTCGTCACCTCGGTCTCGCTCGCTGCCCCGGACGCACCGCGCAAGGTCGCGATCCGCGGCACGCTGAGCGTCGTCCAGGAGGACGACTTCGCGCACGGGCGCACCGCGCGCGTGCACACACTCTTCGATGACGCGACCGGCGAGCGCTTCACGCTCCGTTCCTCGCGCCTCGAGGACATGCGCCTGCGCACCGGCTCACGCGTCGCAGTGCGCGGCCTGGCGACGGGCCGCGAGCTCGTGATCGACACCGAAGCCGACGCACTTCAGATCGTCGCTGCCGCGGACGCTCCCGCGCTCGACGCGCGACGCGCCGTGGTGATCGTGGCCGACTTCGCGGACTCGGCGGTGAGCTGCACCGACGCCTCGATCTCGGGGCTCATGTGGACCGGGTCGAGCTCGGTCGACGGCCTCTACCAGGCGGCCTCGTTCGGCCAGGTCTCGGTGCCGAACGACGTCGACAACAACGGCCAGTCCGACGTGGTGCGCGTGACGATCTCCAACACCTCCGCCGAGGCGTGCGACCCGTACACGTGGGCCGCGAACGCCGAGGCCGCGGCGCAGGCCGCCGGCGTGAATCTCGGCCTCTACCAGCACAAGGTGATCGTGCTCCCCAGCAATATCACCTGCGGCTGGGCGGGACTCGGCAATGTCGGCTGCGGCGGCGGCTCGTGCCGCGCGTGGGTCAAGACCTGCAACCTCCAGGACGTCTACGCGCACGAGATCGGCCACAACCTAGACATGGCGCACGCCTCCACCGACACGAACAACGACGGGACGGTCGACTGCGAGTATTGCGACATGTCCGACATCATGGGTTACGGCGGCGTCGGCTGGCGGATGTTCAGCTCGCCGCACGAGGGCCAGAAGGGTTGGATCCCGTCGAACAAGATCCAGCAGGTGACGGTCGCGGGCACCGCGACGTACGTCCTCTCGCCGCTCCACGCGAACCCGGCGACGACGCCGTATCCGCACATCCTCAAGATCCAGACGCCCGTGACGGGCGACTTCTACTACATCTCGTACCGGCAGCGGCAGGGATACGACGCCACGCTCTCGACCGAGCACGCGGACCGGGCGAACATCCACCGCTACGCCGGCAGCGGCTACGCGAACACCAAGTACCTCGCATCGCTGCAGGACACGCAGTTCTTCGACGATTCCCAGAACGGCTTCCAGATCCGGCAGATCTCCCACGACGCGATGTCCGTCACGGTCCAGATCACGGTGAGCTGCGTGCACGTCGCGCCGACCGTGACGATGTCCCCCGCTCGCCAGACCGGCGCGCCCGGACAGGAGCTCGCCTTTACGTTCGCCGTCACCAACCGCGACCCGATCAACTGCGGCAGCCAGATCTTCAACGTCGCCGCGACGGTCCCCGCGGGGTTCACCTCGAGCCTGTCCGCTTCGAGCCTCGACCTTTCCCCGGGCGTCCAGAGCATGGTGACCGTGCGCGTGACCTCGCCGGTGTCGGCTCCCGTCGGCGACAACACCGTGACCGCGACCACCTTCGGCGCCTCCGCGTCCGCGGTCTACGCGGTGGGTGCGCCGAACACGGCGCCGACGGCCGTGACGCTCAGCGGATCGGCCGGCAAGAAGGGCTTCACCAACCTGAGCTGGACCGCGTCCACGGACGCCAACGGGATCTCTGCCTACCGCGTGATGCGCAACGGCGTGCAGATCGCGTCGGTCACGTCGCGTACCTACTCGGCCAAGAACCCGACCACGGCCGGCACCTACGACTACACCGTCGTCGCCGTGGACCCGACGGGATTGGAATCCGCCCCCAGCAACGCCTTTCGAGTCACGGTGGGCGGGAGCACCGGCGGCGGAGGCAAGCCTCCGCGGCACTAATAACTGTCAGGCACCTTTTCGTAGGCCCCCACGGAACCTCCGCCCCGGCGGAGGTTTCGTCGTTTAGGGGGAAAAGGGGTCTGACCCTAATACGTGATCTGGATGCGGCCCGAAACCGTCTTCTCGATCCGGATCGTCAGCGCCGAGTCGCTGAGCATGTAGAACACGAGAGGGCGAGTCACGTCGGCCGCCACTCCCACATCGGCATCGATGTAGCCCGACGGGATCTCCGGAACGTAGAAGTCGTCGTCGTCGGAGGTCCCGTCATCGGCGCGCCGGATCCCCTCCCCGATCCCCGGGACTCCGTCGGCACCGACGGGACGCAGCGGGAAGATCGTCGAGAGCGCGGGTGTCGTCGGCGCGAGCTGGAACACGGCGTCGTTGCGGAGCAACCCGGGGAGCGGCGCGGCGCGCCGCACCTCGAACCCGCCGCTGACCACGCCCAAGTTGGGCCCGTCGTCCGCAAAGACCGAGCGCAGCCCCGGTGGCGCGTTCGCATCGACTGTGACCGGAACGATCATGTACGGCGTCCCGCCGTTCACCCCGCGCGCGATTCCCGTCGCCGACACGGCCACGCCGGGCCCGCTGATCGCGATACCGTTGTTCGGCACGGCGGCGATGCCTGAGCCCGAGACGACGAGGAACGCGCTCGTCCCCTGGGTGACCCCCACCTGCGCCGGGGCGAATGCCGGCGTGGTGCCGTCGGCGCTCAGCCCGAGCGACGTGGGATTCAGGCCGGAGCTCCCGGAGGGCGGCGTGATCGCGACCCCCGCCGTCTCGGCTCCCGCGGAGACCGCGTACACGGTCGGGGTGTCGTTCCCCCCCGCGAACTGCGTGAGGAACGACGTGTCGAACGCCGTCGATCCGTAGATCCCGTCGTCGACCATGAAGGGGTAGCAAGGCCCGTCGAACGGCTCCGCGTAGACCGTGTACGTCCCCGGCGGCAGCGCGTCGATCCGCCACTGGCCTCCGGTGACCGACACGTCGCTGACCGCCACCCCGTCGGACGCGCGCAGGGCGACGACGTGGCCCCCGAACACCGCGGCCGTCCCGCCCTTGAGCAGGGTTCCGCTCATCCTGCCCGTCCTCACCGCGGTGTCCACGAACGGATAGAGAAACTCGGTGCCCGCCAGGTCGTCGAGCTCGAGCGAGCGCCGGCTCAGGTCGGCGGCGTCGAAGTTGGGAAACCCGGTCGAACCGATGACGGCGGAATGCTCGAGCGAGAGGAAGTGCGTCACCTCGTGGCCGGCGAGGTTCTCGATGTCGAACCCTCCCGCTCCGGTCGTCGTGTGCGGAAGGGCGGGGTTGAACACGACGTCCGACTCCGTGACCACCGGCTCGCCGCCCGAGATCGTGAACCAGAAGAAGGTCGCCGCCCCGAAGCCGCTCGCCGCGCTGCGGTTCTCGAGCGTGTCCCGGAAGGTGACGAGGGAGGTGCCGTCGTGTGCCACGTTCTCGAAGATCGCGGGCTGAAAGTTGAATTTGATCGCGGAGTACGCCGCGCGCATCTCGAACGCGTTGCGGACCGCCGCGAGGGGCTGGCTGCCGGGAACGATGGAGTTCGGCGGCTCGACGTTCACGGTGACGAGGGTCGCGACCGTCGTGGGCCAGCGGGACTGCTTCACGTTCGGCCCGATCTGGAAGCGCGGTCGCGAGTACGCCTGGGCGGGGCACGTGGCGAGCACCAGGACGAGCCACACGCGCGCCCTCATCGCCCCGCTCCCGCCCGCAGGCTGCGCACCCGTGCCTTCAACGACACGAGCGGCTCGTCCACCGGGCCGTCGCCCGTCATCCCGACCGCTCGGAGCGCGCCGCCGGCGTCCTCGACGACGCGGAGCCGGCCCTGGGAAGCGCCGCAGGTGCGCGCGAGGCCGAGCGCATCGCGACAGACGAAGAGCACGACGCGCTCTCCCAGCTCGAACCGCGGCAACCCCGGGACGACGAGCTCGACGTCCCCGACGCGCCCGCCGTACTCGCTGACCGTGAGGTAGGAGACGGACGCGCCGGCGACCGTCTCGTCCACGGCGAGGCTGACGTCGCTCACGATCAAGGTGTGGGCGTCGTTGAAGCGCGGCGTGACGTCCGCGACCGTGGCGACCACGATCGACTCGGCGCGGGTCGCGAGGTCGTCGAGCTTGAGCGGGAGGAGAGTGGAGGCGACAACCGAGCTCGCGGTAATCGCGAAGGCAATGGCGACGATGATGCGGCGGGAGCGGTGCATGGCGGCCCCTCCGGAGTGGTCTAACGGAAACGATACGGAGGCAGGGTCACGCCCGGCTGGGGTTTCCGCGCTGCGGATCGAGACGCAGCAACTCGCCTGCGCCGAAGGCGGTATATTCCGTCGGAACACCGGTTCCAGGGGGCAGCTCATGAGAACGTGTGGGCTCGGCGTCGCAGCCCTCCTCGCTTGGGGCGCCTTCGCCTCCGCCCACGCCGGCGGCCTCGCGATCGTCGGCACCGAGCTTCGCGACAACGGCGACCACGACGGGTACGCGGACACGAACGAAACCGTCGAGTTGTGGCTGACGGTCAGGAACACGACGACGACGAGCCTCACCGGAGTGACGGCGCAGATCTCGATCGCATCCGGGAATACCGTCTGCCTCGTCGACGATTCGGCGGCCGTCGGCGACCTCGCTCCCGGGCAGCAGGCCCGCGCACTCGAGCCGCTCGTGTTCCACGTCAAGTCGACCCAGGATCGGGGGACCCTGGGGCTCTCGCCCTACGGGACGCTGACCGCCGCGTTCGATCTCGCGTTCACGGCAAGCCCCACGGCACCCAAAGCCTTCCCGTCGGAGCTGACCTTCGACCTCGATCTGGACGTGGTCGCCGTCATTCCCACCACGGTCACGGAGAACTTCGAGTCCGGCGGATTCGGTCTCTTCTCGGTCCAGAACCTCGACTTCGGCCTTCACACAGGGGACGGCGAGACCGGCCCTGTGGTCGGGTACCGCTGTCAGTACCACGAGGCTTACTGCGATCACGCGTCCTGCGATTTCAGCGATTCCCTCCCGGGCGCGACGGCCGCCTCGGCCAACGCGGTCTGGTGGCGCATCGACGGCCCATCGATGCCCGGCGGTGGACGCTGCTTCTCCGGTAGCCGTGCGCTCTACTTCGGAGAGGCCCTCGGCCCCCCGTTCGGGTACACGACCCCGACGGGCGTCCTCGAAGCGGTCGCCACGACCGACCCGATCCACATCGCCGCGGGCCGCTGGTGCTCGAACGCCGCGACGACGGCGTGCCTCCACGACGCAGGGTGCCCCGCCGGCGGCTCATGTGTCGACATGCCTCCGACGCTCAGCTTCATGCAGCAGATGAGCTTCATGGACTACCGCTCGATCGGAAACACGGAACCCGGGACCTGCCTCGATCGCGGCGTCGTGTCGCTGCAGCTGGCCGATTCCTCCGGCGCTCCGGTCGGACCCTGGGTGCGTCTGGAGCCCAGCATCAACGTCCATGACCAGACCCCGACGGCCGTGTTCAACAATGCGACGTTTGACCCGATCGACGATGGCAACACCGGAAACGACCTCTTTCCCCCCTTCGACCCCGCGGATGGGCTTCTGCGAAGGGGCCCATCGTCGACGTGTGCCGACGAGCGCGTGTTCGCCTGGATGGGCTCGACGACGGGGGCCTTCGACCCTCTCGCCACGGGGGGTGCCGACGGCCCGGGGCTCGCAGGTGCGACGGGGCCCGGAACGTGGGTCGAGACGAGCTACGACCTCTCCCGCTATCGGGGCCGGAGCATCCGCATTCGGTTCCTGGCATCGACGACGCGGATCGGCTCCGCGGTGACCTGGAAGGACCTGTGGGGCTCGAACGTGCCGTGGGACGACGGGTGGTGGATCGACGACGTCACGATCGGCGGAGCGACGTCATCAGCAGGACTCGTGGCAAATGACACGCACGACAACTCCAGTTTGACCGTGGATGCGGATCTCGACGGGGTGGACGATCTCTGCGAGGACAACTGCCTCGGCACTCCCAACCCGAGCCAGGCCGATCTCGATGCGGACGGCGTGGGAGACGCCTGCGACACGTGCACGGACGGCGACGCCGACGGCCTCGGGAATCCGGGCTTCCCCGCGAGCACGTGCGCCCTGGACAACTGCCCGCTCGTCTCCAACCCGTCGCAGACGGATTCGGACCTCGACGGCGAGGGGGATCCTTGCGACGCCTGTCCGACCATCCCGGATGCCGGCCCCGATGCGGACGCCGACGGTGCGGGCGACGTGTGCGACTGCGCTCCGTCGAATCCGCAGACTTACCCCGGCGCGCCCGAGGTCAACGACGGGCTCGACAACCAGTGCGCGGGGGACCAGGGCTTCGGGCCCGTCGACGAGATCCAGACCCTCGTGATTCAGGGATCGAACGTGTCCTGGGCGCCGCAGCCGCTCGCGATCAGCTACACCATCGGCACCCGGCGGGGGACGCGGTACACCTCCACGGTCTCGTGCGGGACGACGACGTACTTCGAGGCGCAAGGCTCGGTGTCTACGGCCCCGCCAACCGGTCAAACGATCTTCATCCTCGTTCGTGCTCGGACGCCGCACGTGGGGAGCTGGGGGCGAAGCTCCTCGGGCGTGGAGCGCACCGTCCCCTGCGCCAGCCCGCCGTGATCGAAATAGGGGCCTGACCCTTTATACTCCCCGGCCCCATGTTGAAGACGACACCCTTCCACCCGCGTACGGCGCCGCTCGTGCGCGCGCAGACGTGGCGCCGCTGGTCCGGGTACCAGATGGCGAGCGCGTACGATCCGCACCCCGACCGCGAGTACGCGGCGGTGCGGAACTCGGCCGCGCTGTTCGACGTGTCGCCGCTCCACAAGTACCTGATCACAGGGAGAGACGCGCAGCGGTTGCTCGACCGGCTGATCACCCGCGACGTCACGAAGCTGAAGATCGGCCAGGTCTACTACACGCCCTGGTGCGACGCCCGCGGGAAGGTCGTCGACGACGGGACGCTGTCGCGCCTGGACGAGGGCACGTACCGGCTGACCAGCGCCGACTCGTCGCTGCGCTGGCTTCACATGAACGCCGTCGGGATGGATGTCGAGATCCAGGACGTGACCGAGAAAGTCGCGACCCTCGCGCTCCAGGGCCCGCTGTCGCGCGCGATCCTCGATCAGGTGTCGCCGCTGGACTACGGCAAGCTCAAGTACTTCCGCGTGGCGCCGACGACCGTGCGCGGGTTTCCCGTGACGGTCTCGCGCACCGGCTACACCGGCGATCTCGGCTACGAGATCTGGGTCGACAACCACTACGCGCTCAAGCTGTGGGACTCGCTGGTCGAGGCCGGCGCGGACTACGGCTTGACCCCCGCCGGGGTGTGGGCGCTCGACATCGCGCGCATCGAGGCCGGGCTCATCATGCTCGACGTCGATTACCACTCGGCCCACCACGCCCTCATCGAGTCGCGGAAGTCGTCGCCGTACGAGATCAACCTCGGCTGGGCGGTGTCCGCGACGAAAGGGCCCTTCAACGGGCGGCGCGCGCTGATCGCCGAGCGCGAGCGCGGGGCCGCGTGGGGGTTCGTCGGGCTCGAGATCGAGTGGACCTCGTTCGAGCGCCAGTTCGCGCGCCATCACCTGCCGCCCCAGATCTCAAACGTCGCGTGGCGGACGAGCGTCCCCGTCTACCGTCGCGGCTCGCAGATCGGCTATGCGACGAGCGGGTGCTGGTCCCCGATCCTCAAGAAGCCCTTGGCGCTGGCGCACCTCGAGAAGCCCCACTTCGCACCGGGGACGAAGGTCGAGATCGAGATCACGGTCGAGCACCGGCGCGTGCGCGCGAACGCCGTCGTGCGCGCGCTTCCCTTCTACGATCCCGAGCGGAAGAAGGCATGACCGAGCAGCGCTACGACGCGATCGTCGTCGGCGGGGGCCACAACGGCCTCGTCGCGGCGGCGTACCTCGCGCGCGCGGGGCGCAAGACGCTCGTCCTCGAGCGCCGTCCGCTCGTGGGCGGTGCCGCGGTGACCGAGGAGGTCTTCCCCGGCTTCAAGTTCTCGGTCTTCTCGTACGTCGTCAGCCTGCTGCGGCCCGAGATCATCCGCGACCTCGACCTGCCGCGGCACGGGCTTCAGATCCTCCCGCTCGAGAGCACGGTGACGCCCCTCGACAACGGCGACTACCTCGCCGGGTGGGCGGACCCGGACGAGACGCGCGAGGAGCTGCGGCGGCATTCGCCGCGCGACGCCGACGCCGCGGTCGTTTTCGGCCATCTCATGCACCACATGGCGATGGCGGTGAAGCCGATCCTCGGCATGATCCCGCCCGATCCCGCGTCGCTGTCGCCGCGCGACCTCATGGGGCTGCTCAAGCTGGGGAGCCACTTCCGGTCGCTGGGGAGCGAGCATTTCCACGCGCTGCACAAGCTGATGACGATGTCCTCGGCGGACTACCTCGACGAGTGGTTCGAGTTCGATGCGCTCAAGGCCACGCGATCCGCCAGCGGGATCATCGGCACGTTCTTAGGCCCGCGCTCCCCCGGCTCCGCGTACGTCCTTCTCCATCACTACATGGGAGAGATCGACGGCGCGTTCCGCGCGTGGGGGTTCCAGAAGGGCGGGACCGGCGCGATCAGCGAGTCGATCGCCGGCGCCGCGAAGGCGTTCGGCGCCGAGATCCGCACGGGCGCGGACGTGATCGCGGTGACGACCAAGGACGGGAAGGCGACCGGTGTGGCCCTCAAGGGCGGCCAGGAGATCCAGGCGAAGCTCGTGATCTCCGGGCTCGACCCGCGCCTGACGTTCACGCGCCTCGTCGATCCGAAGACCCTCCCCGGGGAGCTCGTCGAGGGGATCAGGCGCTACAAGTTCCGCGGCTCCTCGGGGAAGGTGAACCTCGCGCTGTCGGGGCTGCCGAGCTTCAGCTGCCTCCCCGGTAACGGCCCGCACCTGCGCGGCGCGATCTCGATCAGCCCGAGCCTCGAGTATCTCGAGCGCGCCTACGACGACGCGAAGTACGGCGAGTTCTCGCAGCACCCCTACATGGACGTCGTCCTCCCCTCGATGATCGATCCCGGGATGGCGCCCCCCGGCCAGCACGTGATGAGCATCTTCGTCCAGTACGCCCCCTTCGAGCTGAACGGCGGCTGGAACGACGCCAAGCGCGAGGCGTTCGGCGACGCGGTCGTCCGGACGCTCGCCCGCTACGCGCCCAACCTCCCCTCGCTCATCCTCCACCGGCAGGTGATCACGCCGCACGACATCGAGGCGATCACCGGCCTGTCCGAGGGGAACATCTTCCAGGGGGAGCTGGCGCTGCAGCAGCTCTTCTTCCTGCGGCCCGTGCCCCGGTGGGCGAAGTACCGCACGCCGATCGAGGGGTACTGGCAGTGCGGCGCGGGGACGCACCCCGGGGGCGGGATCATGGGCGCCTCGGGGCGCTTGGCCGCGCTCGAGATCCTCGGTGCAACGAAGTGAGCGCCGCCTTCGACACGATCGTCATCGGCGGAGGAGCCAACGGGCTCGTCGCCGCCGCGCGCCTCGGCAAGCGCGCGCTCCTGCTCGAAGGGGCGGACACCGTCGGCGGCCTCGGGCGCCCGGTCGAGTTCGCGCCCGGCTTTTCCGCGTCCCCACTCTCGATCGATCCCGGATGGCTTCCCGCCGCGGTCGCGCGCACGATCGGCGCGAAGAGGCTGGGCCCGGTCGAGGTGGATACGCCGCTGTCGGTTGCGACCCCCTTGGGCAAGTTCCTCAGCCTCTCGCGGGATCCTCTGAAGGCGGCCGAGGCGATCGGTCCGCACTCGAGGAGCGACGCATCGAGATGGCCCGCGTTCGTCACGCAGATGCACCGGCTGGCCGGGTTCCTGGGCGAGATCTACCAGCGCCCGGCGCCGGACGTGGACACGAGGTCGCCGAAGGACGCGCTGACCGCGCTCTCGCTCGCACGAAAGCTCCGCGCGCTCGGCCGCGCCGACATGATCGAGTTCTTGAGGACCCTGCCGCTTTCGGTGGGCGAGCTGTGCGACGACTGGTTCGAGTCCCCCCCGCTCAAGGCGGCGATCGCCGCGGGCGGCATCCAGGATCTGCGCCAGGGGCCGCGCTCGGGCGGAACCGGGCTCGTCTTCCTCCACCACCTGATCGGCGCGCCGGAGGGATCCGTGCGCGGCCGGGTGCCGTGGAAGGACGGCCCCGACGCCTTCACGCGCGCGGCCGAGGCGGCGGCCCGGCGGCGCGGCGCCACGATCCGGACGAATGCGCGCGTGACGAGGATCCTCGTCAAGGACGATGCGGTCGCCGGCGTCGTGCTCGAGGGCGGCGAGGAGATCGCCGCGAAGCGCGTGCTCTCCACCGCCGACCCGAAGCGGACCTTCGGCGAGTGGGTCGATCCCGTTTGGCTCGATCCGGAATTCGTGCGCGCGATCGGGAACATCCGGCACCGCGGATGCACCGCCTTCGTCCTCTACGGCCTCGAGAAGCTCCCGGAGCTCCCCGGCCTGTCGGCGCACGCGCTCGCCGGGATCGTCTCGCTCACCGCCGACCCCGTCGCGCTCGAGCGGGCCGCGGATGCCGCCAAGTACGGCTCGGTCTCCGAGCGCCCGCACGTGGAGCTCCACGTGCCGACGATCCTCTGGCCGGGTGTCGCCCCCGTCGGCAGGCACATCCTGATCGCGCGCGTTCAGTACGCCCCCTTCGCGCTGCGAGACGGCGTGTGGGACATCAACCGCACGCAGGCGCTCGCGGCGAACGTCACGGAGGCCATCGAAGCGGCGTCCCCCGGATTCTCGACTCGCATCCTCCATCGCGCCGCGCTGTCGCCTTGGGACCTGGCGTCGCGTTACGGGCTCGTCGAGGGGGCTGCGACGCAGGGCGAGTTGGCGCTCGATCAGTTCCTGTTCATGCGCCCGGTCGCCGGATGGGGGCGGCACTCGACTCCGATCGGAGGCCTGTACCTCGGCGGGGCGGGCACGCACCCGGGCCCCGGGGTCCTCGGAGGATCGGGATGGCTCGCCGCCAAGCGCATGCGCTGATGGGGTCAGGTCTCCCAATGCACCATGAACCCTGAAAAGCACGACCGGCCTGATGCCGTAGATAGAATCCCCGCGGAGACCGGCCCATGACGAGTCCGCTCCGTGACGAGATCGCACGCTTCGACGCCTCGGTACCGATCGAGCGAGCGTTCACGCCGCCGGCCTCGTGGTACGTCATGCCGGAGTTCCTCGCGCACGAGCGCGACCGCGTCTTCCGCCGCACGTGGCAGGCGGTCGGGCGCGTCGATCAAGTCGCAAAGCCCGGCGACTACTTCGCGGGGTGCCTACTCGACGATCCGTACGTCGTCCTACGCGATCAGGACGGCACGCTGCGCGCCTTCCACAACGTCTGCCGGCACCACGCCGCGGAGGTTTGCTCCGGCGAAGGGTCGAAGAGCGAGCTCGTCTGCCCGTACCACGGCTGGACCTATCGTCTCGACGGGAAGCTGATCAAGGCGCCCCGTCTTGGGCAGAGCGAAGTGTTCGACCGCGACACCTTCGGACTGAAGCCGCTGGCGGTCGAAGCGTGGGGACCGCTCGTCTTCATCTTCCTCGGGGAGGATCCCCCGCCGCTGGCCCCGCAGGTCGCGGAGCTGAAATCGCGCCTCGACGCGATGGGCACGGGCGCCCTCCGATTCGCCGCGCGCCGCACGTACGACATGCGCTGCAACTGGAAGGTCTACGTCGACAACTACCTCGACGGCGGCTACCACGTGTCGGTCCTGCACAAGGCGCTCGCGGGACAGCTCGACCTCGACACCTACGTCAACGAGATCCACGAGCGCTTCTCGATCCAGGCCGTGCGGTCGCCGGAGAAGGCGCCGACCGAGGCGGGCGGCGACTTCGCCGAGCGGATCGGCTCGGAAGCGCTGTACGCGTTCGCGTATCCGAACTTCATGCTCAACCGGTACGGTCCGATCCTCGACACGAACTACGTCGTGCCGCTCGGCCACGACCGAACGCGCGTCGTCTTCGATTTCTACTTCCAGGACGTCGAGGGGCCCGACGCGAAGGCGTTCATCGAGCGCAGCCTCGCCGCCTCCGACACGGTTCAGGAGGAGGACGGGATGATCTGCGAGTCGGTGCAGCGCGGCCTCGGCTCCCCCGCGTACGACCGCGGCGTCTACGCGCCGCGCATCGAGACGCCGGCGTACCACTTCCACAAGCTGCTCGCGGCCGACTTGGCGCCATGAGCGCCGAAAACCCGGACGAACCCGTCGGGGCTGTCAGGGTTGATGGTGCAATGGGAGACCTGACCCCGACGGACTTCATCCACCATCCCAAGAACCCGCCGCCGCGAAGCACGCTCGACGCGGTGCTGCGCCGCTTCGCGCGGCTCTCCTACTACGGGTTCATCGTCGGCTGCTTCCTCGTCGGGATCCTCGCGATCGCCTCCGCGGCCGCGCCCGCGATCTGGCTCGTCGACGGGGCCCGCACGTGGAGCGCGGGGTTCCCGTTCGCCGGGAGGTACGGCGTGCGCGGGCTGGCGCTCGCCTCGTCGTTCTTCGTGTTCGGCTTCGCGCTGATCGTCGTCATCCCCGCGCTCAACTTCGTGCTCCCCACGCGCGTCAAGCCGTTCAAGGGCGGCTACTACACGATCCACGCGGTCCCGTGGGCGCTCCACAACGCGCTCTTCTACGTCGTGCGCTACACGTTCCTGAAGTGGATCACCCTGACGCCCTTCGGGATCTGGTTCTTGCGGGCGATGGGCATGAAGATCGGCCGCCATGCCTTCGTGAACACCGACCGCCTCTCGGATCCGAGCCTGATCACGCTGGGGGACGACGTGACCATCGGCGGCAGCGCGCGGATCTTCGCGCACTACGGCGGAGGCGGGCACCTCGTCATCGAGCCCGTGACCATCGACGACCGCGCGACGATCGGAGTCGGCGCCACGATCATGGGCGACGTCCGCATCGGCGCCGAAGCGATCGTGCTCCCGCACTCCGCGGTGCTCCCGGGATCCCGCATCGGACCCGGCGAGACCTGGGGCGGCGTGCCGGCGCGGCGGATCGACCGCGACGAGATGGAGACGCTGCGCGCCGCGGCTCGCGGAGGAAAGATCTAGCCTTTGCTCGCGAGGTGCTCGCGGTACCTCGCCTTCACCGCGATGTACTCCGCGTGGTCGAGCATCAGCTCGCTGGCGATCTTGCGGATGGTCGCCTCTTCCGCCGAAGAGATCGAGCGGTCCGCCGAGGAGACCGCGAAGAGGCAGTCGAGCAGCGCGAGCTTCTCGGCGCGCGACGCGATGCCACCGAACTCGCGGGTGACCAGGAAGTTCTCGACGCCGCCGAAGAGGATCGCCTGGGTCTTCGCCATCTGCACGACCATGACCGCCTGAGCCTCCGGGAAGTCGCCCTTCTCGCGGACGATCCGCTCCATCGCCCGCGCCTCCTCCTCGCTGATCTTCTGGTCGGCGAGCGCCACGCGGGTGAGAAGGAACGCGAACGCGGCGAGATGGCGCGCTCGCGCCGGGTCGAGCTGGTCCAAGGCGGCTGCGATCTTCCGCACCGTCTCCGTGTCGTCGTCGGGCCCCGCCTTGTGACCCTGCGCGCGCAGGCCGAGCGTTTCGAGCAGCCCCATGCGAGCCTCCGGGTGGGCATTGTCGCAGATCGGCGCCCCCCCTGGCGGCGCACTAGAATGTCGGGCGGCGCGCACGGCGCTCGCCGTCCAATCGAGGGGAACATGAAACGAATTCTTGTGCTCGGCCTCGCGCTCGCGGGGATGGGGATCACGTCCGCGCGCGCGGGCGTGAAGGACGAGATGATGATGTGGCTCAAGGACGCCGACGGAAAGCTCGTCCAGCTCGCCGAGGCGATGCCCGAGGGCAAGTACGCGTGGCGCCCCGGCAAGGGCGTGCGCTCCACCGGCGAGGTCTTCATGCACGTCGCCGCGGCAAACTACGGGCTTCCATCCTTCGCGGGGATCGCGCCGCCCGAGGGGTTCAAGTTCGACACGTTCGAGCAGTCGAAGACGACCAAGGCCGACATCGTCAAGACGCTGAAGGAGTCGATCGCGCACATGGAAGGCGGGCTCGAGAAGATGACCGACGCGGACCTCGAGAAGCCGGCCGAGTTCTTCGGGATGAAGACCACGGCCCGCGGCGCCTACATGCTGCTCCTGTCTCACGCGCACGAGCACCTCGGGCAGTCGATCGCCTACGCGCGCAGCAACGACGTGACGCCTCCGTGGACCGCCGCCCGCGAAGCCGCGGGGAAGGACAAGAAGGACTAGATGAAAACGAGCGTCGTCCTCGTCGCGTGCGCGCTGTACCTGGGGAGCGTCCACGCCGATTTCGTCAAGCCCGGGGCGAACTGGGAGGTCCCGACCTGTCGCGTCCTCTCCGGAAGCTCCCTCGTCGCGATCACCTCCGACGAGGGCGCCACGCTCGCGACCTCGAACAAGCCGGTCCGCGGCACCGACTACGCGTTCGGGCTCGCGGTGCTGAAGGACGTCCCGAACACCATGTACCTGGCCCACAACCGGACCCTCCAACGCTCGACGAGCGCCGGGTGCCGCTGGACCACGGTCGGCGAGATCCCGACGACCTCCGACGGGTTCCCGGCGAGCCTCGCCGCCGCGCGCGGCGACCGCGCCTACGCGTGGGCGGACAACCGGAACGACCTCGTGCGCATCGACGGGAAGTCGATGACCGCGCTGCGCTCCCCCGTGGATTCGATCGTCGGAATCGCGGCGGACCCCGAGGACACGAACGGCGTCCGGATCGCGGGAGCTGACGGCACGCTCTGGATCTCGAGGGACGGCGGCGATCGCTTCTCGCCGCAGTCCGGACCGATCCGGGGGCCGTTCCTGTTCTACCGGGCCGGGTTCGACCCGGGTAATCTCGACCACGTCGTGTTCGGCGTCGTCGTCGACGGCGCGTACGTGACGTTCGACGGCGGGCAAAACTGGACGCGCTCGACCGGCCTCTCCTCGACGGGGACGGGTCCGGTGAACGTCTTCAACGTCGTCGTCTCGCCGGCGGATCCCCGGATGGTGTTCGTCATGGGGCTCGACATCGCGGAGGCCGACTCGGGCGCTCCCTCGCAGGGGCGGCACATCTACCTGTCGCGCGACGGAGGCCTCACGTTCCATCCGGTCGTCGACGCGTCCGCTGACGTCACGATCCCGAATCAGC